>Ga0209415_10005047_pt1 | contig 23907 bp, 24 predicted proteins | sample PeaSoiSIISIP2007_FD_187696 | JGI IMG/M metagenome (GOLD analysis project Ga0209415, IMG submission 187696) | Peat soil microbial communities from Weissenstadt, Germany - SII-SIP-2007 (SPAdes) (version 2) | ecosystem: Environmental > Terrestrial > Soil > Wetlands > Peat | place: Germany... | reverse complement strand
ACCGAGCCGCGACAGTGATGGAGCGGTTGTTCCCGGCGTTTTTCAGCAGCCTCTGAAAGCCTGTGCCACCTACGCCGGATTTTTCTTGGCTGCGGCAGCAGCGGCCTGGGCGTCGCGGACCTTCTGATACTTCTTCTGGAACCGGTCGACGCGGCCCTCCGTGTCGATCAGCTTCTGCTTTCCGGTGAAGAACGGATGGCAGTTGGAGCAGATTTCCACGCGGATGTTGCCCTTATGAGCGGAGCGGGTTTTAAAGGTGTGGCCGCAGGCGCAAATGACGCTGACTTCTTCGTAGGCGGGGTGGATTCCAGCTTTCATGGGAAATTCCAATATAACACAAAGCCCCGCCCACGGCTCTTTGGGGCCGCAGCGGGGCTCTGTGGTTGTTTCAGGACTCTTTTCGCGTAGAGTGGCCGTTCCACATGAACAGCGGCCTCGACACTGATCGAAACCTGAACGTTAGAGGGTCGACTTTAAGAGTCGGCCACCTCACGCGTGGTTTGAGTGCTGTGGTTACTACTACTGCCAGATTTCATTAGACTGGACCACCTCCTCTCTCAGTGATGCCTTCATCTTAAGACCTACTTTAAAAAGTGTCAAGCTAGAAACCATCGGTATGGAATCATTAGTTGCTCTCTCTGTTCAGGACGGCATTGGCGTTATCACCATCAACAATCCTCCGGTAAACGCGCTCAGTTCCGGTGTGATCGAGGGCCTTGGAACCGCGGTCCACGCGCTCGAGGGGCGCGCCGACGCGCGCGCGATCGTGATCATCGGCGGCGGGCGAACATTCGTGGCGGGCGCGGACATCAATGAATTTGTCGAGATTATCGGGAGAGGTGCCGGGCGGGGGGCGATGCCCGTGTTCCATCCCGTGCTTTTCGCGATCGAGGATTGCACGAAACCCGTGATCATGGCGATTCACGGCACGGCGCTCGGCGGCGGTTTGGAACTGGCCATGGCCGGACACTATCGCGTCGCGACGCCCGACGCGCAGGTGGGGCAGCCGGAAGTGAAGATCGGGCTGATTCCCGGCGCGGGCGGAACGCAGCGGCTGCCGAGGCTGGCGGGCGTCGTTAAGGCTGCCGAAATGTGTGCCTTCGGCGAGCCGATTTCGGCGCGGGCGGCGCTGGAGGCGGGCATCATCGACTGCATCATCGAGGGAGATTTGCTCGCGGGTGCGATTGAATACACAAAGAAGGCCGAGCGACCTCGCCGCACGCGCGACCTCCCGGTGACGCCGGCGGACGTATCCGAGGTGCGCAAGAAACTCCGCGGCCCGTTGATCGCACCGCGCGCAGCGCTCGATGCTGTCGAAGCTGCGATGACGCTTCCGTTCGAGGAAGGTATCCGCCGCGAGGGAGAGATCTTCGAACGGTGCCTGCACTCGGACCAGTGCAAAGGACTGATCCACGCTTTTTTCGCCGAGCGCGCCGTTGCGAAGATTCCGGACATACCCAAAGACACGCCGGTTTATCCGATTCGCCAGGCCGCGGTCATCGGGGCGGGCACCATGGGCGGCGGGATCGCGATGGCTCTGGCCAACTCGGGTATTCCGGTTCGCATCAAGGAGGCGGAACAAGCGGCGCTCGACCGGGGTCTCGCGGCCATTCGCAAGAATTACGAGCGGTCGATCAAGAGCGGACGGCTCACGGGAGCGGCGGCGGAAGAGCGCATCGCGAGGATCTCGCCACAGCTCGGCTGGGAGGGTTTCGACCAGGCCGACATCATCATTGAAGCGGTGTTCGAGTCCATGGCGCTCAAGAAGCAGGTGTTCGCGGAGATCGATAAGATCGCAAAGCCCGAGTGCATACTTGCATCGAACACTTCGACACTGGATATCGACGCGATGGCGGCGGCGACGTCGCGCCCGCGGATGGTGATCGGAACACACTTCTTCAGTCCCGCGAACGTAATGCGGTTGGTGGAGATCGTGCGCGGCAAGGCGACCGAAAAACCGGTGATCGCCACGGCCATGGCGCTGGCGAAGACGCTCAAGAAGGTCGGGGTCGTGGTGCGGAACGGATTCGGATTCGTCGGAAACCGCATGGTGTTCCCGTACATGGAGCAAGCGCAGTTCCTGGTGGAGGAAGGCGCGACGCCCGAGCAGGTGGACCGCGCGCTGACGGATTTCGGGATGGCGATGGGACCGCTGGCGGTCGCGGATCTGAGCGGGATCGACGTGTTCTGGCGCATCTTGCAGGAGTTTCCGCCACCACCAGGCACCAAACAGCCCGAGGCCGTTTCCAAGCTATACGCAGCCGGACGTTATGGCCAGAAGACCGGCGCGGGTTTCTATCGATATGACGAAAACCGCAAACCGTCGCCGGATGCGGAAGTTCTCAAACTGGTTCAGAAGAGCAACCGTGCGATCTCGGATGAAGAGATCGTCGAGCGGTGCATTTACGCGCTGATCAATGAGGGCGCCAAGGTTCTTGAAGAGGGGATCGCCCTGCGCGCGGTGGATATCGACGTGATCTACCTGACTGGTTACGGATTCCCGGCATATCGGGGTGGGCCGATGTTCTATGCGGATACGGTGGGCCTCAAAAAGATTCACGACCGCGTGGTCCAGTTCGGGTGGACTCCTGCGGCGCGACTTATTGCTGCTGCAAATGAACGCGCATGAACGCGAATCATCTCGACAGGGGCAGGATCACTTCTTGTCTTTGTTCGCGAACCATTCCACCCACTTGTTGGGCGGGAAGATGAACAACGCGATCAGCACCACGATGACGAAAAAGACAAAGAGCAGAACGGCAAGAGCCATGTGTCTCCATCTTATACTGAGCGTATGCAGTACTGCTATGCCGACAGCCCCATCGGCTCGCTGCTGATCGCGGGCGATGAAGAAGCTATTCATCTGATCGCGTTTCCCAAGAACGGTAAGCCCCAGAAGCCGGAGGCCGGTTGGACCGAATCCATGAGAGGTCCGCTAGCGGAAGCGGTGCGGCAGTTGCGGGAGTATTTCGCAGGCCGCAGGAAGGATTTCGATCTTCCGCTGGCGCCGGAAGGAACCGATTTCCAGCGCAGAGTTTGGCGGAAGCTGCAGGAGATTCCCTACGGAGAGACGATCTCGTACGGCGAGCTGGCCAGGCGCGTGGGCAATCCCAAGGCATCGCGCGCAGTGGGTTCGGCAAACGGAAAGAACCGCATTCCGATCGTGATTCCGTGCCATCGCGTGATCGCAGGCGACGGCGGGCTGGGAGGATTCGGTGGAGGGCTTACCGCGAAAGAAACGTTGCTTGCGATCGAGCAGCCGGCGAGAAATATAAAAGCGCCGCTCGCCAAGGCGGCGTCTTAGCGGCTTCGCTTGGGGCTGTGGCCGTTTCCGCCGTTGCGTCCATTCCCAGGGATGCGGAGATACGCATCCATACGCTTGCCAAGGGCCTTGATTTCCGCCCGGTCTTGTATGAGGATTTTCATCCCGGCTTCCACTAACTTGCGGGTGGCCTCGATGCGTTTGTCGGCGAGGGCCCCGCGCTTCTCCGCGGCGTCCATGCGCTTCTCGGCAGCGTCCATGCGCTTCTCGGCCCGGTCCATGCTCCGGTTGAACCGAATTTCCGCCTGCTCGCCGCGCTGAGCCGTTCGTTCCAGAATGGCCCACACCTTATCGAACTCGCTCTGGACTTCCCGCTCCATTCCCCCAAAGTATAACTCAGGCCGTAATCGGACCCTCGCCGCGCGAAAGAGCCGTAACCATCTGTTCCTTAAGCTCTTCGGCGGCGGCTACGGAGGAATCCAGAGACAGCTTGTAGACTACGGCCCCAATCGCCGCATCCAGCGCCAAAATCGAGAAGAAGGCCGTCTCGCTGTCGAACGCGAAGCGAGCCAGGTACGCCAGGCCGATCGGCAGGAACGCGATCGGATAGATGAGAAAGAGAATCGCCTGCACGCGGCCGGAGGCGCCCGACCGGAAAGATGCCGCCGGATTCATCGCGCGCGCCTGGCGAATGGAGAGCTGGTTGCCCGCGGCCAGCATGAAGACGGTGATCACCCCAGCCACTCCGAAGGATTCGGCCAGAGTGAGCGGGTGCAGCGGCATCCCCAACAATCCGCAGACCAGGGCGATCATGCCGATCTCCAGCACGATGAAGAACAGCGCGCTGAGATTCTTTCCGATCATCACGCGCGAGAACGGAATGGGCGCCAGGAAATAGATCTGGGCGGCCGAACGGTCGAATCCAAAGGAGTTCCAGAAACAAGCTTCGCTCAGGAGCAGCAGCGAATACACGCTCACCACGGTGAGGTAGTTCGTGCCGAGGAACGATTGCGCGCCTCCCTGACGGCCTAGCATCACGGGCAGCCAGACCAGCAAGCCGAAGGTGAACCCCATGAGGAACACCAGGCGGAATCGGGGCGAGCGGGTCAGGAAGCGCACTTCCTTTTCGACCAGCGCGCCCAGCGGATCGCCAAGAAGCAGGGAGGGTAGCCGGAAGAATCGCTCCGCGAGCCCGTAACGGCCGGAGCCGGACGATGGCCGCGCGGACGCGGCCTGCGCGTCGAAAAGAATGGTCCGCCGAAACTGCCAATAGCTGAATAGTCCCGCGGCCGCCAGCCAGGCGATCAGGATGGCCCAGGCCCGAAGTGTCTGGTGTCCTTGCAGAACGTCCGCTGTAGCGGTCCAGGGCCAGCCGGGCCAGGATTCGCGTGTCATAAAGGCGCGGACCCGGTTTTGAGATCCGCGCCCTTGGGTGAATAGAAACCGCGGCAGCGCTGCGCAGAGAATCAGGAGAAAGAAAGCCGCCTCGCGAATGCGCCGCCGCGCGAGGACGCGGGCAATGGTGTCGCGCAGTCCCACGCCTAGTGACAGATTGAAGACCGCGAACGGAAGCAATCCCAGCGCGTACCACCAGTGAAGCGTGGGATTTCGCAAAATCCCGATTCCGGCGCCGGCCAGGATCAGAATGGCTTCGATGGCAGCCGTGACGCGGAGCATTACGTCGAGCCCGAACAACTGCGCCACGGGAATCGGATAGGCCTGGAGTTTGCGCAGGTCCAGCGAAGCGCCGGTGGCAGCCATCAGCACCGGGACCACCTGCCAATACAGCAAGACCACCAGAAAGACTCCGGCCAAGCTGCTGGACATCGGGGAACTGGTCAAGAGCATGACGGCGAATGCCGCGGCGACCCAGAATCCATACCAGATCAAGCCGATGATCGCGGCCCATCCGATGCCGCGGCGCGTGAGAAAACTGCGCGAGATGCGCCACTGAGCCCAGAGGATCGCGCGGGCCTGGTTCATAGCGAGGAAAAAAGGGGACAGCCGTCTACAGACCTGCGTGGGAAAGAAAAAGGGGACAGGCAGCTCTGTCCACTCCCACGCAGGCCGGCGAAGTCAGGAGTTTGCTGGAGGGGACAGAGTAGCCTGTCCCCTTTTTCGGCAAGCCCGTCTAACCCCTTTTTTCGAGTCATAACCAATCGAGGGTCTCGCGCATGGTGACCACGCCCACTGCACGAACGAAGGCGTCTTCCAGAGTCTCCGACGATCCGCGCAACTCTTCCATGGTGCCTTCCCGAACGAGCTTGCCTTCGTTGATGATCGCGACCCGGTCGCACAGCCGCTCGACCACTTCCAGCACGTGCGACGTCAGGAAGATGGTCGCGCCGTGACGCACTTGTTCCAGCAGAATATCCTTCATCAATCGAGCGCCCACGGCATCCACGCCTTCAAAGGGCTCGTCCATCAGGAAAAGCTGGGGCCTGTGGATCAACGCTGCCGCCATCGCGACGCGCTTGCGCATTCCCTTGGAGTATTCGGCGATGAGCTTGCGGGATGCGTCTCCCAGCTCGAACAGATTTAGCAGCTCCTGGCTGCGCTCCCGCGCGACGGCGCGCTCCAGGCCGTAGATCCGGCCGACGAATTCGATAAACTCGCCGCCGGTGAGGTGGTCGAACAGCAGGGATTCGTCGGGAACCAGTCCGATCTGGCCCTTGATCGCCAGGCTTTGCTCGGGCATGGGCAATCCCAGCAGCCGGATGGAGCCGGAAGTAGGCGGCGCGAGGCCCATCAGCATCTTGATGGTGGTCGTTTTGCCGGCACCGTTGGGTCCCAGGAAACCAAAGAAGCACCCGCGAGGCACGCTCAGCGTGAGCCCGTCGACGGCGGCTTTTTGATCGTACAGCTTCCGGAGATCGTGAACCTCTATTGCTGGCGCCGTGTCCCGAGAGAAGTCGGACATGCTTCTCTTCTATGGTAGCTACTCCACGCCGAACGCCAACAGCACATTGCCTCCCATCCCGCCGCGCGCCGGGTAGCCGGATACCGAGAACAGCATGCCTCCTGCAACTACCGGCCCTGCGACGTCGATCGCCCCGCCGTGGCCGGGAATGCCGTTCACGGTCTTGTACTCGCGGGCGGTGTCGAAGTCCCAGATGATGTGTCCGTTCGTGGTGTCAAAAGCACGCAAGTGTCCGTCTTCGGAGCCCGAGAATACCGCTCCGGGAATCGCCGTGATGGCCGCCGATTGCGCGGGGCTGCACGGGCGACGGTCGCCGCAGCCGGGCGGCGGAGTCTGCCACATGCGCTCGCCGTTATCCACGCGGAAGGCGAATAGTCCGCCGCCCTTGTTGGGATTGAGCTGGTAGACCCGGTCATTGCTGCCGGGTTTCAAAGCGATTTCGAAGCGAATGTCGGAGAGCGCGACGTAAATATTCTTCCCGTCGCTGGCCGGGCCCCATTCGATGCCGCCGACCGTTCCGCCTTCCCCGATGCGGGCTTGCCACAGAGTTTGACCCTTCTTGTCGGGATCGATCGCATAAACCACGGCCGACTTTTGTCCCAGCAGCAGCGCCCGATTCCCGTTCGGCAAAGAAACCAAAATCGCGGATGATGCGAAATCGAAATCCGGGCCTTCCGTGTCGGGGCAGTTCACCTTTCCGGGAAGCTGGCAGGAACTGTTCCAGGCGTCTTTGGAGGTGAATTGCTTTGACCACAGAATCTCGCCGCTGGACAATCGCAAGGCGACCACGGCATCACTCAGCGAGGTTGCCGGATCGGAATAATTGTCGCCGGTGGTCACGTACATCGTGTCGCGCTCCGGGTCGAGCGTGGGGGCGGTCCACACGCCGGCGCCCGAAGGTCCGAAAGCCGCCGCGCCCTGCTTGGTCTTGGGGCGCTGCTTGGCGACGTCTGGAATCATGTACCTCTTCCAGATGACTTTGCCGGTGGCGGCGTCGAGCGCCGATTCGCTGCCGCGGAATGTGCAGCACGCATAGCTGGAGGAAACGGACAAAGCTTCCTCGCGGGAAGCCGCGCCGACGTACAGGCGTCCCTGGTAGAACACGGGCGTGGCGGTCATGGTCGATGCCGGATGGTCGTCGGGACGCATTCTCCACAATTGCTTGCCCGACGCCGCGTCGAGAGCGTACACGTAACCCGCGGAGTCCCCGAAGAAGATCGCCGGATTGCCCGCGATCTCGCCAGTGGCGATTCCCGAGCGAACCTGCGACTGGACCATGGTGGTCCAGTGGACGCAACCGCTTGCCGCGTCGAGCGCGTATACGCTGCCGTCCTGGCTGCCGACGAAGACTCTGCCGCGATACACGGCCGGCTGCGATCGCAGGGTGGATGTATCAGGGAAGGCAAACGCCCACTTCAAGGCCAGGCGCGGCACGGAGTCGGCTTGCAGGCCGGCGTCATTCGCAGGAAGGAAGCGCGTGTTGGTCAGGCCGCCTCCCCAACTGGCCCAGCTCGCAGTGTTTTTCCACGGAGCGTTCGCCGGACATGGATTCGCGATCTCTTCACGCCGCCGTTCCACGGTAACGGCCGTGCCGAGGAAGTTCGCGATCTTCTGGCGTTCATCGCCGGAAAGCGGGGCGGCCTGCGCTTTCATGATTCCGCTTTCGATCGTTCGCAGAATCGCCGCCGGCGTCATGGTCTTCAGCGCGGCGATTTGGGGAACCCGCGCCTCCGCTCCGGCCGCAGCCTGGTGGCAGGAGGCGCAGTTTTTCTGAAACAGCTGCTCGGCGTACGGATCGGCCGCGGACAGCATCCTTGGCGCAAGCAACAGCGGCGCGATCGCCAGAAGGTACAGGTGTTTCATCGCAGGCTCCTGCGCCAGGTTGGCGCACCGCCTGGGAGTATATCAGTCCGTGGAGCTGGTTGAAGAACCCCAGCTCCGCTCGTCAGCTCGAAGCCGGTCCGTTTAGTGACTGCTGCTCGGCCTGGGCGCCTGGTAGAAGCTATAAGGGGGCGTGCCCGGGTCGGTGTAGGGGTCGGATGGGGCAGAGGGGTCGGTACTTGCCGTAATGACTGGCGCTCCGGACTGCTGATACACAGGTGCCGCCGTAAACGATGCAGTCGGATTGAATCTCAGGGCAATCATCGAGATGTTGCCGGTCGCGCTATAGAATTCGGCCAAACCCTCGTGCCCGAGAATGATCGGAAACTGCTGCGACAAAGTAAATGAAACGTGCCCTCCAGCGGGAACGGTGGGAAGGTTGTTTATGGAGACTCCAGCGGAGTTTCGGAATCCAACCGTGAGGTTTTGATCCGTTCCGGTGGGGTTAGTTATGGCGATGCCGGTTACAAATCCGTTCGAGTCGTCATAGGGGATCAGGACGCGGTTCGAAGCAGTCACGGCCGGGGCAGTGCCCTCCTGATTCGGGCGTCCGGGCACCGTGAGGGTGAAGACCACGTAGCCAGTGACTCCCGCGTCCGCATTGAGTTCAGCCCATCCCTGCGACAGGGGATCCGTAGCGTTGCCGGTTGTGTGCAAGTAAATTACGGAACCGCCAACTAAAGATAACCCAGCGGTGGAAATGACTTCCTGGAATGTCGGTGTCCACGGCCCGGTCTTGCCGCCGCCCGTTTCCTTGTGAAAGATCAGGGTGGCCGTTGCCGGATTCGCGGACATATTGGTCAGTACGACGGTCGATTGCCAGGCTCCGCCGCCGCCGATTCCGCCGTCGACCACGTGAGGGAGAGTCAATTGCCCGAACACGGGTAAAGATAAAAGGAGAACACTAAGGGTTGTTTTGATTGCTGTCTGCATGGCCCAAGTATTGACCTGCCGGGCTCGTGCAGTCGTAAGGGATTTGTGAAATGTTTGTGAAATTAAGCTTTGTGAAATTAAGCGAGATTCAAGACCTTCGCCACGACGTTCTTGTCCTGCTCGATCTTCTTCTGCAGGAGCATGATGGCGTAGATCAACTGTTCCGGGCGCGGGGGGCAGCCGGGAACGTACACATCCACTGGGATCACCTGGTTCACCGGCACCAGGGCGTAATTCGAAAACACCCCGGTGGAGGTGGCGCAGGCGCCCATGGAGATCACCCACTTGGGTTCGGGCATCTGCTCATACAGCCGGCGGATGACCGGGGCCATTTTGTTCGATACTCTTCCGGCGATGATCATCAGATCGCTCTGCCGCGGCGACCCGCGCATAACTTCCGCGCCGAAACGCGAAATGTCGTAGCGCGAGGCGATCATGGACATCATCTCGATCGCGCAGCACGCCAAGCCGAAGCTCATCGGCCAGATGGCATTCTTGCGAGCCCAGTTGATCACCTTGTCGAGCGAGGTGGTGAGGATGGATTGCCCGAATTCGTCCAGCGGTTCTGGTTCATCGTCGACGCGCGCGAATAAGGCGGGCGGCTGGCTCAACTGAAATTTAGGCTCGTCCACGAACATCATTATCTCACGGGAGCTTACACTGGAGATTGGCGTCCAACCGGGAAGCTTTGGAGCGCGCCGCCACCCGGTGGGGCGTCGAGCTCGAATACACCGACACCTGGGGACGATCCCACGCGGCCTCGGACGAAACGCTGCGCGGAGTGCTGGCGGCCCTGGGGATTCCCCTTGCCGATGAAGCCGATCTGGAGCGCGCCGGTGCCGAGCGCGATCTGGCCCGCTGGTCGCGCGCGTTCGATCCGGCGGTGGTCGTATTTGAAGACTCCGACGGGATCCCGCTGCGTATTCCCGCCGAGCACGCAGGCGCATCGGTGAAACTCGAGTTCCGCTGGGAGAACGGGGAGATTGAGCACCACTGGTTCTGGCTGCCGGAGCTGCCGGACCAGGAGCGAGTCTCGATCGCCGGGCGCGAGTTCATTTCCAAGCGCGTGCCCTTGCCGGCCCTGCGGCTGGGCTATCACGACTTGCGCGTGTATTGGGTGAAGGAACCCGAGCAGGAGGCCTTTGAGGACGTCCGCTTCATTGTATGCCCGCGGCGAGCGCGCGAGGTCGAGGGACGTCCGGCCGGAGTCGCTCTCAGCCTGTACGGCGTGCGATCGGCGCGCAACTGGGGCTGCGGCGATTTTTCGGATCTGCGCGCTATGGTCGATATACTGGCTCCCTCGGGCGCGGCTTTCATCGCACTGAATCCACTGCACGCGATTCCCAACCGCCAGCCGTATAACACCAGCCCCTATCTGCCGCTGTGCTCGTTGTATCGGAATTTTCTATATCTCGACGTGGACCGCGTGCCAGGGTTTTTGCCGGAAGATGCTCCTCAAAGAGAGATCGCCGCACTGCGCAAGACCGAGCTAGTGGAATACGAGCTCGTTGCGGACATTAAACTGCGGGCACTGCACCGGGCGTTTGCGCGATTTACGAGGTCGGGCCATACCGGCGCATTCGAGGACTTCGCGCGTGTCGAGGGTGTGCTGCTGCATGATTTTGCGGTGTTCTGCGCGCTCGACGAGTACATCCACGGCCGCAATCCGGAGGTCTGGTTGTGGAAGGACTGGCCAGCGAGGTATCGGGATCCCCGGTCCTCCGCCGTCGCGAAATTCGCCGAGGAACATCGCGGCGAGGTTCAGTTCCACAAGTTCTTGCAGTGGCAAGTGGACCGGCAATTGGCCGAGGTGCAGGATCACGCCATCGCGCGGGGGATGAAGATCGGGCTGTATCACGATCTGGCGCTGGCGACCGATAGTTTCGGCGCGGACCTGTGGATGAATCGGCCGTTCTACGCAAAGGGCGCCCGTGTGGGGGCGCCACCGGACGAACTGGCGCCGAGCGGCCAGGATTGGGGATTTCCGCCGCCCAACCGCGAAGCGCATCGCGAAAACGGCTACGAGCTGTTCGTGCAATCCATCCGTAAGAACGCGCGGCACGGCGGCGCGCTGCGCATCGATCACGTGATGCGGTTTTTTCGCCTGTTCTGGATCCCCGATGAACTCAATGCCGCGCAGGGCGTTTACGTGAAGGATTACGCGGAGGACTTGCTCGGCATCCTGGCGCTCGAGAGTGTGCGCGGCGGATTCATCGTCATTGGAGAAGACCTGGGGACAGTGGAATGGTCGGTGCGGCAGAAGCTGGCCGACATGGGCATTCTGGGGTACCGGCTGCTGTGGTTCGAGAAGAATCCGGATGGAAGTTTTCGCTTGCCGCAGGAATATCCGGCGCACGCGGCCGTCTCGACCACCACCCACGATCTGCCGACGCTGGCGGGATTCGTCGAAGGGCGCGATATCGAAGCGCGCCGCGCCGCGGGCCTGGTGGACCAGGCTGGTTATGAGCAGCAATGGGCCTCCCGAAGGGACGAGCTCAGCCGGCTGGAAGATGCCTTAAAGCGGGCTGGATTCGCGGACGATCCGCTGGGGTTCGTGCTGGCGACGCCGTGCGCCTTGGCGATCGTAAATCAGGAGGACCTGACCGGGGAGACCCAGCAGCAGAACCTGCCCGCCAGCACGTGGCAGCATCCCAACTGGCGGCGGAAGATGAAGGTGGCGGTGGAAGAGCTGGGTCCGCTCGCCGAGGATTTGCGGCGGCGGCTGGAACGCTCCGGACGATTGTAGGGCAGGCGTCCACGCCTGCGCGGGGCTTTTTAGCCCCGCTTGCCATTTTGGCGGGCTTGGAAGCCCGCCGCAGGTCTGGAGACCTGCCCCACAATTACATGAAGTAGTCTTTGACCTTATCCAGGATGCTCTTCTCTTCCGGCTCATTCTCGGTGGGGAGCATGTCCCGGAGCTGTTCGAGCAAATGGCGCTGATCGCGAGTCAGCTTCTGCGGGACCTTCACCGCCAGGTGAACAAAGAGATCGCCGCGCGCGCTGGAATTGAGGTGCGGGACGCCCAGCCCCTTCAGGCGCAGCCGTGAACCGGACTGCGATCCTTCCGGTACTTTGACGGTCTGCAGACCGTCGAACGTCAGAACGTCCACCGAGCATCCCAGCGCAGCCTGCGCGACATTCACCGGAACCGTGCAGTGCAGGTCAAACTCGTGCCGCTCGAAGACCGGGTGCTCGGCGACTTTTAAAACTACGAATAAATCACCGGGAGGGCCGCCGTTCGCGCCAGGCTGGCCTTCCTGGGTCAGGCGGAGCTGCGTGCCGTTGTCGACGCCGGCGGGAATGTTGACCTTGAGCTTGCGTTCGCGGTGCAGATAAGCCTGGCCTTTGCATTCCTTGCATGGACGGCGGATCAGCTGGCCGCGACCGCTGCATGTGCTGCAGGTCCGGCGCACCGAAAGGAACGCCTGCTGATAGATCACTTCACCGCGGCCGCGGCACGTGGGGCAGGTGGTTACACCGTCTTCGGGCTCGGCGCCTTTGCCCTTGCAGCGTCCGCACTCTTCCATGCGCGGAACCTGAATGTCGACGGCCAGGCCGCGCATCGAATCTTCGAAGCTGATATCCAGGTCGTAACGGACGTCTTCGCCGCGCTGCGGACGCGATCGGCGCTGCTGCCGCGATCCGGCGTTGAACGTGTCGCCGAAGCCGAACATCTCGTTCAGAATGTCGCTCAAGTCGGGGAATCCGCTGGCATCGAAACCTCCGCCGGCGGCGCTGGCGACGCCCTGGTGTCCGAAACGGTCATAGGCCGCGCGTTTCTGGGGATCGCTCAGGACGCTATAGGCCTCGGCGGCTTCCTTAAACTTTTCCTCGGCGTGCTTGTCGCCGGGATTGCGGTCGGGGTGATGCGCCAGGGCGAGCTTCCGGTAAGACGCCTTAAGCACCGTTTCGTCGCAGTCCCGGACTACACCCAGGACTTCATAATAGTCTCTTTTGGTCACGCTCACGGATTAATCTCGCTTGGGCTCGACGGCGACCTTGACCATCGCCGGACGCAGAAGGCGACCCTTGAAATTGTAGCCACGCTGGAATTCGGCAAGCACGGTATGGTCGGGAGCGTCTTCGGTCTCCACCATTTCCACGGCGTGGTGGACGTGCGGATCAAACGGCTCTCCCTGAACAACCATCGGCTCAAGCCCGAGTTTCTTGAGGGTATCGAACAGGCGCTGCCGGATCAGCTCCATACCCTGGGCGTAGGTTTTGTCGGACGTTTCAGTCTGTAAAGCGCGTTCAAAGTCGTCGATGATGGGAAGCAGTGTGCGGACGGCCTCCATGCTGGCGTACTCGCTGAACTCCAGGCGGTCCTTGTCGGCGCGCTTGCGGAAGTTCTGGAATTCGGCCTGGAAACGCAGAAAGCGATCCTGGAGCTCGGAATTTTCGGCGGCCAGGCGGTCGCGCTCCGCGGCAACGGCCTCGAGCGCGGCGGGTGGATCGACTTCGGCCTGGTCGGCGCCTGCGTCCGGATTCGTTTCCAATGGGTCGGTGACCGGTTTCCTGCTCACAGTTCTAGATTAGCAGCCAGCGTCCGTTGTGGAGCAAGCTTCAGCTTGCAACGGAGGCTTTAGCCTCCGATTCGGCACGGGTGCTGAAGCCCGCTCCACGATTCTCAGCCAAAGAACGCCTGGCCGACGTGCTGCACGCTGGAGATCACGCGGGCGTAATTCATGCGCATGGGCCCGAGCACGGCGATGACCGCGGAAAGCCCGTCCTCCAGGCGTACAGGCAGCCCGATCAACGAAAGTTCGCGCATCGACGGATGGATGCCTTCCAACCCGACATGCACGCCCACTTCCCCGGCCGGATTCTCCAGAAACCGGTCCAGAAGCTCCAGGACGCGTTTTTTTTCTTCGAGCGCGCGGAACAGCTCGCGCATTTTTTCCTTGGTGAGATGCAGATCCAGAACCACCAGATTGCTGGCGCCATCCATGCGCACTTCCGGCGATGTCCCGATGTCCAGCAAACCCTTGGAATAGAGCACTGTCAGCTTCTGGAGCACCGCGTCATAAGTAGCTTCCGCGCGCGCCAGCCGCCCCGCCAGTTCGCGGCGGACGTTTTCAAGCGACCAGCCGGTGAAGTTGCGGTTGATGTAATTGCGGATGGACGCGAGTTCGTCGGAGGTGAGCGATTCTTCGAGCGTCACCACGCGATTGCTGACCTGGTGATCGCGCGTGACCACCACGACCAGTACGCGGCGCTCGGGGAGCGCAATCAGCTCCACCTGATCCAGGGCCGGATTAGCCCGCGGTATTGAGGCCGCAAGGCCGACGCCATGTGTCAGCTCGGTCAGAGTCCGCGAAGTGTACTCGATGCGCTGCTCCATGGTTTCGAGCAGTCCGAATTGCCCACGGAGACGCTCGATTTCCGCCGCGACCAGCTTGCGCATGCCCAGCGACTGGACATAACTGCGGAAGGCTTTTTCGGTCGGGACCCGGCCGGCCGAAGTATGGGGCTGCATCAGGTAGCCTTCTTCGTCCAGGTCCGCCATGACGTTCCGGATGGAGGCGGCGCTCAGGCCGTCGCGACGCCGGCGGGCGATGGAGCGCGAGGCTACCGGTTCGCCCGTGGCGATGTAGCTTTCGACGATCTCATGCAGAACTTCCAGGCTTCGGGGCGTCATGACATCTTAGAAAAAGCCGTTCAGAATAAAGCGGTTGCCGGACGGGCGAGCTTCCACCGGCACCTTAGTACTTCTATTCGTCATTATCGCATGGAACTTTCTTGCCGGAGAGCTAAAGCTTTACCCCTATTGCGACGATGATTATCCGATTGTCATGAGCGGATTCCTCAAGACTTGGCAGTGGAGCTGGGCCCGGGTGCCGCAAGACCGTGACGCGTGGGGGCTCGACCGCAACTGGCACCGGTCGGAAGCCGCGCGACATCTGAAGTCGGGTAATCTCGCCGATGCGGAACGTCATTTGACGCTGGCGGTCCGGGAAGCGGACGACCGGGGGCTCCCGCCGGCACAGAGGGCCACCCTGCGACTGGAATTGGCCGCCCTTCAGCGCAATTTGGCCGCGCCACCGGGCTTGCCGGATGGAGCCGCGCAGATCGATCTATCGAAGCTGCAGGACGCCGAGAATACGCTGCGCGAGGCCATCATCGTGTGTACTCAGGCCTCCGACGCCAAGCTATACCTGCGCTCCCTGGACGCGCTGGCGGATATTTTTTGCCTGGTGGAAGACTATCCGGCTCTGGAAGGGGTAGCCTCCGATGCGATCCGGCTGGGAGCCGCGATTCCCGGCGAGAACATACAGCAATTGGAGGAACGGCTGCGGCGGCTGGCGACGGCCCAGGACAAAAACGGCCGTTTCCCCGACGCCCTGAAGACCTTCGAGCAGGCCATTTCGCTGCGCGAGAAACGCTATGGAGCCGGTCACCTGGAAACCGGCAACCTGCTGGCGGAAGTCGGCCGGATTTGCCGCGCACGAGGGTTTCATCCCCAGGCCCAGGTGTATCTGAAAGTGGCTCTCCGCATCCATGAGGCGCAATGCGGCATGGATTCCGCGGAGGCTCTGGGCGATGCCCGGCAACTGGCGGGGTCCTTCGAGGAAACCGGAGATCTGGACGGAGCCGCCGCGCAGTACGAGCGCGTTTTGGGGCTGCAGCTGCGGCAACTCGGACGCCACAACATCGAAGAAGTCGCCGAGATGCAATACAGTCTTGCCTGCCTGCAAATCGGCTGGGGCAATTATTCGCGGGCGCGGGAAGTCCTGACGGAGTGTATCGGGACTTTCAAGAGACTGGGCGGTCCAAGGCTGGCGGTGGCCTATGAATCGCTGGCGCATGTCGAGGAGCGCGAAGGCCGGATATCCTTCGCTCTGGACGAGTTGGAGAGAGCGACCGAAGCCTGGGAACAGTGCGATCCCCCGCAACTCGACGAATTGGCCCGGAACCTGGAGCTCAGGGCGGAATTATCGGATCACTTGCGCCTGCGCGTCGACGCGAACCACCTGCGAAAGCGGGCTCGGCACGTAGCAGCTAGTGCGGAGGATCAGACGCAGGCCGAGGCTTGCTAGACGCGCGCTAAAAGGGGACAGCCCGTGAGGCTGATAACAGATCCCATGGCCGGACCGGCGGGGCTGTCCCCTTTTAGCTCCGTTTTGCTCTGCCTACTTGATTTCCGGACTAGCGGGAGTCGCGGGCTCCTGACCCCAGTTGTTGCGGATGACCAAGGTCTGATCGGAGTAAAAAGTCCGGCGGCCTGAGTTCCCAAACGATTCCGGCACGGCCGTGACCGCATACCCGCCCGGCGTCGCCGCCAGCGTGTAGACGAACCCGTTTTTCTTGCCGTCCGCCAGGACTTTGGGGAGGATATTGGCCGCTTCGGGCCCGTCCGCGCCGCTTACCGGCGGGCCAAGCTGCGGCAGACTCGTCGCGTATTTCCCGAACTGCGAATAGTACTGTGTCTCGGCCTGGTGGATGCTGCCGATCTCGCGGATCACAGCCATCTCCCGGGCTCCCTGCATCTGCGTGTTCATCTTTGGGACGGCGATCGCCAGGATGACCAGAATGATGGAGATCACGATCAGAAGCTCGATGAGCGTAAAGCCCCGAGTATTTACGTGGCGACGGCGGATGGTTCCCATACCTGACATTTTAGACGCCTCCCGGGCTGGAAGCGTGCAGGACCAAAGTTGGGGGCGTCCTAGTGAACCGGCCCTAGTGAACCCGCACCGACATCCGGTCCTGGGCTTTTTCGCGGGTGACCAGCTCATCGAAGATCGACAAGACTTGCTTGCGGTACAGGTAGGTGCGCTGGAGTTTCTGCCGCACGGCCTGCTCATTGCGGTGCCGAAACATCAGCTTGTTCAAGAGTTTGACGGGAACGTCGATATCGCGGCGCAAGGTTTCGGCCGAGTGCCCGCGCAGAAATAGCCCATAGAACAGGGCCGCCTCGCGCTGAGGGGCCAACGGATCGAATTCTTCCAGTCCCGCCGCGACCGGCATAAAAAGAAAATTATAGTCGCGGTGAGGGTTAACCGCAAGACCCCAGTGGTCCTGAGGCGCTTCTTTTTGTGACGCTTTTTGAGGCACTATTTGACACAGGGCTGTGCCACTATTTCACGCTGGGTGCGCGATTTGGCCGTTCCTGATGAGCTTTCGGAGAAGACGAGACCATCTCCAGGAACAACGAAACGATCAGCAATCCGGCGATCACGGCTCCGATTAACATGGCGACCCCATTTCTGCCAGCAAACTCTCTGTGCGTTTTCTCAAGCACGCCGCTTACCATCTGGATACGCAATATCAGATGCTCATGAATGTTCGCGCGATGCGGAAGAAAAGCGGCTCAGAAACGGCGGTCTCGCATCGGGCTACACTGGAATCTGAATGCCGAAACAATATCCCAGTCCACCCGAGATGACGATCGATGCCAGTAAAAAGTACACAGCCACGCTCAAAACTTCGCGCGGCGATATCGTGTGTGAGTTGTTCGCCAAGGACGCGCCCATGACCGTGAACAATTTCGTATTCCTATCCCGCGACAAGTTCTACGACGGTACGAAGTTCCACCGGGTCCTAGCCAACTTCATGATCCAGGGTGGCGATCCGGAGGGGAGCGGCCGCGGCGGGCCGGGCTACCGCTTCGCCGACGAGTTCAAGGGTAACCCCAATAAACACAAGGTCGGGACGCTTTCCATGGCGAATGCCGGCCCAGGCACCAACGGAAGCCAGTTTTTCATCACGCATGTGGTCACCGACTGGCTGGACGGAAAGCACACGGTGTTCGGCCAGGTGCTCAAAGGTCAGGATGTCGTAAACGCGGTGCAGCAGGGCGACACGCTCACCAGCGTTACGATTACCGAAGCTTAACGTTTCTCTCCTATGAAGATCCTGGCGGTCGGAGCGCATCCCGACGACGTCGAATTCGGCTGTGCGCCCATTTTGATCCAGGAAGTTCGCAACGGGCACGAAGCTCGTATCCTGGTGACTTCGAAAGGCGAAGCCGCCAGCGCCGGGACGCCGGACGAACGGGCCCAGGAGGCCCGGGACGCCGCCCGGATCATCGGGGCCGCAATCCAGTTCCTGGAAATGGGCGGAGACTGCCACATCGAGCACAACACCGCGAACGCGATGACGCTGGCTCGTGAGATCCGCCGGTTTAAGCCGGACGTGGTACTCGCCCCGCACTTGGGCGAGAACCAGCATCCGGATCATTCGGCAGTGGGGAGAATTGTGCGGGATGCCGCCCGTCTGGCTCGTTATGGCGGTTTACAGGATCTGGAAGAGCTTCCTCCGCATCCAATTACGAGCTTGTATTACTACACCATCACTCAGGTGTTCATCACCGCTCCCGAATTAGTTGTGGATGTGACCGCGGCACGGGAGGCGTGGGAAGCCGCCATTCAGTGCCATAAGAGCCAGATGCGAACCCGGAATTATCTGGATCTGGTAATGTCGCGTGCGCGGACGCTGGGGGCGGCGGTCGGAGTGGAGTACGCGATTGGGTTGTGGCTTAGCGACCCGATTCGGGTGGGATCGCTGGGGGATTTGCCGCTATCGTCGAGGTACTTCTAATGTGGCGCACGCACTCTTGCGTGCCGTATCGACACTCGTGTCGATACCTGCGACACCCTGGTCGAAGCCGGGGCGTCGCCAAGAGTGGCGACGCAGCACGCAAGAGTGCGTGCGCCACAGGGGACGCTGAGTCATGAAGCCACTCTCCATCGGAATTACTTGCTACCCCACTGTCGGCGGGAGCGGAATTGTCGCGTCGCAGCTGGGGAGCGAGCTCGCCCGGCTGGGGCACAAGGTCCACTTCATCAGCTATGAGCCGCCGTTCCGGCTGGACCGCAAGCAGCCCAACGTATTCTTCCACCAAGTGGAGCTGAATGAATACCGGCTGTTCAAGTATCCCGACTATACGCTGCCGCTGGCGGTGAAGATGGTGGAAGTCGCGGACAAGCATAAGCTGGACATCCTGCACGTGCACTACGCCGTGCCGCACGCGACGGCGGCGCTGCTGGCCACCCAAATCGCGCGCGACCAGATGCAACACACGCCCCACGTGATTACCACTCTGCACGGGACGGACATCACGCTGCTGGCGCGCGATCCCAACCTGGGGCCGATCATCAAATACTCGATCGAAAGCTCCTGCGGGGTCACCGCGGTGTCACGCAGCCTGCAGAAGGAAACCGTCCAGGTGCTGAAGTCGCGCAAGCCGATCGAGGTGATCTACAACTTCTACCGGCCCAAGCCTCCTCGCAAGGGGCGGCAGGAGGTCCGGCGGGCCCTGCGCGTCCGCAAGGACGATTTTCTCCTGATTCACATGTCCAATCTCCGGCCGGTGAAGCGCGCGCAGGATGTGTTGCGGGTGCTGGCGGAATTGAAGGACCAGCCGAACATCAAGCTGCTGATCCTGGCCGGCGAGTCCTTCGAGCCTTTCCGGAAAACAGTGAAGAGGCTTGGGATTGAAGACCGGCTGGTGGTGAAGAGTAACGTCCTGGACATCGAGAATTATCTGCACGCATCCGACGCGGGACTGTATACCTCCGAGCGCGAAAGTTTCGGCATGGGCGTGCTGGAAACGATGAGCTTCGGCAAGCCCGTTGTGGCGACGCGCGTGGGCGGCGTGACCGAGATCATGCGCGACGGAGAAACCGGATTTTTGAAACGCCTGGGTGACGTGAAGTCGATGGCCGCGGCAATCCGTACGCTGGCAAACGATCCGGGACTAGCGGCCCGCATGGGCGAGGCGGCGCGCCTTCGGGCGGAACAGGAGTTTTCGTCTCAGAAGAGCGTCGAGCAGTATTTGGATCTGTACCGCCGGACGATTCGGGATTGTCCAGACTAGTGAAAAAGGGGACAGGTCCTAGGCTACGGATTGCTGCCAGCGTCCGGACAATGCGACCTGTCCCCTTTTTCCCGCCCCACAATCTGCCACCATGGAGAGCAACGAGGAGACAAACCATGAAGAAAATAGAAGCGATCATCCAACCCCACAAGCTGGATGACGTGAAGGCCGCTCTGGCCGAAATCGGCATTGACGGCATGACTATTTTCGAGGGACGCGGTCACGGCCGGCAGAAGGGCCACAACGAGGTGTACCGCGGCGTGGAATACAAGGTGGACCTGCTGCCGAAGTTCAAAATCGAGATGGTGGTGCCGGACGATCGCGCCGAAGAAGTTGTCCGGAAGCTGATGGCTGCGGCGCGCACCGGCAAGTTGGGCGACGGCAAGATCTTCGTATCCGAAATCTCGGACGCCTTCCGTATCCGGACCGGCGACTGGGGAGAAGCTGCCCTGTAAGCCTCCGGATTATTTTCCGCCTCGGGTAAAATCCTCCCTGCTCTTTTCGTGCGTCCGCACGTAAAATCAATCGCTTGCCGACCCGGAACCTTAGTTGCGAACTAAAGTATCGCCGTAGAGGTCGGCTTTATGGAAAAGGACACTGACACCATTCGGGAAGAGAACCGTCATCCTTTCCTGATCGCATTTCTGATCCTGCTGGCTGCCGGTCTGGTGGCGATCGGCTGGTACGCCTACCCAATTCGGCACGATTCATTGTTGATGCAGAACCAGCTGACGCAGGCCCAGTCGCAGATTCCCACGATCCAGAAGTACGTGATGAGCTTGGACGGACAGGCGAAGGCCCTGGGCGCCAAACTCGATGGCTGGAGCGGCCGCCAGGACGAACTACGGGGCCAGTTGAATAAAACCCGCGGAGACCTGATGGCGCGCATCGACTCCGCCAGGAAGCAGGCCAGCGACGCCTCCAACGCAATGGTGCAGCGTGTGCGAAGCGATTTCGCGACCCAGATGGACAGCGTAAAAACCCAGCTGGCGAAGCTTGAAACTTCGCGCGACGGCGACCGCGAGCAAATCGCGCGGCTGCAGCAGGAACTGGCCCAGGTCCGAGGCCAGGTGAACCAGCAAGGCCAGGAACTCGCGTCGGTATCGGGACGGGTGACGCAGAACGCGGCTTCCAACGATCAGGAATTCGCGGCGGTGAAAACCACTCAGCAGCGCGGCCGGCGCGATTTCGACGCCTATGCGGATAAGTTCGCCGTGAAACGCGTGGACTTTGAAGTGGCCAAGAACCATGAAAGCACGGTCGCGCCCGGGATCTCGGTGCAAGTAAACAGCACCGATGTTTCCTACCAGCGGATCAACGGTTCCGTATTGGCGTCAGACGGTCACACCACCTGGCTAAGGCAGCTCAAAGTGCAGGAGCCCGTCTTTCTGACCAGCTTTGCGGACGGCCGCACGCGCGAGCTGGTGATCACCCGCGTGAACAAGAACGGCGCGGTGGGCTATGTGCTGGTCCCGGCGCAGGACGGAAATGCCGTTACTGCTGCCAATCGAGCGCCAGGCGAGTAAAGGTTCGCACGGCGACTCCCGACGGGCCTTTCGCCAGGAACGGCTTCGACTCGTCCAGCCAGGCCGTTCCCGCGATGTCGAGATGCACCCAAGGCGTATCGCCGGCGAACTCTTTCAGGAAATACGCCGCGCTGATGGCTCCGCCCCAGCGTCCGCCGATGTTTGCCAGATCGGCGAAGGCGCTCTTGAGCAGATCCTTGTAATCGTCGTCGAGCGGCATGTGCCAGGATTTTTCGCCTTCCGCTTTGGCGGCGGCCAGCACGCGAGCGAGCAGTTGATCGTTGTTGGTGAAGACGCCGATGTTGACGTTCCCCAGGGCGACTACGATTGCTCCGGTGAGCGTCGCGGCATCGACCAGATGCGTGCAGCCGATGCGCTGCGCGTACGTGATCGCGTCGACCAGGATCAGCCGCCCTTCGGCATCGGTATTCAGCACTTCGATGGTCTTGCCGGAAAGTGACGTAACGATATCGCCGGGACGCTGGGCTTTGCTGCCGACCATATTCTCGACTGCGGGGATGAGCGCTGTTACCGGAATCGACGGTTTCAATTGCGCGATGGCCTTCATGGCTCCGAGCATCGCAGCGCCGCCCGCCATGTCGTACTTCATCTTCTCCATGCCTTCGGCGGGTTTGATGGAAACCCCACCAGTGTCGAAGGTCACGCCTTTGCCGATTAGCCCGAGGTGATCGGTGGTCTTGGGCTTGGTCGCGGGCGTGTAGCGGACGATAATCAGCGCGGGCGGCTCGGCGCTGCCCTGCGATACGCCCAGCAGCGAGCCCATCCCGAGCTGGCGCATCCGCGGCTCGTCCAGCACTTCACACTCCAGGCCGGCTTCTGCGGCCATCGCGCGGGCGCGGTCGGCGAGAAGCGTCGGGGTCATGATGTTGGCCGGTTCGTTCACCAGCTCGCGCGTGAAATTCTGCGCCTCGCCCAGGATCTTGCCGCGCTCGAAGGCGGCGCGAGCGGATTCGGGCGCGACCAGAACAAAAGCCTCGAGAGACTTCGCGTCACTGGAGGTTTTATGGCGGTCGGGCTCGAAGTTGCCTAAGATAGCGCCTTCGACGGCGGCTTCAGCACTCGCGTCGCCCAGCCACCAGGCGAGTTTCTTGACGCCTTTCTGCTTGAGCGCGCGCACGGCCGTTCCAACGGCGCGACGTAAGACCGCGGCATCGAACTTGTCTTTCTTTCCTCCGCCCGCGACCGCGAGGCGCTTCGTCTTAAGCCCTTGGGGTTGATGCTGAACCGCGAGCTCGCCGGTCTTGCCGGTGAATTCGCCGGAGGTGCGCAGCTCATCCAACCAAGGCGAGAAATTCTTCAGCTCGGCGGGCGCGGTTTCTTCTTCAAACAAAAGCACGACGACCGCGTCGGCTTCGACGCGGTCGAGGGATTGCGATACGAGAGTGGTCTCCACTACTAGAGCTTACTTGAGTTTCCGCTACCGCTCCATTACTGTCGCGGCTCTGAAATAGATTCCGAGCCGCGAGAGTCATCGAGCGGTTGCCCTACTTTGCCTTCGAAAGCTCCTCGTAGAACGGATCCAGGCGGGCCGGCGGCGTCCATTGGGCGCCGGTGATATTCCAACCGATGTCGTCGGTCTTGATCGACGCGAGCAGCTTGTCCTTGGGCGTGCCTTTCTTAACTTCCGCCTCGGCGCGCGAGATCAACAGGTCCCACTTGCCCTTGTAGGCCACCACATCGGCCTTGGTCATTACGTTGCCATGCCCTGGGATCAGCGTGTCGAAATCGAGCTTCAGCGTGGCGGCGATCAGCTTGGGCCACTCGACGGCGCTACCGCCATTGGCGAAATCGATATTCGGGGCGCCATTGACGATGGCGTCGCCACCCGCGACGATCTTGAATTTCGGGAAGTATACGACGGAATCGCCGCCGGTGTGGGCGCGTGCGAAGTGGTAAACCCGTACCTGCACGCCACCGAGCTTGAAGGCGTAGTCCTTGGCGTAGGTGACGTTGGGCTCGGCCGGTTTCCCGGCAGGGGCGGTGTACGTAGCCAGCTCGGCTTTCTCGCCTGCGTTGGCGATGACCTTGGCGCCGGCATCCTCGAAGCTCTTGGTGTTGCCGCTGTGGTCCTGGTGCACGTGGGTAATCACGACGTATTTGACCGGCTGATTCGTCACGGTCTTGATCTGGGCCATCAGGTCGTTGTAATTGGCCTCGCCCAGGTTCTTGGTGTCCACGACGATCACCCCGTCGTTGGTGACGACAACGCTGGTGTTGCCGCCCGCTCCGGTGACTTCGTAAAAGCCGGGCTTGATCTGGGTGATCATCTGGCCCGCGGGCGGGCCGCCTTTCCCCTTGCCGTCGCCCTTCCCTTTCCCATCACCTTTACCCTGGCCGCCTCCGGGAGGCGCCTGGGCTGAAACGATCATGGTGGCAGCGACGATAGCCGTCAACGCGGCGGCGGTGAATAAGGTCTTGCGAAACATTGGAGAACCTCCTGAAATGCAGGCAGGATCGAGTATAGCTCAATCCAAGTGGAGCAGGTTTGCAAGAGGTTGCTGAAAAACACAATTATCCGCTCGATGACTCTCGCGGCTCGGAATCG
>Ga0209415_10005045_pt1 | contig 23911 bp, 20 predicted proteins | sample PeaSoiSIISIP2007_FD_187696 | JGI IMG/M metagenome (GOLD analysis project Ga0209415, IMG submission 187696) | Peat soil microbial communities from Weissenstadt, Germany - SII-SIP-2007 (SPAdes) (version 2) | ecosystem: Environmental > Terrestrial > Soil > Wetlands > Peat | place: Germany... | reverse complement strand
ATGCCGTAGCCCTGGTTGTAGCCGCAGTAGGACGTCGGGCTCGCGTGGTACAGGTTCAAGAAGAATAGGACCGACTGCGGGTTCACCTTCTGGCCGCTCTGGAAGACGTAGTTGCCCATGTTGAGCGTGACCGTCTTGTTGCCGTTGCTGAATACGGGAGCCGCGGCCAGCGAGAGGCCGTCAGGCGCCTCGGCGCCCTTCTGGGCGGTGTCTACTACGGCTGCGGAGTTGCCGAGACCGAACCAGTACAGCGGTCGGTACATTTCCTCTTCGAATTGGTTGATGTTGGACACCGAAAAGTACGTGCAACTCATGTACGGGAAGATGTAATTCGGTGCGGCGCCTGGCGCTTCGGCGATATTGAGCGTGCCACTTGGGGTCGCCGCGCCTCCGGTTCCGCCACCGAGGGTAAACACCCCTAGGGTAACGGCACTGGCCGCGGCGCCGAGTGTGACAAGTAGTCGTAACTTTCGTGTGAATCTCATTACTTCCTCCCCACGGAGTACCCCTGTGGACTCCGCTTAGATACACCTAGTGGTGACTAAACCGTCACCATAGCCCAACCTTCTGGTGAATTGGGGTGCAGGCAGGTTCGCTTCGACTGAAGATTTCTTGTGTTCGCCAACCTGGCGGGTCGGAAAACCTGCCCATTTCGTGCGAAAAAACGCGCCCATCGCATGAATACGCTCTGGCCAACGAGCGGTCACGTGCTCGACCAGTATTCCGGCATGAAGTTCTGAAGGGCGTTCGGTGTCCAGCCAATGGAGGACTTCAGAGTGCGGTTCGTCTCAGTGAGACTCTCCAAGTTGGGCATGTAGAGCACCGGGAGCTGGTCGGCCGCGTACTGCTCAAAGGCGCTGAGCGGCTGTTTGCCCGAGATCTCGGCCTTGATCAGCGCGTTCATGTGCGGGTCGTCGTAGCCCCCCCAGTTCGACGTGGCGCCGGAGAGGAACATCTGCTCGCCCGAGGGGTAGTAGTTCGGCCCGTAGGTCCAGCTCTGGCCGGACCAGCAGACCGACCACTGGGTGCCGCTGCCGGCGGTGCACTCGGTTAGCAGTTCATTGAACGTGTTCGCCGTCGCCATGGCATCGATGCCGATACTGGCCCAGTCAGCGACCATGACGTTAACTGTGCTGTCGACGGTGGGACTGCCTGAGGCGTACATGAAGGGGAAGCTCAGCTGCGCACCTTGGGCGATGTTGGCGCCGCAGTCGCCCGTGGCGGTGCCGGGAGTTGAGCAGGTCATGATCCCGTTGACCTCGCCCCAACCGTGCGCCATCAGCAGAGCCTTCGCCGACGTCAGGTTGAACGGGTAGGGGTTCGTCGGCGTCTTGCTCAGCGTCGGCGGCGCGGTCAGCGGCAACGGGCTGAAACCAACGACCCCGTAGTTGCCGTCCACGCTCCTCAAGACACCAATCTGGTCGAAGGACTCCTGGAGGGCCTGACGTATATATAGCTGGCTGAATTCAGCCTGGAGCGGATTGGACGCCGAATAGTTGATTTGAGCGAAGTCGAACGAGTACGGCGCGGCGACCGAGAGTCGGTACCTCGCGTTGAGCGCAGCGAGGTTGGCACCAACGGCACCTGGTTGCGCGGCAGGACTGCTCAGGTCCGACGGATCCACGTAACCGACGTCCAGCTTGCCGGCCATGAGATCGCTCTCCTCAGCGGCCTCGGAGGTGTAGGCGAGCTCCTTGACGTACTTCACCTTGGGGTCCTGAGGACCCAAGTAGCTGGAGTTCGCCGCAAAGGTGGCGTCGCCGAAGTTGTCGAATGCAATGAGCCTCCAAGGCCCGTCGTCACCGGCCTGCCAGAAGGGCGACGTGAAGGTGTTCGTCATGGGGGCGAGCTTGTCCAGGTACGCCTCGACCGCCTTGCAGGACACGTCGGTCGACGCCGCGGCGAACGCGCCGGTCGCGCAGCGCCCGGCGACGTGCGGGGCTGTGACGTCCCAGCTGTTGGGCAACGGAGTGATCTCAGAGAGGTAGTTGTAGAGCAGCCAGTTGGGGTTGACGGAGGTCTTCAAGTGCAGGACGACGGTCAGGCCCGAGCCCGCCGCACTGGCGACTTGATCGGGTATCCCAACACCAGGTGTGTAGTCGCCGTAGCTCGTGGGATCAGCCTCGTAGAGGTTCAGGAAGAACATCACTGACGCCGCGTTGACGACCTGGCCGTCGGCGAAGCGCCAGCCCTTCAAATTGATCGTGACCGTTCGGTTACCGTCGCTCATCACTGGTGGGTAGGCAATTGAGAGCGAGGGCACGACGGCCGACGTCGCGCCGAGACCGAAGAAGTAGAGCGGCCGGTACATCAACTCCTGGAACTGGTTGATGTTCGATGCCGAAAAGTGCAAGTAGCCGGTGTACGGAAAAATCCAATCGGGGGCGGCGCCCGGCGCCTCGGCGTAGGTGATCGTGCCACCGGATGCGGCACTCGCCGTGGGAGCGACCATCGCGAGTGCGAGGAGCCCCGTGGTGGCGGCGAGGGCGACGGCGACTTTCAACCTGGGGTCAAACCTCATATCGAATTGCCCGCCCGTGACCGTCAAAATGGCTAAGAGATGTGCTGAACCACATCGAAGTGCTAGTCCACTGTACCGGAGGTTCATCGGAGGAAACTTTCACGTTGACGTTACGGCGACGACAAGAACGAGCCGTACCATGATCGATGTCCGCGCCCTCTAGCGTTGGCGAGATCGCTGGCTCCATCAAGTGACGCCTAAAGCCCTCTGGAGAATCGTCGACAAGTCAGGACACAGAAATTCGAATCCTGTCGAAGCGAGTTCACGCGGCAGGACCCGCTGACTCGCCAGCACCAGCTCGTCGGCCATCTCGCGACCGAGAGCCAGCTCGAGGGGTCGCCTGGGGATCGAAAGCACTGCGGGTCGGTGAAGACGGCGTGCGAGAGAATCGGTGAAGACCCGATTCGTGACCGGTTCGGGCGCGACCAGGTTGACGGGCCCCGAGATCGAGTGGTCGATGGTCCAAAGGATGGCGCGAATCTCATCGACGAGGGCGATGGGACTCAACCACTGATGCCCGGAGCCGAAGCGGCCGCCGAGTCCTAGACGAAAGAGGGGGAGCTGCTTTTTTAGCGCGCCGCCCACGGCGCTCATTACGATGCCGCTTCTTATGTGGGCCACCGTCGAACCGCGCGACGCAAGAGGTCGTATGGCGTCTTCCCACGAGAAACAAACATCCGAGAGAAATCCGACGCCGCGTTGCGACGTTTCATCAAGAATCTCGTCGCCGCGGTCGCCGTACCAACCAATGGCCGAAGCGCTGACGACCACGGCGGCGCCACTGGGCAGGTCGCTGAGAGCGCGCACGAGTAGCGACGTCGAGTCGAGTCGGCTTCCAAGGATCGCCGCCTTGCGCGCCGGCGTCCAACGGTGATCGCCGATGCCGGTTCCGGCGAGATGCACCACCGCGTCAAAGCCGCCCGCGAGACGAAGGTCCCCCTCGTCCACAACGCCGCGTTCGGGATCCCACCTCACCACCAAGCCGCTCACGCCGTTCGTCGTGGGGCGCAGGAAGCGCACGACCGTGTCGCCGCGCTCTTCGAATGCCGCGATGAGCGCGCGGCCGATGAAGCCCGACGCGCCCGTTACGCCGACGCGCACGTCGCGGCGAATCGCTGCGTGATGAGGTCGGCGAGTTCTTCGGCGTTCTTTAGATGGGCCGAGTGCACGGCTTTGGGGATCTCGACAGTGTTGATGGCGGGGCTCACCTGGACGAGCATGGCGCTGAGTGCGCGGTAGTACTCGAGCGAGGCCGCGTCGCCGTCGCCGTAGGCGTAAGTCGCTGGCACTCGCAGACTGGCGAGATCGAAAGGTGCGGATGACCGTCGTACGGTAGCGAGATCAACGAGCAGAGCCGGGCCGTCGAGTCGACGCGACTCGCGCTGGGGCTCGCTCAGTCGCTCCCAGGCCCCGTTGAACATGACACGACGAAAAAACCGCTCAGCTTCGGCGCGCGGGTCGTCGGTGAGCGATCGGCGAAAGCGCGGGCGGGAGAGAACCGAGGGCAGCGGGGCCTCATAGTTTACGACGAAACTCATCAGCCTCGGGTCACGCAATGCCGCCGCAAAGGCGATCACGCCGCCAAAGCTGTGGCCGAAGAGGATGACGGGCTGGCGGGGGGCTTCGCGCTCGACCAGCGCGGAGAGGTCGTCAACGTGATGGTCGAAGTCCACCGGCTGGAGGACACGCGAGCCTTGGTAGCCCCGCCGGTCGTAGGTCACGACGTCGAAACGCACGAGCCGTCGAGCCAGTCGGGCGAACGAGCTGCCTCGATCGAGCGCGCCGTGCACGCAGATCACGCAGGCCCGCGAATCGTTCGCGCGGCGAACGGCTACGGCGAGGCCCGGCACAGGCGAGTCAGCGACAAAGTGCAGTCGCGGCGACGTCGTTGCGGAGGCGGGCACGAAGGCAACTTACAGGGGCGATCAGCCTCGTCGGCTCATCGAACGGCGCACGACGAGCCCTAGGCTGGAGAGGTGCCGACGCCCCCTCAGTCATCGCCCCCGCGACCCGGGCGCGGCTCGTTTGGGCCCAACGCGTGGCTCGTCGACGACCTCTACGACCGCTATTTGGCGGACCCGGCGCTGGTAGCCGAGAGCTGGCGAGAGTTCTTCGCCGACTACCAGCGCTCGACATTGCCCGCGGTGGCGGTGCGCGCGCCCGCCTCTCGCGCGTCGACTGAGCCGGACGTCACCGTCGATGAGCAGGCGACGCCGCTGCGCGGCGCCGCCGCACGGATCGTCGCCAACATGGAGGCCAGCCTCGCCGTTCCCACTGCGACAAGTGTGCGCACCGTCGCGGCGCGACTCTTGGAGATCAACCGCGCCGCGCTGAACGAGTCGCTCGCGCGTTCGAGCGGGGCCAAAGTCTCCTTCACCCACTTGATCTCCTTTGCCATCGTTCAGGGCCTCATGGAGTTCCCTGCGCTCAATTCGACCTTCGTGGCGGCGGCCCACGAGAGGGCAACGCCCGGGGTGCGCCACCACGAGCACGTCGGGCTCGGGCTGGCGGTCGACGTTCTAAAGAGGGACGGCTCGCGCAACCTCCTTGTGCCGGTCATTCGCGACGCCGACACGATGGATTTCCGAACATTTCTCTTGGCCTACGAGGATCTAGTGAGAAAGGTGCACGCCGGCTCGTACGGGGCGGACGACCTCGCGGGGGCCACGGTATCGATCACCAATCCGGGCACGCTCGGCACGGTCCAGTCGGTGCCCCGCCTGATGCCCGGTCAGGGGGCGATCTTCGGGGTCGGGGTTCTCATGTGGCCCGCCGGCTTCGAGGCCGCCGATCCGAGGGTCCTCGCCGAGCTCGGCGTCGGCAAGATTCTGACTCTCACATCGACCTACGACCACCGGATCATCCAGGGTGCCGAGTCGGGACTGTTCTTGAAGTACGTCGCGGAGTGTCTGACGGGCGCGCACGAGTTCTACGACAAGATCTTCAGCTCGCTCGGCGTCGCCTACGAGCCGGCGCGTTGGGCGAACGATTCGAATCCGACGACCAACGAGTCCGAGGCCGAGCGGATCCTTAAGCAGGTTCGCGTGCAAGCCCTGATCAACATGTACCGCGTGCGCGGGCACCTGAACGCTGATCTCGATCCCCTGAGCTTGGAGCCGCCGCCGCTGCACGCCGAACTCGACCTCGCCACCTACGGGCTCACGATCTGGGACCTGCAGCGCTCCTTCGTGGTGGACGACCTCGCCGGACTGCACGAGGCGACTCTGGAGCGGATTCTCGCCATACTGCGTGACGCCTACTGCCGCACGACCGGCATCGAGTACGGCCACGTCCTCGATCCGGTGCAGAAGCGCTGGATTCAAGAGCGGGTCGAGGGAGTGAGCGCCACGACGAGCCCCGATGAGCAGCGCCGGATCCTCTCAGCCCTGAGTGAGGCCGAAGTCTTCGAGCGCTTCTTGCACACCCGCTACGTCGGCCAGAAGCGTTTCGGCCTCGAGGGCGCCGAGTCGACGATCGTCGCCCTGCAGACCGTCCTCGACGAGGCGGCCGACCGGGGAATCAAGGAGGTCGTCATTGGCATGGCCCACCGCGGGCGGCTCAACGTGCTGGCCAACATCGTGGGCAAGTCCTACAGCGACATCTTCTCCGAGTTCGAGGGCAACCTCGACCCCGAGAGCGTCCAGGGCAGCGGCGACGTCAAGTACCACAAGGGCGCGCGCGGTGTCTTCAAGAATCCCCGCGGGGTCAACATCGAGGTGTCGATGGCCTCGAACCCGTCGCACCTGGAGGCGGTCAGCCCGGTCGTTGAAGGGATCGTGCGGGCCAAGCAGGACCTCGTGATCCGCCCGAGCGAGGGTACCGACGTCGATCGACCCTTTGAGGAGCACCCGTACCTTCCGGTCTTGATCCACGGCGACGCCGCGTTCTCGGGCCAGGGCGTCGTCGCCGAGACGCTCAACCTCTCCCAGCTCTCCGGCTTTCGCGTGGGGGGCACCGTCCACATTGTGGTGAACAACCAGGTCGGCTTCACGACCGCCCCCGAGTCGGCCCGCTCGAGCTTCTATCCGACCGACGTCGCCAAGATGATCCAGGCGCCGATCTTGCACGTGAACGGCGACGATCCCGAAGCTTGCGCCCGCGCGGCGCGACTGGCCTTTGACTACCGCGAAGCCTTCCAGCGCGACGTCGTGCTCGACATCGTCTGTTACCGCCGCTACGGGCACAACGAGGGCGACGACCCGAGCTACACCCAGCCCCAGATGTACAAGATCATCGACCAGATGCGCTCCGTGCGAAAGATCTACACCGAGACGCTGGTGCGCCGCGGCGACATCTCGATCGACGAGGCGGAGGCCACCCTCAACGAGTTCAACGCGCGCTTGCAAGGCGTGCTCGACGAGGTGCGCACCGTTCCGGTGCCCGAGCTAAAGACGGTGCCCGTCACCGAGACCCCCGAGGACCTACCGGCACCCGAGACCGGCGTCGACCACGCGACGTTGCTCGAGCTCGCGCACATCGCGGTCACCGCGCCGCCGGGCTTTACAGTGCACCCCAAGCTCGAGCGCCAGTTCGCCCAGCGCCTCGCCGTCCTCGAGGGCGGCGCGGTCGACTGGGCCTTCGCCGAGGCACTCGCGATCGGTTCGCTCGTAAAGGCCGGATCGAACGTACGCCTAACGGGTCAAGACACCCGTCGCGGCACGTTCTCGCACCGCCACGCGGACCTCATCGACTACGAAAACGGAGCGCAGTACGTGCCTCTAGCCAGCATGGGCGCGCCGGGGTTCTTCACAGTGCGCGATTCCTTCCTCTCAGAGTACGCCGCGCTGGGTTTCGAGTACGGCTACTCGGTCGAAGCGACCAACACACTCGTCGCCTGGGAGGCGCAGTTCGGCGACTTCGCCAACGGCGCCGAGATCATCATCGACAATTTCCTCGTCGCCGCGGAGGACAAGTGGGGCCAGCGCGCGTCGCTCGTGATGCTGCTGCCCCATGGCTATGAGGGCCAGGGCCCCGAGCACTCGAGCGGGCGCATCGAGCGGTTCCTCTCGCTCAGCGCACGCAACAACATCCGCGTCGTCCAGCCCACGACCGCGGCTCAGTACTTCCACCTTCTGCGCAGCCAGGTGCTGCGCGAGCGGCCGACCCCGCTCATCGTGTTCACTCCGAAGTCGATGCTGCGCGCCGCTCAGACGCGCTCGCCCCTCGCGGACTTCGAGCGCGGATCGTTCCAAACGGTGCTCGACGACGAGGTCGAGGACGTGGCACCAGTGACGCGCGTCGTCCTGGCGTCTGGCAAGATCGCACACGAGGCGCTCGCGCGACGCGATTCTCTAGGGGCGACCCACGTGGCGATCATCCGCGTCGAGCAGCTCTACCCTTGGCCCGTTGGCGAGATCGAGCGGCGGCTCGCGCGCTACCCGAACCTCGCCGAAGTGGTATGGCTCCAGGAGGAGCCCGAGAACATGGGCGCCTGGCCTTTCGTCCACCGTCAGACGCACGACCTTTTTTTGCAATTCCCGGTGAGCCACGTCGCCCGTGGCGAGTCCGCGAGCCCGGCGACCGGCAGCGCGCTCGTGCACGCGGCCGAGCAGGCTGACCTCATCGCCCGGGCCGTCGGATGAGTCCGGCCAAGAGCCCTCGGCTTCGGGTCGTGGTCGACGGCTCGAACCTCGCCACCGAGGGTCGCGTCGCGCCGAGCCTCTCCCAGCTTGACGAAGCGGTGGGCGCCTTTCGCGAAGAAAACCCGTCGGCCGAGATCATCGTGGTGGCTGACGCGTCCTTCGAGCATCGCGCCGCGGCCAACGAGCGGCACCGCTTCAACGACGCGGTACTGGCCGGCGAGATCGTCACCCCGCCGGCCGGGGCCGTCGGGCGAGGCGACGCGTTCATCTTGAAGATCGCTGACCGCATTGGCGGCGTGGTCTTGAGCAACGACTCCTTCCAGGAGTTCCAGGACGACTATCAATGGCTCTTCGAGGTCGGCCGACTCATCGGGGGCAAGCCCGTTCGCGGCGTCGGCTGGGTCTTCACGCCGAGGATCCCGGTGCGCAGCGTCCATGTCACGCGCGCCGCGAAGAAGCTCGCCGTCACGTTGCCGAGTGGGGAAAAGCCCACCATCGGCACGACTCTGACCCCGGTGAAGGCGACGAAGAAGGCGCCGCCGGCAAAGAAGGCCGAGGCCAAGCCCGAGAAGACGGCCGAGAAGCCCGTAAAAACCCCAACCAAGGCCGCGAAGAAGCCGGCGAAGTCGACATCAACGGTGAAGAAGGCTGCGGCGAAGAAGGCGCTAAAGAAGACTCCCGCGCCGAAGCCCGCGAAGAAGGTCGCGAAGGCGGCGGCCACGCCTTCTCCGGAACCAGCGATCGCACTTCGCCGGGGACGCCACCCGGTCAACTCCGAAGCCGGCTTTACGCTCTTTACCAGTACTTACCGGATCGGTGCGCGCGTGGCGGGCGAGGTGACGGCCTTCACGTCCCACGGGGCCGTGATCAAGGTGCAGCTCAAGGGAGGCGAGCAAGTGGAGTGCTACGCACCGACGACGTCGCTCGGCTCGCCACCGCCCGCTCGCGCGAGGGACGTCCTCAAGCGCGGCGACCAGCGCACGTTTCGACTTGTCACGGTGGACAGCGCCCGACGCATCGCGGAGCTGGCGCTGGCGTGAGCGAGCCCTCTCTCGACCCGGCTACGTACCTGCCCCACCGCGCGCCCTTCCTCTTCCTCGATCGCCTCGTCAGCATCGAGCCCGGTGTTCGTGCCGGCGCGCTGTGGACATTGCGGGGTGATGAGTGGTTCTTTCCCGGTCACTTTCCGGGCCGGCCGACGACGCCGGGCGTCTTACTGCTCGAGTCGATCGCCCAATGCGGGGCCGTCGTCGTGCTCTCGGACGGGCGCTTCGCCGGGCGTCTGCCTCTTTTCGGGGGTGTGGAGCGGGCCCGCTTTCGCCGCCAGGTCGTGCCGGGGGACACGGTGTTGGTCGAGTGCGAGCTGACCAGGCTCTCCTCGCGCGGCGGCAAGGGCATTGGCAAGGCCAGTGTCGAGGGTCAGCTGGCCGCCGAGGCGGAGATTCTCTTCGTGCTGGCCGACCGCGCGTGAACGTCGCCACCTGGAACGTCAACTCGCTGACCGCACGCTGGCCTCGCGTGCGCGCGTGGCTCGAAGATAAGGCGCCCGACGTGTTGTTGATCCAAGAAACGAAGCAGACTGACTCGAAGTTCCCCTTCGACGAGCTCGAGGAGCTGGGCTACCAGTCCGCTCATTACGGCCAGGGCCAGTGGAACGGCGTGGCCATCCTCTCGCGGGTCGGCCTTGAGGACGTGACGCGCGGATTCGGCGACGACGACCCCGAGGCCAGGGTCATCGGAGGGCGTTGCAGCGGTGTGCAGTTCTACTCGTGCTACGTGCCGAACGGCCGCGCGCTCGACGATCCGCACTACCAGTACAAGCTGGCGTGGCTTGCGAAGCTCGGCCAACTGCTCGCCCAGCGCGACCGGTCGGTGCACGTCGTGGTGGGCGGCGACTTCAACGTCGCCCCGAGCGACCTCGATGTTTACGATCCGAGCGTCTACGTCGGACTGACCCACGTCAGCCAGCCCGAGCGCGACGCGCTGGGCGCTCTCGAGGCGACGGGACTCGTGGATCTCACGCGGCGCCTGCACCCCGAGGATCGGTACTACTCGTGGTGGGACTATCGCAACGGGGCCTTCCACCGCGGGTGGGGACTGAGGATCGACCTGCTCTTCGTCGACGAGGCGCTCGCCGAACTCGCCACGGCGAGCTACGTCGACCGCGACGCACGCAAGGGCGAGAAGCCCTCGGACCACGCGCCCGTCGTTGGGGAGTTCTCAATCTAGTTGAGGCCCGTGGGCAGCATCGCCTCGATGAAGCTCGGACCCGGCGTGTCGTAAGAGCGCTCGAGCGCTTGGACCAGCTCGTCGGCCGTCGTGACCCGCACGCTCGGCACGCCCTGGGCGCTCGCGAGCGCCGCCAGGCTCAGCGTGGGGTTGTCGAGGGCGAGGAGGCGCTCACTCGGCGCGCCCTCGGCGACGGGACCGACGCGCTGACGCTCCCACGTGAGTACCGCGTAGCTGCGGTTCGAGAGCGCGACCACTGTGACGTCCAGACTCTCGCGGGCCATGGTCCAGAGCGCCTGGAGGGTGTACATCATCGAGCCGTCGGACTCGAGGGCGAGGACCCGGCGCTTTGAGCCGATCGCCGCTCCAACGGCGACCGGAAGTCCGTAACCGATGGCGCCGCCGGTGAGCGTCATCCATCGGTGCTCGGGCGAGAACCGAGTCTCACCGAAGAGGTGCACGCCACTCGTGTTGGACTCGTCGGCGACAATGACCCCCTCGCGCAGTGTCGCGCCGACCGCCGCACACAGTGACCGGGGGGTGAGTTCACCGGTCGGGGCGCCGGGGGGCTCGCCCGTTTCGATTGACTCCGGCGGCGCCTTGAGAGCGTCGACCAGGGTCTGCAGCGCGCCTAGCGTGTCGCTGCCCGGAGGGGCCAGGGCGACGACCTCGCAGGATTCGGGAGCGAGACGACTGGGCACGTGGGGGTAGGCGAAGAAGCCCACTGGCGCCTTCGAGCCGACCAGGATCAGGGCCTCGGTGTCCTTCAGCTGGTCGACGGCGAACTCGCTCACGTAAATCACGCGCTCCGGGCTCGCCACCCCGGCGCCGCGGTCCATGATCGTCGCGAAGTTTTCCATCATGAGCCGCGAGGACGTCACCGATGCCACCCGCTGAGCGAGGCTCAGCTGGTCCTTCATAAGGGCGGTTCCGCCGAGCAAGAACGTGCAGCGCTTCGAACGCAACACGCTGAGCGTCCGGCCGAGAGCGTCGTCGTCAAAGGCCAGCGCTGAAGGGCGCCGCGCAAGCGGCCAGGCCATTCGTGCCGTGTCGATTTCGCCCCATGAGGCGTCGGCGGGCAGGGCGAGCGTCGCGACGCGCGCCGGCGGACCGAAGGCGGCCGTGATCGCGGCTGCGACCGAGGCCGCGACGTCGTTGGGTGAGGTCGGACGGCCGTACCAGCCCTCCAGGGCACCTGCGAGCATTTCGATGTTGCTCTGCAGGGGCGCGTCGACGACCGCGTGGTAGGTCGCGTGATCGCCGATGATGTTGAGCAGGGGCACCTGGGCCCGACGCGCGTTGTGCAGGTTCGCCCAGCCGTTGGCGAGCCCCGGCCCGAGGTGCAGCAGGGTCGCCGCGGGTGCACCGGTCACACGCGCGTAGCCATCGGCCGCCCCCGTCGCCACTCCTTCGAAAAGACAGAGGACGGAGCGCACGTCGGTGACGTCGTCGAGTGCACCGACGACGTGCATCTCCGACGTACCCGGATTGGCGAAGCAAGTCGTCACGCCGTTGGCGCTCAGGGTGGCCAGCAGGGCGTGCGCACCGTTCATGTCATCGCCCCTCTCGTCAACCCTTTCGATTCGCAGCGCACTATAACCCCGGCGTCCCCTCACGTAGCGGCGTCGTCGAGCTGCTCAAGACTCTTCTCGAGCGATGCTCGAATCTCGGCCAGGCGCGCTCGGCGGGCCTCGCCGCGTAGGGGCGCGTTCTTCGCCTCGAGCTGTGCGATGACCCCTTCTATTGGCGCGAGGTACCGCGACGGCGCCCGGTCGGGGTAGCGGGGATCGTTGCGGCCCCGGCTCCACGTGATGAGGAGGGTCTCCTCGGCTCGGCTGAGGGCCACGTAGGCGAGGCGCTGCTCTTCGGCCAGTTGGTCCGGCGAAGTGGCGTTGAAGTTGGGCAGCTGCCCCTCGGCCCAGCCAATCGCTGCCACGTGCTGGAACTCGAGGCCCTTCGCGCGGTGGATGGTCGAGAGCGCGACGGCGTCGCGTTCCGGCTCGACGAGCCGCCGCCCGGGCAACTCGGTTGATGCGAGGTCCGAGGCTGGCGAGTGCTCGGGCCCGCGGCGTTCGTTGGGGATGTCTGCCGCGTTGAGGAAGCCCGCGACGAGTTCAAGCTGGGCGTTCGTGCGCGCCAACACGGCCATCGATCGCCACGGACTTCCCGGCTGGTGGCGGGCGGCGAGCCATCTCGTCACGTGGTCGGCCTCTTCGTCGTCGGTGTTGTAGGCGCGCACCATTGGCACCTCGCCATCGTCCTTCGCTGGCACGATGCCGCGGGCTCCTGGCTCGAGCAGCGTGTTCGCCACGGCGATGATGTTGGCCGTCGAGCGGTGGTTGCGAGTGAGATCGAGCACTTGGGTGTCGGGCCACGTGGCCACGATGTCGTTCATCAGGGTGGGGTTGGCCCCGTTGAACCCGTAGATCGATTGATTGGGGTCGCCCACGCAGAAAAGGTCCGGGTCGTCGCCGGCGATCTGGCGCAGCAGCATGAACTGCAAGGGGTTCATGTCCTGGGCTTCGTCGACGTACAGCGAGCGGTGGTGGAAGCGGTACGCCGCGAGCACGTCGGGCTCGTCGCGCAGCACCGCTAATGCCTCGCTGAGCAGCAGGTCGAAGTCCATCACGCCGCGACTGCGACAGAGCCCGACGTAGCGGTCGAGCACTTCGGCCATCTGCGCCGGCGGCAGGGGAGCGTCGCGGCGGAGCCGTCGAGCATGCTTCGCGTAGAGCGCGCCGGTATAGCCCTGGCTGAGCGCCCAGCCGATCTCCTGCTCGAGGCGCGGCAGCTGCCAGTCCTCGATCTTTTGCTCGCCGCTTTCTCGCAGCTGCGTGGCGAGGGCGCTCACCAGCTTCTTTCGAACCGGCTCCAGGACGAGAGGCCGCAGGTGATGGTCTTCTCGGTACTGGGTCACGAGGTTGAGTGCGGCCCGGTGGAAGGTGCCGGCTTGCACATCGCGTACGCCGGCCCGAAAGAGACGGCGGCGCAACTCGTCGCCGGCCTTGCGAGTGAAGGTCATGGCGAGGACGTGGTCCGGCGCGACCTCCCCGTCGGCAACGCGCCGTTGGACCCTCAGGGTGAGTACGTGCGTCTTGCCCGAGCCTGCGGTGGCGCGCACGAGATGCCGGCGCGCTGGTGACATCACGGCCTCGCGCTGTTCGGGGGTCAGCCCAATGAGCAACTCACTCGAGAAAGACGTCTCATCACTCATCGTGCTACGCACGTTATCGGTAGGTCGTGACGTGGTTTAGGGCCAACGAAGGGCCTCAGTAACCTAATGACGTGCTGCGTAGCTACGCCAACTCGACACTCTTTGGCGAGTCGTACGGGCAAGGGCCGGTGCGCGTCCTGTGGCTCCACGGCTGGGCTCGACGGGCCGAGGACTTTGGGAGCGCTGCGAACTTGCTCGCCGAAAGGGGCGTGGCGTCGGTCGCCCTCGACCTGCCGGGGTTTGGCGCGTCTCCGCTGCCCGCGCGCGCCGGGGGAGCCCGCTACTACGCCGACCTGCTTGCGCCGGCCGTCACTGAAATCACCGAGGGCCCCGTCGTCCTGGTCGGGCACTCGTTTGGCGGACGAGTGGCGGTCGTCCTCGCGAGCAAGCACCCGAAGCTCGTAGCGTCGATCGTGCTCTCGGGGGCTCCGTTGCTACGACGTGCGACGGGGCGGCGCGCCCCTCAGGCCTACCGCTGGTGGCGCTGGCTGCGGGCGCGAGGACTCGTGAGCGAGGCGCGCCTCGAGGCGGCCCGTCAGAAGTATGGCTCAAGTGACTACCGCCGAGCGAGCGGCGTGTTGCGCGACGTGCTGGTGGCGAGCGTGAATGAGAGCTACGAATCCGAACTGGCGAATGTGCGCGTTCCAGTCACCTTTGTGTGGGGCGAGGACGACAACGAAGTGCCGCCAGATATCGCCGAGCGCGCCCGCGCACTGGTGAGAGGCGAGTCGTCGCTGCGGATAATCCCCGGGATCGGTCATCTCCTGCCCCTCGAGGCGCCTGGCGAGCTCGTCGATGCCGTCGAATTGGTCTTGCGATCGTGAAGACCGCCGTCGATGTCGTCGCTGGAATCCTGCTCGCGTTGGCGTACCTTGCTCAGATGTCGCGCTGGCTGCGCGTGCTGCAGCGCGAGCACTACGACCCGCGCTCTCTCTTTCGATTCCTCGGGCGCTGGTCTTCGCCCCAGTACCCGAGCGCCAAGACCTATCAACGGGCTCGACCGCTTCGGCCCATCACGCTCAGTCACGTCCTCGTTGCAGTGATGATTGGCGCGATAATTCTGCGCGCCAATGTCGTGCTCGTGCTCGCATGCGTGCTCTACGGGCTCTTCTGCCCGCAGGGACTCTCGATCAGGGGACGGACGAGTCCGCTCGAGTGGACGAGACGGCTGCGACGCGTGGCGATCCTCGCGGGAGCCTTTTCGATCGCCATTGCCGCGGCGGCCGCCTTCACGAAGCAGCCCTACCTCGGTGCCGTGGCCATGGTGCTGGCCGTGCCGCCGGTGCTCGACCTCTCGACGCGGGTGCTGAAGCCAGTCGAGGAGCGAAAGGCCCAGGCGTTTGTCAACGAGGCGATCGCCCGGCTCGAGCAAGTGCGCCCGCGAGTCGTCGCGATCACCGGTTCTTACGGCAAGACCTCGACCAAGCACTACTTGGCGGCCCTGCTTTCGGCCGACTACGCCGTCGTCGCCTCACCGCGCAGCTTCAACAACCGCGCCGGCCTCTCGAGGTCGATCAACGAGAGCCTCGCGGACGGAACTCAAGTCTTCATCGCCGAGATGGGGACGTACGGCCGGGGCGAGATCGCCGCCATGACGTTTTGGTGCGCGCCGGAGATAGCCGTCGTCACGGCGATTGGCCCGGTGCACCTGGAGCGCATGAAGACCCTCGACGTCATCGAAGCGGCGAAGCGCGAGATCACTGTCCGGGCCTCCACCGTCGTGCTGAACGTCGACGACTCGCGACTGGCTCGCTGGCCCGACTCGCTGCACGCCGCGGGCAAGACGGTGGTGCGAGCCGGATCAACGAGCGACCAGGCCGACGTGCGCGTCGTCGCGGCGGCGCGCCGCTGGACGATTCTCGCCGACGGTGACGAGCTCGGTGCGCTCGACGAGATCGTTGGCGTCCAGCCGACCAACCTGGCCTGCGCCATTGGCTCGGCGCTCGCCCTCGGCGTGGCGAAGGAGTCCGTGCTCGAGCGCGTGCGGCGCGTCACGCCGGCGCCGCACCGGCTGAATGTCGTCACCTCGGACGCGGGCGTCGTCGTGATCGACGACTCCTACAACGCTAATCCGGCAAGCTCCCAGGTCGCCTTGAAAACGCTGTCCGCGCTCGAACTCTCGGGTCGACGGGTCGTCGTAACCCCGGGTCTCGTCGAGCTCGGCGACGAGCAGTTCGTCGAGAATCTGCTGCTCGGCCAGCGCGTGGCGGCGCTGCCGGCCGAGCTCGTCGCCGTGGGCCGCACGAACATCGTCGCCCTCGTGGCGGGCTACGTGGCACGACCGCGGCGCTTTGACCACCGCGACCAAGCGGTCGCGTGGGTGCGGGCGAACCTCGTGCCAGGTGACGGAGTCTTGTACCTAAACGACCTGCCCGACCACTACCCTTGAGGTCTTGGTGACGTCGGGGCGAGGTGATCGGTGACCAGCGCAGTGCTTTTCGGGGGTCCCTCGCCCGAGCACGACATCTCGATCCTGACTGGACTGCAGGCGCTGCACGAACTCGAGCGCCCCGGCAGTGATGTCGTGGGCATCTACTGGACCAAGACCGGCGCGTTCTACTCGGTCGCTTCCGCAGTGGAGGCTGAGGCATTCCTCGACGGCGTGCCCAAGGGCTCGAGCGAGCTGACGCTGCGCCTCGGCGACGCCGGTGGGTTCTACGCTGCCGGGCGCATGGCCCGCGAGCGACGGCTCGATCTCGACACCGTGCTGCTCGCGACCCACGGCGGGCCGGGCGAGGACGGCACCTTGCAGGGGGCGCTCGACCTCGCGGGGCTCGGTTACACCGGGCCCACCCTCGCCGGCGCGGCCCTCGGGATGGACAAATGGGCCTTCGGGTCCCTGATTGCCCAGGCCGGGCTGCCGACACTGCCCAGAGCCCTTCTCACCTCCGACTCGGCGGCGCTGCCCTTTCCCGGGCCGTACATCCTCAAGCCCCGCTTCGGGGGCTCGTCGATCGGCATCGAGGTGGTGGCTGACCTGACGACGGCGCGCGCCCGGCTCGTGTCCAACACCCACCTCGCAAGCGGCTGTGTCGTCGAGCCCTACCGCGACGACGTCACTGATGTGCAGATCGCGCTGCGCACCTTCCCGGCGCTCGACCTGTCGGCAATCGAGCGGCCGCTGCGGCGTACCGCGGCGGCCGAGATCCTCAACTACCGCGACAAGTACGTCGGGGGCGAAGGGATGGTCTCGGCGCCGCGCGAGCTGCCGGCCGTGCTGCCCCCAGGCCAGGGCGACGAGGTCGTGCGCTTGGCCAAGGAGGTCGCCGAGCTGGCCACCGTGCGCGGGGTCGCGCGCCTCGACTTTCTCGCGAACGACACTGAGCTCTACGTGAACGAGATCAACACGATTCCCGGCTCGCTCGCCAAGTACCTCTTCGTCGATCCGCCGCTCGCCTTTGCCGCGCTACTGAAAGACCTGCTGGCTGAGGCCCGCGAACGCCCAGCTCATCGCTACAGCGCCGCGGGAGCTGACGGAACGGTCCTGCGCTCCGCGGGCTCCATCGCCTCCAAACTCGCGTAGACGCGGGACACGGCCGAGCGCCTCAACGAGGGCGTCGCTGTAGGGGTCGATCAGCAGGCCCTGCTGAAGGGCCCAAAAGGCCAGCTCGTAGTTGTGCCGTTGAAGCGAAGCGTGGTGCAGCGCCAAGGCGGCCCACTCGCCGTCACGAGCGAGGCGCGCTCCGTGACCCTCGGCGAGGAACCACTCAAAGCCCCGGAGGGTGCTCGCCATTGGCTCGCCCTTGATCAAGAGCAGCGCCTGGTGGGCGAGGGGAGCGCCGTCGCTGACGGGGAGCTGGCGGGCCCGGGCAACGAGGGTGGCGAAGAGCTCGACGTCACTCGTGAGTCCGTGGGTGACGTAGAGGCCCGAGCCGGTGACCGGGTGCAATCGTGGCCCTCGCTGGTCGACGCCGAGGCTGCGCCGCAGCGCGCTGGCCGTGTTGGCGAGCGTGCGCTGCGAGGCGTCGACGTCGGCGCGCACCAGCACCCGAGTGCGCAGTCGCTCGCCCGTGACCGGTTCGTGGCGATGGAGCGCGAGGTACGCCGCCATCTCGATGCAGCGCCGTCTTAGTGTCGGCACGAAGGGCTCACTGAGACCGGCGACCTGGGGGTCGGCCCGCAAGAGCTCGACGCGCAGGTCACTCGAGTGCGGCGCGTCGACCGGGGCCACGCGCGCGTAATGCGACGGCGCCTCGCGGTCAACGTACGGCTGCAGTCCGATCGAGCAAGTTGCGAGCTCGTCGTCGAGTTCGTTCGCCACGCCGAGGTACACGACGATGCTCTGGTGGAGCGTCCTCGTCGCGAGGGCGCGCAGCAGTTCGGATTCGCTGCGCGCGAACAGCACCTTGCCCTCGTACAGGGCGACGACGTTCGCCGTGATCTCCTCGGCGCTCCACGACGGAAGGATCGGCAGGCGACCGCCCTCGCGAGCGAAGCCCACGAGCGTTCCTTCGGCGCTCGGACCGAGGAAACAGGCGACGATGCCCGAAGTCGGCGCACCGGCTGGCTGCAGGGGCTCGTTATCGCGAACCTCAATGACGCCGTCGAACGCGTCGCCCGCTCGTCGAGCCAGATGGGCGATGAGCTCGGGGTTCCTCGCGCGCAGCAGCTCGATCGACTCGTCGACGTCCAGGTCCTCGGTGCCGGCATCTTGCTGGCGGAGCTGATCGTTTCGGCGCTTGGCCATGAGCGCGAGCGGCACGCCCGACAGTGGCGCCGCCGGGCTCGGTCGGCGCGACGGCACGTGGTTCGTCGAACTCGCGGAGCCGTGGGCGACGGCCATGGCCGCGGGTTCACGCAACGTCGCGCGTGACGTCGGCATCGCGAGGGCCAGCACCGCGACGACGAGTCCGGCGAGCCAAGCGCTGCCGCCATTGGTGACGCGCCGCCCACGTCGAAGCCGACCCACGTTGAGCACGACCTGGATGAGAAATCCGGCCCAAAAGAGTGCCAGCACGACGAGGAGAGTATGAATCAGCGCCCCGTCGACTCCCGTTGTGGACGTTCGCCACTTGGTGACGACGACGTAGGGCAGCAGTGCGAAGTACAGCACGAGCGCGCTGCCTTGGACGCGCGCCGCCAGGGACCGTTTCAGCCGACCGGGGTCACTTGCCACGTCAGGGTCGTTCCGGGAGTCGCGGGAGAGAGCGAGAGTTGACAGGTTTCGTGCGCGCCGACCGCGAACTCGCTCGTCACCGCGATCGCCGTCCCTTGACAGAGCAGCGTCGCGCGCAGCGGTTTGCTGGCGGCGAGCGCCCAGGTGCCGGGCCCCTCGAATGGGACCTCGGCGTCGTCGAAGGTCGGCTCGAGCTGACCGCTGAGCGCTCCGTTCGCGGCGGTCTCGGCGGACGCGCTCGCGATCGGCGCGTCGCTCGAAGTGGTCGAGCTCGAGGAGACGTCGTCGTTGCGCGCGTTCGTCTTCGCCCTCTCGCTCGGTGTCGTCGGGTCTCGGGACGTTGTCGTCGTCGTCGTGGTCGACGCCCGGTGCCGCGCGGCGTGGCGCGAGGGGGTCGTTGTGGAAGTCGTCGCCGTGGTCGCCGTCGACAGTGCCAGGTTGTGGCGGGCCGGAGTGGACGAGGCCGTCAAGGTGAACACCAGTACCAGGAGAAGCAGCGGACTCGACCAGATCACCCAGTGCGTGCTCTTGAGCGAGCGGAGCAACCTCATATCGACCCTCGAAGGGTAACGGTTCGTCTAGTGGCATTTCTCTTGGCATTCACAACCTTTAGAAACTTCTACAGCAAGAAGCGCACGGCGAAGTGCCGGAGCTCGGACTGCAACGAGACCGGCGCGCTATGGTCGTGCGCCGCGAGATCGCGTAGCGAGCGGCCCTCGAAGACACGTGCGTAGGTCAAGCGTGCGAGTCGGTCGTACTCGCCCCCTCGCAAGCTCTCGAGGCGGGTGAGCAGAGGCGACGCCTCTTCGGCCGATCGTTCGACGTGGTCGTAGTGCGACACGTGGCGCCGCGCCGCCTTCTCCTTTAGGAGCCACCGGCGAAGCCGGCCGCGTAGGGCCGAGAGTAGGTCCGGCGCGGCGTACTGGCGCGACTGGCCCGCCCAGTCGACGAGCAGTTCGCTCAGCAGCGAGATGGCGACGCCCAAGGTCTCGCCGGGCTCGTCGATGATGCCCTCGCCGAAGCGCAGCTGTCGACAGACGCTGACGACCCCGGGCAAGAGCGTCTGGAGCAACGCCCGATGGACGTCCGGGTCGCACGCCTCTTCGAGCAGCGCGCGCACGATCAAGGCGCGCTCGAGGACCTTGCGCCCGCCCCTCGTCTCGAGCAGCGCGACGACGTCGCAGAGATCCTCCTGGTCGACGAGTCGAAGGTCCGGGTGGCGCGCGTCGAGCTGTCGGGTGGCCGTGCGGGCGCTCGGGCTTCGCCCGAGGCGCTTCCACTCGAGTCGCATACTGGTCAGCAGATCGGTGTTGGTCATAGCCGCTAGTAGACGGGGGTGCGCGCACCGAACCGCTGCTCTCGCCGCGCCCCTCCGGGCACCATTTCTCACGCCCTAAGCGTCGACCAGCTCGCGCACAGCGCGGCGCACATAGGGGCGACGTAGGCTTGTCCGGTGGACATCGAAGCCTTCTACGAGCAGAACGAGGCCCGTCGCGAGAGCGCGGAGTTCGAGTTCGGCAGCGAGTGGTCCGACGCCTCGGACAACGAGTACGAGCTCTCCTGGGTCGAGGCAACGGGCGAGCTCTACCTGATGATCGAGCCCGACGCCGTCGTCACCGAGGATATGTTCGGGGACTTCCTGGTGTCCGACGAGCCGGTGGCCGACCTAACGGTGATGGTGATCGCCAGGGTGCCCACGCTGGCCGCGGTCGAGGACCTCCTCCAGGGCTGGGAGGAGGCCATGCCCGAGGAGAACTCCCTCGCCTGGCTCTACGAGCACCTGCCCGACGAGGCCTAGAGATACGGCGCCGAGGAGTCGGCGACCTTACAGAGACGCGTCAGGGAGGCCACGAGGTTGGCGATGGGCACGCGCTCGGCTTCGTTGATGGTTGTCATGAGCGGATTCCAACTGCCGTCGATGGAGGTCGCGGCGGCCGCGAACGGCGTCGCCTTCAGCAACTCGCTGAGCGCGTTGCTCTCCAGCTTACGGCGACGCGACGCACTGAGGCCCGACTGCTGGCTCTGCTTTTCGATAACGAGCGCTCGCTTCACGTCAACGCAGCTGTGGCGCACGTCGGCGACGGCCGAGCCCGAGCCACAGGAGGCGAGGAACACGCTCGCCAGGGTGAGTGCCGCCAGAACGCCGAAGTGTCGGCCTAGCCGAGCCACGAGTCGGCGGACTGAAGCAGGAAGTCACTCACGCTCCGTCCGCGCTCAAAGATGTCGCACAGCGGATCTTCGCCCTTGGCCACCTGGCTGAGCGAAATGGCCCGGCGCGCCACGATCGAGATGCGCCGTTCCGAGCCCTCCGTTGGTGAAGCGAAGGCGTCGGTCGCGGTCACCTCGAGGGGCATCTCAAGCCCGCCAATCGGGGCGAGGTCGATCGCCAGTCGTAGGAGATCTGGACCGTTAGGCATCGGCGGCAGACTCCAGGTGAGCACGAGCGGGAAGTGGAACTCGTCGGGGGGATCAACGTCGTCGGGCAGCCCGAGGACCGCGTCCTCGAACGCGAGGAGCGTTCTCGGGTCGACGTCGAGTTCGACGTGCAGGTCCACGGGTCCGCCGCAGCCGTCCTCGGGGTGTAGGTCGACCTCCCACGCTTGGCGCAGGGAATAGGTCTCGACGAAGTGTCGCTCGTCGTGCACGTGAAAACCGTGGGTCACCGCGTGGTCCTTGAGGTCGGCGACGAAACCTGCGACATCAATGGCGGCCATCACTTCTCAGGTTAGTCCCGAACCCCACTACCGTTACTGCGTGACCGAGACACTCTGGCGAACACTTCGTGACTGCGCGCACGAGATCGGCGAAGTCGTGAAGTCCGGAGGTCATGAAGGACTTTCGGGTGAACGCGCGACGCAGTATCACCTTGATGTCGCGGCTGACGAGATCGCGTTGCGTGTCTTGCGAGGTGGCGGACTGAAGGTGGTGAGTGAAGAGTCCGGCGTGTCGGGCAGCGGCGAGTACACCGTCGTCGTTGATCCGATCGATGGATCGACGAACTGCGATCGCGGCATTCCGTTTTTCTCGACGAGCCTCGCCGTGTTGCTCGAGACTGAACTCGTCGCTGCGCTCATCACCAACCACGCCACCGGCACGACCTACGAGGCTGAGCGCGGCGGTGGGGCCCGCCGCGACGGCGTCGGCATCGCCCCGAGCGACCAGCGCGAGATGGCCCAGGCCATCGTGGGCTTCTCGGGACTGCCGATACGACACCTCGGATGGTCGCAGTACCGGTCGCTCGGCGCGGCGAGCCTGGAGATCTGCCTCGTGGCCGACGGTTCGCTCGACGCCTTCAGCGTCGCGCGTCGCTACACATTGAATCCGTGGGACTACCTGGGCGGATTGCTGCTGATACAAGAGGCCGGGGCTGTCGCCGCCGACTACGACGGCGAAGAGCTCATCACCGCCGAACGGGTCAAGCGACGTCCCGTTTTCGCGGCGACTCCCGAGCTGCTAACAATCATGCGCGAAGCGGGAACGACCTAGGCTTGACTACTCCGGGCGCTTAGCTCAGATGGCTAGAGCAGCTGATTTACACTCAGCAGGTCGGGGGTTCGAGTCCCTCAGCGCCCACTCGAAATGCCAAGTATTTGATGTGAAAGTTCGGGACCTCTGTCTCACTTTGACTCCGGGACGTGTGTCTCACTTTCCGGCCCGGCTTCGGTTCATCTGTCCCGGTGGCTCCGGGACGTGTGTCTCACTGCTTCCACCTCTTTGAAACGCTGTCACTCGGGTTCTGGACATGCGTCCGGTGTTCGAGGAGGCGGCAATGTTGATCGAGTTATCGATGGTTGAGCAGCGCTATCTGGCGGTGCGCGAAGTGCTCGACTCTGTCGCGACAATCGTCCAGGTCGCCGCGCAATACGGTGTCGATCGACGGACGTTGCACCGATGGCTCACCCGCTACGCCAACGGTGGACTCGAAGCGCTGGCCGATCGTTCCTCTCGACCGGACACGAGTCCGACCCAGATGGATCCGAGAGTCGAGGCGCGCCTCGTGATGATGCGCCGTCAGCACCCGGGCTGGGGACCGAGGACACTGCGCACGAAGTTGGTGAACGAATTGGCCGCCCGCGCGCCGAGTCGCTCGGCGATCTATCGCGCACTGGTGCGTCACCAACTGATCGTGCCGGCGCCGCGGCGCCGTCGCGTCCAGGACTACAAGCGCTTCGAGCGCACCCGTTCGATGGAGATGTGGCAGATGGACGTGGTGGGACGGATCTATCTCACGGACGGCACGTCGATCAGCTGCGTGACCGGCATCGATGACCACAGTCGCTACTGCGTGAGTGCCCAACTGGTCGAGCGCGCCACCGCCCGTCCGGTCTGTGACGCTCCTCCTCGCCCTCCAGCGTTACGGCCCGCCGCAGGAGATCTTGACGGACAATGGTCGTGTCTTCACCGGCAAGCACTACACCCAGCCCGCCACGGTGCTCTTTGACCGGATCTGTCTCAACAACGGCATCAAGCACCGTCTCACCGCGCCCTACCATCCGACCACGACCGGCAAGGTTGAACGACTCCACCGCACGATGCGCGACGAGTTCTTTAGCGAGAACCTCTTTGACACCATCGAAGAGACCCAGGTGGCGCTTGACAAGTGGGTGGTCGAATACAACACCGAGCGCGAGCACCAGTCCCTGGGGGACACCGTGCCGCTGCGTCGATTCGAGCTCGCGCGTCGCGACGACGTCGACATCGTCGACGGCGATATCGAGACCGAACCGGTTATCGCGACGCGCAAGTCCCTCACCCGCGTCGTCGACGACAAGGGCCGGGTGACCGTGCTGAACTTTCGCTATCACGTCGGTCGCGTCTACAGCGGCGAACGGGTCCAGGTCTCGAGCGACGACGGACTGCTCTACGTGCACCACCGCGAAGTGTTGATCGCCACCCACGCGCGCCGCCACCTCGTGGACGACGACGTCGCCTTCCTGGCCCAACCGCGAGCCACGGCTCCCACCAAAGGCGACGAAGTGATCCGCAAGGCCGACCCGACGGGCTCGGTCAGTTTCGCCGGCTCGAACTACCGCGTGGGCAACGCCTACCGCGGACGGTTAGCCGGAGTGCGAATCGTGGGCGACACCGTGCAGGTCACCGTCGATGACGTGCTCGTTCGCACGCACCAATCGCGCCACGACAAGTCCAAAGAGTTCAGTGCGCTCGCTCAACCAAACGGAAGAAAAAGGAGGAAAGATGTCGCATAGGTCCCGGAGCCATAACGTGACACGGGTGGTGAGTCTTTACAA
>Ga0209415_10005042_pt1 | contig 23927 bp, 24 predicted proteins | sample PeaSoiSIISIP2007_FD_187696 | JGI IMG/M metagenome (GOLD analysis project Ga0209415, IMG submission 187696) | Peat soil microbial communities from Weissenstadt, Germany - SII-SIP-2007 (SPAdes) (version 2) | ecosystem: Environmental > Terrestrial > Soil > Wetlands > Peat | place: Germany... | reverse complement strand
ACGAGCTCGCCACGTCGACGAGCGTCCCGTCCATGTCGATGGCGACCAGCTTAAGCACGGTCGCCCCGGGCGATCGCGTCCGCTCGGTCCAGGACGGAGTCGGGGGGTCGAGCGAACCAGGCCGCGAGGTTGCCGTCGACCTGATCGGGGCGGCTCGCCCCGACGATCGGGGCGGCCCCGTTGCGCTCGAGCCAGTGGAGCGCGATCGACCCGAGCGGGACCCCAGCTTCCTGGGCGAGGTCCCGAAGGGCCCGAGCCCGAACGAGGACGTCCGGGAGCAGGTCGGTCTCTGCCTGTCGCTGGATGAACCGCTTGAACTCGGGGGTGGGCTTCTCCCGGTCCAAGTAGCGCCCGTGAAGGAGGCCGCGCGCCAGCGGCGAGTACGCCTCGATCAGGATCTGGTGGGAGCGGCAGTACTCCCGGACCGGGTCGGCCTCGTCCCGGTCAAAGAGGTTGTAGCGGACCTGGTTCACGACGATCCGCGTCTCGGCCAGGTGACGCGCCGCTTCTTCCAGCTCCTCCAGGCCGAAGTTCGAGACCCCGAGGGCGCCGATCCGGCCCTCCTTCCAGAGCGTCTCGAGCGCCGGGAGGGTCTGGGCGAGCGGGACCTTAGCGTCCGGGGCGTGGATGAGGTACAGGTCGACCGACGTGCGACCGAGCCGCTCCAGGCTGTTGATCAGGCTCGCTCGGACCTGGGCGGGTCGCAGGTGTTCCCAGGAGACCTTGGTCGTGACGAACGCGTCGGGAGCTCCTCCGGCCGCGCGGGTGAGGACGTCGCCGAGGATCCGCTCCGACCGGCCGTTCCCGTAGACCTCGGCCGTGTCGAACCAGCGGAACCCCTGCTCGTAGGCCCGGCCGATGGTCGCTTTGGTCCGTGCCTCGTCGGTGGGGGTCCAGCGTCCGAGGGCCCATAGGCCGAGGCCGAGCGCGGGATGCGACTTCCGGCCCGCGGCCAGGGGGATCGAGCCGATGACCGGAGAGGTCGCGGGCGCGGGAGGTGTGGAGGGCTTTCGGGTGCGACGGACGGGGGCCTTGGAGGTCCGGGCGGTCATGGTGACGAGGACCCCTCCGCCTTCAAGTGTTCATCGATGCGTCCGATCCGCTCGGCGAGCTCTCGGGCCTTCTCCTCGGCTTCCCGGACCACCTCGGGCGGGGCCCGGGCCCGGAACCCCTCGTCCCCCAGCCGCGCCCGCGTCTTTTCGAGGAGGGCCGAGATCTTGGTGCGTTCCTTCCGAAGAGCCTCTGACGCTTCGGGGCCCGGCGAGGGCCGCTCCAGGTAGCACTCCCCCAAGGCCGCGACGCGGCTCGCCGCCTGCGGGGGGGCCGCCGAACCGGGGCCGAGGAACGTGAGCGGGTGCACCCGAGCGAGTCGTTCGAGCGTGCCCCGTTCCCGTTCGAGGATTCGAGCGACCTCGGGGCCCCCCGGCCGGATCCACGCCGTTGGGACGGTCTCGAGCGGCACGTGTTCCTCGGCACGGAGGTTGCGCAGGAGGCGGACCGCTTCGAGGACGGTGTCCATCTCAAGTTCGGCGACGGGGTCGGCCGGGGACTCGGCGGCCATGGGCCAGCGGGCGGTCGCGAGGAGCTCCCCGTCGTGGGGCAACGCATGCCAGAGCTCCTCCGTCACGTGGGGCACGAAGGGGTGGAGCAGGCGGAGGGTCCGCTCCACCACGTAGAGCAGCGTGTCGCGGGCTTCCCGCGCGGTCGGCTCACCGTGCCGACCGAGGAGGCTCTCCTTGACGATCTCGACGTACCGGTCGGCGAGGTCGTGCCACACGAACGTGTAGACCGCGGTCGACGCGCGGCTGGGCTCGAAGGCCGCGAGGGCGCGGTCCACCTCCTCGGCGGTGCGTCGCCAACGGGAAAGGATCCAACGGTTCTCGAGCGGTGCCGAGAGGGAGAGGGCCGGGGGACCGCTCGGCGCCGGCGTGCCGGGGGAGACATGCAGAAGCGTGAACCGGACGAGGTTCCAGACCTTGGTCAGGAAATGGGCGCCGCCCTCGAGGGTGTGGCTGCCGAACGGCCCATCCTCCTCGGTCGGGTTGGGGAACAGGAGGGCGAAACGCATCGAATCGGCCCCCCGTTCGCGCATCACATCGATCGGGTCGGGGGAGTTGCCGAGGCTCTTCGACAGCTTGCGACCGGTCTCGTCGCGCAGCATCCCCGTGAAGTAGACGTCCGCGAACGGGGCGCGACCGGTGAAGTGCTCGCCCGCCATGATCATCCGGGCGACCCAGAAGAACATGATGTCGCGGCCGGTGACGAGGACGTTCGTCGGGTAGTAGTGAGCGAGGTCCGAAGTGGCCTCGGGCCAACCGAGGGCTGCGAACGGCCACAGCCAGGACGTGAACCACGTGTCGAGCACATCGGGGTCGGAGACGATCTCCGGCGCACCGCACTTCTCGCACTTCTCCGGCACGTCCACGGTCACCGTGTTGTGGGCGCAGGGGGTGCAGTGGTAGACGGGAATGGAGTGGCCCCAGAAGACCTGCCGCGAGATGCACCAGTCCTGGATCGCCTCCATCCAGCGGTAGTACGTCCGCGTCCAGCGCTCCGGGTGGATCCGGACGCGGCCCTCCCGTACCGCCGCGACCGCGGGCTCGGCCAGCGGGCCGATCCGCACGAACCACTGGGTGGACAGTCGGGGTTCGACCACCGCGTCCGATCGCTCGGAGCGCGCCACCGAGTGGGGGTACGGTACCTCCTGGAGCACGTACCCCTCCGCGCGCAGCCGCTCGAGGGTCTGCTTCCTTCCCTCGTCCCGGTCGAGCCCGCGGAGCTCCTCTGGCACCCAGTCGCTCGCGAGCCGACCCCGCTCGTCGATCACGTCCGGGGGCATCGGGAGCCCGGGGTGGCGCTGGAACACCTCGTGGTCGACGAGGTCGTGGCGCGGAGTGACCTTGAGCGCTCCCGACCCGAAGGTGGGGTCGATCGCCGGGTCGGCGATCACCGGGATCGGACGGCGGGTGATCGGCACGAGCACCTCCCGGCCGAGGGCCGAGGTGTGGCGGGGGTCGTCCGGATGGACCGCTACCGCCACGTCGCCGAAGATCGTCTCGGGCCGCACCGTGGCGACCTCGATACCGCCGGGCGATCCATCCGCCCAGCGGTACTGCAGGTAGGCCAAGGAACCGGTTTCCTCGGCGTGCACTACCTCGAGGTCCGAGATCGCCGTCCGGAGTCGGGGATCCCAGTTGACCATCCGCTCGGCCCGGTAGATGAGGTCCTCGTGGTAGAGCCGCACGAACGCCTCGCGGGTGGCACGGACGGAGGCGGGGTCCATCGTGTACCGGAACCGGCTCCAGTCGACCGAGAACCCGCCGGCGAGCGTCTGCTCGCGGATGCGGGCCTCGCGGGCCGACTTCCACTTCTCGACCTGCGCGACGGCGTCCTCCCGGGGGAGGTTCTCCAGCCGGACGCCTTCCTTGGCGAGCGCCCGTCGCACGGCCACCTGCGTGGCCAGCCCGGCGTGGTCGAGGCCGGGCACCCAGAGCGTCGGCTGCCCGGTCATCCGGTGGTACCGGGCGAGGAGGTCCATCACCGTGTCCCCGAGCATGTGGCCGAGCGTCAGCACCCCCGTCACGTTCGGAGGAGGGAGGACGAGGGAGAACGGGGTCCCTTTCGGGCGCTCCGGGGCGCGGAAGATGTCCGCCTCGCTCCAGGCAAGCTGCCAGCGGGTCTCGATCTCGCGCGGCTCGAAGCGGGGGGGCAGGGCGGGAGCGCTCACGAGCCCCTCTTTCGCAGGACGAAGGGCGCGATCAGCGCGAAGCTCCCGAGCGCCACCAGCGCCATCGCGCCGATGGCCACGGAGGGGGGGTACGCGTGGAACGCTTCGAACGCGACGAGAGGCGCCGCGGCGACGAGGAGACCGGGGATGGACACGAGCACCGCCACCCAGGCACCCGTATAGAGGTTCACGAGCGGCAGCCCCCGCGTGCGCGCCCGCCGGAACAGGATCCCCAGCTCCAGAAGGGCCGCGGCGATGACGGCAGGGAACTCGGCGGCCACGAAGCCGATGAACACGAGCGGCTGGTCGACGCGAAGGACGGCGATTGCGAGCACGAGGCCGGCGGCGACGAGGTAGATCGCACCGATCAGCGAGACCTTGCCCAGGACGAGTGAACGCTCGGAGAGGGGCAGGGTCCGCCCGTACGAGTAGGCGACCACCTCGATGGCGAAGAACGCAGGCCCGAAGAAGGTTGCGAGCAGGGCGGCGGTCGTCACGGCTCCGAGGGCGAGCGAGGTGCCCGTGCCCGGCCGAGGACCCGAGAGGAACGTGAGGAGGCCGAGCGCGACCGCATCGAGGATCGGCAGCAGGATGAGGAAGGCGTAGCCCGGCGTTCGGCTGGCCATTCGCAGGTCCTTGACCAGCACCGCGTAAACCGCTCCGGTCGTCCGCAGGGTGGGCGGGCTCGGGTCGGCCGGAACGGGGACGCCCGGCGGAGTCATGCCGACCTCCCGGATCGCCCGCCCCATCCACCGCGCGGCCCCGACCGCGAGAAGGAAGTACCCCGCGCTGGCGGCGAGCAGAATCTCGAGCCCGCCATCTCCCACGGGGAGGGCGGAGGCTCCGTTCATCACCAAGGCGGGGAGGGAAGCGAGCGAGAAGGGGAAGGAGGCCCCCAGCGCGTCGAACCCGGCCGACGGGCCCGCGGCGGCGAGGGAGGTGAGCGCCCCGAAGAACGCGGGGGCGAGCGTGACGAACCCGAAGAGGCCGAACGCCGGCACGATCCACAGGACGAGGTACGTCCAGCGGAGGATCGTTCGGCCTCCCCCCCCGCGGGACCCCTGGACCCGGCGGATGAAAAAGCGCCCCGTGACGAGGGCAAGGGCCAGTGCATACACCACCGCGGCGGCGATTCCCGGGAGGATCGCGAGACCGGCCAGGGGACCGAGCGCGAGTCCCACCAGGAGCGGAGTGAGGACCAGCAGCGTGAGGACCGGCAGGTCGAACAAGCGCAGGTAGAGGATGACGGCCGTCTGCCGCAACGTCGGCCCGTCGATCGGCAACGGTTCGAGCACCGGAAGCACGCCCGCCGAGAGGAACGTCGGGAGGACCTGGAGGCCGGTCCACCAGAGGAACGCGACATCGATACTGAGGAGCGCCGTGAGCACGCCCACCTGGAACACCGGAACGGGGATGGGATTCGCGAGGAGCCGAACGGCGACGTAACTGGCGTTGTGGAGGATGAGCGCGCCCCCGAGGGTGAGGAATCCCAGGAGGCCGGCCACCAACGCCTTGCTCTGGAGGACCCGGCTGCGCGCCCGCGAGCTCAGCTTGGAGGCGTCTTCGGGAGGTAGGAGGTTGCCCTGCCGGAACGCGTAGATCGCCTGGAACGAGAGTTCGGTGAACGCGACCCGGCTCAAGCGATAGGCCGCGCGCCAGGCCATCCTACGTCCTCTCGAGCGACGCCAGCGCCGCCCGGACGCCCTCGTCCTCCTGGGTAAGGTGCAGGAAGATCTCCTCGAGAGTGGCGTCGCCCTCCGCGCCGCGCTCCCGGAGCGACGCGAGCGAACCCTCGCCGCGAAGCACGCCGTGGTCCAGGATGCCGACGCGGTGGCAGAGCTGCTCCGCGACCTCCATCGCGTGGGTCGAGAACAGCACGCCGCGGGTCCCGTTCTTCACGTACTGGGCGAGCAGGTCCTTCATCAGGCGCAGGGAGCGCGGGTCGAGGTGGTTGAGCGGTTCGTCCAGGACCAGGAGGGGAGGTTGGTGGAGGAGGGCCGCAACCACGAGGACCTTCTGGCGGGTGCCGTTCGACAAGGAGGCGATCGGCTCGTCGAACTCGTCCGTCAGACGGAACGCCGTTACCAGGTCGCGGGTACGGTCGGCGGCGCGCTGGGGGTCGAGCCGGCGCACGCCCGAGACGAACTCGAGAAACTCATGCGGCGTGAGGGCCTCGTACAACATCGAGGTCTCGGGGACGTACCCGATCCGCGCCTTCGTCGCGAGGGCCTCTTTCTGGGAGTCGAAGCCGAACACTCGGACGGTGCCCCCCGCGGGACGCACGAGTCCGACGACCGATTTGATCGTGCTGGACTTGCCCGCCCCGTTCGAACCCAAGAGACCGTAGATCTCACCGGGCCGGACCTCGAGGCTCAGCCGGTCGACCGCCTTCCGTTCGCCGTAGACCACCGAGAGCTCGTCGAGTCGAAGGGGGAGCACGGGTCCGTTCGCGGAGGCAGGGTCCATCGTCCGACCCCGGGCCGAGCGGAGGCATAACCCCGGGGGTTCCGCGGCTACGTCGACCGGACGAGCGGGAAGAGGATGACGTCCTTGATGGAGGTGGTCCCGGTGAGCGCCATCACCATCCGGTCGATCCCGATGCCGATCCCGGTGGTCGGTGGCATCCCATGCCGGAGCGCGCGGACGAAGTCCGAGTCGTAGGCGTATCGGTACTCGGCTCGGGCGTCCAACTGCTCCTGGAACCGCCGCTCCTGCTCGTCGGGGTCGGTGAGCTCAGTGTACGCGTTCCCGAGCTCGAAGCCTCGGTAGAAGAACTCGAACCGCTCGACCCGCCCCGGAAGGCGACGGTGCCGCTTCGCGAGGGGCGTGGTGGCGACCGGATGGTCCATCACGAAGGTGGGGAGTTGGAGCGTGGGTTCGACGTAGTGCTCGAACAGCTTGTCGAGGAACACCCCGGCCGGAGAATCGGAGGGGACGGTCGAGCCCGCCGCCCGTGCGAGGTCGCGGAGCTGGTCGGGGTTCTTCTCGAGAAGCCCCGGGATGCCGCTGACCCGCTCGAGCTCATCGACAAAGTCGACGTGGGAGATCCCCGCGGCGAACTCCCGCGCCGCCTCCTGCGCCGCCGGGGCCCCCGGGAGGAGCGTGGCCGCGCGGGTCGCCAGCCGCTGGTACAGCCGCTCGGTCAGCGCCTGCATGTCCTGGTAGTCCGCATACGCCCAGTACGCCTCGAGCATCGTGAACTCCGGCGAGTGGGTCGTATCGAGGTCCTCGTTCCGGAAACATTTCGCGAGCTCGAAGACCCGCTCGAGCCCCCCGACGATGAGGCGTTTGAGAGGGAGTTCGAGCGCGATGCGCAGCTGCACGTCCTGGGCGAGGTAGTTCGAGTGGGTCACGAACGGTTCGGCGGCCGCACCCCCTGCGAGCGGCACGAGGACGGACGTCTCGACCTCGAGGAATCCGGATTCCTCGAAGAACGAGCGCGTCTCGCGAGTGAGCAGCGAGCGGACCCGGAAGCGCTGCCGCGTCTCGGCCGACGAAAGAAGGTCGAGGTAACGCCGCCGCAGTCGCTCTTCAACGTCCTGGAGGCCGTGGAACTTCTCCGGCGGGGGGGCGATCGCTTTCGCGAGAAGATGGAGCTCCCGGACCACCAGCGAGGGTTCCCCGCGCCGAGAGAGTGCCGGTGCGCCTTCGGCCCCGACCAGGTCCCCCGAATCGAGGTCGCCGACCCAAGACTGGTAGGCGGTCTCGCCCAGGATGTCGGCCCGGAGCAGGAGCTGGAGCGGACCCGACAGGTCGTCAATGTCCGCGAACGCGGTCCGGCCATGGACGCGGAGCGCCCGAAGCCGGCCGGCGACCCGGACGTTCTCGCCCTCGACCTCCGTACCGGACGAGAGCGTGGCGGCTCGCGCCCGGACCGCTTCGGTGGGAACTCTTCCCGGGAAGTTCCAAGGGTACGGTTCCCGTCCTTCCTCCCGCCAGCGCGCCACCTTGAGGCGACGCTCGTGCTCGAGCGGGGTTTCGTCCGTCATCGTTCGTGCCCTGCTGGCGGAGGGAGTCAGGGCCTACAAGATGGTTCGTTCGTGGGGGGCGCTAATTGGGCGGGCCCTCGAGAGAGAGTCGCTCGACGCCGCCGGGGCGGAAGAGCGCGAGGTGCTCGGGCACGGCGGGGCCCTCGCCCGCAGGCCGGGCGGCTTCGTGGAGGATAAGGAAGGTCCCGAGGAAGAACTCCGAGGTCGCGTCGCCCCCCCCGATACCGTAGCTAACGTAGTCCGCGAAGTAGACGTGGACCTGACCGGAGTGGCGCCGGCGGAGCGTGTCGAGGAACTTCGTGAGCTCCTGGGGGCCCTTCCGGGCGAGCTCGTCGACCATGTCCCGCAGGATCGGCCGCTGGCCGACCCCGGCGAGCCCGTCGTAGACGAGGTAGATCGCGGGGCGCGGGTCGAGTGCCACGACATCGAGACGGAGGACTCCCTCGACCTGCTTGGTGCGCATGGCGAGCGGCCTACCCGCCCCTTGTTATGAAGGCTTCGGAGGAGGCGCGCGGCCGAACTCGTCGGCCGCCCGCCCAGCGGGTCGCGGAAGGGGTTCGGCTCCGGTCTAGTGGTCGTGGCCGCCCGGGCCACCGGGGGGGCCACCGCCGCCCTTCTTCGAGGCGATGATGTCGTCGATGCGGAGGATCATCGAAGCGACCTCGGTCGCCGAGGTGAGGGCTTGGCGCTTGACGCGGGCGGGCTCGACCACGCGGAGCTTCCACATGTCCGCGGCCTTGCCGTCCGCGAGGTTGACCCCGACGTTCTTGTTCGCGTTGGGACCCTCGTGGGCGCTGCGGAGCTCAATGAGCGTGTCGATCGCGTCGTAGCCGCCGTTCTCGGCGAGGGCCCAGGGAATGCACTCGAGGGCCTGAGCGAACGCCTCGACCGCGAGCTGTTCGCGACCGCCGACCGTGCTGGCCCACTTGCGCAGCTTGACCGAGAGGTCGATCTCGGTCGCGCCTCCGCCGGGGCATACGACCCCGTCTTCGAGGACGCTCGAGACGACCTTGAGCGCGTCATGGAGGGAGCGTTCGACTTCCTGGGTGACATGCTCCGTTCCGCCGCGGATGAGGATCGAGACCGAGCGGGGGTTCGCGCAACCGGTGACGAACGTCATGTGGTCGTCCCCGATCTTGCGCTCTTCCACGAGGGCCGCGCTACCGAGGTCGGCCGGCGTGAGTTCCTTGATCCCCGTAACGATCTTGCCGCCCGTGGCACGGGCCAGCTTCTGGAGGTCGGACTCCTTGACCTGCTTGACCGCGTAGATCTTCTCTTTCGAGAGGTAATGGAGGACGACGTCGTCGATCCCCTTCTGGCAGACGACCATGTTCGCGCCCGCGGCCTTGACCGCGTCGACCATCTTCCGGAAGGTCTTGTCCTCCTCGTCGAGGAAGCTCTGGATCTGGGCCGGATTCTTGATGTTGATCTTGCTCTCGATCTCGGTCTTCTTGACCTCGAGGGAGCTGTTCAGGAGTGCGATCTTCACATTCGCGACCTGCGTGGGCATGCGGGGGTGGCCTCGCTCCTTGTCGAGGATGATCCCGTCGAAGAGCTGGGTGTCGGCGATCGTGCCGCCGGGTCGCTTCTCGACCTTGATCTGGTCGACGTCGGCGACGACCTTGCCACCGCGCGTCTCGGAGATCTTCTGGACCGCCTTGACCGCGATCTTGGCGAGCTGGTCACGGGAACCGTAGACCCCTTTCGACCCCATGGCGGTGGTCGCGCAGTCAATGAGGATCGCCTCGTCGTCGGCCTTGACGGGGGTGCCGATCTCGGTCTCGAGGAGGAGCTTGGCCTGCTGGAGGGCCAGCTGGAACCCGCGGGTGATGACCGTGGGGTGAACGCTCTGCTCGAGAAGGGACTCCGAACGCTTGAGGAGTTCGCCAGCGATCACGACCGCGGTGGTCGTGCCGTCGCCGCACTGCTGGTCCTGGGTCTTGGCGACCTCGACGATCATCTTCGCGGCGGGATGCTCGACGTCGACTTCCTTGAGGATCGTGACGCCGTCGTTCGTGATGGTGATGTCCCCCATCCCGTCCACGAGCATCTTGTCCATGCCCCGAGGGCCGAGCGTGGTTCGGACCGCGTCCGCCACGGCTCGCGCTGCCGCGATGTTGTTCGCCGTCGCGCCCTTGCCGCGTTCGCGCTCAGTGCCTTCTTTCAAGATGAGGATAGGGGTACCCTGAAGCATGTGCTCACCGTCCCGACCAGACTTGCGCTTCTATATAATGACCTCTACGTGGAGGGGCCTTGTGAATGTATCCTAAACAGGACGCTGAATCCTTCACGGTCGGTACGAAACTTTCACGGACGCGACCAGCGCAGCCGGAGATCACCGCCGGGAGCGGGGCGGGAAGGCCAGACCCGTCGAGCTTCCCACGGCCTTGAACGCTGGCGAACTTCCGGCCCTCGATGAACTCGGACCGTCTAGGAGTCCGACTTCAGGGAAAGTTCCGGGTCCCCCGTCGAAGGATTGATGGGGGAGCTCTCTGGTGTGGGGGACGCCTCCGGTTGCGCAGCGAGTCGCGGCCAACCGCTCACGACGGCCAGTAGGGCGGCGGCGGTCCCGACGACCGTCGCGACGATCGCCATGACCGCGAAGTTCACGATCGGACCCACAGCGACGGAGGAGCCCCGGGGGGCGGACACGAGCACGAAGGTCGCGACGAGCACTCCCACGACGAGGACGGTGATCGCGGTCGCCGGGCGGAGACGCAGACCCATGACTGTCGAGCATAACTCGATTCTCGAACTACTTTAAGGCTGTGAAAATCGGCCCGTTCTGACTACGTATTTATACGTATTGATGCGCGGGGTCGAGCGCCTTGATACGGTAGACTGCGACAGAGTGCTGCCGTTTCTTTCCCAAGCGCAGCGATACCTTCACCGAGGTTGATATGTTCACAAGGCCTACTTGGCGGGCTGTGGGATTTTAATGGTCAAGGACGACTGAGTGTGTTTTCATTCGGTGACCCGAGATTTTTATCGTACGCCATGTGTCTCCCGGATCCAAACGCACTGGTGGATCCCAAACCGAACTAGACCGTACTCGCTCGCTTGGTCCGGCTCGCGTTGGTCAGCTCGCATAAGCTGGCGAGTTCTGCTGACCTGATTGTCAAGGGGGGCCAATTCGGGATTAACTCGGCCCTGGTCACGCTCGAATCGAGGAACTAGCGGAACCCGCGCTGGAATGCGAATCTCAACGGCTCGGGTCAGCCAATTCTCGATAATTCTCTCGCCGACCGTGTGGGATCCGCTGTAGGGGGAGGATAAGGCCCATCGACGGCCCTGAACGGGTATGACACCCATTTGCCCCAAGTGCGGTACGAACCTAGTACCGAAAGCCACGTACTGTAGCGCCTGCGGCATCAACGTGGCGACCTTCAAGGGTGCCATCTACGCCAGGCAGTTCTCAGTCTCGTCCGACGACCTTTCCAAGAAAGTCCGCGAGCTGCTCCACGACGCCACTGTCACCCGGATTATCGTCAAGGACGACAAGGGCACCACGCTCCTCGAAATGCCGGCCACGGTCGGCATCGCGGGGGTCCTCCTTGCACCCTGGCTCGCGGCCCTCGGCGTGATCGCCGCCCTGTCGACCCATTGCACGCTGATCGTCATGAAGAACGTTGCCGCGGTTGTCCCCGCCTAGGGCTGATCCGGTTCCTGCGACCGACCGCCTCACGGCGACCTAAGCCGCGGGGCGGGACCATGCGCCTCCTTGGGGCTGCCTGCCGCCCCATGGTCGAGGCTGCACGGTTCGGGGGTGGCCGGGGGCTATGTCCTAGAAGCCTCTTCTGTCCGAAAGCTACAGCCGCGCTTAACCTCAGATTACTTCCCGGCCCAGCGCTGGTCCGGGGGCGCGGTGACCGCGGATTCAAGACTTGACACCACCTTCAGGCGAGGAGAATAAGATCACAGCTCAGGGAATAGAATCACTGCCCGCCCCCATCAGGCAATAAAATCCCAAAGCCTACCTGATGGTTCTGTCACTTGCTGGTTGGTGAGGGCCGACGCATTGAGGGCGTCGCTTCTCGGTGGGGGGCACAATGGGAGGGCAGGAACGAGGCAATTCGTTCGAACCCGCCCGCTGAGCGTCGGCGGACCGAGTGCCGGGGCCTATTCCGGAGAGCGGAAGAGGGCAAGCTCGCGCCCCCGCCATCCACGCTTCTCGAAGATCGGAGTGAATCCCAGCTCACCCAGCGAGTGCCGCATCTCCTCTGTCCGGGAGAACTCTGAGTAGGCCAGGATTCCTCCCGGAGACAAGACCCGGCGGATCTCGCCCAGTGCCTTGGGTCGTTCACGGTAGTCGAAATGATGGGCTTCGACGTGGTGGAGCATCGCGATCGCGAACACGCAATCGAATTCGGCGGCGTCGAAGGGCAGCGTCTTGGCATCGACCCGGCGCAATTCGACCGCCGGCGGCAGGGATCCGAATCGTTGCGTTAGGTAGGAGCGGGCCGCGTCCACCTGGCTCGGGTCGAAGTCGGTCACCACCAACCGTCCCGGCCGATATCGCTCTTGGAGTAGCGCGGACATCCCCCCCCGTCCCGCACCGAGCTCGAGGATTCGGGCCGAGTGGGGAAGCTGCAGTCGGGACCCGAGTGCCTCGAGGATCCGGGCCGACCGGCGGGCGTTGCCGACATTCACGAGCCAGCGTCCAAACCGGCTCATCTCGGCCATTTTCCTCCCCCCCGCGGGAGGCAGGGCCGATGGTGACTTGAGCGTTCGAGTCGGACCCCCGCCGGCCTCCCGGAGGCCGCGGGTCCGTTCCCGGCCAGTCCGGATCGAAAACGAGCCTTCTGGACGGGGTGCCCATCGCACGCTGGCCCTCTACTGAAAAGTGACCGTCGAGGAGGGTGGGGCCGCGCCGAGTGCGGAAGGACAGAACCCTAGGTGGCGGGACGTACCTCCGCCAGTCTCCGCTTCCGAGCGTTACGGAGAAGGGTCGGGAAGCGTGTATTGGAAGTCGTACGAGTGCAGGCCGTCGGAAACCACGATGGCCATCTTTCCGGTCAAGCCGACCAGCTGACCGGTGCCCGAGTCCGGCACCACCACGATCGTCAGTTGAGGCGCCCCCCGGCCCATGATGCCGCCGTGTTGGAGCACGAAGCTGCCCCGTCGTCCGTGAAGGGTTCCCGTCACGCGTTCCAGGGCGACGTACCCCGCGGAACCCTCGAACTCGGTCATCGCGGTCATCATCTCGCCCTTGCTCACGCCTTCCAGGTCTCCCCGGAACTTCTTGTCGACCGACATCCGGCCGAGGGTCGAACCGTCGGCCTTGTCGTCCGTCCCGACCGATGCCAGTGTGACGTCGAACGTCCCGGTCGCGTGCGTTACCATGGTCGTCTCCTCTCGAGGGGTTGAGGGTCACAGGGTTATGTCAGTGCCGGGGGTGGGTCGGGCGAGCCGACCGGCTCGACCCCGGCAGATGCCCCCTCAACGCTCGTTTGGCTGCCCGTCGGTGACGCGCGCGATCGCCCAGCCGTCGTATCCCTTGCTCCCCACCATCTGGAGGGGGGCCGCCCTCAACCGGGGCTCGGCGGCCATCATCTGGAGGAACCGGCGGACCCCCTGCACGCGCGGGTCGGGATGGTGCGCGTCCACGATCGTCCCGTTCCGGATCACGTTGTCCGCGACGAGGAGCGTTCCGGGTCGTGAGAGACGAAGAGCCCAGGTCAGGTACTCCGGATAGCTCTCCTTGTCGGCGTCGATGAAGACGAGGTCGAAGGGACCGACCCCCTCCGCAACGAGTTGAGCCAGGCGGTCGACGGCCCGACCCACCCGGACCTCGACCCGCTCCGTGAGGCCGGCCCGCTCGATGTTGGCCCGCGCCACCTCGGCGTGGCGGGGCTCGAGCTCGAGGGTGATGAGTCGTCCGCCGGAGGGTAGAGCTCGGGCCAGCCAGATCGAGCTGTACCCGCCCAGGGTCCCGATCTCCAAGATCTGACGCGCGCCCTGAAGCTGCGCGAGCAGCTGCAGCAGTCGACCCTGGAGGGCCGACACTTGGATCTCGGGAAGACCCGCGGCCAACGACGAGCGGAGCGTCTCCTCCAGCACCGGGTCGTCCAGGCCGAAGAGGTCGACGAAGTAGCGGTCGACCGCATCCCACACCTCCCGGTCCGAGGCCGTGGGGTCCGATCGAGGGGTCTCCGCCCCACGAGTCGGTGTCATCGGGCTCGACCCGAGAGAACGGCCCGGCCCGATCTCCTCGACGCCGGTCCACGCGATGATACCCCGCCGTCCTTACCGAGACCGTCGGTGGTCTTCCGGGCCCGCCAGATGACCTCCATCGGCCAGTGACGCGCCCAATCGGCCTCCCTCTTCGTGAGATAGGTGGTTCGGGCGCCCCGGGCGGGACGGAGCTCGATGAGGTCCTCCACGAGGAGGGAGTGCTCCCGGAACAGGCGGATCCATTCCCCGTACCGGAGCTGGAAGTTGACCTCGTCCGGATACTCGATCCGGTGGAGGTCGAAGTAATCGTAGAGCAATCGCGGGGACATGCGGTCCGTCTTCCGGTTCTGGCAGAGCGATCGGAACGGGCTGGCATTCGAGAACGCGAACAGACCTCCGGCTCGCAGGAGTCGGGCCACCTCGGGCACGGTCCGATACGGGTCGGTGAACGTGACCGCGCCCCAGTCGCAGAACACGATGTCGAAACGGTCCGACGGCAGCGGGACGGCCTCCGCGCTGGCCTGGAGGAGCGGGAAGTCGACGCCGGCCCGCGCCATTTGGGTCCGGGCCTGCTCGAGCCGCGCCGCGGAGAAGTCGAGGCCGACCATCCGCGCACCGTGCTGGGCGAGCTCGACCGACCATCGCGCCGCGCCACAGCCCAGCTCGAGGATGTCCTTGCCCTCCACGTCACCCAGGACCCGGAGCTCGCGTTCCGGACGGTGCCACATCCCCCACCCCATCGCGGAACCCCGCGCGAGGGTCCGTTCGTTCCGACGCTCGTACCCGGTCGCCACGTGCTCCCACAGCGCGTGGTTCTTCCGCTCATGCGCCCGGAGGGGTGGTGGGTGAGGAGGGCGGCTCCGGCGGGCCGGTGCACGTGGCATGCGTCGGCGACCGGGGCACGGTACGTAACCTCGTCGGTGGGACGGCGAGGGAGCGCTAGGGCGCGGGCGAGACGGTGGCGATCGAGCGAGCCAAGGCAAAGTACGCCTCGGGAGGGAGCGCCTCGGGCCGGAGGGATGGCCACTCCTCGGGCCATCCCGCCGTGCGGGTCAGGCGGGAGGCGGTCGTCTCCGAGCGGACGACCCGGGGCATGAGATTCCGAAGCTGCTTTCGGCGGGACGAGAAGAGGAGACGCACCATTTCCTCGAATGCCGGAACGGAAGGGACGGGCAGTTCCCCGACCCGCGCGACATGGACCCCGATCCGGCTAGTGACCTCGGGGACGGGAGTGAAGGCCGAGGGCGGGACGGTCCGGAACAGCTCCACCGTGCCGTACAGCTGGGCGACGATCGACAGTCGGCCATACTCCTTCGAGCCCGGTCCGGCGGCTAGCCGTCGCGCCACCTCGTCCTGCACGAGAAAGACCACGCGGGGGACGCGGGCCTCGAACAGACGGAGGAGCAAGGGAGTGGCCACGGAGTAGGGCAGGTTCCCGACCGCGGCCTCCGCCGGAGGGAGGGGCACCTCCAGCGCGTCTCCCTCGAGGACGACGATCCGATCGGCGAAGGTGCGGCGGAGGAACCGGGCGAGCCGTGAATCCCGCTCGATGACGGTGAGCGGCCCGAGCTTCCGCCGGAGGAGTGCGGCCGTGAGCTGGCCGAACCCCCCGCCGATCTCGAAAAGCGGGTGGCCGGGGGGAACGGCGACGAGCGCGGCCTCCGCATCGGCGACGAACGGGTCGGTGAGGAACGATTGTCCCATGCCCCGGGAGGGCCGGATCTCGAGGCGGGCGAGCGCCGCACGGACCTGCGTGGCCGTCGTGGGGACGGAGGGCGGCCCGAGGGCCGCCGGCTCAGGGAGCGACGAAGAGCCGGTACTTGTCCTCGACACCGCTCAGTTCCTGTTCGATCCGCCCGACGATCAGGAGCTCGGGGCTCTTGAGATGCAGCCGCGTCTCCATCTCCTCGAAGCTCGCGAACGGCGCGCGCTTGCGCTCGTCCACGATCTGCTGCATCGTCTTCTTTCCGATCCCGGGCAGGAGCTCCAGCAGGTGGAACCGTCGAGAAACGGCCGGCGCCTCGTTGAAGAAGCGGAGGTAGCGGGGCGGGTTGGCCCGGACGATCCTCTCGAGAGCGGCCGTGAGCTCGGCCCGGGCGGCGACCGTGAGCTCGTCGTAGGCCAGGCGGCGACGCACGTGGTCGATCGGCGGCGGAACGCCCGCCAAGGGAACGAGCGGGATCCGTTGTCCCGGGCTCAGCACCGCGCCGACGCGCGGTACGAGCTCGAACAGCTTGAGCTCGTCCTCGCCGACCGCGAGGGCGAGCGGCTCACGATGGAAGCCGCGTTCGGTCTGCCGACCGTTCGGCAGGTAATCGAGGACTTGCGCGTAGCTCTCCACCGTCCGCCATCCCGCTCATCGGTGGTGTGCAATGATCTCGAGGAGCTGGGTGACCTGCCCCTCTTCGAGCGCGACCCGCTCCTTCGAGAACAGGAGCCGGATCTCTTCCGGGTACTGGGGGAGCGTGTCCGCGAGCTTCACCGCGACGACGGCGTCCACGTATGGCAGCGCACGCAGCTCGGCGATGAGCTTGTCCGTCTGCTCCGAGGAGAGGCGGACGAACAGCTCCGCGTGCTGCAGGGCCAGCGCGGCCTCCCGCGGCAGCGTGCGGTGGGCGGCCTCCTCGGCGAGAAGGTCCTTCACGCGGGAGAGCGGGACCGGGTCAGGCATGGGTCCCCTCGGCCTTGGGGACCGGCCAGAGATGCACGGGGGTCGCGACCAGCTGCTTTGGCTTCCCGCCGTCCAGGAACTCGATCCGGTAGGCGCGGCCCGACTTCGCGACCACGGTGCAGGTCCGGCCCTGGTAGCGGGGGTGCGGCTGGCCGTGCGGGTCGGACGGCTCGATGCGGATGGTGACACGGTCGCCGATCTCGAACGAACGGAGGAACCAGTTGACGGGCGGCATCCCCTTCTCCCGAACCTCCTTCGTGAACGTCCCGCGGCTGCGGGAGCGGAATCCCTTCGAACTCTTCACCATGGTCCTAACCCTCGGTATCGTGAACGTCCAGCACGTCGAGAAAGCTGACCTTCAGCGGGACCCCGACGAGGCCTGCGAGGTTCGGTTCGGTACGGCCGCCATCTCCTTCCACCCACTCCTTGACGTACGTACCCGCTTCGGTTCGGATCTCGAGCGTGAAGCCCGCATCCCCCGCCTCGACGACGCGCGCAGCGACGATCCGGCGCGCGCGGACGCGGTCGGACCGCCGATGGGCGACACGAGTGGGCGTGCGCTGGGCGATCGCTCGGCCGGTCGCGACGTCCAGCGCCTCATTAACTTTTGCCACCGGCACGGTACCGACAACCCCCACGCGGTAGCTCTTCTCCGGGGCGGCCTCCTTGACGAGGACCACGTCCGTCGCTTCCGCCGCCCGCAATCCGTCCACCTCGACCCGCCCGCCGGAGGACCGGGCGATCTCCGGCGCGAGGGAGGTCAGGTCGAGCGTCCGACGATGGGGCCGGACCAGCTCCAGCACGAAGGGACGGCCCCGACCCAGCATCCGGGCGTCGATGTCCTCCCGGCCCATCCCATGGAATCGGGTCTCGGCGGCTTCGGCCGATGAAAGGAGCGGGGCTCCGACGAGCTCCTCGACGCTGGTCGGGTAGGTCTTCCCGGACCCCCCGCACGTGTCGCAGCCCCGTCCGCGGCAGCGACGGCACGGCCAGTGGGTCTGGGGGATCGTACGGTGGAGCTTCCGGTAGCGCCCGCGGACGTACAGAGGGAGGATCGTCGGTTCGACCCGGCCGACCGCGAGGTCGGCGAGGAATACCACGTCCGGACGGTCCGGCCCGCCGGAAGCTCCGGTACGGGATTCGAGGGCCTTTCCCCATTCCCGATTGAACGCCGAGCGGGCGCTCTCCCCCCATTCGGTCCCGAGCTGAAGCCAGAGGTTCTCCTCGCGGGCCAGCATCTCCGGTTCCCAGCGCGAACCGCAAGTGAACCGGTGCCACTCGAACCCCTCCACCGAGCGAACCCCCCGCTCCACCCATACGTCGAGCCGGGCGAAGAGGTCCGAGCAGCCGGCGCAGGGGCCCGACCGGGGCGGGAGGGCCGCGGAAAGTTGTTCGAGCAGTCGTCGGGCGCGTTCCGGATTGGAGAGCCCATGCCCGGCCCGACCGAAAAGTCGCCCGTAGCATTCGGGGCAGAGGCCCCGGTCGAGCGCCTTCCGCGCCGCGTCCAGCGTCGCGGGGGTGGGGTCGAATACGGCGGGCTCGGTCACGGGGGGGCGACCCCGACCCGTCACTAAACATCAACGGCCCGTTGCCGCTCGCGCGCACACCTTATCCAAGGCGACGCCGGTGGCCATGCGGTCGGGATGGCGTCGATCACCGAGGCCGAGCTCACCCGCGCGATCGAACGCACGCTCGTCGTCCACGGCAAGATGACCGCCGACCTGGCCCGTCCGACCGCGCGAATGGTCCTCGGATATTTCGGCGCCGAGGGGACCGTTCTCGACAACAAGCTCTCGAGCGAGGACCGGGACCGGTTCTACCAACTCGAGGAGGAGGGGCTGCTCACGAGCGAGGAGGAGGACGCGACCGTCTCGCGCGGCAAGACCTGGCGCATCCACTACTGGCTGCTCAAGAAGACCCGGATCCGGGACGTGGGTCAGGGCGGGGACGCCCCCGCCACCGACGAGGCAGAGTCCGTCTACCGGTCGATCGGCGAGTCCGAGTGGCAGAGAGAGGGCGCCCCGCCCCGCAAGAAGCTCTAGGACGCACCCGGCGGCGGCACTCGCCGCTTCCCTCCGGCGGGGCGGTAGCGGGCCGACCCGAGCTGGATCGCCGGGTAATCCGCGGTCGCCACGACCGCCCGCACATGCTCGATGGCCGCGAACGCGAAGAGGATCGCGGCGAACAGGGCGATCTCGGAGGCCGACGCGGCGGCGAAGCCCGTGACCCCGAGCAGCACGAGGATCACCGAGAGCGAGGCGAGCACGTTGAAGCCGGAGTGCATCGCCACGGCCAGCAGGTAGTACGACCCGGTGCCGGGGCCGGGCTGGTTGAAACGGCTGCGTGCGAACCCGTAGCCGAACATCCCGGTCGAGCTGCCGTGAAGCAGGACGCTCGAGACGCTGCGCACCAGGATCAGGACGATCCCGGCCGCGAGCCCCCCGACGAGGAAGGCGCCCAGTCCGTAGAGGAAGGTCTCGAAGAACCCGAACCCGAGTCCCACCGAAGCCCCGAAGACCGGGCCGTCCGCGATGCTCCGGAACCGGTCGCGGTAGGAGTACACCCCCGACGCCTTCAGCGCCTCCTCGACGAACGGGGCGAGGACCAGGACGAGGAAGATCCCGCCCAGGGTCGAGTTGCCATTGAGGAAAACGAACTCCGGGGCGGGGTACGCTTGGCTCGCCGCTGTGCCCAGCGCGACCAGGACGACCTCGACGAGCCCCGCGGCGATCGTGGCGAAGACGGCCCCGTAGACGAACGCGCCGAGCAGCGGACCCCAGGTCTCGCGCTGGAACCGGGCGGAACGACGGACCCAGGCGAGGTAGAATAACGCGGGGAGCAGGGAGATGATGACGAGGAGGAGGAGGTCGATGAACGAGTCCGCGTCGGTCACGGTCGGGCCTCCGGCGGGGGATACCGGTAGAACCCTTCACCGGTCTTGCGGCCGAGCAGGTGGGCCGAGACCATCGTCCGGAGGAGCGGACACGCCCGGTAACGGGGGTCGCGGAACCCGTCCCAGAGGATGTCGAGGATCGCGAGGGTGGTGTCGATCCCCACGAGGTCGACCAACTCGAACGGACCCATCGGGTGGTGGAACCCGAGCTTGTAGGACGTGTCGATGTCCTCCTTGGTCGCCACGCCCTCGAACAACATCCACGCGGCCTCGTTGACGAGGACCGCCAACCCGCGGCTCGTGACGAAGCCGGGCGTGTCGCGGGATTGGACGACCGTCTTGCCGAGGCTGACCGCGAACGCTCGGGCCCGTTCCACCACCTCGGGTGGGGTCGTGTGTCCTGGGATGACCTCGACGAGCGGCATCTGGAGGACGGGATTGAAGAAGTGGATCCCCACGAGCCGCGAGGGGTTCTTGAGGCGCTCCCCGATCGCCGTGATCGGCAGGGAGGAGGTATTGGAGGCGAGGAGGGCATCGGGGGGCGCGTTCTCCTCGATCTCGGCGAACACGTTGCGTTTCAGCTCGAGGTTCTCGGGCGCCGCCTCGACGATGATCTGGGCAGAGTCCGCGCGTCGGAGCCCGATCCCGACGTCCAGGCGCCCCAACGCCGCCTCGCGGTCCCCGGCGCCGACGGTCCCCTTGCGCACCGCGTGGTCGAGCGCCCGGCCGGCGTTCTCGATACCCCGACGGGCGAGCTCCTCGCTCACGTCGACGAGCGTGACCGGATAGCCGGCCAGCGCGGCCTGCGCCGCCACGCCGCTGCCCATGATCCCGGCGCCCACGACCAGGACCCGCTTGCGAACCGAATCGCGCGGGTCGCTTTCGTTGGCACCGCCGGGCGTCATCACGGCACCCCGGTCGGTGCCATCGGGAGCCGAACGCTCGCGAGGTACGTACAGGACCGGCATAGTTCGGCGCTCGACGCTTCGCCGCAGACCCGGCAGCGACCGGGCGCCCCGGCCGTGCCCACCGCGGCGATGCGGTCCAGGAGCTGTTCGCGCGTGCGCAGGAGCGCCTGCCGGGTTCCCGGTTGGGCCTCCTCGAGCTGCCAGACCACCTCCCGGAACACGTTGCGGGCTGCCCGGCCGGCGTGCGGGCATTCCCCGTGGTCGAACGGAAGGTCGGTCAGCAGGGCGTACAGGTAGACCTCGCGTTCGGGAACCTGCGCGAGGGGGGCAATGCGGGGCACCAGACCGGGCTGCCGGACCCGATGCGGCGCCATCCGGCCGATCCGGTCGAGATCGCCCCGCACGAGGTTCATGAGCACGGTCTGGGCCAGGTCGTCGAGGTTGAAGCCGAGAACGAGAACCTCCGCGCCCGCGTCCCGGGCGGCCTGGTTGAGGAGGCGGCGCCGCCACACACCGCAAAACGAGCACGGGACCGTGTCGGGGAGTTCGGCCGCGGCCCGGTCGGTGGTCGTCCCGAGCTCCGTCTCCGCCCGCACCACCCGATGCTCGACCCCGAGCCGGTCGGTGAGGCGCCGGGCCGCGACGAGCGTGCCGGAGCGATAGCCTTCGATCCCCTCGTCCACCGTCAGCGCGACGAGACGGACGCTCGGTCGCCTTCCGAAGTACCGGTGCGCCGCGGCCAGCGCGACGGCCGAGTCCTTCCCGCCCGAGAGCGCGACCGCGATCGTGCCCTCCGAAAACCGGGGGACCTGGCGATGGAATTCGGTCCGAATCCGGTCGTCGACCGACCCGAGGAAGTGGCTCCGGCATGCGTGACCTCCGCGGTACGGCTGGTCGACCACGGCCGGTTCATCGCAGGTCGAGCAATGCACGGGGAGCGGAACCTCGAGCGTCTATTTAGCGAGCCGAGCGGCCGCGCGTTCCAGTGCGTCCATACGATTATTAGGCGAATCCCAGCCAGCGACCCTCAATGGCCTCTGCCCCGATCGCGCGTGGACCGTCGGCTCCTCGGCGCGGCCGGAACGATGTCCCTGACCCCAACGGCGCACCGGCGTTCCGGGTCGACGAGCTCGTCGGCCGCTTCCAGCGCATGCTCCAGTCGAAGGAGCGGAGCCCCTGCACGGTGAAGCAGTACGGGCACATCGCGAAGACCTTCCTCGGGTACGCGCAGAAGCCGCTCGAGGACGTGACGCTCCACGACCTGGAGGCGTTCCGGGAGTACCTCGTGCTCCAGCGGCATTACTCGAAGAACTCCCTCTACACGACGGTGCGAGGTCTCACCTGCCTCTTCCGCAGTTTCGGCTACTCGATCGCGGACCAGCTCGAGCCCCCCCGACGGCCCGAGCGGCTGCCGCGGTATCTCACCGAGGAGGAGATGCACCGGCTCTTCGCCGCCGTCAAGGACTCCCCCCGCGACAGCGCGATGGTCCATGTCCTCGGCTTCGTCGGGCTGCGCGTCGGGGAGCTATGCCATCTCCAGCTCGAAGACATCGAGTTCGAGCGGAACGTGCTTCACGTCCGCTCCGGCAAGGGCGACAAGGACCGCGAGGTCGTGCTCGAGGACCGGACCCGGACGGCGATCGACCGATACCTGACCGAGCGGACGCTCATCGGCGAGGGGAGCAGCCGACTCTTCCCCGTCGGCCCCGTCACCGTCGAGCGGATCGTCCGCAAGGCGGCCCAGACGGCCGGGATCCAGCACCGCGTGACGCCCCACATGCTGCGCCACACCCTCGCGACCGCGCTCCTTTCGCGCGGGTGCGACATCCGCTACATCCAGAAGCTGCTCGGACACGCCTCGGTCGCGACCACCCAGATCTACACGCACGTCGACATCAGCGCGCTGAAGGAAGCGTACGCGCGCGCGAAGCCGGTCTATTAACTTCTCCAAGGGCTGCGGCCCTCGTGGCGGTGGAACGCGCCGACACGATCGTCCTCGGGGCGGGCATCGCCGGGTGTGCGCTCGCCTACCACCTCGCCGGCCGGAAGGTCGGCCCCGTCGTCCTCTACGACCCCCGGACCCCGGCCGCGGGGGCCACCGGTCGGGCCGCGGGCGTGGTGACGGAGCAGCTCTGGAACGAGTGGGACGCGGCCGTCGCTCGTGAATCGAAGAACGAATACGCCGAGCTGGCGGCCCGATGGGACCCCACGGCCTTCACGGCGAACGGCTTCGCCCGGTTCACCGCGCGGCGGGACGCGGCGAAGGTCCTCGAGGAGGTCGTCCAGCGTCTGCATCACTGGCAGGTGGACGTCCGGTCGGTCGGGGCCGACGAACTGGCGCGGGCGGTGCCTTGGGCCCGCTGGGACGACCTGGAGGGCGCGATACTCAGCCCGAAGGATGCGGTGGTGACGCCCAGCGCGATCACCGAGATCTACGCCGAGGGAGCGCGCTCGAGGGGCGTCGACGTCGACTTCGGGACCCCGTTCGGCTCGCTCTCCGCGGACGGGCCCGCCTGGCTCCTCGAGCGCGGCGGGCGTACCGTCCGCGCGGGCCGCGTCGTCGTCGCGGCCGGCGCCTGGTCGAAAAAGATCCTCGCGAGCCTCCATCACCCCCTCCCGCTCGCCCCCTACCGGACCCAAGCGGCCGTCCTGCGACCCACGCCCGGCGGCCCGGCCCTCTTCCCGTCGGTCCACGACGTGGACCTGGACGTGTACGTTCGTCCCGAGGACCAGGGACGGATCCTGGCGGGCGACGGCACCGAGCTCGTCGAGGTGGACCCGGACCGGACCTCCGGGGGAGGGGACGAGAAGTTCCTCACGCACCTGGCCGAGAGCTTCGGGACCCGGTTCCCCGGGTGGGCGGATGCCGAGCTGGTCCGCGCGTGGGCGGGGGTCTGCACGTCGACCCCCGACCGGCGGCCGCTCATCGGCCCGGTGCCGGGGGCCGCGGGGCTGTTCGTGCTGACGGGGTTCAACGGATTTGGGGTCATGCGGGCGGGAGGGGTCGCTCGCCGGCTTGCCGCGTGGCTCGCAGTGGGCGAGGGCTCGGTCCCGGAGCGCGACGCGCTCCAGCCGGTCCTACCGGAGCGCTTTCCCCCGGGGACCCCGGCGGTGGCGCCTCGTCCTGGCTTCACGCTCGAAGCGGGAGATCATCCCCGGTTCTGAGCCCGTGGGGGCCGCCGTCGCGAGCGTCCGCTCACTCACCGGTGCGAAGACGCTCGAGCTTCTCCAGGAACTCGACGCCTTCGCCGGTCTTCATACGCTGGCCGCCGTCGCGGAACAGCGGAAGTCCCGCCGCCTCGCAGGCCGCCTCCGGCGTCTTCCCCTCGAGGAGGAGACGGAAGGCGACCCGTTCCCTCCGACCGAGCGAGAGGCCCTCGCGCTGGAACTCATCGAACGCCTCGAAGGCGATCGGGGCCACGACCCGGGCCAGCTGGTCGACCGCGCTCGCGAACAGCCGGATCTCCTCCTGCGCGTGGGGGTCGAGCCGGAGCGAGAGGAAGTGGAACAGGTTGTGCAGGTTGGTCTTCCAGTACCACTGGGTGTAGTAGGCGACCGGGAGGAC
>Ga0209415_10005040_pt1 | contig 23935 bp, 20 predicted proteins | sample PeaSoiSIISIP2007_FD_187696 | JGI IMG/M metagenome (GOLD analysis project Ga0209415, IMG submission 187696) | Peat soil microbial communities from Weissenstadt, Germany - SII-SIP-2007 (SPAdes) (version 2) | ecosystem: Environmental > Terrestrial > Soil > Wetlands > Peat | place: Germany... | reverse complement strand
CTTTCGCATTCTTGGCCTGCCCGCCGAGCGTTTTGCTCCGCTGTTCAAACTCGACGGCGCCGAACTTGCGCTCAACGCCGGCTACCGCACCAAGGACGCGCCGTCGGCATTTTTCGTCGCCACGCCGTTCCGCAACAACATCCAGACCACGGTCGACGTTTGGAGCCTTACGCCCCGCGCCAGGATCCCGTTTTCCATTGGCGGCGTGAGCAATACGCTGGTGACAGGCGTTGATTGGGACCAATGGAGCTACAATTCGACCGCTGGGCCTTCCGTCATCGGTAATCCGGTGTCGATGCAGCGCAACGCCGCGGGGTATTTCCAGAACACCAGCGCATTCGGCGCCCGCACTCTGCTGTCGGTGGGCGGGCGCGTGCAAAGCACCGACTATGGCGTCACCGATCAAATCAGCGGCTCCGCTGCTTCGCGCGACGAGCAACTGCGCGCGTTCGAGATCGCATTGCGCCACAAGCTCAGCAGCGCGTGGGACATCTACGGCAAATTCGGCAACAGCTTCCGCGTACCGAATGTCAACGATATCTACAATCTGTTCACCGCGACGGTCACCATACTCGAGCCGCAAACCTCGCACGACCGCGAGCTCGGCACCAGCCTCGATCTGGGCCGCGCCAGTTACCGGCTCGCCTTCTATGAGATGGACACCAATAACGAGATCCACCTCAATCCGGTCACTTTCAACAATGTCAACCTGCCGCCGACGCGGCGCTACGGAGCAGAGCTGTCCGGCAAATGGACGCTGACGGAGAGCGTGAGTGCGTATGCCAACTATACATACATGGTCTCCAAGTTCGTCAGCGGCACGTTCGGCGGCATCAACGTGGCGGGCAACGAAGTGCCGCTCGTGCCGAGGAATTCGGCCAATCTCGGCGCCGCGTGGGAATTCATGCCGCGCACGCGGCTCATCGGGGCGGCCAGCTACGTGGGCACGCAGGTGTTCGACGGCGACGAGACCAATACTTTCGGCCGCAGGATGCCGAGCTACACGCTGGTCGACCTGAAAGTCGTCACTGAAACGCGGGGCTGGCTGCTGAGCGCGGGCGTGAAGAATCTTCTCAACCAGCAGTATTTCACCTACGGGCTGTTTACCGGGTTTCCGACGTTCATTGCCTATCCGGCCACCGACCGCGCGCTCTTTGTTTCGGCACAGTACACTTTCAAGTAATCAAAACCATCGGCATTAAACGGCGCCGCGACTGCTCGCGGCGCCGTTTTCATTTAACGGTCAAGTTTGTTATTGTGGCGCCCATGCAACACATGACCAGCACCGGGCTCTACTTGCGGCTGTTGCACTATGTCAAGCCGTACTGGCGCGTGTTCGCATTGTCGGTGCTCGGCATGGTGATCGTTGCCATTACCGAGCCGGCGTTGCCGGCGTTGATGAAGCCATTGCTCGACGGCACCTTCGTGCACAAGGACGAAGCGCTGATGCGCTGGATGCCGATCGTGATTATCGCGCTGGTCGTGGTGCGCGGTGGCGCCGAGTACGTGGGCTCATATGCGATCAACTGGGTCGGCAACAAATTGGTGATGGACTTGCGCGAAGCGATGTTCGGCAAATTATTGTCATTGCCAACGGCGGTTTATGACGACCGCGCGACCGGCAACCTGATTTCCAAGCTCACCTACGACGTGACCCAGGTCACCGCCGCCGGCACCAGCGTGCTGACGGTGTTGTTCAAGGATTCGTTGTCGTTGCTCGGCCTGCTCGGCTGGCTGCTCTGGCTGAACTGGAAGCTGACGTTGCTTGCGCTGGTGATGGCGCCGCTGATCGTCGGCGTGGTGCGGCTGATCAGCGTCCGGTTGCGCAACTCGAGCCGCGCGGTGCAGCAGGCGATGGGCGACGTGACCCAGGTGCTGCAGGAAACCATCGACGGCCACAAGGTGGTCAAGCTGTTCGGCGGCCAGCGCTACGAGGCCGCGCGTTTCGGCGAACAGGCGGACCGCGTGCGGCGCTTCATGATGAAGCAGGCGACCGCCGCCGCCGCCAGCGTGCCGGTGGTGCAGCTCTTGGCCGGCATCGCGCTCGCCGCCATCGTTTACCTGGCGACCCGGCAATCGAGCGCCAACGAGATCACGGTCGGCGAATTCGTGTCGTTCGTCACCGCGATGCTGATGCTGACCGCGCCGCTGAAACGCATCACCAGCGTCAATGAACCGCTGCAACGCGGGCTCGCCGCCGCCGAGAGCGTATTCGAGCTGATCGATCAGTCGGGCGAAAGCGACCCCGGCCAGGCGACGATCGCGCGCGCGCGCGGCGAAATACGTTTCGACAACGTGAGCTTTTCCTATATCGACGCGAACCGGCCGGCGCTCGACTCGATCACGCTCGCCATCGATCCCGGTGAAACCGTGGCGTTGGTCGGCGCATCGGGCGGCGGCAAAAGCACGCTCGCCAATCTGGTGCCGCGCTTTTACCGCCCGAGCGCAGGCCGCATTCTGCTCGACGGGCGCGATCTCGAGACGCTGACACTCGCCAGCCTGCGCGCCAACATCGCGCTGGTGAGCCAGGACGTGGTGCTGTTCAACGACAGCGTCGCAGCCAATATCGCCTACGGCGCGATGCGCGACATCAACGAGACGGATGTCGCCGCCGCGGCGGAAGCGGCGCACGCGATGGAATTTATCCGCACCATGCCGCAGGGATTGCACACGCTGGTCGGCGAGAACGGCGTCAAGCTGTCGGGAGGGCAGCGCCAGCGGCTGGCGATCGCGCGCGCGCTGCTCAAGAACGCGCCGGTGCTGATTCTCGACGAGGCGACTTCGGCGCTCGATTCGGAATCGGAACGCCACGTGCAGGAGGCGCTCGAAACGCTGATGCGGGGCCGCACCACGATCGTGATCGCGCACCGGCTGTCGACGATCGAAAAGGCCGGGCGCATCGTCGTGCTCGACCGCGGGCGCATCGCTGAAATCGGCGATCATCGCGAGCTGCTGGAGAAGAACGGCATTTATGCCAAACTCTATAATATCCAGTCCAAGCTGCAGGAACCGGCGTAGCGGACCATGGCACATATTTCAGTGGTGATCCCGGTTTACCGGGCCGAGGCCTGCCTCGAGGAGCTTTATCGGCGGCTGAAAGTTGCGCTGGAGCCGATCAGCCAGGATTTCGAGATCATTCTGGTCGAGGACTGCGGCGGCGACCGCTCGTGGCAGATCATCATGGACCTGGCGGGCCGCGACCCCCGCGTCAAGGGCATCCAGTTCAGCCGCAATTTCGGCCAGCATTACGGCATCACGGCCGGCCTTGACCGCTGCGACGGCGACTGGGTCGTGGTGATGGACTGCGATCTGCAGGACCAGCCGGAAGAGATCCGGCGGCTGTATGCCAAGGCGCAGGAAGGTTATGAAATCGTGCTCGCGCGCCGCGGCAAGCGCAGCGACCCGCCGTTCAAGCGTTTTGCCTCTTGGCTGTTCTACCGGTTGTTCAGCTGGCTCGCCGATATCGACTACGACGGGCGGAGCGGCAACTTCCGCATCGTGTCGCGCAAGGTGGTGACCAATTTCCGCGCGATGCGAGAGCAATTGCGCTTCTTCGGCGGGCTCGTCAACTGGATGGGGTTTCCGACCGCGACTATCGACGTCCGGCACGCCGAGCGTTTTGCCGGCGAATCCACCTACACTTCGGCCAAGTTGTGGAAGCTCGCCGCTGAAACCATCGTCGCCTATTCCGACAAGCCGCTCAGATTGTCGATCCGCTTCGGATTCATCCTCGCGTTCTGCGCTTTTGTCTACGGCGTTTACATCCTGCTGCGCGCATTGCTTTATGGCTCGCCGGTCACCGGATGGGCGAGCCTGATCGTCTCGATCTATTTCATCGGCGGTATAATCATCGCGATACTCGGCATCATCGGCATCTATCTCGGCAAGACCTACGACGAGACCAAAAAACGGCCGCTCTATATCATCCTGCACTCCACTTTTGATGAGCCTTCGGGAAAAAATTAGGCCGACGCCGTGGGACAAGGTGGCATTTGGCATTGATTGTTACGAGTTGGCGGATTCCAGCCCCGGGTTGCTCAAGCAGGCGCTGCAAACGCCCGGGCATTTCACCGTAAAAATAGACCCGCTCGACTCGACACAGGAGTTGCACCGTCACGGTTTCTATTACTGCGACACGTTGATCGAGCCATGGTGCACGCCGCAACGCCTGGCGCGCCTTGAGCACAAAGACATCGCGATCGACAGCGCGATTGCGCTCGATGCGGTCATGCGGATCTGCCATGGCGCATTCGTGCATGGCCGCTTCCATCGCGATTTCAACCTCGATTCCGGGCTCGCCGACGCCCGCTACGACAACTGGCTTACCGGGCTGCACCGCGACGGCAAGGTTTATGGGCTGTACTATTGCGGCGAGCCCGCCGGCTTTATCGCGCGCTCCGGCGATAGCCTGGTGCTGCACGCGCTGGGAGAACGTTACCGGGGGAAGGGCCTCGCCAAATATTTCTGGAGCGCGTTGTGCGCGCACCTGTTCGCAGAAGGGCTGCCGGAAATCCGGAGCTCGATTTCGGCGAGCAACCTGGCGGCGTTGAATCTCTATGCTTCGCTTGGGTTCCGCTTTCGCAAGCCGACCGACGTTTATCACCGGATGGTGCCATGAGCTATGTTTATGTGATATGCACCGTGCTGCTCACGGTGTACGGCCAGATCGCAATCAAATGGCAGGTGCTCGAGGCGGGCCCGTTTCCCGCCGACCCCGGCGCAAAAGCCTGGTTCCTCGCCCGCCTGCTGCTCAACCCGTGGGTGTTGAGCGCGCTTGCCGCGGGACTTCTCGCGTCGGTGTCGTGGATGGCGGCGATGACGCGGCTGGAGTTGTCGCATGCCTATCCGTTCATGAGCCTCGCGTTCGTGCTGGTGATGCTGTGCAGCGCGTGGTTTTTCAGCGAGCCGATCACCCCGCTCAAGATCGCCGGCATCACATTGGTGGTGCTCGGGATCGTGGTCGGGAGCCAGGGTTGAGAATATGCCTGCGCTGCCAGGCAGCGCTCGGCGGCGAGAACTGGGCATGCTCCGGGTGCGGCTATCAACCGGCGCTCGTCGCGGGCTTCCCGGCTTTCGCACCCGAACTCGCTTCGGGCAATGAGGGCTATGACGCCGCCTTTTACGGCGACCTGTATGCGCTTGAAGCGCGCAATTACTGGTTTCGCGCGCGCAACGCGCTGCTGATCTGGGCCTTGCGCAAATATTTTCCGGCGGCGGCCAGTTTCTTCGAAATCGGCTGCGGCACCGGTTACGTGCTTGCCGGCATCGCCGGCGCGCTGCCACGGCTTGCCATGCATGCGAGCGAAGTCTCGAGTTCCGGACTGTCGTTTGCCGCACAACGCGTGCCTGGAGCGAGCTTGTTCCAGATGGATGCGCGCGCGATCCCCTACGTCGGGCACTTCGATGTCATCGGCCTGTTTGACGTGCTCGAGCATATCGAAGACGATGTGCGGGTGCTGACGCAGGCGCACCGCGCGCTCAAGCGCGGCGGCGGGCTGATGATTACCGTGCCGCAGCACCGGTTCTTATGGAGCCGATACGACGAGCATGCGCACCATGTGCGGCGCTATGGCGCGCAGGAGCTCAAGCGTAAAGCGCTGCTGGCGGGGTTCCGGATCGTGATGATGACTTCCTTCGTGTCGCTGGTGCTGCCGCTGATGATGCTGTCGCGCTTGATGCGGCGCACGCCGGCGGCGGATTACGACGCGCTTGCCGAGCTGCGCGTCGGCCGCGTCGCCAATTTCCTGCTCGAATCGACGCTGATGCTCGAGCGCATGCTGATCCGCAGCGGCATCAGGTTTCCGGCCGGCGGCTCGCTGTTGCTGATCGCCCGGCGCGACTGACTGCCGCCGTGAAAATCCCGTTCAACAAACCGACTGCGGTCGGCGCCGAGCTGGCCAACATCGCCGACGCGCTTGCGCGCGGCCATTTATCGGGCGACGGCCACTACACCAGGCGTTGCCATCGATGGCTCGAGCAGCGGCTCGGCTGCAAGCATGCATTGCTTACGCATTCGTGCACGGGCGCGCTGGAGATGGCGGCGCTGTTGTGCGATGTCGGCCCGGGCGATGAAATCATCATGCCTTCATATACGTTCGTGTCGACCGCCAACGCATTCGCTTTGCGCGGCGCGGTGCCGGTATTCGTCGACATCCGCGCCGATACGCTCAACATCGATGAACGGCTGATCGAGGCCGCGATTACGCCGCGCACGCGCGCAATCGCGGTCGTGCATTACGCTGGCGTGGCGTGCGAAATGGACGCGATCATGGAGATTGCGCGGCGGCATGATCTACTGGTGGTGGAAGACGCCGCGCAGGCGCTGCTCGCCACCTATAAAAAGCGCAATCTGGGCACGCTCGGCCATCTCGGTTGCATCAGCTTTCACGAAACCAAAAACCTGATCAGCGGCGAAGGCGGGGCGCTCTTGATCAACGACGAGCGCTTTGCGGCGCGCGCGGAGGTCATTCGCGAGAAAGGCACCAACCGCAGTCAGTTTTTCCGCGGCGAAGTCGACAAATACACCTGGGTCGACCTCGGGTCGTCTTACCTGCCGAGCGAACTGGTGGCGGCATTTCTCGATGCGCAGTTCGCGCACGCCGACGCGGTGATAGCGCACCGCCGCGCGACCTGGGAGCGCTATTACGTTGGCTTAAGCGGGCTTGCCGCAGCGGGGCTGATCGAGCTGCCGCGCCGAAGCTACAGCGACCGCGAGGCCAACGGCCATCTGTTTCATGTTCTGACGGACACGCTGCAGACGCGCTCGGCGCTGGCCGCGCACCTCAAGTCCAGGGACATTCTTTCCGTATTTCATTACGTGCCGCTGCATTCCTCTCCCGCCGGCAAAAAGTACGGCAGGGCGAGCGGGAAACTGACGGTCACCGACACCGTCGGCGATCGCCTGCTGCGGCTGCCGCTGTATTTCAGCATCAGCGACGCCGATGTCGATAGCGTAATCGATGCGGTCAGGGAATTTTATGCACATCGGCGGTGAGCAATGGATAACAAGTGATTCAGTGATTGGGCGATTAGGGAATTAGAAGCGACTCAATCGCTCAATCACTTAGAAGCGGTCTCAAAAACAGGGCGGAACCGCCGATGAACGCAGATGAACGCAGATAAGTTCAAAAGACTTAACATCGGCTAGAGGGCGGCTCTGGATTTTTATCGGCGTTGATCGGCGTTTATCTGCGGTTGGTCGTCGTTTTTTGGATTTTCGAGATAGGTTCTAGTTAATTAGGAGCGACTCAATCGCTCAATCACCCAATCACATAATCGCCGTCTTCCAGCATGCTGTTTAATTCCTACGTTTTTATTTTCGCGTTCCTGCCGGTAACGCTGCTGGGGTTCTTCATCCTCGGCCGCTACAAACCGATGCTGGCCGCGGGCTGGCTCGCCATCGCGTCGCTGTTTTTCTACGGCTGGTGGAATCCGGTTTACGTCTGGCTGCTCGCGCTTTCGACCTGCTTCAACTACGCGTGCGGCGTAACCATATCGCGCGCCGGTATGCGCGATGACAAGCGAATGCAAAAACGCATGCTGATTTTTGCGGTCACGGCGAACCTCGCCGTGCTCGCTTATTACAAGTATGCGAACTTTTTTCTGGCCAGCATCAATCATGTCACCGGCGCCGGCCTGTCGTTCGGTGACATCGTGCTGCCGCTCGGGATTTCATTTTTCACTTTCACGCAAATCGCGTTTCTCGCCGACACTTACTACGGCAAGGCGCATGAATACAATTTCGTCCACTACGGCCTGTTCGTCACTTATTTCCCGCACCTGATCGCGGGCCCGGTGCTGCACCACGCCGAGATGATGCCGCAGTTCGGGCAGCCGGCGACTTACCGCTTCAGTTTCGAGAACGCGGCGGTCGGCCTCACCATCTTCGCGATCGGCCTGTTCAAGAAAGTGATGCTCGCCGACGGCGTCGGCGCTTACGCCAAGCCGGTGTTCGACGCGGCCGCCGCCGGCGTCCACCTGACGGCGCTCGAAGCGTGGTGCGGAGCGCTCGCTTATACGTTCCAGCTGTATTTCGATTTTTCGGGTTATTCCGACATGGCGATCGGACTGTCGCGGTTGTTCGGCGTCGTGCTGCCGCTCAATTTCCATTCACCGTACAAGGCGGTCAACATCATCGACTTCTGGCGGCGCTGGCACATGACGCTGTCGCGTTTTTTGCGTGATTATCTTTACATCCCGCTCGGCGGCAACCGCAAAGGCGCCGCGCGGCGCTACCTCAACCTGATAGTTACGATGGCGTTGGGCGGGCTGTGGCACGGCGCCGGCTGGACGTTCGTACTGTGGGGCACGCTGCACGGTTGTTATCTGGCCGTCAACCACGGCTGGCACGCGGTGCGCGCGCGGTTCGGTCACGACCTCGGGCGCTCGACGCGGTGGGGGCGTGCGTGCGCCTGCCTCGTAACGTTTATCGCAGTGGTGATCGGCTGGGTGTTGTTCCGCGCCGCCGATCTCACGGCAGCGGTTGCGATGCTGAAAGCGATGACGGGCATGAACGGCTTGGTGCTGCCCGACTTCTGGCTGCCGAAGTGGGGAGCGGCCGGCCAATGGCTCGCCGCGCACGGTGTGCGCTTCGGCGATACCCACGACCTGGTCGGCGGCGGCGTCGTGAACTGGATCTGGATCCTGCTGCTGGTGGTGTGGCTTGCGCCCAACACGCAGCAGCTGCTCGCCGCCTACCGTCCGGCGCTGGCACTGTACGCCGAACGTTACCAGGGATGGCTCGCCTGGCGGCCGACACCGCTTTACGCGCTGCTCACCGCGGCGCTCGCGCTGATCGCGGTATTCAACCTGCACAAGCACTCGGAATTTCTCTATTTTCAATTCTGATGAACGCCGGCCGCCAGCACGTCAGATATGTTTGGATCTTCATCGCGGCCGCGGCCGCGGTGTTGTTGCCCGTGCTCGCGCTGAATTACGCGCTCGGCGTGCGCAGCCTGGGCGGCGGCGATGCGGCCATCCATGCCAGCGAATGGCAGCACGCATCGCACGGCGTGACCTATGCGCCGCCGCTGAGCGCCAACCGGCCATTCAAATCGGCGCGGCTGCTCGACCGCCTGCCGGATATCAATACCGTGGTGTTCGGATCATCGACAGCCATGGGTATTGCGCAGGGGATGTTTCCCGGCGGCATGACGATTTACAACTTTGCGCAGACCGGCAACGGGTTGCCGATAGTGATCGGGGAAGCGGAGTTTCTGCATCGTCTCCGTCCGACCGGTTTGAAATGGCTAGTGATACCGCTCGACTGGTCGCTCGGATTTCTTTACGAGCCGGGTGTGCCCGTGCACGTGGAAATCATGCCGCCGGTCGCGGGCGCCGACCACGCCGCGGTACCGTTCCTGCAGCAATTGCAAGACGCGCTGTCGCTGCCGCGGGTGAAGAACCTGCTTGGCATCATCACGGGCATCGTGCGGGCGCCATCGCCGCCGGCAGCATTCCGCGAGATGTTCCTGCAGGAAGCGAGCGATGAGTATCGTTGCGCAGACGGCACGCCGGCCAAGGACTTCGATACCATATTCCGCGGCACGTGCACCGGTTTTCGCCACGACGGCAGCGCAACATTCGCCAATCTCGAGCCGGTATCGGCCCGGCGTGCAGGCGCATTGATCGCGAGCGCAGTGGTGCCGAGCTCCAAATACGCAGTGGGATTGATCAAAACGGGCGGTGAGCCCAACCCGGTTTTCCTCGATCATCTCGCAACTTTGGCCCGGGACATGCAGCTTAAAGGTGGAGACGTCATCCTGTTCCTGCCTCCGCTGCTGCCCGGCATGGAGCGCGCGTTTCTCGAGGCTGCGCATACCGGCGGCCCGTTGCGGCATACCAAGCGGGTGCTCGAAGCGTGGGCGCGAGAGCACAATTTGGTTATCATCGACGCCGGTCAGTCGGAGCATTATGGTTGCGTAGCGGAGGAATTCGTCGACGAGCATCACGCGCTGCCGCAGTGTTATGCGCGCATATTCACGCGTTACTGGAACGACCGGCGAGTGCCCGGAAAAGTCAGGGCCGGGCTGTGGCCGGGCACTGATGCGGTGAATAGTAAATGGTAAATCGCAAAGGCGAATTACCCCATTCCCCATTCCCGATTTCCCATTCACCCAGTGAACCTCCGTTCTCTCAAACTTCTGACGCTGCTGGCGGCGCTCAGCTATTTGCCGGCGCTTGCGTTCTATTACGTCGGCGAAGAGGCGATTTTCCCGATCACGTCGCTCGAAATGTGGCACCGGCACGATTGGATACGCCAGTATCTGTTCGGGCTCAACCCTCAGCACAACCCGCTGTTCAACTGGCTGATCATCCCGTTTGCGGCGTTGACGGGCTGGGAACACGTGTTGCAGGTCGCGCGCGCGATCACGGTGACGGCGACGCTCGCTACCGGCGCGACGGTCGGCTGGCTCGCCTGGCGGCTGCTGCGCGATGCAACCTTCGCGTGGTTCGCGGCGCTGACTTACCTGACGCTCGCCGATGTCCTGCTGTATCGCGGCTGGCTCGCCTACGTCGATCCGCTGTTCGGCTTTTTCGTATTTGCCGCGATCGCGACGTTATGGATCGCGTGCGAGGAGCGCCGGCCGAATCTGATGGTGCTCGCTGTCGCCAGTCTCTCCTGCGCGTTCATGAGCAAGGCGCTCACCGCCTACGTTTTTTACGGCACCGCCGTGCTTGTGCTGTTAATGGCGCCGCAACGGCGGCGCGTATTGCTCGGTGCGCCGTCGCTCGCGCTGCACGCGGCGGCGGCACTCGTGCCGGTGCTGTGGCTCGCTCTGTTGTCGGGAAACGCGGGACAAGGCACGCGCATGTTCGCGGAGGTGCTTGCCAAGCTCGCGCCGCAGGGAGCGTTCGAGTATCTGCGGCAGCTCGCGGGATTCCCGGCGGAAACCGTGCTGCGCCTGTCACCCGTGATTTTGCTGGTCGCCTATTTTGCGTGGCGCCGCCGCATTGTCGTCAGCGCCGATTACGCACCGCACCTGAAAACGGCGGCGTGGATCGCGTTGCTCGGCTTTCTGCCCTACTGGCTGTCGCCGCACGGCGCGATACGTTACCTGGTGCCGATCTATCCGGTGATCGGTTTGGCGCTGGCGCTGCTGGTGTGGTGCGCCGGGGAGCAGGCGATTGCCGTCACGCGGCGCTGGCTGATCGGCATGCTCGTCGTCAAATTCGTGGCCGCGCTCGCGTTGTTTCCGTATTACCAGAGCCATTACCGCGGGGAGAATTATGCGCTGGCGGCGCGCGACATCATCGGGCGAACCGCCGGTCATCCGCTGTATACGACCAATGACAGTGCGAGCGGCCTGAGCGTCGTCGGCTATATCGATGCCTGGCGGTATCCGGCGCCGCCCGTCGAATGGGCCCCGGAGCAATGGCAAGCGGGTTTCGTGCTGGCGCATTCGGCCAGGCCCGAGCTCGGCGCGACGGTTGAACGTTATGTGCTTGGCGCCAACGAGCTGTATCTGCTATGCCGCGGCGCAGCGTGCACAAGCAGCGCGCGCTGACAACGCTCCGCGTTCAGACGCGGCGCAGGAAAGCCAGCATGTCGTGGCCGCGGCTGCTGAGCCGCGCCGGCCGGTTCAGCAACTCGGCAACCAGCTTGCCTGCGACGTAGCGCCAGCGGGCAACGTCGCCTCTCTCGTAGAACTTTACGCGCGCCGTCTCCAGGCGCACGACCTGGAATCCGCTGCGGTCGGCAAGCAGCGCGAGCGAGCGCGGATTGAAGAAACTGATATGGCCCGCATCCTTGGCGATGTGAAAATAATCCCACCGCCCCTGCATCGCCGCGGCCGTCCAGCTCGCGGTGTTCCCGGTGGTGAGGGCGAGCACCCCGCGCGGCTTCAGCACGCGATGGCATTCGCGTAACAGCGCGAGCGGCTCTTTCAGGTGCTCGATTACCTCGAATAGCGTGACAGCGTCGAAGGATGCCGGGGCGAAGCCTGTGTTCTGGAGCAATCCCGTGTGCACGTTAAGGCCTTGCGCGCGCGCCGCGGCAGCGATGCCGGCCGCGGGCTCGACGCCTTCCATGTTGAATCCGAGTTTCACTCCCGCGGCAAGAAAGCTGCCGCGCGAGCAGCCGACATCCAGCACGCGGATCGCCGCCGGTCGCTGCTTGAGCATTGCCCTGATCGAATTGAGCCGGCGGCGCGCTACCTTGAAGCGCCGCCTGAGCTCGTGCGGCGCGGGCACGTTGAATCCCTGCTGGTCGAATTGCTGCATCGACCGCCGGTACGCAGGCTCATCGATCTGGCTCAATAGTTGACCGCATTCGGCGCAGCGTCGCAACGTCCCTTCCGGCAGCACGATGTCGGTCGGCGAGAGCGGCGCACTGCAGCCGACCGGGCATGCGCTGAGATACGGTTGCGCAGATTCTGTCACGTCAGGCCGCCGCGGGGGAATCGGCGCCGAGCGCCGCCGCGAGCGCGGCGATCACGCGCTGCGCAGGCAGCTGCTGCAGGCAATCGCTGAAACTCGCGAGATGGCGATCGCAGCCTTCGAGCAAACACGGCACGCATGCGCCCGCGCCCTGGATCAGGTGCACGTTGTTGACGCGCTGGCTGCCGTGCCGCCGCCAAGGATTGGCATCGCGCGCGTAACGCGCGGGCCACGGTCCCCACTTCACCGGATCCGACGGACCGTAGAGGGCCACCACGGGAACCCCGACCGCGGCGGCGATATGGGTGAGCGCGGTGTCGGTTCCGGCGTAGGCGCGTGCGTGCGCGAGCAGGCACGCGGCCTGACTCAGCGTGAGCCTTCCGGCGAGATCGACCGCATCAGGTATCGCGCGCGCAATCCCGGCAACGTAAGCGCGCTCGGCTGCATCCGCACCGCCGGAGAGCACCACGCGCAGTCCGCGGGCCTGCAGCCATTGCGCGACCTCGGCCCACGCGGCGTCGCGCCACATCTTGTAATTGAACCGGGGATAAGCATGCAGCACGGCATACGACTCGCTTAACGCGAAAGGCAACTGCCGCGCAAGCCCGGCGCGGTCTGCGTCGCTCCACTTCGCGACGACCTCAAGGCTGGGCGTAATGTCGAGCGTCCGTGTCAGCGCAAGATGCATCCGCACCGTGTGCGTGCCGCGATTGTCGAAAGCCACCCAGCGCTTGAGCAGCCGTTGTTTCCACCGGTGCTTGGGTTCGTCGAGGACCAGCCCCGCGTGCCAGCCGCCGGCGAGCCACGCGTACAGCGTCGGCCGGTCGCCCGGCACCACTGACAGCGCAATGTCGTAGCGGCGCGCGATTTTCAGCAGCAACGCGAGGTGCCGGAACCAACCCGGCCGCTCGGCGATCGCGATCACGCGCCGGATATCGGGGTTGGCGGCAAGCACGCCCTCGGTACCGGTGAACACCAGAACGTCGATTGCAGCGCCGGGCCACGCCTGCTTGACCGAGCGAATCAGGGGCGTGGTCAGCAGCACGTCGCCGATGCGCCGCGTGACGATCACCAGCACGCTTCGTGGCGATTTCATACGACCCATCCCCACCCCAGCCCTCCCCTTGAAAGGGAGGGAGAGATCAGCGTATGCAGTGCTTTCATTGTGCTGCGGATGCCAGGTAGCGGTTGACGCCGAGCTCGGCCAGCGTGCGCTGCGAATCGATCAATGCGTCGAGGCGGCGTTGGTTTTCTGCGAGCCGGCTGCGGTCGTTCTCGGCATGCCACAGGTGAAATAGCGGCGCGGCAAAACGCGCGCTTTTGTGGTTGATGCCGGCATGCAGCAGGCGAATCACCAAATCGGAATCTTCGAGCCCCCAGCCGGAGTAAGTTTCGTCCAGACCATTGACGCGCAACAGATCTTCGCGCCACGCCGCGAGATTGCAGGTCTTGACGCCTGCCCAGCGCCGCGGCGCAGATTTGCGGAAACCGCCGTCGGGCAGCGCCACCAGCGGCAGCCAGCGGTTGATGTCGCGTTTTGCCCAGGCGAGGAGCCAGGCGCCGAACGACCAATCGTGTATCGGCAGCCTGTCGCGCAGCGCGCGCTGCGTAAAGCCTTCGCTCAGTAATACGCGGTTGCCGGCGACAAACCAGCCCTTTTCGGCCAACTCCTGGTGGCGCGCGACGAAGCGCGGCGCGGGCACGCAATCGCCGTCGCTGAAAATGATGTAATCGGCGCGCGTCGCGGCGAGCGCCCGGTTGCGGATCGCCGCGGCGCGAAATCCATGGTCCTCGTGCCAGACATGGGCAACGGGAAACGCCGCGCGTGCCTTGAATGCCTCGATGACGCGGCGGGTCTCATCGGTCGAGCCGTCATCGGCTATAAGCAGCTCGAATACCGCGGCGCGCTGGGCCGCATAGCCGGCGAGCACCGCGGCGAGTGCGTCCGGGCGATTGTAGGTGGTGATGATGACGGCGGTGCGCATGCGCGTGGTTATGGGTGATGGGTGATGAGTAATGCGTAATCAGTTAAGCCTGAGGAGTAAACAAGGAACGTGAAATCGGAAATGGGGGTGCCATTCACCCATTACCCATTACTTCTCTTTCTTTTCCGTCAGCAACATCAATTTCAAGTACCGGTAGTACGTACCCTCGGCGTTCGACACCGCGAGCATGAAGCCTTCGCGTCCGTCGAGAAAGCCCGCGCGCAGCACGTAGGTGCGGAAGAACGTCCACGCGCCGTGCCAGACCGCGCCGGCGAGCGATGCCCGCCTGCCGCGCTTGAGCTGCATCTGCGCGCCGGCCGTGGAGTAGGCATTCATCTTGCGGAGCGCGTCGTCGAGATCGCGGATGGCTTCGTGCTGCAGCGGCTCGCGCAGCGCGCCGACGGGCCCGTTCACGATCAGCCGTTCGTGCACCAGGTCGTCGGAGAAACGCGCCTGGCCGCGCCGGAACAGGCGCGTCACATGATCGGGCCACCAGCCCGAGTGGCGCATGAAACGGCCGCAATAGCTCGACAAGCGCGGCATTTTGTATGCCGAGTTGCCGGCGGATGCGGTCATCGCGCGCTCGATCTCCGCTCTCAATCCGGGCGTCACCCATTCGTCGGCGTCGAGCGACAGCACCCAGTCGCCGGTCGCCAGGTCGAGCGCGCGGTTTTTCTGCGGGCCGAATCCCGGCCAGTCGGCGACGGTGTGGACCTTGGCGCCGCATTCCTTGGCCAGGCGCGCGGTTTCGTCGTCGCTGCCGGAATCGAGCACCACGATCTCGTCGGCCCACGCCACCGACTCCAGGCAGCGGCGGATCGCCGTCTGCTCGTTCTTGGTGATAATGACGACCGACAGCGTCATGATGCGATCGCGGTTGCGGGTATCACTGGCGCCGCGAACACCAGCGCGCTCAGCCAGGCAAACAACAGCCCTTCGGCATGGTCGAGCAACAGCGAGTTGAACAGACAGCCGATGACGAACATCAGTACCAGTCCGCGCGCGAGATCGCGGTAAAGCGGCTGCGCCAGCCTGCCGGCGAGCCGCCATTGCCGGTAGAAAAGATAGAGCAGGCACGCCAGCCCGATCAATCCGATCTGGCTCGCGATCAACAGATACTCGTTATGCGGATTGGTGGTTTCGGCCATCTGCGTGCCATTGACGGTTGCAGCGTAAGCGGCCGGGAATGACCCGGTGCCGGCGCCGAAGAGTGGGTGCTCGCGTATGATCTGGAGACTCCCGCGGTAAAACTCCATGCGTAAACCTATCGAGGTATCCGACGGCTTCCCAGGGTGCCAATCCGACATTTCGGAAATGGCGTCGTTGACCCGCTGATAAAACGTGTCCGACCCGGCGTAAGCGGCGCAAAACAGGACGGTCCCCACGGCGAATGCAATTGCGACGCCGCGCCATCTGAAGGTGACCGCAAAAAAATACAGCAGCAACACCGCCAGCACCAGATAGCCGGTGCGGCTGGACACCGTGAACAATACGTTATGCGCCGCGATCAGCGCGAGCGCGACGCAGGCGATGCGCCAGGCGCGGCGCGTTTCCTGGCGCGCGAGCAGCGTGAACAGGAAAGCGGCGTAGCTCACGAGCAGGCTCTGGGTGATGCTCGATTTGAATCCGACCGGATAGGATCGGGTGCCAGGAAGCAGCGAGTTGTCAGCCAGCAGATTCATGTAAGCCAGATACGACACGACCAGAGTCAATGCGATCGCAATGCCGAACGCCAGCAAGCCGCGTTCCCGCGCGCGCTGGTCCTGAAACAGGGTAAGAAATACGGGCACAAACAGCAAATCGCCGTACTTGCCGAGGTAATTCAGGCCATCGCCGGCATTGCGCGTCCCGTACGCGAGGCCGAGCGTCAACAACCCGAACAACGCCAACGCCGCGATAGCGACCGGATTGATGCGGATGGTGGAGAGTTTGTGGCGGAAATCGCCCGCCGCCAGCCACGTGATGGCGATGGCCGCCAGCAGCACGTTGTCGAGCGCGACCGAGATCGGGATCGAGAGCCCGAGTGCTATGACACCCCAACGGCCGGCGGTATCGGCGCTTGCCGCTATGGATTGATAGCGCATGGAAAATGGCGCGGCACCGGCGCGCGCCGTTTATGCCGATTGGGCGGAGTCATTGTATTCGGGCAGCCACAGACGCAGCTTGCCGCGGACTTCATCGTCGCTGGCCGGTTGGGCTTGAGCCAGCCAGCCCAGTATTTCCCCCGGCAATTCCGGCGCAACCGGCTTGGCTTTGGCGATGCGCAGCTTGGGGTGCGGCGTCGGCAGCGTGTGTTCGTCGTCGGCGAGCAGCTCTTCATACAGTTTCTCGCCCGCGCGCAGCCCGGTGAAAGTGATTTTGATGTCGTCATCGGTAAAGCCGGACAACCGGATCATGTCGCGCGCGAGATCGATGATTTTCACCGGCTCTCCCATGTCGAGCACGAAAATCTCGCCGCCCCTGCCCATCAATCCGGCCTGCAGCACCAGCTGCGCGGCTTCCGGAATCAACATGAAATAGCGGGTGATTTCCGGATGCGTGACCGTGATTGGCCCGCCGCGCCCGATCTGCTCGCGGAATTTCGGCACCACGCTGCCGGCGCTGCCCAGCACGTTACCGAAGCGCACCATCACGAACCGGGTGCCGGCGGGACGTTGCAGCGACTGGCAGACCATTTCGGCCAGGCGCTTGCTCGCGCCCATCACGTTGGTCGGGTTGACCGCCTTGTCGGTCGACACCAGCACGAATTTTTCCACGCCGGCAGCGGCTGCCGCCGTCGCCACGCGGTAAGTGCCGAGGACGTTGTTCAACATCGCCTGCCAGGCGTTTTCCAGTTCCATCAATGGCACGTGCTTGTATGCCGCGGCGTGAAACACGACCACCGGTTCGTGGGCAGACAGCAATTGGGCGACTCGCGCGCCGTCTTTGACGTCGCCGATAGCGCACACGATGTCGACTGCCGGAAAATTGTCTCGAAATTCCTGTTCGAGACGGTAGAGCGCGAACTCGTTCGCTTCCATGAATATCAGCCGCCGCGGCTGGAACCGCGAGATCTGGCGGCAAAGTTCCGCGCCGATCGAGCCGCCGGCGCCGGTCACCATCACGGCCTTGCCGGACAGCAGCCCTTGCAGCCCTGCGCTATCGAGCGTGACCGGGTCGCGCCCCAGCAGATCGTCCAGCTCGACGCGCCGCACCTGCGATACCGTGACCTTGCCGCTCAGCAAATCATCGAACGAGGGCACTGTCAGCACGTTGAGGCCGGCGCGAGTCGCCGCTTCGACGACGCGCCGCCGGGTGCGCGCGGCCGCCGACGGCAGGGCCACGATGGCATGCCTGACCTGCAATTGTTGCGCGACATGGGCGACTTCATCGAGTTGTCCCATTACGCGCACGCCATTCAGCACGCGGCCGAGTTTGGCCGGATCGTCGTCGAGCAGCCCGACCACGCGCCATTCCTCGCTGCGGCTGGTTTCCTTGAGCAGGTTTACCGCCGCATCGCCGGCGCCGAGCACCAACACCGGCTGGCCGCGCAGATGCAGTGCGCCGTACAGCTGGTGTTCTTTCCACGCGCGGTACGCGAACCGGCTGCCGCCCATGATTATCACCAGCAGCACCGGATCGAGAATCAGCACCGAGCGCGGCACCAGGTATTGCAGTTGCGCCATGAAAACCACGGCGGCGATGACCAGCGCGGCGAGCCCGACGGCGAACAGAATACGCTGCAGATCGGGCACGCTCGCATAGCGCCACATGCCCCGGTACAGACCGAACCCCCAGAACAGGGCGGCTTGCAGGGGCACCGCCAGCAGCAGCATCTTCAGCATGCCATCGACGTATGCCGTCGGTATTTCCATGTTGAAGCGCAGCCAGTAGGCGATGAGCCATGCCACGGCCGCCGCGGCGATATCGTGCGCGAAAGCGAGCAGGTTGCGATAGTGCATCACGCGCGGCGCCCCGCTACGGCCGTGCCGCGGCGCGCATCACTTTGGCGACCGCGGCGCAGACATCGCGCATGTCTGCATCCGTCAGCGTCGGATGAATCAGAAAACACAGGCTGGTCTCGCCCATGCGTTGCGCCACCGGCAAGCGCGCCGCCGGCGCGAGGCCGGCGTCGACGAACGCTTTTTCCAGGTAGATTTCGCTGCAGCTGCCGCTCATGCAGGGAATGCCCTCGGCGTTGATGGCCGCGATAACGCGGGATTGGTCCCAGCCCGGTTGCAGCCGCCCCGGTTCGAGGAACGCATAGTATCTGTAATAGGCGTGTCCGACCTGCGCAGGGGGAACGGTGGTGCGCAGGCCCGGCAGCGACCCGAGCCCTGCGTCGAGGATGCCCGCAAGCTGCCGGCGTCGCGCGACCCATGCCGGGAGTTTTGCGAGCTGCACGCGCCCGATCGCCGCCTGCATTTCGGTCATGCGCCAGTTGGTGCCGAACGATTCGTGCACCCAGCGAAATCCCGGCGGGTGTTCGCGCCGGAACATCGCATCGTAGCTCTTGCCGTGGTCCTTGTAGGCCCACGCCCGTTCCCACGCGGCATCGTCGTCGAGCAACAGCATGCCGCCTTCGCCGCCGGTGGTGATGATCTTGTCCTGGCAGAACGAGAATGCCGCGGCCGCGCCGAAGCTGCCGACTGGCCTGCCTTTGTAGGTTGCGCCGTGCGCTTGCGCGCAGTCCTCGATCACCAGCAGGTTGCGGGCGCGGGCAAGCTCGAGTATCGGGTCCATGTCGCACGGCCAGCCCGCCAAGTGCACGGCGATAATGGCTTTGGCGCGCGGCGTCAGTGCGGCGCGTATGGCGTCCGCCGTGAAATTCTGGCTCACCGCATCGACGTCGGTGAGCACCGGCGTTGCGCCGCGAAGTATCGCGGAACTCGCCGACGCGATGAACGTGCGGCTGGCGGTGACGACTTCGTCGCCGGTTCCGATGCCGAAGGCATGCAGCGCGAGCTCCAGCGCGACGCTGCCGTTCGCCAGCGCGATCGCATGGCGGCGGCCGCAGAGCGCCGCATATTCTTGCTCGAACTGCGCGCACTCATCGCCGGTCCAGTAGTTGACGCGTCCCGACGCAAGGACGCGCCTGACCGCTTCGATTTCATCGGGCGCGTAATACGGCCACTGCGCGAACGGCGCGGTGCGCACGGATGAGCCGCCGTCGATAGCCAGCACTGACTGTTTCGGCGCAGTGGCGGGGGCCATTATGTGCTTTCCCGCGATTTCGCCGGAACAAGCCTCATTCGCGCGCCGTCCAAGATATTTCCGGTAACTGTGCAGCCGGCGTCGACCGTGGCGTCAGCGCCGATACTCACCTTGGGTATCACGCTGGTTCCCACGCCGAGGAAGCTGCCGGCGCCGATTTTGACGCCGCCGCATAAATGGCAGCCAGGCGCGATGTGCACGCCGTCGCCGATCGCGCAATCATGGTCGACGGTCGCGCCGGTGTTGATGATCGCATAGTCACCGACGGTGGTATCCGTGTTGATAACGCATCCGGCCATGATCGCCGTGCCGCTGCCGATGGTTACACCGCGCGCCAATACTGCGGAGGGATGTATTGCGTTCGCCAGTACGAATCCCTGCGCCACAAGCCAGACGGAAGCTTCGCGGCGCGCTTTATTGTCGCCAATCGCCACGATCCCGGTGGTCGCTTGTCCGCGCCGCGCGAGCAACTCGTCGCGGCCGCCGATGATTTCATAGCCGCAGAGAGTTTTGCCCTTGCCGGCATCATCGACGGCGAATGCCACCTCGACATCCCGCATGCGTTCGAGGATGTCGATAATGACCTTGGCGTGACCGCCCGCGCCGTAGACGAAGACCCTAGTCGCCACGCCGGCCGCCGGTAAATTTGCTCATCGTTGCCGATCCCGGTTCGCTGATGCCGTCTGCGCGCAGCACCCGCAGCAGCGTCAGCCATAAAATCCTGAGGTCGAGCCGGAACGAGCGGTGATCGACGTACCAGACGTCGAGCCGGAAACGCTCGTCCCAATCGACCGCGTTGCGCCCGTTGACCTGCGCCCAACCGGTGATGCCGGGCCGCACCCAGTGACGCCGCGCCTGCTCGGGCGTATATAGCGGCAGGTACTCCGTCAACAAAGGCCGCGGTCCCACCAGGCTCATGTCACCCTTCAGCACGTTAAACAACTGTGGCAATTCGTCCACACTGAAGCGGCGCAGCATTTTGCCTAGCGCGGTCATCCGCTGTTCATCGGGCAGCGGCTTGCCGCTCGCGTCGCGTCGATCCGACATGGTACGAAACTTGTACAGTATGAACGGCAGCGCGTTCAGCCCCGGGCGCTGCTGTCTGAACAAGACCGGGCTGCCGAGGAAAGCCTGGATCGACGCGGCAACCGCCAACATGATCGGCAGCGTCATGCCCAGTAATGTCAGAGCAACGCAAAAATCGAAACAGCGCTTCAGCATCCTCCGGTATTTTCCCTGCCGGTCTGGCGGCTTGATTAATTTAGTATTTTCGCATAAAAGCCGAGTAGCGCCGATGTCAGGGCAGAGGCAGGGAAGTCGGCAACTGCGCGCTTGCGTGCCGCTTCTCCCAGCGCATGCCGCCGCAGCGGATCATTCGCGAGCTGCGCCATCGCCGCAGTCAATGCCGCGACGTCGCCCGGCGCATTCAGCATGCCGGTGACCCCATCGACCACCGCATCGGTAATCCCGTAAATGCGGGACGCGATCGCCGGTACGCCGCATGCGGCAGCTTCGATGATCACGCTGCCGAAGCCTTCGCGATAGCTCGGCAGGCAGAACACGTCCGCCGCAGCCATAAAATGCTCGGGGCGATCGGTGTGCTCGACCAGGCGCAGACGGTCGCGGCAGTCCCGGCACAGTTGCTCGATGCGGGGCCGCAATTGCCCTTCATCGGGGCCGACCAGGACCAACCATGTATCGCTTCGCTGCCGCGATAGCGCGGCAAACGCAGCGGCGAGATCGATGATTCCCTTGTCGCGATTCATGCGCCCGACGTACAGAAACATGACGCCGTCCGGGGGAATCGTGAGCTCGCTTCGAATGGCCGCACACGCGGCGGTGTCGGGTTGGAAGCGTTCCACCTCGACGCCTGAAATCGACCCCTTGCCCAGGACCCGGGATTTTTGCGCGGTCACTACGCCTTGACCGAGCAGAAACTCGCGCTGGGAGGGGCTGTCGACGATTACGTGCGTCGCCGCCGCCGCGATTAACTTATCAACCATCCGGAGAACCATCCGGGACACCCCTTTTCTCGTTGCCCATACCTGACCGGTAAACGTATGGATACGGACCGGCACCCGCGCCCCGGCCGCTGCCAGCATCGCCAGCAATCCCGCTTTCGGGGTGACGGAATGCACCGCGTGGAACTGGTTGCGCCGGAACAGGACGAACATGCGCAGCAAGGCGCGCAGGTCGGACAGCGGAGAGATTTGTCTCTCGATGGGCGCCGGAATGACGCGTATTTTCGCGGCGCCGAAAACCTCTTCGCCGCGGGCGTTCGCGATCAGGCTCACGTCGTATGTCCGGCTCAGCTCTTCGATTTGACCGGACAGAAAGGCTTTCGCGGTAAACACGGTCGACACGACTATGCAAATTTTTTTCACGGTCCGCGTTTCCATGCACCCACCAGCTCGCGCAATCCCTGTTCCAGCGCAACGACGTGCGAGTAACCGGTTTCCCGTTCGATGCGCCCGCAGGGAAACCTCGCACGATTGATCAGTGCGGCAACGCGCCGTTCCGTGAGCGGAAAGCCCGGGACTTTTCCGAGCAACCGGGCAAGGAGACGGATCGGGGCTTCCGGCAGCCTGAGCGCGGGACAGGGCTTGCCCAGGGCGCTTGCAATGACGGTGACAAACTCCTCGATAGTGCAATCGTCCGACAGGTTATAGGCCTGACTGCCGCCGGCACGCGTATCGCCGCAGCGCATCAGCGCCTCGACGACGTTGTCGACGTGAACATAATGGGCGACCGCCCCCGGCTTTCCGATAAAAAAGAAAAGGCCCCGGTCGATAATCGAGATCATGCGGTACAGGATCCGATTGGTTTCGCTGTCTATCCCGGCGCCGAATATCTTGGCGGGCCGCAGAATCGAGCAACCGAATCCCTCCTTGCGCGCGGCGTCGATGACGAGCCGATCCGCTGCGGCTTTGCTGTTCCCGTAAACATCGATTGGCTGCAGGGGTGATTCTTCGGTGATGCCCCCGGATTGCGGCGCGCCGTAGACCGCGATGCTGCTGAGCTGCACCCAATGCCTGATCCGGTTCCGTGCAGCAGTGAGCAGCCGGCGGGTACCCTCGACGTTGACCGCGGCCATTTTCGCTTCGTCGTGGATTTCCGCCGCGCAATGGTAGAGGACGTCCGCCCCATCGGCGAAGCCCGACAAGAATGTTTCGTCGGACGCGAGATCGCCATGGTAAGGCTGCGTCGTTGCCGGCAACCCGGATGCGGGACGTCGCGACAACACGCGCACGGCGTCGCCGCGGGCGAGGTGCCGGCGGACCAGCCTTTCTCCTACGGTCCCGCTGCCTCCGGTGATGGCTACTATCATATTTACGCTGTGCTCAGGCTAGGCGAGAAACTGCTGAATGGGCACCGGCGCGGCGGACAGCGCGGTCAATCCTCGAGCGCGGATTGCAGATCGGCCATGCCGGCGATCGATTTCAGGCACGTTCCGATTGCCTGCGCCTGCCCCAGACTGTACTGCACCAGGGCGGCGTCGAGCTTTGCGCAACCCAATACAAGCTGCCCGACGCACCGGGCGGCAAGCATCCACAGGCACGCAACCCGCGAAAGTTCCGGATGCGAGCTGACGAAATAAAAAAAGTGCAGCGCGCTCTTGCGGCCGCGGAAACGATGGATGGCGTGCGGGGATTCCTGGTCCAGGACGGCGACATTGCGCACTCTTGCCTCCGCGCACGCGTATAGCGGGTAGCGTTTGCCGATCGGGTAGCTGAAACGCAGGTCTTCCCCGATCGCCCAGCGGGTCTTCAATTCCGGTTGAGGATATTTTTTCAGTATCTCCTGCTTCCATACGGTGTAGCCGCCGCCGAGCCACTGCGTCCGGATATCGCGGTCGATGTTGTCGATGCGGGAATTGTAGCCGGAACACAGGACGCGTCCCGGTTGCGGCGAACTCGCCAGGAACAGGCGTCCCAGCAACGAGGCGCGGTAGGGCGGGGCATTGACGATATTGAACCCGACCCCCGCCGTATCCGGCTCGGTGCGATTCCAGAATGCCAGCATCTGTTCCACGGCATCGGGTTCCAGCACCAGATCGTCATCCAGAAAACCGACCAGCAGATTCCAGTCCTCGAGCTGCCGGATTCCCAGGTTGCGTTGGCGGATCTGGCCTGGCGGCCGGCAGCGATGGTAATCCACCGGCAGCCGATCGCGGTACCCGGCAACCAGCTGCTCGATGCTTTCCCCGCCGTCGACGATGATGACCCGGCCGCAGGCGACGGTCTGTGCGGCCAGGCTGTCCAGCAGCGTTGCGACGTTCTGCGGGCGATCCTTGGTGGGGATCAGGAACGCCAAGTCCCGCCCGGTATACATGCGCCGCGCCGCCGGCGACAACGGGCGTTGCCGTACCCGGCCATCAA
>Ga0209415_10005039_pt1 | contig 23939 bp, 23 predicted proteins | sample PeaSoiSIISIP2007_FD_187696 | JGI IMG/M metagenome (GOLD analysis project Ga0209415, IMG submission 187696) | Peat soil microbial communities from Weissenstadt, Germany - SII-SIP-2007 (SPAdes) (version 2) | ecosystem: Environmental > Terrestrial > Soil > Wetlands > Peat | place: Germany... | reverse complement strand
GGTACCGTAACGGTTGTCGAACATGTGCTTGGTCAGCGCGTCGTTGACCGCGACGACCGGGTACGGCAAGACGCCGTCCTTCTCCATCGCATGCAAGCGGATGACGCCCGTCGTCGTCTCTTCACAGCCGCCGATCATGTCCGCCAGCAGCGCGTTGTGCTTGGTGTAGATCGTGGTGACCAGATCGCAGCCGTCGTCCATCGACATGTGCGGCTTCGACGCGATGACCGCCTCGATGTGCGAGTAGTAGGTGGCGTTGTCTTCGCCCTTGATGGCGAAGGTCGGGATCTCATAATGCTTGGCGAGCGCGGCTGCAACGTCGTCCTGGGTCGAGAGCGGGTTCGACGCGCACAGCGCGATGTCGGCTCCGCCGGCCTTGAGGGCCAGCATGAGGTTCGCCGTTTCGGTCGTCACGTGCAGGCACGCGCCGATGCGCACGCCGGCAAGCGGACGGGTCTTGGCGAAGCGGTCGCGGATCTGCGCGAGAACGGGCATGAACGTCGCGGCCCATTCGATGCGCGACTTTCCTTGGTCGGCCAGGCCGTAGTCTTTGACGTGGCCCTTCTGTAGTTCGAGTACTGGCATATCTTTCGTTTCAAAGCATGTCCGGCCCGATCGGCACGCACGCGCCGGGGCCTAGACTTAATGGTGGTTGTCACCGCTGATCTTTGAAACAATCTTTAAACGGCGGTCATGGTCTTCGATCCCGCGCGCCCGGCATCCGTTTCGGCTAGGCGGGTGGTTTGCGGCGGTCGCCCCGCCGAAAGGGTTGGTATGGAGTTCGAAGGCTACCTCGACGCTCTGGCCTCGGCCGATCCCACCCCCGGGGGCGGCAGCGCTGCGACGTTGGTCGGGGCGCTGGCCGCGGCGCTGTGCGCGATGGTGGCACGAATCACAATGAACGCCTCGAAGTTCGCACCGGTGCACGAGGAAGCCGCCGCAATTGTCGCCGATGCCGACGACCTGCGCCGCCGTTTCGTCGATCTGCGACCGCACGACGAGGCGGCTTTCCGGGCGGTGGTCGCGGCCCAGGCCCTCCCGCGCGAGACGGACGGCGAGAAGGAGGCCCGGCGCGTGCAGCTCCAGCGGGCGCTCGCCGGCGCCGCGGAGGCGCCGCTCGAGGCGGCGCGCCTCGCGACCGACGCGTTTGCGCTGACCGCGCGTACGGCCGAATTGCACAACGCAAACCTTATGAGCGACGTCGATTGCGCGATGCACTTCGCCCGCGCCGCGTTCGACGCGGCGGTGGCCAACGTCGAGGTGAACCACCGCTACATCACCGACGCGGCGACGGTCGCCCAGCAGCGCGACCGGCTCGCGACCCTCGCGCGCGCGGCGCGGGAATTCGAGTCGCGCACCACCGCCGTCGTCTACGGCCGCCGCAGCTAAGGGCTACTCGACGGCGGCGGGATCCGAGCTGGCGTCTTCGATGTTGGTGATCTGGTCGCCGCCGTGCAGCATCTCGATGACGGGCTCGCCGCCCTTCTGGATCGGATCGGACACGACCGCGTAGTGAACGTGCCCGTGGCCCTGGTCGCCGTGGGCGTGCAAGGTCCCGGCCAGGATCCGCTTGTCGGCCAGCGTCACGCGGACCGGTTTTCCGATAAAGGGTTTGATCTCATCGTCGTGCATGGGGCCTCTCCTTATAATGAAGGTGCGGGGTCTTACGAAACGAGCTCGAGGAACGGCGCGATGTCCGCGTCAGCGACGTCCACCCCGACGCCCCGCGTATTCCAGCGGATGTCGTGAAAGTCCGAACCGGCCGTCATCACCAAACCGTGCCGAGCGGCTCGTTCCCGGAACATGGCCGTCTGAGACGCCTCGTGCGTCGGGTAGAACACTTCCAGACCGGCGAGCCCGTGCTCGATCAGCTCGTCGATGATCGACTCGTCTTTCAGCCGGCCGGGGTGCGCGAGAACCGGCACGCCGCCGACCTCGCGGATCACGTCGATGGCCTGCGCCGGCGTGATGTAGTTCGAAGGCATGTAGCCGGGTTTGCCGCGCACGAGCAGCTCGTTGAACGCGGTTTGGACGTCCCGGACAAACCCCTTGAGGATGAGCGCCTTCGCGACGTGCGGGCGCCCCAGCGCATCGCCCCCGTCAGACTGGGCGACGACGTCGGCTCGCGTGATGGGGTAGCCCGCGGCGGTCAAATTGGCGGCGATGCGGTCGATGCGCGTGCGCCGGAACTCGCGGTTCTCTTCCAAGACCAGCGCCAGCGGGGTGTCGTCGCCGAGCGGTAGACGATAGCCCAGCACGTGAACCTCGTTGTCGTTCCAGGTCGTGTTGATCTCGATTCCGGAAACGACGGTCGCAAACTCGGCGGCGAACTGGCCGTACGCCCGCATCGTATCGTGATCGGTGATCGAGAAGATCCGCACGCCCCGCGCCCGCATCAGGGCGACGAGCTCCTCGGGCGTCAGCGCACCGTCGGACTCGCGGGTGTGCGAGTGGAAATCGACGATCATGCCAAGCCGCGCAGGTTGATGCGCTTCACGTCCACGGCGCGGCCCGACGCAACCTCGACGGTCGCGAGCGCAGCACAAAATTGACGCGGGCCGGTTTTCTGCACGCTGAACCGTTCGCCATACGCCTGCGTAAACCGTTGCAAGACGCCGGCCGTTTCCATGCCGATGACGCCGTCCGACGGACCGGTCATCCCGACATCGGTAATGTAGGCCGTGCCGCCTTCGAAGATCTGCTCGTCGGCCGTTTGGACGTGCGTGTGCGAGCCGTAGACAAAAGATACCGACCCGTCGAGGAAGCGGCCCATGGCCATCTTTTCCGACGTCGCTTCGGCGTGCATGTCGACGACTACGACCGGCGTCTGCTCGCGCAGCATATCGACCATCTCGCGCGCGACGCGAAACGGATCGTCGACGGCCGGCATGAACACGCGGCCCATCACGTTGAGGATCCCGACCTTGACCCCGCCGGCCTCGACGATCCCGCTACCACGCCCGGGCGAGCCGGGCGGGTAGTTCGCGGGCCGAATGATGCGGTCGGTCTCGTCGAGCGCGCCACGGAATTCGCGTTTGTCCCAAATGTGGTTGCCGGAGGTGATGAAGTCCACGCCTGCCGCGAACATCTCGTCGGCCGTTTGCTGGGTGAGGCCGAAGCCGCCGGCGGCGTTTTCGCCGTTCGCGATCACCACGTCGGCGTGGTGCTGTTCGCGGACGAGCGGGAGATGTTTGGCCAACGTCTCGCGGCCCGGAGAGCCGACCACGTCGGCGATGGCAAGGATTGCAATTGTCGGCTTTAGGATCTTGCCCGTGCTTTCACGCTCTTGCCCGGATGGACGAAGTACACGATGACCCGCTTCTCCTCGCGCACGCCGACCAGCCTCTGCCGCTGACCCGGGTCGCGCAGCGCGTCGAGCGCCAGCTCGACCGACTCTTCGCCGAGGCCGGCCTCGTCGTCGTCCGCCTCTTCGGCCTGCGGGTTGGTGAGGAGCGCATCGCCGAAGCGCGCGACGAAGAGCGACGCCTGCAGCGCCAGTTCTTCGGGCGAGAACGTCGCGAGGTCGCGGGTTACGTGGACGAAGGTTACGTGGACGTCGCGTTCGCAGGTCAGCGCCAAGCGTTCGATCGGATCACCGCCGAGGGCGTGGAACGTCCGCACGTGCTCGTCCACGAACTCCGCCAGGTCGCGGATGGCGTCGGCCTCTAGCCGCCGGTCGACCGCGTACGTAAGCGTCAGCGTCGCATCCGCCGGGTTCGAGCGGATGCTGTGGAGCTCCGGGAAGCGGACCAACAGCGCGACGACACGGTTGACCGTGTCGGCGGACTCGAAGGCGGTGCGGGGGCGGTACACGGGGGTTCCTCTCTCAGCATGCCGGGTGGGGGGCCACTATTCATCCGGGCGGTCTGCGGGCACCTCTGGCCAGGTCGCCTCCCCCCTCAATCACCCTCTGAGGGTCCCCCGCAAGGGAAGATTTTTCACCGTGCGCTTGCTTGACTTGAGAAGATACGCCGCCGATACTGGCCGACGCCGAGCAGCACGAAGAACGCGGCGGTGGCCACGAGCACGATCGTCGCCCCGCTGGCCGCCCCCGCATAATAGGAGATGTAGAGGCCCGAGATACAACTGCCGATCCCGATCGCCGTCGAGGTGAGCATCATCGGCACGAAGCGCCGCGTCACTTGCGCCGCGGCGGCCGCCGGCGTCACCAAGAGCGCGGCGACGAGGATGATGCCGATCGACTCGAGTGAGATCACGATCGTCAGCGCGAGCAGCACCAGCAGCATGTTGTCGATGAAGACGACCGGCAGCCCGGACGCGCGCGCAACCGTCGGGTCGAATGCCGTGAACAAGAGCGACCGGTAGTTCCAGGCGACCGCGCCCGCGACGACGGCGGCGAGGCCGCAATCGATCCACAGGTCGCTCGGCCCGACACCCAAGATGTTTCCGAAGAGGAAGTCCTGGAGGTCGACGGTCGACGTTCGAACGCGGCTCATCAGGAATACCCCCAGGGCGAAGACGCCGGTGAACAGTACCCCGATCGCCGTATCGAGCGACACGCGGCCGCGACGGTAGATGTAGCCGATGCCGAGCGCCGTGAGCACCGCGACGACCGCCGCGCCGAACTCGAAGTTCAGCCCGCGGATGTACGCGATGACGATCCCGGCGAAGGAGGCATGCGCGACGCCGTCGCCGATGAACGACAGCTTGCGCAGCACGACGTAAACCCCGAGCGTCGAGCACAAGCCGCCGACCAGCAACGCGGTGACGAACGCCCGCTGCATGAAGTCGTACTGAAACGGTGCGGTCAGCGCGTCGAGCATCTACTTTAGCGCGCTGACGATCGTCGCGGTGTCGGTCTCGAGCATCGAGACGTAGTCGCGCGTCTGCGGCGACGTTCCGACCGAGTCGTCGTAGAGCACGGCAACGTTCGGGATGCCCGCACTGCGCGCAACCGAATTGACGAGTTTCGGGCTGTACTCGGGCTCGGCAAAAATCGCGCGCACGTGCGCTGCGCGTGCGGCGTCTATCAACTGCACGATATGCTTCGCGCTCGGCTCGCTGCCGGGAACGTCTTCGATCGCGCCCAGCGTGCGCAAGCCGAAGCGCCGGTTGTAATAGAACCAGGCGTTGTGGAACACGATCATGTTACGGTTCGCAAGCGGAATCGTCGCAATCTGCGCCCGGATCCGCGCCGAAAGCCCGGCCAGGCGCACGTCCAGCGCCGCGGCGTTGGCGCGATAGATCGCGGCGCCGGCCGGATCGGCGGCGATCATTCCGTCGCGCATCGCAACGACGTAGTGGCGCGCGAACTGCGGATCGAGCCACAGATGCGGGTTCGCGTCGATTATGGTGAGGCCGTCAGAGCAATTCACGATGGGTGCCCGCGACGCGGCGGAACGCAGCATCGGCGCGAGCCAGGCCTCGAGCCCGGCACCGTTTTCGACGATCAGCCCGGCGGCGTGCGCGTGCACGATATCCTGCGGCACCGGCTCGTAGGTTTCGGGCGAGGCCCCGACCGGCATCAGCGAGGTGACGACGGCGCGGCCGCGAGCGACGTCGCCGGCCAGCGAAGCCAGCAGCGTCGTCGTCGTCAGGACGCGCAACGGGCCCGGCGCCGCGGCGGCGTCCCCGCCGGCCGGGAGCGCGAGCGCCGCCACAAGCGCGATGCAAGGGAGAGCGAAAGACGCCGGCAGCCTGAGCATGCCGGCGTCTTTCGCTATTGCAACTGATTTCTCATTTTCAATAACTAAATCATCGCGCTGACCTGCAACAGCGCCTGGGCGCCCGACGACCACTGCGTAGTGTTGAAGCCGTTGTTGACCTTGATCAGGTACTGGTAGCCGGTCACGTTCAAGACGCTGACGGAAAAGCCGAGCGAATGTGGCGTCGCCTTGCGGCCGATCGACGCGTCGAGTGTCAGATGCGGCGGCAGCCGGCCGGTGCCGTTCTGGAACTGCACCGGATAGCCGGTGCCGTAATCGGTACCGATCGTCGCGTAGTTTTCAGCCTCGCTGCCGAACCGCCACGAGTAGCCGTCCTTGATCGCGACCGTCTGGTCGTGATCCTCCGGCTGCAGCGACGTATCGGAGATCGCAGCCGGCGGGAAGAGGAACGTGCTGCCGGAGATCCCGCCCGCGACCGACTGCGAGTAGGTTCCGGAAAGGTACCACGAGCTTGCCGGATTGCGTCCCTCGAGCCGCAATTCGAAGCCATGCGCGAGGCCGAGCGCGTTGTTGAAGACGGCGAAGATCGGGCTGGGGAAGATCTGTGTCGTATCGAGCACGTTCCACACGTTGCGTTCCCAGGCGTTGACGTAGCCTTCAACACCGCCGCCGAACGTGTGCGAGATGCCCCCCTCGTAGTAGGACTCGGTCTGCGGTTTGAGATCGTACACCGGCAGCGCATCCGCCGGCGAGCCGCCGCCGATGATGTCCGCGTCGCGCCGCGTGTCTTCAAGGGAAGGCGCACCGTAAAGCCGGCCGTAGTACAGGTGGAAAATCGTGTTGGGCGCAACGCGCAAGTTCGCGCCGATGCGCGGCTGGATTTGGTTGCCTTGCACGAAACCATCCGACTCGTCGTAGCGCAACCCAGCTTGGAGCGAGAACGCCGCCGTCGGCGACCACTTGTCTTGGATGTAGGCGCTGTAGGCGGACCCATGCTGGGCCACGTTGTCGAAAAACGGCGTCACTCCGGCGGCGACGATCGTCTCCGCGCTCGTGAAGTTCTCGGCCGAAGCCTCGATGCCGGCCTTGAACGCGTGCGCGGCGCTATCGTGGCCGTAGGCGGTGCGCAATCCGAACGACGTCGCCCGCCGGTCTTGGGTGAGGCCGTCGAGCGAGCACGGCGGCGCCGCGGGCGCACAGTCGCCGGGGCTGTAATCAAGCGCCAATACGTCGTTCGCCAGATCGCCGGCATAGACGACGCGGCTCGAACGGAACCACGGAATCACTTGCTCGTACGTGCTGCCGCCAACCGAAGTATGGGTAAAGTTCGCGCTACCAAAGCTACTGTATTCGAGCTGCACGTCGTCCTGTCCGGGAACGTTGACGATCGCGTCGACCGGCGTTTGGGTCAGGTTGATGGGGATTTGATAGGTGTTGAACTGGTTGGAATAGTTGAACGCCAGCGTGTCGTAGGGATCCAAACGCGTGATCGTGCGCAGAAACGCATCCGAGAGGCTCGCGCCGTCGTGGACCTGCGTTAGGGTCGGCGCATCGAGCCCGCGATTCGTTCCTTGCGTGTTGAGGTCGAGAAAGACATCGGTCGAACCGAAACGCGAGGCTTGGGACAGGCTGTATTGCGAGGTGCCGTAGGTCCCGATGCCCGCCGAGAGCAGCGTTTGCGAACCGTTCGGGATGTCGATGTCGCGCTTCGTCACGATGTTGACGACCGCGCCCTCACGCTGGCCGCCGAACTCGGCCGGAAACGCGCCGGTGAAGATCTCTAGCGAGTCGATGTTGCGCGGATCGATCAGCTCCGAGAAATTCGAACTGGTCGTCAGCGGCACCGGAGCGCCGTCGACCTCGTAGGTGACGCCGTGGAACCCGTGCGCGACCGGCTCGTCGTACGAAAACTGCACGATGCCGGGAGCGGTCTCGACCAGCCGGTCGAGGCTCTGGTTCTGCGGCATCGCCGCGATATCGCTACTTCCGAAGGTGGTGACCGATACCGGATTCCCCGCAACCCCGCGCGTGGTCGCCGCCGTGCGGCCGATTTCCGCGAACGCACCGATTGCCAGGGCGACGTCGGACACGGAGTCCGTCGAGACGTCGACGGGCGCTTGTGCTGCCGGCTTGCCGGGGCTCTCGGCGCGCAGGGTGTAGCGTCCGAAGGCGACTTGCGCGAACGCGAAGTGCCCGTTCGCATCGGTGACGGTCGTGGCCGAGGTCCCTTCCCCAGCCAGCGTCACGCGCACGCCGGATGTTGCGGTACCGTCGACCGTCACGAGACCGCGCACCGCGCCGGTGACGTCGGCCCAGGCCGGCAGTGCCGGCCCGCACAAGATGAATGCGGCGAGCAACGCCGCCCAAAAGCGCCCGATCATCGGGCACGCGCCTGTTTCGGATCGGGCCGGATGTCGGTCGCCGGCCACGGGTAGACCGTCGTATCGATGGTCGCAGAGATGACCTCGCCGACGTGCAACTTGCGCAAGTCGGCATGCCGGACCGGTTCGACCTCCATGGTCATCGCCATCGGCATGATGGGAAACGGGTCGTGATGGATCGTGAACGTGCCGCGCGCTGAATCGATCTTCACGATGGTCCCGTGAATGTGCGCGATCGTAAGCGGCGACGTCGCCGCGACCGTGAGCGCCATGCCGGCGCCAACGATCGCATGCAAAATCTGCGTCGTCATCAAGTTCTCCCTCAGTTGTGCAAAGTACGTCCCCAAGCGGGACGGTGGATCAGTGCACCAACGGCGGGGGAGCGCGCAGGCCGCGGCCCGCGGCCAGCAGCGGGAGGTCGTGGGCGGCGGCGAGAGCCGGAACGAAGCGTTGCGCACGCGGAGCTGCCGGCCACACGAGAGCGCTGATCGCGGCCGCGATCGCGAGCATCACACGCCGGCCGAGCGCGATTGCGAGCCGGCCGGCGGAAATCGCAACCACGGTCACCACGAGCGAGCAGCCGCACAAGAGCAGAGCCAACGTCGCACAAGTCGGCAACGCCGGTAGACCGGAACGTTCGAGGAAGATCATCGCGCCCACGGCACTCGCTCCCGCCAGGCCGACGACGCCGGCGGTGCGCGCGGGCGGAAGCCGGGACAATGCGCGCACGATCGCACGCTGACTCAGCGTGCGATGCGGGTCGCACACAAGCGTTGCGAAGGCGACCGACGTAAGGAAGGCACTCGCGATGATGAGCGCGAGCACGACCGGGCAGATCATCATCGCGTGCGGGCCTTGCATGCCGCTCATGTCCATACCGGGCATCGCGTTCATCATCTCGTCCGACATCGGGACCGCAAGCTTGTCCGTGCACGACAACGTGGTTTGTGCGGCCAGCAGGATTGCGAGCGCCGACGATGCGAGCAGGGCGCTCAGGGGAACGGCGGTCCCTCTACACACCGGCTTGTCCCGTGAACGTCAGCACGGCGACCCACACCCCCAGCGCGACGCACACGACCGACACGCCGATCGCGATGACGTTACCGAGCCACGAATTCACGCGGTCGCCCAAGATCTTACGGTCGTTGGCCATGACGAGCAGAAACGCGAGCACGATGGGCAAGACGAACGCGTTGCCCGCCTCGACATAGACCGTGACCTGGATCAGCGGCAGGTTCGGAATCAGCACCACCCCGGCCGAAAGCACGACCATAGCCGCATACAGCCCGTAAAACCGCTTCGCCTGCATGCAGCTGAAATTGAGCGAAGCCGGCCAGCGGAACGCTTCGCCGAAGGCCCACGCGGTCGCGAGCGAAACGACCAGCGCGCCGATCATCGCCGCGCCGAGCAGGCCGGCCCCGAACGCCACGCCCGCCCAGTGCGAGCCGGTCAGCGGCACGAGCGCCAGCGCCGCATGGGCGGCATCTTGCACTTGCTGGTGGTGGACGAACAGCGTTGCGGCGGTGGTGATGATGATCGCGATCATGATCAGTTGCGTGAACACCGCCCCGAGCGCCGTGTCGGCGCGCGCGAACGGAATGTCTTCCGGCACCAACCCTTTGTCGACCGTGGCCGACTGCTGGTAGAAGATCATCCACGGCATGATGACCGCGCCGATGTTCCCCGCAACCAGGATCAAGTAGTTGCGATCGCCGAGCGGCTGCGAGCCCAGAATCCCGTCGTGCCAAATCGACGCCAGCGACGGGTGCGCGGAAAACGCGGCCGGGATGAAGAGCAACTCCAAGAGACACAGCGCGAGCGCGCAGTACTCCGCGCGCTTGTAGCGTCCGCTGAAGGCGACGCCGATGAGCAGCGTCGCCGCAACGGCGACCAGCATGACCGGCGGAAGGCCGAAGATCAGCGCCGCGCCCGCGATGCCGATGAACTCGGTGACGAGGGCCGCAAAATTCGTGATGAGCATCGTTCCCAGCGACACCCATGCCCAGCCCAATCCGTAGTTGTCGCGAATCAGCGCCGCATGCCCGCGACCGGATACGGCGCCGAGCCGCGCGGTCATCTCCTGGATCACGAACAGCGGGACGATCAGCAGCAACTGCAGCAGGACCAGCTTCATGCCGAACTGCGCGCCGCTGGTGGCGGCGATCGTTACGCTGCCGGCCTCGGTATCGGCAAACGCCACGATCAGGCCTGGACCGGCAACCGCCAGATACTTCAGCCACCAGACGCGGCGACCGCGCAGGGCGGCCAGAGTACTTGTGAGGGTTGCCATCAGAATGCGTTTTGGCTGTTCGCCGATCCTTAGAAAATTCTTTGGTGAACCTAACTAGCCGGAGCCTCGATCTTAGCATAGCTCGCGACCCAAGGCTAGCGGAGTGCGTCCCCCGAACCCGCTCGGGTTGATGGGGGTACCGCGGAAGCCACCCGAGCCGCCTACACCAGAGGCGGCCGAGTTCCTGGAACGGGCGATGGAGCAGTACGGCAAGGCGACATATAACTTCGCCTACCGCCTGACCGGGAACGAGGCCGACGCCCGGGACCTGACTCAGGAAGCGTTCATCCGCGTCTATCGCGCCTGGCGGTCGTTCCAGCCCGGGACGTCCTTCTTATCCTGGATTTACCGGATCGTGACGAATTTGCACCGGGATGAACTTCGGCGGCAAAAAGGACGTTTCCAGGAAGAGATACCGGAAGACAACGCACCCCAAGAGTACAGCGGGTCCAAGCCTTTGGCGGTGGATTCGATCGAAGATTATATGGCGGGGCAGTTGGGCGGAGCGCTTGCCAAGGCACTCTCCCAGCTCTCCACCGACCAGCGCCAAGTCATCGTCCTGGCGGACATCGAGGAATACAGCTATCAGGAAATCGCGGACATCATGGGGTGCTCGATCGGAACGGTCCGCTCGCGGCTGCACCGCGCCCGCGCGTTGCTCCGCCGCCTCGTAATTCGCGAACAGCAGCAAGCTCAACCGTAAAACCATGCATTACAACGCCGACATCCTTGACGACTATCTGCACGGCGCGCTCGGACCCGAGCGCGATGCGACGATTCACGCGCATCTCGAAACGTGCGCCGCCTGCAGCGCGCTCTACGACGAGGCGGCGGCGGTCCGCGATTGGTTGCGCCGCGCGGCGCGCGCCGAGGAACGCGAGTTTCCGTCGATCGTCAAAGCGCGCGTTTGGGAAAGCATCCGCACGGCTCCGGCGCCGCCCTCGCTCGCGGATCGCCTGCGATCGCTCTGGCGCCCGATGATCGCGCTACCCGTGGGTGCTGCGCTCGGCGCGTTCATCTATCTCGGCGTACCCGGCGTCCACGGCAGCCAGCCCGCCGGCGTCGCGGCAACCTATCTGCTCGAAGAGCACGCTGCCGTCGCCTCCGAAAACCCGCTCGCCGACCGCGGGCTGATCGTACCGGCATCCGTCGTCGACAGCCAGCAAACCGGTTTGATCGACGCGGGCGATGCGGGGGCCTCATCCGGACGGTAACGATGCTGCGCTTCGCCGCGACGTTTGCGGTTGCGGCGGCATGCTCGCTGCCCGGTGTCGGCCTCGCCGCGCAGAAACCTGCGCCGCCTGATTCTAGCGCGCTCGTGCGCGCAGCGCTCGAAGCGCCGCGGCACGTCTCCTACGTCGGGCAATTGCAGACCATTCGCTGGGGAACGCGCGTCGCGAACGCGACGATCCAGCGCGTCGAGCACCTCGCTCCGTCCAGCACGCGCCGGACGTTCCTCGCCCCGGAGGCGCTGTACGGCGAATACGACATCACGCTCGGAACGACGACGACCAAGATCGACCCCAAGCAACACCGCGCGATGGTCTCGGAAAACCTCTCTTCCGACAATGCGAGCACGATGAACAGCAACATCGCGCTGCTCACGGCCAACTACCGCGCAGTGCTTGGTCCGGTGGAGATCGTGGCCGCGCGACCGGCCACGACGGTGTCGCTGCTGAACCGCTACACCGGCGAGCGGATCATGCGCCTGTGGATCGATAACGCGACCAAGATCGTGCTTGCCAAAGAAGCCTATCACCAGGACGGTTCGCTCGCCTGGCGCTCGCGATTCGATGAGATTCGCTTCACCGGCGAGATCCCGAGCAGAGTGTTTTCGACCGCGATTCCGCCCGATTTCCAACAGCTCGAAGGCCGCCGCTTCGCCGACATCACCGAAGATTTCCGGCGCACGCTCGACGACGCCGGCTTCAGGGCCGTGAACCCGCGTTATCTCCCCGACGGCTTCCACGTCATCGGAGCAGAGAATTCGACCTTCCGCGGGCTGCACAATCTCCACATTCTCTACAGCGACGGCATTCGAACGCTCTCACTCTTCGAAAACAATGCCGATTCAGAACCGGACTTCGGCGGTCTCAAGCCGTCGGTCACGCATTTTGACGGCCACGATGCGGAGTACGTCAAGGATGGCCCGACGACGCTGCTCACCTGGCGCGAGCACGGTCTCGCCTTCGCCCTCATCGGCGACCTCGACCTCGACAAACTCACCGAAATCGCCGTCAGCGTCGTCCCATAGCCCCCGTCGTTGTTGTCGTCGCGACCACGCCCCGTGTCATCCCGAGCTTGTCGAGGGACAGCCGCAATCGTCGTCGCTGAGTGGCGTAATTCCCTAGACCGGGCCGACGGCGTAGCCGTCGCGGCCGCGGTGTTTGACTTCGTAGAGGGCGGCGTCGGCGGCCTTTAGCATGTCGACCGGGTTCTCTGCGTCAACCGGGAAGACGGCACAGCCGACGCTGATCGTCACGACGATGTCATACTGTCCGATGTGAAAGGTCTGATCGCGGATACCGCACAGCTTTGCGGCCAGTTCCTCCGCCTGCCGCTGCGATTCGATCTCGGGTTGGAGCACGACGAACTCGTCGCCGCCGATGCGCCCGATCGTATCGCTGTCGCGCAAAACGGTGCGCAGCCAAGCGGAAACCGCCACTAACACCGCATCACCGACGTGATGCCCGTAGTTGTCGTTGATGGCCTTGAAGTGGTCGATGTCTACGTAATGCGCGGCGAACGAGCGCCGGTGACGGCGCGCCGACAACAGCGTTTGTTCGAGGCGATCTTGCAGCAGCGCGCGATTCGGCAAACCGGTGAGCGCGTCACCAAAGGCCAGTGTGTCGAGGCGCCGCTTGCGTTCGCCTTGCTGAATCGCCGATCCGATCAGCACCGCTAACGCCCGGATGTAATCGCGATCGGTCGCGGAGATGCGCAGCGGTTCGCCGCTTTGCACGAACGCGACCGCACCGTAGCGCCGGCCCTCGACGGAAAGCGCCGCACCGGCAGACGAGCGCTTGGGTGCCGCGTGCACGTCGACGACGAAGACGTCGTCCCGCTCGAGCGCGTCGCGCAGCCGAGCCGAATCGGCCTTCAGCAGCGCATCGACCACCGTCTGTTCGGGCGTGTTACCGGCCGTCTGCACGAGCTCGCTTCCGTCGTCGTCGAGCCGCACGATGTAGGCCCACGCGGCGCCGAGTTCGGTCAAGCCGGCTTCGAGCGCGACCCCGACCTTTTCTTCGGCCGGGAAACCGGCCGAGGCGGCGATGCGATACAACTCGGCGATGCGCGTTGCTTGACGTGCGGAGTTGCGCGCCGCCCGGCGTATCTCGGTCACGTCGCGGATCATCACGCTGTAGCCGCTCAGCTTGCCGTCGCTCCGCAACGGGACCCGCCGGCCTTCAACCTCGCGAATGCTCCCGCTCTTGGTTTTGATCGGGAGCTCGAACTCCGTATTCTCGCCGGCCGCCAGCGCCGCGCGGATCTCTTCGCCGTAATACCCGCCGGGCGCCACGATCAGCTCCGCCGTCTGCCCGATCAACTCGTCGACCGAATATCCGGTGAGCCGTAGGAAGGCCGCGTTCACGCGCACGAAGCGGCCTTGCAGATCGTGCAGCGCGATGGAATCGGGGTGATTCTCGAACAGCGACCGGAACTGCTGTTCGGAACGCATGAACTGCGCTTGGACGTCCAGTTGCGGACGGGCGTCGCGGGCGAAGCCGATCACTCCGACGATGTGGCCGTTGAGCCGCGCCGGCACGAGACGCGTCCGAACCGGGACCGGTTGACCGTCCGCGCCGACGAACACGCTTTCGCTCTCGACGGACTCGCCGTGCGTGACGCAGTGTGCGAAATCACGCGCCGCTTTGGTTGCCGCCTCAAGCGTGAGGTGCGCGGTAAAGTGGCGGCCCTGCAGCGATGCTGCCCGCTCGCTGCCGATCATCGCGCGCGCCGGGGCATTGCCGACCATGACCCGGCCTTCGAGATCGTAAATCGCAATCGCATCCCACGACCGCCGGAACGTTTCCGGCACCCGGTCGAGTATCTTCAAGTAATCGTGGATGTCCGCGGAGAGCTCATTTGACATAGCAGAACGGCGGTGCCTCTCAACCCCGCCGTTCTCAATATTCGGTTGGTTCTCGAAAGAACCTTACCGCGCCGGTGTTTGCGGCCGAGCGAGCCTCGCACGCAGTTGGGCGCGCTGGTCGTCGGTCAGGACGCCTTCGACCTGCCGGCGGAGTGCCGCTCGCGAACTCTTCACGAAGCCGGCGATCTGCTGCTTTTGCGCGTCGCTGAGGTGCAAGCTTTGCATCGCGCGCATGTAGCCGTTACGATGGTGGGGGTGCCGGTACTGCGTGTGTGCTGGTGGCGCGGGCGCCGCCGCACCGGGGGCCGGTACGGTCTGCGCCGATGCGGTGAGCGGCAATGCAAACGCTGCGAGCAATGCAAGCGCTCCGAGTTGATGTCGAACCACGGGAAACTCCTCGATGAAAGCGATCTGTATACGCTACGTTGAGGAGCGGGCGCTCATTCTAAGAATGCGATGAGAGAATGCCGTTGAGCGCGGTTTGCAACTGTTCCGGCGGCAGCTCGCCGCTGTTGATGTAGCGCACGACCTTGTGGCTATCGATCATCACGATCGTCGGGTAGCCGCCTTGCAGGTACGCGTTGGCGACCTTCAAGTCGGGATCGAAGGCAACCGGGTAGGTCACGTTGAGCTTCTGCACCCAAGCATCGATGTCGGCCTGATTTTCCGGCGAGCTACCGTCGATGCCGTACGGGCTACCCGAAACGCCGACGAAGGCAACCCTGCCGGCATACGCCTTGGCGAGCGCGTCGACGATCGGAACTTCGTGCTGGCAATGCGGGCACCACGACGCGAACACCTCGAGAAAGACCGGCGTGCTGACGCCGGCCAAATCGAACGGTCCGTTGTTGGTCGTGACGCTGAACGCCGGTGCGACCGAGCCGACGGTGAGCTTCGTGGCATTAGGGTTGACGGTCTGCGATGCGTTCGAGACCGCGCCGCGATTGGCCAGGCCGATCGCCGCGATCGCCGCGATCACGACGACGGCGATCGTCGCGTAGGTGAGGTTTTTCCGATTCAGCCAGCCGCTCGGCCCGGGTGCTGCTTTGACTGCTTTGCTCATTCCGAGTGCTCCATTCTACGGTCGAGGGCGAGGGCCCCGGGGGCGCGCCAGGCGATGATGACGGCGATCAGCGTGAAGCCGAGGTCGCGCCCGACTTCCGGCCACGAGGTTGTCGAACGGTCGCTCGGGCCGAAGCATCCGCACGACGTGCTGATCCCGCGCATCACGGCCGAGGCAATCGCGGCGGCGAAGACGGCCATTTCGGCCGCCGCGAACCAGGCCGCGAGACGTGTAAACAAACCCAGGACCAAATACGCTCCGATCATGAGTTCGAGGAACGGCAGCAACAGCGCGAGCGGCGCGATCAGGGCATGGGGCAGCAACTGAAAGCCGGCGATTTCCGCAGCGAAGACGTCGGCGTGACCGACCTTCAGCGCGCCGGCCGCCAGAAAGACCAAGCCGAGCGCGATTCGCAAAACCAGGACGATGCGGTCGATCACCGTTGCGCGACCGCTTCGAGCACCGCGCGCTGCGCGAGCGGAATGGACGCAGCTTCGGCCGGTTCGACCGCCGCTCCGTCGTCGTAACCTTCGATCGTCTGCGCAACGCAATTCGCCAGCACCGCCGGATCGTAGCCGCCCTCGAGGACGAACAGCGCGCGCCCCCCGCAATACGTTTCCGCCACTTCGCGTACCAGCCGTCCCAGCTCGCGCGCAACGGCGGCATCGATCCCGAGATCGCCGACCGGATCGCCCGCGACGAAATCGTAGCCCGCGCTGACGATCAACAGCCCCGGGCGCAAGCGCTGCGCGAGCTCGCGCAGCGCGGAGGCCCAAATAGCCACAAATGCTTCGGAGGCGATGCCGCTCGCAGCCAGCGGCACGTTCACGAGCGTTGCTCCCGGCGCAACCCGGTTATCGCGTGCCGAACCGGTGCCGGGATACGCCGGCATCGCGTGGGTCGAGAGGTACGAGAGGCCGGCGCCGACCAGCGCTTGCGTTCCGTTTCCGTGGTGGTAGTCGATGTCCGCGATCAGCGCTTCGACGCCGGTCTGGGCGGTAAAGGCGCGCGCTGCAATCGCCGCGTTGTTGAACAAACAAAAACCCATGCCGCGCGCCGCTTCAGCGTGGTGACCGGGGGGCCGCACGAGCGCGAATGCCGCGCGTCCCTCACCGGTGACGCGTTCGAGCGCGGCCAGCGTTCCGCCGGCGGCGTGCAGCGCGCCCTCGTACGACGTCGCGTCGATCTCCGTATCGCCGGTCGTCAACACGCCGTAGCGGCCGGCGTCGATGCGCTCGCACTCGCGCTTGGCCAACTCGATGTAGCTGGTGTCGTGCGCGAGCGCAATTTCCGACTCCGTCGCGCGCCGCGTGTCGATCCGTTCGCCCAACAGCCCGCGCCGCTCCAACTCGGCCGCCACCGCGCGGACGCGGTCGGGCTGTTCGACGTGGGGAATGTCGGCCAGATGGCGGGTGAGCGACTCGTCGTAGGCGACGAGCATCGGCGTTACTTCTTCGGCGCCGCGCTCGGGGACGGCGAGGGTTTGGGCTTCGCCGCCGGTTTCGCCGAGCCGCGATCGATGTCGGCGATCATTTGCTTCACCTCGGTGTACCCTTGCGTTCCCGGTTTGAGAAAGGCCAGGAAGCGAACGTACATGGCCTTCGCCTTCTCCGGCTGGTTCGCAGCCCGGTAGGTGTTGCCCATGCTGAATAGCAGACCCGGATTCGCTTTGACGAGCGGCGCGGCGTTCTTGTCGATCGCTTCGTAGATTTGAATCGCTTCGGTAAAGTTACGGTTCTGTTGGTCGGCCGCGGCGAGTCCGAGGAGCGCGTCTGCGGTGTGCGAGAGGTTGTAGGACGCCTTGAATGAATCGTGCGCTCCGTTCGCGTCTTTGTTCTCCAATTGGGCCTGGCCGAGGAGCAGGTACGTGCGCGGATCCTTGCTGGCGACTTCGGTCAAACGCTTGTAGTTGGTGACGGCCTTGTTGAAGTCTTTGCTCTCGGCGGCGGCCTGACCCAGACGCGCCAAAGCGTCCGGGTTGTCGTTGTTCGGTCCCGCTGCCGTCGTCCACTCGCGGACCGCGCCCGCCTTGTCGCTCTTCGCCGCGAGGTAGTCGCCGTAGGCGAGATGCGCGCCCGGCAAGTTTCCGTAGTCGTCGATCGCTTTGCGAAAGGTCGCGTCGGCATTGGTGTCATCTTTTTCACGCGCGTACACTAAGCCCATCTGATCGGTGACGGCGGCCTTTTGCCCGTTGTCCGTCAACTGCGCGAGGACTAATCCGTAGGTGTCGATCGACGTCTTGACGTCGTGCATGGCTGAGGCGAGCTCGGCCTTTCCGGCCAAGGCTTCGAGATTCTTTGGATCGATGGCCAGGGCGCGATCGTACAGCGGCATCGCGAGCGCGAGCGAGTTACCGTCTTCATAGGTCTGCGCCTCGAGCACGATCGGATGCGGATCCTTCGGGTCGAGCTTGGACGCGGCTTCGAACTGCGCGCGCGCTTCGTCGAACTTCTTCTCGATCGCGAGCACGAAGCCGACGTTCAGCGCGGCGTCTTTTGAATTGGCGTTGAACGTTAGGGCCCGGCGCGCTACCCGTTCGGCATCGGTCGGACGGTTCGCGCGGATGTACATCTGCGTGAGTGTCTGCAGAACCTGGATGTTCGTCGGCTCGAGATTGGCCGCTTGTTCCATGCTCGCAATTCCCTTATCGGTATTGCCGATCTCCGACTGCGCCGTGCCGTCGATGAAGTAGATCTCCGCGTTCTTGGTCCCGGCCGTGAGGAGCTTCTGCGTCAACTGCACCGACAGGTCGGGCCGGTTGGCTTGCAGATAGTCCATCGCCAGATCCAGCATCGAATCCTTATCGTCGGGATTCGCCTTCAGGGCTGCTTCGAGGCGTGGGATCGCGTGGTCCAACGCCTCGGGCGTTGCGGTCGGTGAGGGCGACGGCGAGGGCGACGGCGAGGCGGCCGCCTTCGGCGCCGCGCCGGCCGGATGCGAGATTCCAACGGCGAAGGCGACGATCGCAACGGCGACGAGAGGGGCCAACAAACGGAAACGGATCACGAATTTGCTCTTTTCGGGGTGTTACGCGTGGACGGCTTTCGCCTCGCGGACGAGTTTGGTGAGTTCGGGGATGATCGCGAACGCGTCGCCCACGACGAGCAAGTCCGCAAAGTCGGCGATCGGCACGCCGGCGTCCTTGTTGATCGCGACGATCGTCGCGGCGGTGCGCATGCCGACCTTGTGCTGGATCGCGCCGGAGATGCCGACCGCGATGTAAAGCGGCGGGCTGATGGTCTTTCCGGTTTGTCCGACTTGATGGCCGTGCGAGATCCAGCCCGCGTCGACGGCGGCGCGCGAAGCGCCGACCGCGCCCCCGAAGGCTTCGGCAAGATCGTGCAACATGCCCGTGAACGGCTCGGGGCCGCCCATCCCGCGGCCGCCGGAAACGACAACCGAGGCTTCCTCGACGCCGAGTTCGGGAGCGGCTTCCTCGACGTCGTCCTCGACCGTCACCGCGTATGACTTGCCGCTCGGCGCGAGCACGACGGTTTCGCCCGCGCCCGCCACCACGTTCACCGCGAACACGTTCGGCCGGATCGCGGCCACGCCGTACTCGGTATTCTTGAACGCGCAGGTCGCGATCGTCGTACCGCCGAGTTTCGGCGAGCTGCACTCGACCCGTCCGCCCTTCACCTCGATGCCGGTGACGTCGGCAGTCACGCCGGCATCGACACGCGCTGCGAAGCGCGAGCCGACGTCGCGGCCGATCATCGTGTTGGCGACGATGACGAGCGACGGGCCCGCCGCACGCGCGACCGCGTCGAGCGCATCGACGAGCGGGTCGATCCCGGCTTGCGCGAGGCCGGCGTCGTCGAGGACGTGGATACGGTCGACCGGGTACGCCTTGAGCGCTACGCCGACGGCGGCGGCTTGCGGACCGGCGACAACCGCATGCACTTCGCCGCCGAGCGCGTCCGCGACCGGCCGCGCCGCGCAGACCGCTTCGATCGAGGAACGCCGGGGCGCGCCGTTCTTGTGTTCGACGAACGCGATGACGTTCTTCATAGCAATTTCCGGCTCTTGAGAAATTCCAGCACCGCGCGCGCGCCCTCGGCGCCGTCGGAGACGGTGACCGTCCGGCCGCGCTCGCGCGGCGGCGGTGTCGCGAGCGCGAGCACTTCGGTGCGCGAACCGTCGGTCCCGACCGCTTTCGTCAGGCCCAGATCGGCCAGCGCGAGCATCGCGATGTCCTTTTTCTTGGCGCCCATGATGCCTTTGAGCGACGGATAGCGTGGCTCGTTGGCGCTCTTGGTCACGCTCGCGAGGGCCGGCAGCGGGGCGCTGACCGTCTGATAGCCGGTTTCGGTTTCGCGCTTCACGCGCAGGCGGCCGCCGGCGATGGTGAGTTCACGCGCGTAGGTTAGCGCCGGAACCCCAAGATATTCTGCGAGGAGCCCGGGCAGGTCGCCCGAGATCGCATCGGTGGACTGCGTTCCCGTCAGGACGAGGTCGAAGCCCCGGGTCTTGATCCCGTGCGCGATCGCATACGCCGTCGCCCACAGATCCGAGCCCGCCAGGCCGGGGTCCGAAAGCATCACGGCATCGTCGGCACCCATCGCCAGCGCTTTGCGCACGACCTCGCGCCCGCTCTCCGGCGTCATCGAGAAGATCGTTACCGTCGAACCGTCGGCGAGCTTGTCGCGCAGTTGCAGCGCCGCCTCGATCGCGTACTCATCGAACGGATTGAGCACGGTGTCGACGCCCGTGCGGACGAGACGCATCGTCCCCGGATCGATCCGCTTGTCGGCGTTCGTGTCCGGAACCAGTTTCACCGTGACGACGATCTTCAAGCCCAACTCCCGACACGCGAAACCCGGCTCTCGTGCCGGGCTTCGGAACCACGCGGAGTTCCCGCCGAACCTTCCCTGATCCTCGGTTTACGTCTTGAAGCGCTGGTAGAACTGTATTTGGGGACCGTGGTAGGCAGGCGAGAGCCCGCCCGGTAGCGTCGGCGACCCGTTGACCGAGTAGAGGCGATACTGCAAGCCGTAACCGGTCGTTCCGTTGGGGCGCAACTCGAGGCCCGCGAACACGACGTTCTGGCTCAATGAAGCGTTGTTCGGTCCCGAGGTATCGAACTGGCCGTTCAGCGCGAAGCGCCCGACGCCGGCCGCACCGTAGACCTTCGGACCGAAGTTGTGCGCCAGCGTGAGCACGCCCGACGGGTACTGCATCAGGACGTTGTCTTGGGGTTGACCCGCCGGCGCCTGGCGCCAGGCGTTCACTTGACTCAAGTCGAGCGTGATGTCGGCGAAGCCGGCGTGGTAGTTGAACCAGCCCTCGAAATGCTGTTCGCTTCCGAGCGAGCCGGCCGATGCGGTTTGCGGAAGGAAGTACGGCTCGATGAAACCGGGCACGAACGCGTTCGTCGCGTTGAGAGCCTGGATTTGCGAATATTCCGCAAACGCGAGACGCACTTCGACGCCGAAGAGGACGGTGGTCCCCAAAATGCGGCCGCCTTGACGATTCGGCCCGACCTCGGAGTTGTTGACGAGCTGATAGTCGCCGCGCAGCCACGTGCCGGGCCACGCCGCCGGATAGGTCCACACGTTCTCGAGCGTGCCGTAGTCGAGGATCGCCGGCGCGTAGCCCGGCTCGAAGCGAACCCCTTCGACCGCCACATCGAAGTGGTCGAAGCCGTGATGCAGCTTCGCATAGTAGTAGTTACCGGACGTGCACGACGACGTCGCCATCGCCGCACCGCTCGTGCCGTAGCACGAATGACCGTAATGCACGGCCGCGTCGCTCACGCCGAGCGGAAAGCTGGCACCCAATCCGACGACGATCATGTGCTGGCCGAACACGGTCGATTGCGGAACGCCCATCACGAGCGACGCATTGCTTCCGAAGAGCACCGCACCGGTATCCGGACCCCACGTCGTTAGCGAGGTGAGTTCGCCCGAGTAGTTCAAGCCGCTGCCGTGATCGATGGTGAGCGAGCCGGTGAGGACGCGGGCCGGCGCCGTCGACGGTGCGGGCAGATCGGCGCTCGCGACCTCGAGCGTGCCCAAACCGGCCTTGTACCAGAAATCGCCGCCCGAGAGCGGCAGTACGGTCGGACCTTCCTTCAACACGTCGTTCGTCGGCGGACCGTCGCCGATCGACTGCGGGACTTGCGGAGCGAGCTCGAACGGCGTGTTCGCCCAGAGTGCCTGATTGAACGCCCACGGCAGGTTTTGGTGCAAGCTGAACCAGCCGACGGTGAGCGCGCCGTCCCCGTTGTGTTCGATGATCGAACCCGACAGAAAACCGAGCTTGGTGGCGCTGACCGGATCCTGGCCGTTGTGCGTCGGGAAGGCCGGGGTTAGCGTGAAGGCGCGGCTGCCGACGTTGGGGTTGATCGACGGCATGATCGCGTCGCCCCAATAGTTGACCACGTTACCGCTACCCGATGCCGAGCCGTATCCGACCGTCGTGCTGACGTCGATCGCCGGCGTGATCGCAAGGATCGGCGTGAGCAGGAAATCCTGGCTGATCCCCTCGCCGGTCGTTTGCGGGGAACCGGAAAACATGTCGTAGGGCGTCCCGGGCGCGAGCACGCCTGTGGTGGCGAAGGTGGAGCCGCTGGCCGGCGTCGTTCCCGGCCCAACGAACTGCTGGTTCGTGCCCGAGGTGTAGGTATCGATCTTCAAGTTGAATTTCGAGGCGGGTTTCTCGGTCGGTCCCGGGGCCGGCGTCGCGGACGCGGCGGGTGCCGGCCGGGTGGGCGCACTTTGCGCCGCGGCGAGTCCGCATACGCTGGTTATCCCAATGAGAATCATCGCCGCAGCGAACAGCGGCACGGCTGGTTGACGCACCCGACCGACTTCTCCCGCAGTCGCCGTTCTCCCACCTCGACTTTAGAAAGGGCTGGATTCCTGGGATGACCGAGGCTCGAACTCGGATGCCCTCGCGGGCGGCAGATTTTCGTACCACTTCGGCTTGCGCCGCCCGGCCGATCCATCGGTGTGCCGGTTCGTGGTCTGGACTGTGCCTTGGCCGTTTGGGTCCGCCTTGGTGGACCCCGGTAGGCCGCGCCCGTCCAGTCTCTACACCTTCCGCCGGCAAAGGCCGGCGGCTTGGCTCGGCGTTGTCAGCGCGTTAATGTACGCGAGAGTTCGCCGAATTTGAGCGCATCCCGACCGGCGTTTCCACCGGCCGGCTCAACAACTAAGTCTGCTGTGTCTGCCTATTCCACCATCATCCCATGGCCGTTGTCGGGCTCTTCGACGGTCGTGGCGAATGGCTCCCCCGGGAGAAAAGCTTGTTTGTCTTGCCTCGGCTGCCCATAATGTAACGGGATGTCACTACCGCGCGAACGCCTGACGGCGCTCCTCGCGGAGTCGGCGCTGACCAGCGTCGAGCTCGTGATCGCGCCGCCCGGGTACGGCAAAACTACGGTTCTTCGTGAGTACGCTGCCGCTGATAACGGAGCCGTCTTCATCGCGCTCCCGGAAGCAACCGACCTCGAGGCGTTCGTGCGCGCCGTCATCGCAGCCGCGGTGCCGCCGGCGCTGCGTTCGATCGGCGCCGTGTTCGAGGGCGCGAGCGACGAGAACGTCGAGAAGCGCGCGGGCGAGTGGCTCACCTCGCGCCTGCGTACGTTCGACGGGACGCTGGTGATCGACGATCTCCACCGGGCCGGTGCCGACGGGCGGGTCGCGCGCGTTCTGGTCGCCGCCATTGGTGCCACGCATGGACGAATGCGTTGGATCGTGGCGTCGCGCGAAGCGCCGGCCTTCCCGATGGGCTCCTGGATCGCACGCGGTTGGATGGGCTTGCCGATCACCGGCGACGATCTCGCCTTTTCGGCTCCTGAGGCGGTGGCCTTGGCAGCGTCGCTGGACATCACCGCCTCAGACAACGAAATCGAAGCTGTCGTCAAGGACACGCTCGGCTGGCCGATCGGCGTACGGCTCGCGCTCGGCCTGATCGCGCGCCATCGCGGCGAACCGAAGACTCGCCTGCAGACACGGGAAGCGCTGTTTTCGTTGATTCGCGATGAGGTATGGTCGCCATTGGACGCGGGTCTGCGGCGCTTGATCGCCGCTGCGGCGCTCATGCCCACGCCGGCGATCGCGACGCTGACGGCAGCCGGTTTCGCCGACGCGCGCGCCGGAATGGCAACCGTCTTCTCAAAGGTGCCGTTCATTGCGCCGATCGATGACGACGCGTTCGCCATTCACGATCTCTTCCGGGAATTCGTCGCCGGGCACATGGCGGTGGAACCGGCAACCGACGCCATCGCCCACCGTGTCGGATCCGCGCTCGTCGACGGAGGGAATCCGGCCGACGGGCTGCGGCTGCTCATCGCCGCCGGACGCGCGGAAGACGTAGAGAGCGCGTTAGCCCTGCATGCCTTCGATTTGCTGGAAACGGGCCAGCGCAGCATCGTCAGTGCCGGCGTTGCGTTTCTCGGCGAACGCAATCGGAATGATAGCGGGGTCGCGCTCGCCATACGCGGCGCGCTGGCGTTCGCTGACGGCTCCGCCTCGAATTC
>Ga0209415_10005038_pt1 | contig 23939 bp, 18 predicted proteins | sample PeaSoiSIISIP2007_FD_187696 | JGI IMG/M metagenome (GOLD analysis project Ga0209415, IMG submission 187696) | Peat soil microbial communities from Weissenstadt, Germany - SII-SIP-2007 (SPAdes) (version 2) | ecosystem: Environmental > Terrestrial > Soil > Wetlands > Peat | place: Germany... | reverse complement strand
ATATGCTCCTCGCTCGCGCCTTGCCAGCCGCCAAAATCCCGGCGTCACCTTGTAAAGGTTATTTCTTGACGGCTCCTAATCGGGAAACCCGGTGGTGGCAAGGGAAAAACTTCAGCCCCATAGGCACTGAGTCACGCCGGGCGTACAAAAAAAGGAGGGCATGGCCAGAGGAGACCACGCCCCCAGGCGCATCTGAGCCTGCGCCGATGACGAAGTGTCGTCTCGTTCGTCATCACCCATGACTCTGACACGAGATCCGGGTTCGCGGTAGCCGGGCAGTTCCTGGTTTTGATCCCAGGGAATCCCCGGGTGGCCGGTGTGGCTCATGCGGCACGGAATATGCTGCTTCATGAACCTGATGAAGCGCAGTCTAGCTTCATAGTGGTTGTTGTGGGGGGCGACTCGGTGAAGAGTGCCGGGTCGCCCCTGGTTGCTTCACAATCTCAGATTCCCGGCCATTCAGGCAGTTTCACCTTCCCGAAGTCCAAGGTGGCCGCATTGAGGGTGAGACGCACTTGCAAATCCCTGGCCTGGACATCAACATTCACCCAGAGTTTATGCCGAACAGACTGACACCGACGAAAGGACCTGCCATGAAACCAAACCAGGCTAGCTGGACGGAACGGACTGAGCGCGAGGCCGGCGCGACGGCACGAAGAACAGCGATGGCGCTGATTCGCGTCCTCTGCGCAGTTGGCTTTGCCGGAATAATTCACGGGGCTGAATCACCGGCGGGCTTCGGAGGTGAGAAGACCGCCTGGCATGGGTTTGACCGCTACGACTTCCTGATGGATGAGGCGAACCTGGGCCTCACGCCTTTCAAGGCGGGTGAGGACGAAAAAGATGGCGTCAGACATACGCTTGACGGCCAGCGGCGGTGCATTGTGGTGGTCCCGAAGGCCGCGGCGCCGGGCAACCCGTGGTCCTGGCGAGGCTGCTACTGGGACCACCAACCGCAGAGCGAAGTCGAACTCCTCAAGCGCGGTTTTCACGTGGCGTACGTCGAGGCCAGCGCCGCGTTGAGGCCGGGCAGGCAGTGGGACGCCTGGTACGCGTTTCTTACGGAAAAGCAGGGCTTGTCCCGGAAACCGGCCTTTGTGGGCATGAGCCGGGGTGGAGAATTCGCGCTGGCCTGGGCGACCGCCAACCCGGAGAAGGTGGCCTGCATTTACGCAGACAATCCCGGGAGCAACCCGGACGTTTTCAGGAAGCTCGGGGACCTGGCGGTGAACGACGTGCCGTTGCTGCTCGTTTGCGGCAGCCTCGATCCGTTATTGGGAAAGAACGCGCTGGCCATCGAAGGCATTTATCTTCAGTTCGGCGGCCGGGTTTCCGTCATGATCAAGGAAGGCGCGGGCCATCATCCGCACAGCCTGCGCGACCCCGCGCCGATTGTTGAATTCATCGCCCGGAGCGTTCAGCCAGGCAGCCGCGTCCCGCCCGCCTTTGCCGGGGCCGGGTCCACGCGGAACTGGTTTTACAGCACCGAGAACTCGTACCGTAGTTTCCCGGCGGAAGGGACTTGGATCACGTGTCGAGGCGCCGAGTTCACGGAATGCTACGACCGCTACACATTTAGCCTGGCCGGCGTCGAGGGCGCCACTACGGTGATCGTGCCGGCCACCGAGGCTCCCGGGCGGCCGTGGGTATTCCGGTCCGATTTCGTCAACCGGGACGCACGGGTTGACCTGGCGCTTCTGGCCAAGGGGTTCCACATCGTCACGGGCCCCGTCCCCTACAATGCCGACGGCCCCAGGCGAGCCGATTGGGATGCAGTTTACCAACATCTGATCGAGCATGGATTCTCGAGGAAGCCGGTGATGGAAGGCGCGGGGCAAGCCGCCGGCGAGGCCTACGCATGGGCCATTGAGAATCCGGACAAGGTTAGCTGCATCTACGGCGAGAACCCCGTCCTGCGCAGCCACCTGTCGAAAACGCCGCCGCTTGACAACCTGGCGCCATTGGCTGCGGCCGGGGTGCCGATCCTTCACGTCTGCGGCAGCCTCGATCCCTGGCTCAACGAGCAGACCCGCGTTGCCGAGAAGCGTTACCAGGAGTTGGGCGGGCAGATCGCGGTCGTCGTCAAGGAGGGCGAAGGACATTATCCGCCGGCTCCAAGGGATCCCCAATTCGCGGTCGAGTTCATTACCCGGAGCTTCCTGGCGGGGCCGCAGGGGCTGTCCCAAAAGCGGGCCTCAGTTGGCCTGAGCAGCCGGGGAAGGCTTCGAGCCGGAACCGCCAAGGTGAGCCTCACTCCCGAGAACCCTAAGCAGCCAGTCCACGATCAGGTGTACGCCCGCAGCCTGGTGCTCGAGGTCAACGGGGAACGCCTGGCCTTTGTATCCGTCGATTTGGGGGTATACACGAGTGAGTCTCTGGAGGCCCGTTGCCGGGAACAACTCGGCCTTTCACAGCTCTGGCTCAGTTCCTCCCATACGCATTCCGATCCGGGAAGAAGTTACGCCGCTTTCTACGAGGCACAAATCATCCAGGCGGTGGACGCTGCCCTCAAGGATATGTTCCCCGCAAGGATCTCCGCCGGACACAGGAGTTTTCCGCAGTTGGGGTTCAATCGCCTCATCGTCCGTGAAGACGGGCATGCCCGGGAATCGTGGTTCTCGGATGAGCATTACCGGTCGGAGAATCCCGAGCGGATTCCTTTTGGGCCGGTGGACCCGGAGGTTGGAGTCATACGGATCGAGGACCTGAACGGCGAGCCGCGCGCGCTGGTGATGAATTATGCCTGCCATGCGGACGTGGTCTGTCAAGACTACGCGATATCCGCCGATTATCCCGGAGTCGCGGCGAGAAAGGTGGAAGATGCCTTTGGCGGCAAGCTCAATTGCCTCTTTGTTCAAGGGGCCGGCGGCAACATCGAGTCGCTAATCATCAGCTCGCGCAGGACCGGCCCCGATGATCCGTTCCAAACGGATTACAGCGCCATCGAGCGCGTGGGCGGGCTGCTGGCCTATGAGACCGTCAAGCTGGCCAGGACGCTGAGCCCTAAAGCGAGCCATGAAACCACGATCAAACGGATGAATGACGCGCTGACATTCACCGGGCGCTTCGATAAGAGCGCGCATTTTGACATCCATATATCCACGATTCTGATCAATGATGACATCGTCATCGCCACCTGCCCCGGCGAACCCTTTATCCAGCTCCAACTCGACTGGAAGAAAAAGGTGGAAGCGGCTCATCCCTTCCTGTTCGGATACACTTGGTACCAGGGCACGTGGCCCAATTATCTGCCGGACATAAGGTCCGCGGCCTTGGGAGGTTACGGGGCCGACCAGGCGAGTCCCAAGATGATAGAAGTCGGTTCGGGAGAGGCGATCATGAACAAGCATCTGGAGAATGCTTACAGGTTATCCGGACTCATGCGCGAGCAACCCGGCCCGGTCGGGTTTAAACCGGGTCCTCGTTGGCTGGTCACGCCGGTGCCGCGAGATAAACCGTGAAGCAATCGCGGGGCGCTTCACGACGGGGCGCCCACCAAGGCGAGGAACTCAGCCTTCTTGCCCTCGAAACATGAAGGGCAGATACCATGGTTCAGGTAGAGGTCCAGGTTCTCGTGGAGGTAGGTTTGAAGATCGGACCAACGTTCCTGGGCGTCCCGGACCTTCTCGCAGTACTTGCAGATGGGGAGCAAGAGCCGCAAGGCTACGATTTCGCTGATGTCCTCGATCACGAGCAGGACCAGCTTTTGGCTGTCGAGGGTGATCGGAGAAGCAGTGAGCACGCAGTGCAGAACCCTGGGGCCGGCAGCCGTTCGGAGTTCGAGGCTGGCGCCGTGCCGCACGGGGGCGGCGGTGTCGTAAGCGGCCATGACGGCCCGGCTTAAGCGACAGGACACGCACCGGGCGCTGTGGCCGCAGCCGGCCGGGCGATCGGTGCTGCGGATGCAATGCAGGGCATCGCCCCCGCGCTCGAATAGCACCATTTCGCGGTCAGAATTGAGCAGGGCGGCAGAGGCCGCGTTGAAGTCATGGATGACCATGTCCCGATCCATCAGGAAAACGTACGAGGGGATGGCATCCAAAAACTGCCGGTCTATCGCGTGGAGCGAGAACATAGATCGATGGCGCCGCAGATCCGGTGGTTCACCGGGAACGTGATTGGTTTCCGATCTCCGCCGACCGGGCTCCGGGCGAACCGCCGTGCTCGCGCCGAAAAGCCGCAGCAGAAATCAGTTTTTTCATTGAAAGCCGTTAGCATGAGCGACCGCCGTTGTCAAGGCCGGCACACGAGCCGGGTGGACGAGATGCGCATCTCAGATTCTTCCAGCGCGGACGCCCTTTGAGAATGGGGCACTGGCAATATTGACCGCATTCGGTCAGTCGTCAACCCCAACCCGGACAGGACTGTCCGGGCACGAACCCGCAGCCAGACCGCGGGCAGGACTGCGTTGTCCCGGAGGGACATCCGAGAATAGCCCAGCGTTTCAACCTCAAAAATGCACCAACGGCACCCAAGAACGTCTTGGGAGGCTTATTTCCAGGGCAAAATGTGGCATTCCGGCCTCGCGCCATAAACCGTCCATTTTGGACGGTTTGTGGCGCGAGGCCGAAAACCCGCTTTTTGTGGACCACGCGCCGAGCAAAGGGCTGCAAACATTGGGTTTTTCTCATCATTGACACGCGCTGGGACCGCCTTACGGGGAGACCATTTGTGACGACTTTGCAAGTAACCTCAAGCCGGCTGGCTCGGCCCGACCCGCACCGGTTAGACTGGGAGCGGTCCGGACGTTGGTCTGGCGGCTCGGTGGAGATGGGCCGAACCATGGGATCACACGGTTTTGTAAGTAGGTTCATTTCCGAACCATCGGTTTTGCGCGTCTTCTTGCTCTTGCGACGGCACTTCAACGCATTTTTGAGGTTTCAACGCTGGGTTTTGCGGTCAGATGACCCCAAGTCCCGAAGGGACGGCCGAGAGCCGCCCTGAAAGGCACGCGCCCCGCACTCGACGGATTCAGCCGTCCCTTCGGGACGGGTGAAACACGAAACTGACCTATCCCAGCGTTAAAACGCTGGGCTATTCTCGGATGTCCCTCCGGGACAGAATCGAACCGGCGAGCGCGAATTGGATGCAGCCTGGTTCCGCGCCGTGGAACAACCTGAGATGCGGACCCCCTGCTCGCACCCGCGGATTCGAGCTTGCAGGCGGAGGCCCCGGTTCGTTTATGCTGGGGACTGATGCGGCAGCAAGCAGCCAACCGGGAATTCGGGGCGGAGACCTTCTTGTGGCCGTGGCCTGCTTTCCCGGCCGGGGCTTTGGTTTTCCTGGTTGGATCTTATCTTTATGTTTGGCTGCGAGTAGAGCCGCTCCTCGAGTATCACAGTTACGGGCCGTACTTCTTCCGGCAGCGGGTTTTTATGGAAACCTTCCTCGGTCGTCCGGGAGGTCTGGCCAGTTATGCCGGGGTGTTTTTGGCGCAGTTGAATTGCCTGAACTGGCTGGGCGCGCTGGTTTTCGTCCTGTCGGAGTGCTTGGTGTTGCTGGCAGCCCTCGGTTGTCTGGCGCGCATCAGCGGCAGGGCACCTGGCTTCGTCGCCCTGGTTCCCCTATTTCTGCTCCTGGCGCTGCGCAACCGCTATGGTTGCCCGGTGCCAGCGATAAGCCTCGGCCTGCTCCTGGCATTGGCTGCCCGCGCCGCACACGTCTGGTTGCCTTGGCGGCGCCCTTGGTGGTTCACGGCCGCCAGCGGATTGACTTCCGGCCTCCTTTTCTTTTTGGCTGGGATTTGGTCCGCCTTGCTCTTTGCGGTCTTGTGCGGCTTGTTTGTATTCATCCAAATGCGGAACTGGCCGGCGGGGTTAGGTTGCCTGGTTCTGGCGTTGGCGGCGCCCCTGGCGGCTATCGCAGCGGGAAACCTCGAAATGACAAGTCTGGTCGACCCCTGGCCGGAAGGAGTGGATTGGGTCCTGGCCGCGGCTCTCTACGCCTCGGTGCCGGTCGCGGGCGTAGCGCAGACTTCCAGTCTGCTGTATCGCGGATTTCCAATCCGCAGACGCGACCGCGCGGCTACAGCCTGCCGACTGGAAGTCGGCGATACAGCAGGTTGGAAACCTGCGCTACCCAGCCTCGGGAGCCCGGTACCGCCCTTGGCCTGTGAAATATCCGGGCTGCCGGCCAACGCGCAGCCGGTTTCGCGAAAAGGGGCCGTGGCTGTCCCCCCGTCCGGCGGCTGGTTCCGGAGCGCAGGGCGCGGCCAGGCCGTGGCTGTCCTGGCGTTCCTGCTCGGGTGGGCCGCCGTAGGGCTGACATTCGATCGGCGCCAGAAGCTCCTGGCCGAAATCGACTACGACACCAGTTGCGGACAATACGAAGCGGTCCTGGCGGCGGCCAGGCAGGTCAAGGCGCTGAATCATTCCGCCACCGTCCGCTTGCATCTGGCCCTGTACCACACCGGGCGGCTGGCGGAGGAGTTGTTTTCGTTTCACAACATGATTGACGACGCGCCGATGGAAGGAATCGGCGAGGACTGGCGGGCGCAAAGCCAGCCTCTCTTCGAACTCGGTTTGGTCAACGACGCCGAGCACATGGCGCACGACGCCCTCGAGATGGAGGGCGACCGTCCGGATCTATTGCGTCTGTTGGCGCGCATCAACTTCCTGAAAGACCGGCCCCAGGCGGCGCAGGTCTTCCTGAACGTGCTGAGCTTGATACCGTTCCAGGGTGAACGCGCGAACGAGGCCTGGCCAGCGATGGACCCGCAGATGCCCACAGGCGAGGGCGCGTTCCTGGCCCGGGTGCACACCGGTATGTTGACCAACGAGGTGCCGCACGAAGGGCTGCCATTGGCGCACCTGCTCAATGTCCTGCTGGCCTCCAATCCCACGAACCAAATGGCCTTCGAATACCTCATGGCCGACTATATGATGGGCCTGGATCTGAAGAAAGCGGTCGAGCGCCTCCGGTTGCTCGACAACTTCCCATACGTGGGAATCCCCCGGCCGTACGAAGAGGCGCTGCTCCTCTATCAGCAACTCGCGGGAGTGCGGGTCCAATTGAAAGGCCGCACGATCCGCCCCGAAACCGCCGTGCGATTCCGCCAGTTTAGAGAAGCGGCCGGACAGTTGGAAGGCAGACCCGACGGCCCGGCGGCCTTGGCCGCCAGCTTCGGTGACACCTATTGGTATTTCTATTACGCCGCCCGAAGCCGCGAGCAAGCGGCCGAAGGCCAAGCCTCAGCACCATGACAGGGCAGTTGACATCGCAACGAGTCGGGATGGGAGTGCGCCGGTCCGCGGCGACGGCGCGACAGCGCGGCGAGCAGCACTCTGGAGTGCGGCGGCAGAGCGAAGCGCCGACGCCGCTTTCGAAGGCCCGCGACGTCCGCACGCCCCGGAGGCTGCCCAAGCCAAAGCGGTGTCGCGCTTCGCTTGCCACCGCACTCCATAGCGCCTGCGGGCTGCTGGCCGCCGCCGGTCTGGCTGGCAGCCCGCTCGAACCCCGCGCCGCGGAATTGCCGCGACTGTTCCCGGACTACATTGGCGTCACTCTCCCGCCCAACATTGCGCCTTTGAACTTCAGCATCCAGGAACGGGCCGCCGCCTACCGGGTCGAGTTGCGCTCCAGCAAAGGCCCCCCCATTGCCATCGCCAGCCGAGACCCCGCGATTCGGATCCCGCCCAGGGCCTGGGCAAGCCTCTTGCGCGCCAACCCTGGCCAGCCGTTCTACTGGGACATCTCCGCGCAAGCGGCCTCGTCCGGTTGGACCCGCTTCGCCACCGTCACCAACCATATTGCACGGGAGGAAATCGACGGCTGGCTGGCTTACCGTCTGCTCAAGCCGATTTTCAATTTCTACCGGCATCTCGGCATCTATGAGCGAAACCTGGAGTCGTTCGACCAAGAACCGATCCTGGAAAAAGACAAGCTCGATGAAGGGTGCCTCAACTGCCATACCCCGTTCAACCGCAGCCCGAACACCTTCGCCTTCAACCTCCGCGGATACGGCGGCAAGAGCCCGATGATCATGGTCATCTCCAACCAAGCCGTCCGCGTGGAGAGGACCATGGGCTATCTCGCCTGGCACCCGAGCGGCCGGCTGCTCGCCTTCTCGACCAGCCAGCTTTCCCTGTTGTTTCATACCGTCGGCGAAACCTGCGAAGTCTATGACGCCAACTCGGATCTCGGCATTTACAACGTCGATTCCAACACGGTCGTCTTCCCGCCCGCCATCGCCGCGCCCGACCGGCATGAGATCTGGCCGGCCTGGTCGCCCGATGGACGGTACCTCTATTTCAGCAGCGCCACCCCACACCCGATCAAACAATTCGGCCTGGTTCGCTACGACTTGATGCGGGCCAGCTTCGACCTTCAGACCAGCCAATGGGGGCAGCCCGAACTCATGATTTCGTCAGAGGAAACGGGGCTGAGCGTCTGCCAGCCCAAAATCTCCCCGGATGGCCGCTGGCTGCTCGTCACCCTGTGCAAGAACGGCCATTTCCCCATCTACCAGCCCAACAGCGATCTCTATGTGATGGACCTCGCCACGCGCAAACTCCGCCGGCTCGAAATCAATAGCGCCCAGGCCGACACTTGGCATTCCTGGTCGAGCAACAGCCGCTGGGTGGTTTTCAGCAGCAAACGCATCGATGGCCTGCTGGCGCGGCCTCATTTCAGTTACGTGGACGAGCACGGCGAGTTTCACAAGCCCTTTGTTCTGCCCCAGGAAGATCCCACTTTCTACGGGTTCTGTCTCAACACGTTCAACGTGCCTGAACTGATGCAAGGACCCGTGACCGTCAAAGAGCGGGACCTTGTCAGGGCGATTGTCGAACCCCGCAGAGTTCTGACGCCACAGGGCCCGGCCCGGCCTTCCTCGCCCGATTCGCCACCCGGCCAGAACCCCTCCACCTATGCGCCAGTCCGGGAGTAGTCAACGGGCCGGCTTCCACTCGGATTCGGGGTTTCGCCCTGCCTGGTAGGCCGGCAGGTGGTTTTGTAGTCTGCACTGGGCTATTCTCGAACGTCCCTTAGGGACAAACACCGCCGATCGGGGCGAGGGAATCTCCGAAGGGCATTGCGGCTAAGCACGGTTGATGTCCCAGACTGGGACACTAAGGGTTGGTGCAAAAAAACAAAGACCAGGATTGGGGCACCTGGCGCTTGGCAGCAGCGGTTGGCCCTTCACGAAAGCGCAACGCCCGGGGCCAGGAGCGGATACTGTCGCGCCCGCGTTTGGAGTGCGGTGGCAAGCGAAGCGCGACACCGCTTTGGCTCGGGCAGGGGTTGGCTTCCCTGGACGTCCCCGGCGGCCGAAAGCGCCGTCGCCGCTTCGCTCTGCCGGCGCACTCCAAAGGCTTCGCCTGATTCGGACGCACTCCAAACGCTTCGCGAGTCAGGGCGCCGGTGGCACGGACACGCCGGACGACTCACCACTTGGCGAGCTATATGCTCTGTTTTTGGTGGGGCGTTCCTGTGGTCGGCGGGCGACCATGGCAATGCGACCCGCAGGCACTGAACAGGAAAGCTCAAGTTTATGGCACAAGTTCTTGCAGAGTCGGGCCGATTCGCCAGCCAGGAAGCGGTCAGAAAACAACGCGCACTGTGGAAACTGGTGATGGTCTTCATGGGCCTTGACGGCTTCATAATAGGCTTCTTGATTCGGGGTCCGTTTCCAAGGCTGACTATAACTTCAGGGACAGGCATCATTGCGACCATCGTTCTTGTGCTGCTCATGTGGGGTGCCGGCACGTGGACCTTCCGGAAGGTCGAGGAGCTTGATAAGGAACGAGCGACCTGGCAAAGAGGAGCCGACGCCGAGGATCTGGCGGCGCGGGAATCGGGGAAGTTCCCGGAGGAGTTGAAATTCACGAACGACGGGTTGGCGCACCTGGACAAAGGTTTCACGGAAAAGGCCGGGGGAAACGGCAGACCCCGGATCTCGGCTATCGTGCAGACGCGGGGCGATAAGACAAACCCTCCCCGGGCGTCACTGACGCCGAGCTCGACCTGGCCGGGGACTGGAAGGCGGAGCCGAACGCCGAGTTGAAGAATCGGTTCCCCGCCAAGATCAGGCATGGAATATGCTGGCTACAATGAAGTTGATGAAGGTCATACCAACTTCATCCCATAGTCCGGTTGGGGCGGCTCGGTGAAAGCCGGGTTGCCCTCAATGCCCGCCACCAGCCGCCAGGGGTTATTGGTTTCTCCTGGCGGCTCCTCTGTTAACCGTCTCCTTAGCGCAAGAGGCGCATGGCGTTCAGGATGACGGCCATGGCCCCGCTTTCGTGGAGCACGGCGCCCCCGATGGGGCTGATCCAGCCCAGTCCGGCGCCGAGCACCGAGAGCAGATTCAGCACCACGCTAAAAGCGATATTCTGGCGAATGACCTTCATCGTGCGCCGCGAGAGCGCAATGATTTCCGCCATCTTGGTGAGGTCGTCGCTCAGAAAGGCGATGTCCGAGGTCTCGACCGCCACCGCCGTGCCGCCGGCCCCCATCGCCAGGCCGACATCGGCGGCCGCCATCGCCGGGGCGTCGTTGATGCCGTCCCCCAGAAAGGCGACGCGTTGACCGCGCGCTTGCCACTCGCGCACCAGGCGTAGTTTGTCCTCGGGCAGCAAGCCGCTGTGGACCTCCTCGATGCCCGCCTCGGCGGCGATGACTCGCGCGGCGCGCTCGTTGTCACCGGTGAGCATCACCGGGCGCACCGCCTGCGCTTTGAGGCGGCTCACCGCTTCCCTGGCTTCGGCGCGAAGGACATCACGGACGGCGATCAAGCCGACCGCCTGGCCGTCAGCCGCGATGGCCAGGACGGTGTGGCCAAGGGCCTCGAGTTCTCCGGCGCGCCGCTGCCCCTGCGGCGAGAGGGCCACGCCTTTGGCGTGCAGCCATTGCACACGTCCAACTTCAACCCGCCTGCCAGCCACCTGAGCTTCCACGCCGCAGCCGGCACTGGAACGAAACCCGGAGGGTTCGAGCAGAGAAATCCGCTCCGCTTCAGCCGCGCGCCTTATGGCCATGCTCAAGGGGTGCTCGCTGAACCGTTCGGCGCTGGCGGCCAGGCGCAATAACTCGCGGCTGGCCAACGAATCCAAGGGCGCCAGTTCGACCACCGTGGGGCGGCCGAGGGTCAGCGTTCCCGTTTTATCGAAGCCCACGGTATGGGTCTGCCCTACGATCTCGGCGAACTCCCCGCCCTTGACCAGCATCAACCGGCGCGCCGCGTGCCCGATGCTGGCCACGATGGCGGTCGGCGTCGCCAGCACCAGCGCGCAGGGACAAAAGACGATGAGCACGGTAATGCCGCGCGCCACGTCCCCGGTCAGGCCCCACACCACCGCCGCCAGCAGCAGGGCCGTCGGCACATACCACTTCGCCGCCCGGTCGGCGATGCGCTGCACGGGGGCTTGGGAGGCCTGCGCCTCCTCGACCAGGCGCTGGATGCGCGCCAGCGTGGTCTCCTCCCCGACCGTCTGCGCCTCCACCTCAAGCACGCCCGACTGATTGATGCTCCCGGCAAAGACCTGGTCGCCCGGCCGCTTGTCCCGCGGCAGGGATTCACCGGTGATGGGGCTCTCGTCCACGGCCGACTCTCCTCCGACCACGACGCCGTCCACGGCGAGCCGCTCTCCGGGACGGGCGATAAGGCGGTCGCCAACGACCAGTTGGCTGAGCGGCAGTTCGACCTCACCCCCGCCACGGCGCACCAGCACCGTCTCGGGCAGGTTCGCCAGCAGCCCCGCCATCGACCGCCGCGCCCGGGCGATGGTGACCTGCTCGAGCACCCCGCCGCCCAGCAACATCACCGCCACGACCGCCCCCGCGTGGTACTCCCCGACCAGGACGGCGGCCAGAATGGCCAGGGCCACGAGCACCTCCACGCTGATGCGGCGCTGCCAGAGGCCAGCCAGGCAACATCGAAGAATCGGCAGCCCGGCGACCGTCGCCGCGGCCAGGTACAGCCAGCGGCAACCCGCGCTGCCCAACGCCGCCATGACCCATCCCGCCGCCAGCAGGCCCAGCGCCGTGAGGGACGCCAGGGTCTCGGCCGAGAGCAGGGTTTCCCGATAGCTGGTCCACCAGCCGCACTGGCCGCAACAGGCAGTGGCGCCAACCGGCGCCGCCGGCTTGGCCTGAGCCCCCTGAGGGAGGACGGAGGCAGGGCACCCGCAAGGGCTTTCGTTACGCGACGTCATACCGCGGCTATTTCAAGTAGCTCCGCACCACTTGGACGACCTCCTCCGCCGCTTCGACCTGCTCTGTCGTAGGATGGTCCTCGGGGTTCACCACGTGGAACCGGATGTGCCCTTCGAGGATTTCGGTCATGAGGCTGTTGATGGCCCCGCGGCAGGCGACGGTGAGATGCAGCGTTTTGGAGCAGTCAGCGTCCGCCTCGAGCAACCGCTCGAGTGCGTCAAGCTGACCCCGGATGCGCCGCACGCGCAACAGGAGCTTTCGTTTGTCCCGAACCGTGTGAGCCATGATTCGACCTTTCGTTTGAACGCCGCTTATAGCATAGGGGGGTATCCTATATGTGTCAAGCGGGCCAGTCCCAAAAGCTCCGATTCGGGATCTTTGTCGCCAACTTTGTCGCCAACTTTGTCGCAACCTTTGTCGGGATCCTTGTCGGGATCTTTGTCGCCACCTTGATCGAAATCCCGATTCGGAATCGGGACGACCAAGTTGGCGACCAAGGTCCCGACCAAGGCCCGGAATCGGAGGCCGGGGTTGAGTCCCGTCCCTCGCCCTTCCCCACCCCTCCGTCTTACTCCCAGATCTGATTGTAAAACTGGACGATGTCTCCTTTGGTCTTGGACTCTTTGAACTTGATGGCCGAACGGGGGTGCTCGTTGAGAAGGCCGGTGAGCATGTAGGGCAGGTCAAAGCCCCACATCAGGCTCGAACGCATCGGCTCGATAGAGTCCTGAACGCAACGCAGGATGGGCAGGAGGTTGTATTTGGGGTTGTGCAGGAAACCGATGAGCAGTTCCATCGGGCAATTGCCGGCGCCCCGGCCGAGGCCGGCCATGCTGGCGTCCAGGAGGTTCGCGCCCCGGATGATCGCCTCGACCGTGTTGGAGAAGGCCAACTGGAGATTGTTGTGGGCGTGCATGCCCACTTCTTTGCCGGCGGGCTTGGCGTAGTGCAGGTACTTGCGCACGAGATACTGAACCTGCTCGCCGTAAAGCGTGCCAAAGCTGTCCACCACATAGATCCCCTCGGCCTCAGACTCGGCCAGCAGATGCAATCCTTCGTCCAGTTCGTACTCGGGAACGGTTGAAACGGCCATTAGGTTGACGTTGGTCTCGTAGCCCTTGTCATGCGCGTCTTTGACCATTTCCAGGGCGGTGGGGATTTGGTTGATGTAGGTGGCGATGCGGACCAAATCGATGACGCTTTGGTCCTTGGGCAGGATGTCCTCGTGATAGTCCGTGCGCTCGGCATCCGCCATGACGGAGAGCTTCAACGGGCTCGGATTGTCCGCCACAATGCGGCGCATATCCTCTTCCGTGCAGTACTTCCAGGGGCCGTATTCGCCCGGAACGACGATCTTCCGGGAGGCCTTGTAGCCGAGTTCCATGTAATCAACCCCGGCCTGGACGCACGCCGTATAGACCGCTTTGACGACCTGGTCGTCGAAACGATGATTGTTCATCAGGCCCCCGTCGCGGATCGTGCAATCCAGGACCTTGATCTCCGGACGGTAGCCGACCCATCGCCCGGCCGGGGTCTCTTTGGTTTGGTTTGCTTTGGCGCTTGTGGCTTTGGCTGGCATAGAGCAGTGGTTGTTCTTTCGGGCGAAGCATAGTGCAAGGCGCGCCCTTTTCAAGAACGGAATTGGCTTCCCATCCTCCCCTGCCGAACGTGGGGGGGTGGGTTTTCAGGCAGGGGAGGTCGGCCGTTGGGTGTCGCCAAAATCCGAAATCCGAGGCCCGAAACCCGAAGGAAATCCGAAACCCGAAATCCGAAGAGAGAGCCGTGCGCGGCATCTTGCTCAATCACTCGTATCTCAGAGTTCAGCAAAGTTTAACAAAGTTCAATGTATTAGCGTGGATTAGCGTGGATTAGCGGTTCAGATTCGGGCCTTCGGATTTTGGGCTTCCCCGGCGGAAGGCCCCGGCTCGCGTCTTGCCAGGCGCCAGAATGCGGGCATGATATGGTCCCAGTTGTTCTGCATTGGCTCCTGAAAAGAGGGGCGCTTGGGAATGAAACAGGCTCAAAAAAAACCGAGGCCGGCTCCAGTCTTCAGACTGTTGGCCGGCGTGGCGTTGGCGGCCGTGGTGACGGCCCTCTGCGGCTGCCGGACCTTGAGCTTCTATGGGCAAGCCGTCAAAGGCCAGTGTGAGCTGCTGGCTCAGGCGCGGCCGATTCAAACACTCCTGGCCGACCCGCAGACGCCTGACCGGCTCAAGCAACGCCTGCGCCTGCTCCTGAGCCTGCGTCTCTTTGCGGAGCAGAAACTCAAGCTGCCCGTCGATGCCCAATACCAAAAATACGCCGACGTCCACCGCCGCTTCGTCGTGTGGAACGTCGAGGCCGCCCCGGAGTTTTCCCTGCAACCCAAGACCTGGTGGTATCCGCTGGTGGGCCGGTTGGAATACCGCGGCTATTTTTCCGAAACGGCCGCCGGCCGCTACGGAAGCTGGCTGCAACGTAAAGGTTCCGATGTTTATGTGGGCGGCGCGCAGGCCTATTCGACGCTGGGCTGGTTCAAAGACCCGGTACTCAACACCTATGTCTTCGAGCCGGACGCCGACTTGGCGGAGGTGATTTTCCACGAGTTGGGCCACCAGCGGGTCTTTGCCCGCGGCGACACGGACTTCAACGAGGCCTTCGCCACGACCGTCGGCCAGGAAGGCGCCCGCCGCTGGCTGCGCGCCCAGGGTGTGAGCGCCGAATATGAGGTTTACCGGGCCGAACTCCGGCGCACCGCCCAATTCGCGCGCCTGATCATGGACACCCGCGCGCAACTCGCAACGCTTTACGGCGATGAGCCTAACGAATGGGGCAAACTCAAAGCCACCGACCAGAAGCGCCAGGTGCCTCGCCAGGAAATGCGCCGCCAGAAACAACGCATCCTCGAGCAGCTCAGAGCGGCCTACTCCGGTCTCAAGGCAGAGTGGGGCGGCGACCCGGAATACGACGCCTGGTTTTCACGCGAGATCAACAATGCGAAGCTCAACTCGGTGGCCGCTTACTACGACCTGGTCCCCGGCTTCCAACGACTGCTCGAGATCAACGGAGGCGACCTGGACAAGTTCTACCAAGCCGCCGAGCGCCTGTCCAAAACGCCCAAAAGGCAACGGCACCGACTCCTGCGGCTCCTGGCGCAGGAGGGCCTGTCCCTAATACCTCACGGTTTGACCCAGGATTCGGCCGGTTATCCGGCCAGGCTGGTTCTCGCCGCTGACCAGGGTCAAATCCAAGGTGGTCGGGCTGCTGCCAGCCACGCCGGTGAGTTGAACTTGGGAAAGAGCCAGGGTCGGGCTGTAGGAGCCGGCGAGGTTGGCACTGAGCGTGCGCGCGGCCGGCAGGTAGACCGCCTGGCCGGGCGCTCCAGGGTTGTGAACTAGAATCGTGGCCGTGCCCGCAAGCCGATTGAGCGGCAGGATATCCATGTTCACGCTCCAGCCGCCGTCCACGCCGGGCGGCAGGAGGACCCTGAAGTCCTCGCCGGGGATGACGCTGCCGCCGCCGAGCCCGGAGATGCTCACGCTGCCGCGCACGGGGGCGCCTCGAACGGGGGCGATCAAGGCGGGCGGGTTGGCCGGATCGGGGTCCACCGTCAGGTTATAGGTCACGGAGATGTGGAAGGAATGCTGCCGGCCGGCAATGATATTCAGGCCGCTTCCCGCCAGGGACACGCTGAAGCTGGCCCGGGTGTCGTTGCCGCTCAGGCTGACGCCGCCGCTGAGCACGTAGTTCGCGGCCACCACATTCGGGCCCAGGGTGACCACGGTGGTTCCCGCCCCACTCAGCCGCCCGGCCAAGTCATGCGTGATGTTCACCACGAACGAGAGCGGCAAGGAGCTCCCGCTCCCGACCAGTTGCTGATTGAGCTGGTAGGGCCCCGTGAAATCCCAAACCGGGAAGGTGGTGCGGTCGAACGCGAACGACACCTGCCCCGAGGGCGCCTGGGCCCAGGCTAAGGGAAGCGACAGCAGCAGCGCGGGAAGGAATAAAAGCCGGTTCTTCATGGACCTAATCATATATCACTGGCCGGGCGCAACGGCGCCCGATTAACCGCCAGCATGTCCCCCCAACGGCATTTCGTCAAGCAATGAAATCAGCAGACAAAATCCGTTGCCTGTGGGCCGCGACAGCACTAACCTGCCGGCGACTTCGGTGAGTCCGATCGAATCAAAATACATCGAGAAGAAATCGTACTGGTCTCGTTATCCAGGGGATCAGACGCCGGCCATGCGTGAAGCCCATGCGCGGCGGGCCACCGAGTTCGCTGACGAGGCGGAATGGTTCCGCTGCGTCAAAAACGACTTTCCCAAATACCTCCCGTTCTTGAAGGAAGAGTGCGGCATCGAATTCTTCGGGCGCATCCTCGAGATCGGCGCGGGCGGCGCCTGGCTCAGCGCCGAGCTCTCCAGGCAACCGCGCGTCGTGGAGATCGTGGCGATCGACTTTTCCCAGCGGCTGCTCCGGGAGCAGGCCCCCAAGGTCTTCGCGCTCCTCAACGCCAATGTGGCCAAAATCACCCGCATGCCCGGCGATTTCCACCAACTCGATTTTGCCTCCGATTACTTCGATTTTGTGGTCAGCTCGGCCGTGCTTCACCACGCGGACAACATCGTCCAGGTCTTGCGCGAGGTCAAACGCGTGTTGAAACCCGGCGGGCAGTTCGTCGCTATCCGCGAGCCGGTATGGCCGCTGGTCAAAATCAAGTCCCGGGCGAAGATGCTCGCCAAACTCGTGGCCACCGGCGTCAACGAGCGATTTTACACCCTGGCCGACTACAAAGAGTTTTTCCGGCAGGCCGCCTTGCCGATGCAGGTCAGACGGGTCAACCTCTCCGAGGGCTTCAAGTATTACGTCAATAAGCTCGTCAACGGCCTGACCCACGCCCGCTATGCCTTCGTCGGCGCCAAACGCAGCCCCGCCGCCAGGAAAAAATGAGCCGCGAGAGGTAGCGCATGGACCGGCAGGGTATCCTGGCGCAGCCCGAAGCCATCCGCCGCGCCGAGGAGGAATCCCTGGGCGACGCCGAGTTGAGGGAGCGCCGGCGGGAGCGGGAGAGCCTGCGCCGCGAGGCGAAGGACGAGCAGTACGTGGCAGCGGTCGCCGGGAAATTAAAGGAGCTTTTCCCCGGATGCCCCCCTGGCGAGGCCGAGGCGATTGCGGAACACGCGTGCGCCAAATACTCCGGCCGCGTGGGCCGATCGGCTGCGGCCAAAGAACTCGACCCGGCGGCCCTGCGCCTCGCGGTCATCGCCCATATCCGCCACGAGCAAACTCAGGTTGACTTGAGAGGGCGAAGCGGGGATATTTGATCCAGCCAAACCGTATGAAACGAGTGATCGTTGCAGTATTCGCGTCGTGTTTGTGGATCGCGGGCGTGCCGGGAGATGAGCCGCCGCAGGGTCAAGCCCCGTCGGTTCCCGCCGCATGGCGCGGCCAGGTCACGGACGCCGCACAGCTTCCGATCGAACGGAATGCCTGGGGGACGCTGCAGTGGCTGTGCAACGGCAAGCTGATGCCCGGCTCGCAGCAAACCGTGGGCCTGGCCACCATTCTGCCCGGCAAACGGAACCCGGTGCATTTCCACCCCAACTGCGAAGAGGTCCTCTATGTGATCTCCGGCCAGGGCTTGCAGAACTGCGATGGCCGCACCATCCTGTTGAAGGCTGGAATGACCATCCGCATCCCGGCCAAGGTCAAGCACAACGTCGTGAATACGGGCGCCGAAACGCTCCGAGCGCTGGTTTCGTTCTCCACGGGCGACCGCCAGACGGTGTGGCTGGAGGAGCAACCGGCGAAGTAGGTGCTCGAACTCCGGCCCCGCCCGGTCAAAACCCGACGCCTTTCGGAAATGCAGGCGGGCCTCTGTCCCGGAGGGACACTACGACAATAGCCCAGCGTTTCAACGCTGGGACAGGCCAGTTTTGTTTTGCACCCGTCCCGAAGGGACGGCTGAACCCGTCGAGTGCGGGGCGCGTGCCCTTCAGGCCGGCTCTCGGCCGTCCCTTCGGGACTTGGGGTCTTATGACCGCGAAACCCAGCGTTGAAACGCAGGGCTATTTTCGAATGTCCCTTCGGGACAGCGGCTGCCGACCGGGGCAAGGCAATTCCCGAACGGCATGGGGTCAAAACCCAGTACCGCCCTCCGCCGCGTCAAAAAACGGCCCCTTCCGAGCTGCTCGGAAGGGGCGCAATGACAACCACCGAAAGGTCCGCCTAGAACCTGTAAATGATGTTGGCCGCCAGCATCCAGACATTGTCCTTGGTAGGCGTGCCGGCCGTTTCGCCGCCGAAAACAGGCATGTCGGTCAGGGAGTGATCCCATCGCAGCTCAAGGCGGCTGATGACGTTTTTCCACAGGTCGTACTGCACGGTCCCTGTCATGGCCAGAACAGTACCGTCTGGGCTGTACAGGCCGAAGAATCCAGAGCTGTCCTTCAAGTACTCGCCGCGGGCATGGAAGCTCAGTTTTTCCGTGGCCTTGTAGCTGGCATAGCCGGCGGCGGCCCAGGTTTGGCCGGTGACTCCGTAGAGGTCGAGGTAGTCAAAGGCCACGCCCAATTGCAGCTCTTTGATCGGGGTGGCGACCGTGGCGCCGAGATAGTAGCTGGTTTGGTCGCCAGTGCCGCCGACCGATGTGAGGGTGTAGGCGTGATCAGAGAAGCCATTGACGAAGCCGGCGTAGAAGGTGGAGCCGGCCAGGAATCCCATGCTGTCCGGAGCGGTCAAGGCGAGGGAGGCCATGTAGGTCTTATAGCTCTCTGCCTTATTGGCGCCGGAGGTATTGAGACCCTCGAACGCGCGCTCGTTGATCACCGGGCCGACGGTGTCGGCTACGCCTGCGCTCACGCTCAGGGCACTGCCGAAACGATAGGTGGCCAACGCCCCAGTATGGGTCTGCGGCTCCATGCTATGGCCGTAGGAACGGGTATAGTTGGGATCGTTGGGGGATTCGACCGATTCATACCCCAGGATGCTGTCGAACACGCCGACTTTGACGTCAATGCCATTACCCACGGGTGCGTTCAACAAGACGTAGGCCTGCCGGATGGCAAAGTCCGAGGGTGAGGTCCCGTTGATCAGAGCCGAGGTGGTGTGCAGCGTATTGGCATCCGGTCCGGCCCACAGGTCAACGCGATACCCGGCGGACCAGGGTGTCTCATCCAGCGGCTTGGCGATGGTGATCTGGACCACATCCAGGTTGAAGCCGTCGGCCTTGCTCGGGGTGTTGAACTTGTAGGGGGCCGGGTTTTGGTTGCCGGTCCCGAAGTTCCATTGGGCTGAGGTGTCCACATATCCGCCGATGGTGGTCGAGGAGAGCGCCGTCGCGACGACACTGGGCTTCTCCTCGGCTTTGGCAGCGGACGCCAGGCTGACCACCCCCACGGCGGCCAGTGCTACGGTCCATTTATCAAACTTCATACGTTCCTCCGATATGTTAATTATTCTGCTGGTAACTGTCTAATTTTGCATCTCGAAAGAGGGCAGATCCGGTCTGCCCCCGCACCAAAACCGGTGCTCTTGAAGCTATAGATAGAAAAAAGCGCGCCGCTTGACAACAAGTTTCTTTCTCCCGATTTCGGACAACCCTGTACCAACCTGGGGCATAGGCCGCCGGAAGACGGGCCGGGTTTCAAGGGCATCGCAGGTTTCAGGGATATGGAACGAAGTCTGCTGCCTGTCACCGGATACTGATTATGGGTTCATTTGCTTTTGTCGCTCACGATACGGTTTCGGGACGCGAGATCCGGAGTTCGGTGGAGGCGGGCACGGAAGAGGCTGCCATCGCCACCCTGTTGAGGCGCAACCTCCTGGTCGTCGCGATTCAGGAGAAAGCCTCCAAGAAAGGCCGCACTGGCGGAGGCCGGGTGCCGGCCATGGACCTGGTGATCTTCACTCGACAACTGGCCACGATGATCGATGCCGGCCTGGCGATGGTGCAATCATTGCAAGGCTTGGCCGAGCAGACCTCGAACAAGGTCATGCGCGACGTCATCAAGGATGTTTGCTTGCGCGTCGAGGGCGGAGACAGTTTCTCGGAGGCCCTTCAAAAGCATCCCAAGGCTTTTAATCGGCTTTTCATCTGCATGGTCGCCGCCGGGGAACGAGGAGGGTTGTTGGCCGAGATTCTGGCCCGCTTGGCCACGTATCTCGAAAATGCCTCCCGAATACGCAAGAAGGTGAAATCCGCCATGATGTATCCGACGGTGGTCACGGTCGTGGCGATACTCATTACGAGCTTCCTGCTGGTTAAAGTTGTGCCCGTCTTCGGGGATGTCTTCTCGACCTTTGGCGCTCAGCTTCCTGCCCCGACGCAATACCTGATTAACACGAGCAACTTTGTAAGGCATTACATCATCCTTCTCGTCTTGGGCCTGGGAGCGATGGTTTATGCCTGGTTGTACTTCATCCGAACGGTTGTCGGCCGCCATTTTTGGGATTCCCGTCGCATCAAGCTGCCGATCTTCGGCTCCATCGCGCATAAGATCTGCCTGGCGCGGTTCAATCGCACGCTGGCTTCGCTCGTGCGCAGCGGCGTGCCGATCCTGGAAGTGCTGCAGATTGTCTCCCAGACCGTGGGCAACGCCGTGATGGAAAAGGCCATCAAGGCCGCGGCGCTCGATATCGAACGCGGCGAGAGCATCTCGAGTGCCCTGTCCAAGCACTCGGTCTTTCCGAGCATGACCATCCGCATGGTGACCGCCGGGGAGCAAACCGGCAAGCTCGACAACATGCTCGAGCGGATGGCCGACTTTCTGGACGAGGAGATCGAGACGACCCTGGCGGGGCTGATGTCTCTGATTGAGCCACTCCTCATCGTCTTCCTCGGGGTGGTCGTCGGCGGCATGGTCATCTGTATGTTCCTGCCCATCTTCAAGCTATCGACCATCATCAATAAACGTTAGCCCTGGGCGGTTTCGCCCCCATCATGCCGGAGCCGGATCAGCCCTGCTTGGCCCACGGCGGTTGACAAAGTCGTGTTCTGGAGTGCGCCGGCAGAGCGAAGCGTCCCGACGAGTCGGGGTTTTAGCCGCCCGGGGACATCCAGGAAGGTTGGACGGTGCCCGAGCCAAAGCGGTGTCGCGCTTCGCTTGCCACCGCACTCCAAAGTGGTGTGCCCCAGACGGCTCGACAGACTTTGTCACTAGCCGTGGGCCTGGCCCGGGCCGCTGTCATTTCGGGCTTGCCCGGCTGCCGGCTTTATGGTTTTCTTAATTCCCAGCGGTTTCCAGGCGCCAGGGTTGGCCGCATCGCCTGGCAAACGCTGATTGACGGATTCATTGATTGACTGATTCGAAAACCAAACATATGCCACTGACACATACCAGAGATTTGTTCGCCAAAGCGCTCAAAGGCAAATACGCGCTTGGGGCTTTCAACGTCAACAATATGGAACTCCTCCAGGCGATAGTGGAAGCCTGTGAAGCGGAAAAAGCGCCGGTCATCCTCCAGATCTCGAAAGGCGCTCGCGGCTACGCCAACCCGATCTATCTCAAGAAACTCATCGAGGCGGCCGTCAGCCTGTCCAACATCCCCATCGCGGTGCATCTGGACCACGGCGACAGCTTCGAGTTGTGCAAAGATTGCATCGATGAAGGCTTTACCAGCGTGATGATTGACGCCAGCCACGAACCGCTCGAGAAGAACGTCGAGGTCTGCCGCCGAGTGGTGGAATACGCCCACAAACACAACTGCGTGGTGGAAGGGGAGTTGGGCCACCTGGTCGGCGCCCAATTCGACGAGGGCGAGGAGGGCGGCAGCTACTCCACCGAGGGCCATTACACTCACCCCCACCAAGCGGTTGAGTTCGTCCGGCTCTCCGGCGTGGATTCGCTGGCCGTGGCCATCGGCAACTCTCACGGGGCCTACAAGTTCAAGGGCGAACAACACCTCGACCTCGAGCGCCTCACCGCCATCAAGAAAGCCCTCATGGATGCGGGGTTGGGCGACTATCCCCTCGTCCTGCACGGGGCCTCGAGCGTCCCCAAGGAACTCGTCGAAGACATCAACAAATACGGCGGCAAACTTGGCGTCGACACCGCCGGGGTGCCGGAGTCGGACATCGAAGTGGCCCGCCGCACCGGCTGCACCAAGGTGAATATCGATACCGACCTGCGCCTGGCGATGACCGCCGGCATCCGCAAGGTCTTCGCCGAAACCCCCAAAGAATTCGACCCCCGCAAATACCTCGGCCCTGCTCGCGCTCGAGTCAAAGAACTGGTCAGGCACAAGGTCCGCAACGTCCTGTGCTGCGCCGGGCACGCCTTCGATTAGCGCGCCAACCGAACGGGAACCTTTGTCGGGAACCTTTGTCGCCACCCTTTGTCGAAAGCCAGCCCGTTCGACGAAGTTCACGACAAAGGGTTGCGACAAAGGTTGGGACAAAGTTTGCGACTGAGGTCCGGAATCGAGCATTTGGGACAGGCCTTAGCTAGCCCACCAGCCGGTACCAGTTGTCCCGCTGGCGCGGTTCGTAGCCGGCATCGGCGATCAGCCGGCGCATGTCGGCTACCGTCATCTGGAAGCTCGCCCCGGCCTGAGAGACCACATTCTCCTCGATCATGATGCTGCCCAGGTCGTTGGCGCCGTACTTCAATGCCACCTGGCCAACACCTTGTCCCTGGGTCACCCACGAACTCTGCACGTTGGCAAAATTGTCCAAATAAATGCGCGCCACCGCCTGGGTCCGCAAATACTCGTGCGCCCCTGCCGTCGGCGCCCGCAGCCGCGTATGCTCCGCCTGGAAGGTCCAGGCGATGAACGCCGTGAACCCCTTGGTCTGGTCCTGCTGCGCCCGCACGCGCTCGAGATGTTCCACCCGGTCCGCCAGGCTCTCGACGTGGCCGAACATCATCGTTGCCGAGGAGTTCAAGCCGAGCCGGTGGGCGACGGCCATGACTTCGAGCCAATCGTCGCTCATCGCCTTGAGTGGCGAAACCCGCTTCCGAACCCGGTCCACCAGAATCTCGCCTCCCCCGCCGGGAATCGAACCCAGGCCGGCGGCCCGGAAATCGGCGATGATGCGTTCGAGCGGCTCGTTGAACACCTCGCGGAAGTGGACGAACTCGCTCGGGCTAAACCCGTGGATATTGATCTGCGGAAAGCGCTGCTTTACGCGCGAAAGCAGATCCAGATACCATTGTTTGGTGAGCTTGGGGTGATGCCCCCCTTGCAGGAGAATCTGCGTGCCGCCCAGTTCAATTGTCTCCTCGATCTTCCGCTCCATTTCCGCAAGGGAAATCACGTAGGCGTCGGCATCCTTTTCCGTGCGATAAAACGCGCAGAACTTGCAATACACGTTGCAGATGTTCGTGTAGTTGATGTTCCGGTCGACAATATAGGTGACGATTTCGTTTCCGCGCCCGTCGTAGGCGTCTGCCTTGGCAAGCTGTCGCCGCCGCTCCGCCAGCGCGCCCAACTCCTCGAGCGGCAAAGAGTAAAGCCGCAACGCCTCGGCCTGGTCAACCCGGCGGCCGTCCCAGACCTTTTGCAACAATTCATCCAATGCGGCGTCGTAAATCACAGCGCCAACCTAGCGCAAGAGACGCTCGAAGACAAGACGGCAGGACCACCGAGAGTGAACTCAGTGGTCCCGCCGGAAGACCCAATGTCGAGGTGAAGGTTCGCTACCGCCCATGTCCGCCGCCATGTCCACCGCCGGAGCCGCCGCCATGTCCACCACCGGAGCCGCCGCCATGTGCGCCGCCAAAGCCGCCGCCGTGGAACCCGCCGCCAACGCCGCCGCGGTAGCCACCCCAACCTCCGCGGTAGCCGCCCCACCCCCCGCGGTA
>Ga0209415_10005037_pt1 | contig 23943 bp, 28 predicted proteins | sample PeaSoiSIISIP2007_FD_187696 | JGI IMG/M metagenome (GOLD analysis project Ga0209415, IMG submission 187696) | Peat soil microbial communities from Weissenstadt, Germany - SII-SIP-2007 (SPAdes) (version 2) | ecosystem: Environmental > Terrestrial > Soil > Wetlands > Peat | place: Germany... | reverse complement strand
TGATCGACGAGCCACATCGCGACCTCTGCAACCTTGGCGGGGAACTCCTCGATCTCGATGCCGTAGAATGCGTCAACGTCGATGGCACCCTTCATCTCCTCACGCATGGACTGGACACTGAGCACCCGCTGGGCCGGGTCATGCGAGCGGCCTCGGAGCCTGGCCCGTATCTCGGTGTCCAGAAGGCGTAGCTCTCGGTACGCGATTGCAAGGAAGTTTCCGCACCCGCAGGCCGGGTCGAGAAACCTAAGCTGGGAAATCTTAACGAGCAGCTCGCCGAGGGCCCTCTTGTCGGACCGGCAGGCCTCCATCTCGGACCGCAGGTCGTCTAGGAATAGCGACCGGACCACCTTGAGTATGTTGGTCTCTGAGGTGTAGTGGCCCCCGAGATCGCGCCTCTTCTCTTGGTCCATGACCGACTGGAAGAGGGTGCCGAAGATTGCGGGGGAGACGGGTCCCCAATCGAACTGGCAACACTTCAGAAGGAGGTCGCGCATTCCGACGTCGAAGTCGGGACTGTCAAATCGCTCCTTGAACAGTCCCCCGTTCACGTACGGCAGGACATCAAGGGTCGGGTCTAGTTTCTCCCCTCGCTTCTCCTTCTCGGTATCGAGCACCTGAAACAGTTTCGAAAGGCGAGAACCAACGTCGGATCCGTCGGGGGCGGTCCTGTCGCGGACGTAGTTGGCAAACTGTCCCCGCTCGAAGATTTCGGTGCTGTCGGCGAATAGGCAGAACATGATGCGGACGAGGAACACCTCTAGCGCCTGGCCCGTGTACCCCGATTTCTCTAGCGCATCATGGAGACCGCCCATCAATTCCGCCGCCCTAATTGTTACCTTCGCTCGTTCCGCCTCCTCGGTGCTGGACCCGCCCAGCATGAAGCGGAAAAGTCCTGTGTTGCCGTGAAGATCATTAAGGGCGAATTCTCGGGCCTTCACTCGCCTGCGTTCGATGTCGTACAGTTTGAACCGCTTGAAGTCGGAGACGAGGACGAACTTTGGCCGCTCCTTCGCCGGCAGCATCGAGACATACCGAAGGGCTTGGTCGTAGGCGTCATCGAGCGACTTCTCCGCGGACTTGTGTTCAATTATGAGCAGGCCCGGCCAGAGAAGGTCGACAAATTTGGTAGTCCCGCCTGGGAACGGGACGGGTCGCTCGAACTGGGCTACAAGCTTGAGGTCAATCCCGAAGACGTTGAAGAACCCGATCCAGAAGCTCTGGGACTCAGACTTCTCACTGAAGGCGTCCTGCCACCTTCCGGAGAAGGCGTAGGCCCGTTCCTGAATCTGGGTAGAAGTTAATGGCTCAACCCCTACCATCCACTTACGCCCCTGTTCTGACGGAGGATGCCCGGGCCCGTCACGAATCGGTCAGCCACGACTATCGCCTTAACTTTGACCGCGGGTGGGACCCCGTCCGCGTCGGACTAGATTCACAATATCGCCTCGACCTAACTACAGCGGGACGATCAGGACCGCATCGAGGTGAGCTCTGTCAGTGGCGCCGCAGAACTGGCCAGAAGCGGCGCCGGGGAAATGGACAGCTCTATCCGAGCTTCGGAGGAGGGGGCGAGGGGGAGGAACCCTTTGCTTCGAGTCGAACAGCAGGCGCTCATCCGCGAGCTCGCCACCCAGAAGTTGTCCATCAGCCGCATCGCACGTGAGGTAGGGGTCCACCGCCACACCGTCCAGGCGTTCCTCCTCCAAGGGCCGCCGGGAGCCCGCGCACCTCGTGCTGAGCGGGCCAGCCCGATTGACCCCTTCGCGGATTATCTGCGAGCTCGACTCGCCCAGTATGACCTGAGCGCCGTCCGGCTCCTCGAGGAGATCCGCGAGCGAGGCTATCGCGGTAGCTACACCGTCGTCAAGGACTTCGTTCGGCCCCTGAAGCACGACCGGACGCTCGCCGCCGTCGTCCGCTTCGAGACGCCTCCGGGGGTCCAGTCCCAAGTCGACTTCGGTCACTTCGGATTCCTCGAGGAGGACGGCGCCCGTCGCCACCTGTACGGCTTCTCGATGGTCCTCGGCTACTCGCGCTGCCGCTTCGTCGAGTTCCTGACGAGGATCGACACCCCGCGGCTCGTCCAGTGCCACCTGGACGCCTTCGACTACTTCGGCGGCTACACCGACGAGATCCTCTACGACAACATGAGCCAGGTCGTCCTCGAACGGGCGCTCCGTACCGAGGAGAACCAGTGGAACCCGCTCTTCGAGGACTTCGCGAAGTACTACGGCTTCCGGACCCGGCTCTGCTGGCCGTACCGCCCCGAGACCAAGGGCAAGATCGAGCGCACCATTGGGTTCGTCAAGAGCAACTTCTTCCTCGGCCGGCCCTTCTCCGGACTGACGGACCTCAACCTCCAGGCGCAGCGCTGGTGCAACACCGTCAACGCCGAGCGGATCCACGCCACGACGGGCGTGGTCCCGATCTCCCAGCTTGAGGCGGAACAGCTGCACCCGGTCGGAGATCGAGCGCCGTACCAGATCGTCGTCACGGAGACCCGGCGGGTCAGTCGGGAGTGCTTCGTGTCGTATCTCGGGAACCGCTACTCGGTGCCATGGCGCTTCGCCGGGCGAGAGGCGCAGCTCGAGATCCGGGACGGGGTTCTGATTGTCCGGGTCGACAGCGAGGAGCGCTGTCGACACGAGCTGCGCTCGGGGAGCGGCGCCGTGGTCCGGACGAAGGAACACTTCGCGGGGCTCTACGGCGCCACTCGGCAGCAGAACCTCCACGAGTTCCTCCGCACCCATCGGGAGGGACCGCTGCCGACGGTCGAGGAGCGGCCGCTGGCCGTCTACGACCGGTTCCTCGGAGGTGCGGCATGAAGAGCCTCGCCTACGACCGTCTGCACGCGGACCTCCAATCGATGGGCCTCTCGACGATGGAGAGGAACCTGGACGGTGCCCTCGAGCTCGGGATGAAGGGGGAGCGCCCCCTCACCGAGATCCTCGACGACCTCGTCCACGAGGAGCTGAAGGCCCGGCACGCCGTCTTGACGGAGACCCACCTCCGTCAGGCTGGGTTCCCCGTCCGCAAGACGCTCGAGGAGTTCGACTACAAGGCTCAGCCCTCGGTGGACCCGAAGGCGATCGAGGAGCTCGCGACGATGCGCTTCGTGCACAACGCCGAGAACGTGATCCTCCTCGGACCGAGCGGGGTCGGGAAGACCCACCTGGCCATCGGGCTCGGGATCGAGGCCGCGCGGGCCGGCCTCTCCGTGACCTACGCCTCGGCGGGCCGAGCGCTGACGAAGCTCAAGCAGGCGGAGGCGCGCGGCGTAGGGGACCGAGCCCTTCGGACCCTGTGCCGCTCCAAGCTGCTCATCCTCGACGAGATCGGGTATCTGCCGTGGGACCGGGACGCCGCTCACCTGTTCTTCCAGGTGGTGGCGAACCGGTACGAGCGGGCGTCGACGATCTTCACCTCGAACAAGGTCTACTCGGAGTGGGGGGAGGTGCTGGGCGACCCGGTGCTCGCCTCGGCGGTGCTGGACCGGATACTGCACCACTCGACGACGGTGAACATCAAGGGCGAGAGCTACCGGCTCCGGGTGAAGAAGCGGGCCGGGACCCCCACCCCCGTGATGCCGGTGGAGTCGAAGATGAACGGGAAGCAGAGCGCCCGGACGCAGGAGGAGTGACCCCTATGCTTTATGAACAAGTGGCCAAGTCTTCGGCGCCGAAACTGGCCAATTTACCGGCGCCGTTGACAGCTCCGCGGGCGTGTGCTTTCAGCCACCACTTGGTGGGGCGGAGCCTTCCTTTCGGCGGGAGGTACAGCTTGGAGAGCTTTCGCAAGAGAGGAGGTAGCTCGCGCTCGAGGAACGCCCGTCTTGAGGGGGAAGTCGTCCCTACGACGAACGGGGTGCGGAACGGCCGCACCCTCCGGAGTGCTTCCCACTCATCAGGAGCTCCGGACTTTGACCGTGGGCTCGGAACGCACTCCCGAATGACACGGGAGATCCGGCGCAGGTCCTGCCGCGCCTCCTCGGACAAGAGCTCGGAAATCGCCGTTGCGCGGTGCCCCGCGCCAATGCAGTAACGAGCCGTCTTGCCCTTGACCTTCGGCTGTTCCTTCAGGACGCCGAAGCGTTCGAGGTTCTTGATGACCCGCTCGAGCCTGTGGTGCTCCGAGGTACGGAGGCCGGCCATCCATGCTACGTCGCCCGGGTAGAACCCGCCCACCCGAACGAGGTGGTTGGTCGGAGCGTTGAACCGGGAGGATCCGGACGTCCGGTTCCTGCACCTTCGATCCGCGAGCACCAAGAGGACGAACCAGGCACGTCGAGTCGCTCGGTCGATGGCCGGCCATGCCATCAGAATGTCCATCTCCTCGAAGTCCGGGAAGGCGACGCCCAGCTTTACCAACCTCAGCCGCACCGCCTCGTCCCGGAGCACCTCTGCAGTCGACGGCATCTCTACCGGTTCCTGACGATCTGGGCCGCGCGCCGAATACTCGGTCACCTCCACCCCCTCGAGCAGCTCCGCGAGTTCGCCCGTCACGCGGGCGCCTCCCCTGCTCTTGACTCGGGCAGCGCCCCAGGAAATCACGGGCTCCTCTCCTCGAGAATCACACATAACTTCCCCGTTCGCGGTTCCGCTCGGAATTTATGATTCTCATACTGATAAGGACAAGGGTGCTAAGGCGATGAACCGTCGGGAGTCGAAAGCCCTCGAGCAGGGCGGCTCCGTCACCGCCGTTCTGCCCGCCGACTGGGTGCGGGGAAACGGCGTGCGACCGGGAGACGTGCTTGTCGTTGAATACGGCGCCGCGGTGACGGTTCGTCCTAAGAACCCCTCGCGGGGTGCTCGGTGAGCGAGTCCGCGGCCCCGCCCGCGCCAACCGGCGCGAAGAGGCTGCTCGCGGCCTGGGCGGAGGTCGTGAGGGAGGCGGCTGAGCGACCCGACGAGGCCGCCCGTGAACGCGAAGAGGTGACGCCGGCCCGGCACCGCCGCTGAGCGGCCCGACTAACGAGATTCGTCTCGCCGCGCTCGAGCGGAGGGTTGAGGAACTCGAGCAGCGCCTACGTCGGGTCGAGGAACGCCCTCGCCCGGATCCCCTGCCGAGCACCCTCGACGAAGATCATCAAAGAGGGGGGTGGCCCGGCTGAGCGACGAGCCGGGCGACCTCCGTGCGAAGGGGTACTATCTGCTCCCGCTCCCGCCTCGTCGGAAATTCCCGCCCCCCACCGGGTGGAATCTCCCTAAGAACCGGGACACCACCCACGAGCTCCCGCCGGGATGCAACGTCGCTCTCGCGACCGGCCCGTCGTGGGGCGGGCCGGTCGTCGTGATCGCCAACGACGCCCGAGCGACCGAGTACTTCACCGGCATGTTCGGACCACCGACCGTCTGGGCGCACCGTGGGCCTCACTGGTGGTTCCGCGCTCCGGCCGGCACCGAGGGAATCGCCGCGTCGACCTTCTCCTTCGGCGAGGCGGAGATGCACTCCGATGGCAGGTACGTCCTGATCCCGCCGGACGTCCACCCAAGCGGCGAAGTCTACCGCTGGGACCACGGGCCGGCTCCACCTCTCGCGGACCTCCCCGAGTTGCCCGACGATATTCGCGAGGTCTTCGGGGTCGCGCGGTCGGGTGACCGGGCCCCTGCCTCCGTCGGCCGCGTCGCCGGAAAGGTCCCCTACGGGGCGCGCCGGCGCGTCCTGTGCCGCGAGGCTCGGACACTTGCTCGTGCGGGGCTCCCGGAGGAGCAGATCCGCGAGCAGCTCCGCCTGTTTCAGGAGGCCGAGTTCCCGCCTGAGAGGCCTGGTGACCGACGGTACGCTGATGGTGCAGCGTACGTCGCACGTTGGGCGGTCAGGTACTACTCCCCCGCGCCGAACGCCGTGCCGGTTGTTCCCCAGCGGGGCGCGCCAGTCCGAACGATCCGCGATGTGCTGGGCGACCTTCCATGACTCCGAACAACGGTTTCCCGGAAGGTCTCTTCGCCAACGAGGGGACGGCCGAACATCCCGACCTGAAGCCGAGTCGAGTAGGGTTCGTCCGGTGGCTCATGAAGGAGGGCACCTACGCGGCACCAAGCGATACCTTCGGAGATCGCGGGTTCGAGGTGCTCCTCTACGAAGGCGGGCTCTACCGAGACGGTGCTCCGGCGTTCATTCACGCCCGAGTCGAGGACGCCTTCGAGTACGCCGGACTAACAGCGAGCAAGAGCTTCGCCCAGGAGGTCGTCGGCTCGGTCGCGCGGCGGTCATTGAAACCGCGCTCGTCGTTCAACCCGCCGGGGTTCCTCAACCTCGAGAACGGCGTCTACGAGATCGCCACGGGTGAGCTGCATCCGCACTCCCCGGTGCGGCGGTTCACCTGGCAGCTCCCCATCAAGTTCGACCCGTCGGCGACGTGTCCCGCGTTCCTCCGGTTCCTCGTTGAGGTACTGCCCGAGGAGAAGATGCGTCACGAGATCCAGAAGCTCTTCGGCTACTGCATCGGTGTCCCGGGCCACCCCTACCAGTGCGCGCACCTGTTCGTCGGCGAGGGCAACAACGGGAAGAGCACTGTCCTCACCGTCCTGACCTCGCTCCTCGGGAGGGAGAACGTCACCGCCGAGACGCTGACCTCTCTCACCGAAAACACGTTCGCGCCAGCGAACCTCTGGGGGAAGCTGGCGAACGTCTTCGCCGACCTCCCGAGCAACCCGCTCCGGTACACCTCGGTCTTCAAGGCACTCACCGGCGGCGACAAGGTGAGGGCCGAGCACAAGTTCGGGAAGACGTTCTACTTCGTCAACGGGGCGAAGCTCGTCTTCTCGGCGAACGAGCTTCCGGAGGTCAACGATCGGACCCGAGCGTTCTGGCGGCGGTGGTTCCTCATCCGGTTCGACCAGGACTTCACCGGCCGCGAGGACCGGGCCCTGCAAGGGAAGCTCCTCGCGGAGCTTCCCGGGGTCTTGCATTGGGCGCTCGCCGGGATCCCGATGCTCGAGAAGGACGCGGGGTTCTTGACCGAGCTCGGGGCAGACGACCTCAAGTCGGAATGGCGGCGGCGATCCGATACGCTCGCATGGTTCGTGTCGGAGCGGGTCGTCGTTCAAGCCACCGAGCGGACCCAGAAGGAGGAGTTCTACGAGGCGTACGCCGAGTTCTGCGCGGCGAATCAGGCGTCGCCGAAATCCCCTGAGACCGTGGGCAAGGAGCTCCCGAGGCACGCCCCTTCGGTGCGCACCGCGAGGAGCCGGGTCAGCGGAGAGATCGTCCGATTCTGGCAGGGTCTGCGTCTCAGGCCGGATGCAGGAGTACAACCACCCGTCACACCCGCCACACCCGGCACAGGGGCGAGCCAAACCACCCTCCCGGACGGGCCTGTGTTAGGTGTGTCAAGTGTGACGGGCCCTCACCTATCTGCACCGGGCCGGGAGGGGGGCGAGCCGTGACGCCTCGAGGCGGCCGTCCTCGCACCTTCGACCCCGCGATCGTGCCGCTCGCGGTCGAACGGCACGAGCGAGGGGAGACGTGGGTCGAGATTGCGCTCGACCTCAAGGTGGGACCGGGGACCCTCCGCGCTCGGGCTTCAGACTACCGGCGGGTAGGTGGGGCGCACAAAACCCCCGCCTCGCGCCCGGACGACACGAAGGCGAGCACGGAGTCCTCCGCGGTCCCGAACGGGGCCCGGGGACAGGAGCCGGCGACATGACGGGACGGCGCCGCCTCGCTAGACCGGAGCGCCGAAGATTCATCGTGATCGAACTCACAATCTGGCTCGCCGGGATCGAGAAGAGGACCACTTGGGGCCGTTGGGTGGTGCGGTCGTCCGGCAAGCCCAAGGCTCACAAGTGGGGCCGGGAGACTAGCGGGGGAATCCTACCTTGACGCGGCGAGAGGTCGCCGCCGATGGGGCGGCCGGCGAACCGGCCGCGGACGGGGACGACGCGCCGGCCCCGTGCGACGCTTGCGGCCGGTACGTCCCACTCGACGACGTTCTGCCCATCTGCCTCGAGTGCCTACCGACCGCGTCCCGGCGAGAGGAGCGCGAGGTCAAGCAGTCATGGCTCGCCAGGGAGCGCGGACTGGCGCCGTTCACCGAGAGCGAGGGATGCGATCGGTGTGGGCGCGAGTACCCCGCTCCCGAGGTCCGGTACCTGTGTACGCGCTGCCGCGCCCCGCTCGGTCCTCCAGGAACGGCGGCGCCGCTCCCGGCCGACCGACTGAGGGCGAGCCTCCCCGCGCGGGAGATCCGACGGCGAACGGGGCGCGGCCGATGCGTCGACCTGTGCGGCCGTCCTCGAGAGGGCGCCAGTCCAAGGTGCGGGCCGTGCGGGAAGATCCACCGCCGCGAGCTGGCCCGCCGCCGTCAGCTCAACCACCGCTCTCGAGGAGGAGGTGCGTTACAGGAGGCCGGAGAAGAGCCGGAGGCTGTCACGCAGCCGATAGAACGCGCGCCGGCGCCCGCGCGTCGGCGAGACGGGGGGGGCGGGACACAATCGCGTGACACCGAGAGCGGGAGGATCGGGGGCAGGGTCTTTGGAAGAAAGACCGCCGCACCAAGTCTCGGGGTGAATCTGACCGCGCGCCATAGTACGTCCGCACGTAGTCGATACGGCGCGGAGACGAAAGAGGGGGGACCTCCCGCGTCCCAACTCTGACGGGTCGGGATTCTTCGGTGACGTAGACGACGGCAGGCGGACGAAGCGGGCCTTGGGGACATAGGGCTCTCCGCAGCTGAACCGCCTACAACGAACTGGATCCACAGGAGCCCGGAAGACCCCCGGGACCTTCCCCCGGCCGGGGAGGTCGCGACACGGGGCCGTGAAGAAGGTTGAAGTCCTCCGAGGAAGCTCCCCGCCCATGCCGTACCCTCGCTTCCCTCGCTGCTTCCTCAGCTGTAGCTTCGAGCCCGGGGACCGGGAGGTCTTCGACTGGTTCAGGAAGATGATTGATGCACTCGAATTCGACGTCCTGACCGGGGAAGAGCCGAGTATCCGCTCCCTACCCGACATGGTTCGGGAAAGGGTCGAATCCTCCGAGGCGTTCGTGGGAGTCCTCACGAGGAGGGACAAGGTCGAGGGATCGGAGGAGTGGCTTCCGCCGACATGGGTCCGGGACGAGATCGCGATGGCCTACTCGCTCGGTAAGCCTGTCGCGGTGTTCGCTGAGGACGGAGTCCGCGTTGACGGGATGATTCCGCAGCTCACGAAGTACGAACGCTGGAACCGGAGCGATCTCGGCGGGACAGCTCCGACGGTCGTGCGGTACCTCGTCGTCCTCCGGAACGGAGTGTCCCCGCCGGAAGACAACGCAGGGGACCTCGCGACGATCCGTGCGCTCGGGGAGGATCTCTCGGGACTGTCGGACCAGCTCGACGCCGTCGAGAAAACACTCGAACTGAATACATTCAGCCTTGTATTCATCACCGCCCGCACGACTGGTCGGCTCTACACGATATCGGACGATCTCCGAGAGAAGGTCCTCGCCGCGTACCGCTCAATCGACTCCGTCGAGGAGGTCCTGAACGAAATCAAGGAGGCCCGACGAACCCTGAAGAGTACCGTTACAAAGGCGATTTGGTACGACTCGTCGCCGGCGCCACCGCTCCCGCCGGGGAGTCCGCTCTGGGCGAAGCTGCACGCGACGGTTGAGAAGGCGGACGGAGCCGTTGGGATCGCGAGCCTAGCACTCCTCCGAGCCGGCTACCCCGGGGTCTGGGAACAAATCCGCCGACGCTTCGTTGAAGCTCCCGAGGGCCCGGAGAAGGAGCGGGCGCGGAGCGTACTCCAGGAGGCGTTCGGATTCGACGCGGCCGACCTTAGTCCCCCGGCGCCTCGATAACGGCCGTCGCCTCGTCCAGCGGGGAGACTGCGCGCCGTACTGCCAATCCTTGAGGTTCGAAGCAGCCAGCTCTACGGGTGGCTCGGCGGCAGGGGGATAGTTCCCTTCACCTTGTACTGGCGAGTGACGAAGACCACCACTTCGCCATCCATTCGAACATTGAGCCCATACTCACCGAATGCCCGCCGACCACCGGTGAGCTCATCGTGGTCCTTCCCGCCAACGACGGCCTTGTAGCCCTTCGTGTGGGCGTTCACCTTGAACCCACCCTCTGCCGACCACCAGATCCGGTCGGGGTACCGCGGGTGGACTATGTCGTCGCTCGGGTGCAGGTTATGGGAACCCAGGCAGACCTCGCTCCAGATCCCCGCGAACTCGCCGAGCGTCGGCGCCACCTCCGAGAGGGGAGCCCGTCTGGGATCCTTTGTCATCTATGCCCCGTCGGGCTTTCCCGTGTCGGCTTCCTCGATTCGCTCCTGCTGGATAAGGCGCCGAAACGCGAGGTCGGCGACCCGGAGGTCAATCCGCTTCCGTTGTGCGAATGTAATCGGATCGTAGGCGCCCTCGCGCCGCATGGTCTCGAACGCCTCGTCGGCTAGAGTATCGATCTGCTCCGGAGTAACGATGGGAACGCCGGCGAGTTGAAACAGGAAGTCCTCCCGCCGCTGGATCTGGTCCATGCGGGCCCTGAACTCCTTCCGGATGCCCTCAAGCTTCAGCTCGAGGGCACGGTAGCGGTCTGCTTCGACGGGCAGACGCGAGCCAGCCGACTCGAGGAACGCCGCCCGGAGGTGAGGATAGAAGGCCGCCGCCATGACGACCCCGTGGGCAGCGATCAGCGCCTGGGGCTGGTCCCAAGGGTCAACTGGGTGAGGAACCCGTGGGCGAATCCACGCCGCCTCCTCTTCGGCGGAGCCGAGTACTCGAGCGGGCATGTTTACGCCGACTTCGGGAGGAACTCCTCGATCGAGGCGAGAGTAGCCTCGAGGTCTGCGGCCGAGTTCGTATCGACCGAGATCGGTCCCTCCGGTTCGCCCGGTCGGGGGCGCTTCGGATACCAGATCGTGATAGTATCGAGGTTCGGCTCGCCGTGGACATCCTGCCCAGACGTCTCGTGCATGAGGGTAACAGCGACGGCGCGGATGCCCGAGAGACGTCGGCTGAGTATTCCGAATAGCTTCGGGTCCAGCAGGACGGAAAGGTTGACGCCCTCCACGTACGCCTCGACCGGCTTCGCGTCCATCGGCAGCATGGCGCTCCGGTGGTAGCCGGGACGTATATACGTACGCCGGGAGGCGCTTGCCCGCAGGGAACCAGGCGGCGCGAACGACCCGTCGGCTCCCGTCGTTTGGGCGGGAGACGTCAGGGATTCCCCCTTTAGGTGGTGCTCCCGGCGGGAGGTTCCCCCACCTACGCCGGCGGGCGATCGTCTTCTTGGGTCGACGTGGACTCACTGTCGGGTGGCGGTGTGTCGGGCGGCCCCGCCGGCACTCCGGTCTCCCGCGGCAGCTCGGGACCCGCGGAGTGCGCCTGCAACCATTGGAGCACGGCGATCGCCCCCGGGTCGGCCGGAGGAGCCCGCTCGCGCAAGGACACCCAGATCGCGACCGCCGCGGTCACGGCCACCATGAAGTCGGCCCATGCAGTGGCCGCGGCGATCTCGGCCTGCGTACCCGTCTGGCTCAAGTGGTAGAACCCGATTGCAGCGGCCAAGCCGACGACCGCCACAATCAAGGAAACGATCCAACGATCCTCGATGTGCTTCTGACCGGCGAGGTCGCCGGCGCCTCGCGTATCCGTGGGAGGAGCGCTGCGGTCGGTCATTCGTGCTGGACCCGAACGTGAACCTGGACCTCACGGCCAGCCCATCCGCTCACCCGGATGATGGCGACGTAATCCCCCGCTGCGACGTTGTACCGTTGGAAGTGCGTCGCACGAGCGGATCCGACCAGGAACGGGAATCGGAACGGGTGCATCGCACGCTGTCGGTCGAACTCGGCCCGCTCGTACAAGGCAACGTAAAAAATCCCCGTCCCGGCGGCCGTGACATTGACGACGCCAGGGTACCAGACGTGCACGGCCTCTGCCCACTCGCGGCCCGGGGCGAGCGCCCTAGTCGCGTCGAGGAGAATCTGTCGCCAACCCATCGGCCCCGGAGTGAGGCGGAGGGAGAGAAAAGCGTTCGGCCCGGCGGGCCCTGTTACATTCTCGGGGATCGACCCCCTCTATCAATAATTGATAGGGCCCCGATTTGCAACATAATCAGCGAGAGTCTAGCCCACGCGTAGCGCACCAACTACACTCTCCCGCGCCGGCTTCCAGCCTACTTTCACGTCCTCGAGGCAGGCCCCAAGGTGGAAGGTGAGCGTCCCATGTGCCGGTCGGAACTCCCTCGAAATGAGGCGCAAATCCGCTTCGTAGTCCCCGGGTCCGTCGACGGAGTGCTCAGTGATCGTCCGCTCGCTGTCCACATAACCCGGGTTAAGGATCCCGAGAATCGCATGGTCCGGCTTCGCGTGCAGAACGATGAGCGCGTCGAACTCCCGTACGGAGAGCGCTGGAACCGACACCGTGGGCCAGGTGACGCCGGCGAACTTGACCTCGAGAGGGTCTACGGACAAGGTCCCCGTCGGTCCACGCAACCATGTCAACTGAATTCGACAGTCGCTGGCCATCATCCGCGGGTGCGTGTTACGAATTCGAAATTGCCAGTAGCTCGCGACGACCGGGCCCCCGGCCTTGTCTTTCCCGATAACCGCATCGGAGGGAACTGCGGGGAAGGGCTCGACCCGTAACTCGAGCCGGGCTTCCGGGTCCCAGGCCGCCTCGGCCATCTTCCGGCGGACGAGCCTGGCGAGGATGTCGCGGCGTTCGAATGGGACAGGATTTCCTTGGATCGCGCCAAGGATTCCGTCCCGCGGTCGAATCGACCGTTCGACGAAGAATAGGCAGTCGAGGCCGATGTACGAGGCGATAGCTAGCTCTTGGTTCGAGAAAAGGGAGCCGCGCCACTGACGGCTCCGCCCAAGCCGGTCCCGCGCAAAGTCGATGAAGAGAAAGTATTCGGCTGTCCGAAGGTGGTCGTAGATTCCATTCGTCAGAGCCGCTGACGAGTGGACCTCGAATGCCAAGTAGGGGCAGAACCCGGACCTGCGCACGGCGGCGCGAACAGCGTGCGCGACTCGACGTTCCAACTCCCCTCGCTGCCCGCAGCTGATGAAGACACGGGCCTGATCACCGGTCCACCATGCCTGCTCGTCAACACCTGTCGCAACACCAACCATCACGGATGCCTCCGAGGGTAATCCGCGCGGAATATCAATCCCGAGCCGACCGTTCGGGAGGCGGATCGGGCGGAGGGCGGCGCGGTCGCGCCGCCCCTAAGCGGTCGTGGGGCTTTGGGCCCGGAGTCGTCGGGCGAGGAACGCCCGTACTTCGGGGTCGCCGAGCAGGTCCGCGATGCGGCCGAGCTCGGCATCGTCCCGGATCCTCTCGGCGCGGACCGCGCCGGAAGGGAGGACCGGTACGACGGGGAGCAGCGAGTCGTCCTCGAGCACGATCCGTTCGACCGTCTCCGGCATCGGCACGTCTAGGCCTTGAGCCCGAAGCACCGCACGGTACGCATCGCCGGTGACGAGGTGGCCGTACCGGGCCAGCTGGGTTGATCGCGCGGACCACCCGAGCAATTTCTTGACGTTCGGCTCCGAGACTCCAATCCGCAAGAGATACGTCGCGCGGCTGTGTCGGAACAGGTGGCTCCATACCTTCTTGCTGAGCTTCGCCCGGCGCGCCGCGGCCACGACTATCGCCCAGGCCCGCTTTCGGGACAGGCGCGAGCCGTCGGCGTTTGCGAACAGCGGAGCCTTCGGGTCGTCGGCGAACGGGTGCGACCGGATCCACGAGTCGAGGACCCGGGCCGTGTCCGTGACCCACGCCTCGCGCGGCTCGTCGGTCTTGGTCTGTGCGAAGAACAGGCGGAACCGGAGCGGCAGCTTGTCGTCGGGCGCGGATCGCCGAACCTCACCGAGGTTAGCGCTCAGGACCTCGCTGACCCTGCCGCCGGTGTCCCAAAGAGTTCCGACCAAGGCCGCGTTCCGCTTGGTCGTGCTGGCCTCCATCATCGCTTGAACGTCTTTCGGGGTCAGCACCTCGTCGGGCTTGATCACGCGAAGCCGCTGCTTCATCGCGCACAGCGCGGCGAGATCCGGCTTTCCGCCGGCGCGGTAGAACATCGCCAAGGTCCGCGCGTACTCGGGGCCACTGAGCTTCGAGCGCAGCTTCGCCTTGAGCGTCGCCAGATCGCGGGGCGTCACGGTGCCGAGCGGACGGCCGAGGAGTCGCTCGCACGTTCGGAGCTTGTTCCGGTACTCGGCGATCGTACTCTCGGAGGTCGAGCGTCGCGCGAGGAACCCTTCGACGGTGAGAGGGTCGAGGTCGTCTCGGGGCGTCACGGTCGGTAGCTCAAGGTTACTGTTTTCGGACGCGGGTTCGTCCATGCTTCCCGCACGGCCTCGAGGGAGATAACGATATTGTCATGGTGCGACAAAAAGCCGGTACTTGTCGTCGACACCGCCCATCTCCAGTTCGATCCGGCCGACGATGAGGAGCTCCGGCGTCTTCAGGTGGAGCCGCTGCTCCAGGTCCGCGAAGTCCTTGAACGGCCCGCGCTTGCGCTCGTCGACGATGGCCAGCATCGTCTTCTTGCCGATCCCGGGGAGCAGCTCCAGGAGGTGGAAGCGCCGGGAGACCGCGGGGGCCTCGTTGAAGAAGCGGAGGTAGCGGGGCGCATCGGCCCGGACGATCTTGAGGAGGGCGGCCTCGAGCTCGGTCCGGCCCGCCGAGGTCATCTCGTCGCGCCCGATCCGCCGGCGGACATGGTCGATCGGCGAGGGGGCTCCCGGCTCGGCCACGAGCGAAACGCGGCTCCCCGGAACGAGCACGGTGCCGGGGCGGGGGACGAGCTCGAGGAGCTTGAGCTCGGTCTCACCGACGCCCAGCGCGAGCGGTTCGCGGTGGTAGCCGCGCTCCGTCTGCCGGCCGTTCGGCAGGTAATCGAGGATGATGACGAAGCTTTCCAAGGTCCATCCGCCCCCTCATCGGTAGTGGGCGATGGTTTCGAGGAGCCGGGTGAGCTGCTCCTCGTCCAGGACGACGCGTTCCTTCGAGAAGAGGAGGCGGACCTCCTCGGGGTACTGCGGGAGGATGTCGGCGAGCTTCATCGCAAGGGCGGCGTCGACGTACGGAAGCTGCCGGAGCTCGACCACGAGCTTTTCGATGTCCTCGGGCGCCAGGGTCGCGAACAGCTCGGCGTGCTGCTGGGCGAGCATCGCCTCGCGGGGCAGCGTGCGGCGGCCCGCCTCCTCGGTGAGGAGCTTCTTGACGGCGGCGAGCGGGACCGGGTCGGGCACGTTACGCGCCTCCCGGGCTCGGAGAGGCCGGGATCAGATGGATCGCGTTGGCGATCAACTGCTTCGGCTTGTGGCCGTCGACGAAGTTGATCTTGTAGGCCCGGCCGACGCGCGCGACGACCGTGCAGACGCGGCCCTGGTAGCGCGGGTGCGGCTGCCCGTGCGGATCCGAGGCCTCGATGCGGACGATGACCTTGCTCCCGATCGGGAACTCCTGGAGGAATCGGGTGATCGGCGGAAGGCCCCGGTCGCGGACCTTCTTCGTGAACGTGCCGCGCGAGCGGGAGCGGAACCCCTTGGAACTCTTGACCATCTCTAGACCTCCGTGTCGTGGATCTCTAGCACATCGAGGTGCTCGACGTGGAGCGGGGTTCCCAGGAGCTGGGCGAGGTTCGGGTCCGTGCGTCCTCCATCTCCTTCCACCCATTCCTTGATGTACGTGCCGGCCTCGGCGCGCAGGTCGAGCGTGAATCGCCCCTCGGCGAACTCCACCAGGTGCGCCTCGACGATCCGACGCGGCCGGACGAGGTCGGAGCGGCGATGGGCGACCCGGGTGGGCGTCCGCTGGGCGATGGCCCGACCGACTGCGAACGTCAGGGCTTCATTAATCTTTGCCTCGGGGACGTTCCCGAGCACGGCGACCCGGTAGGACTTCTGGGGGCTCGCCTCCTTGACCTGGACGACGTGCTTCGCGTCGGCGAGGCGGAAGTCGAGCACCTCGACGCGACCGCCCGACGAGCGTCCGATCTCGGCCCCGAGCGCGACCGGGTCCAGGGTGCGGTGCTTCGGGCGGAGGATCTCGAGGACGAACGGGCGGCCCCGGCCGAGCATCCGCGCGTCGATGTCCTCGCGCCCCATGCCGTGGAAGCGGGTCCCATCGCCCTTCGTCACGACGAGCACGGGGGCGGCGACGAGCTCCTCGACGCTCTCGGCGTACGTCTTGCCCGTCCCCCCGCACGTGTCGCACCCTCGGCCCTCGCACCGTCGGCAAGGCCACCGGGTCTGGGGGAGGGTCCGGTCGAGCTTCCGGTAGCGGCCCTCCAGGTACAGGGGCAGGATCGTGGCCTCGACGCGACCGGCGGGGAGATCGGCCAGGAGCACGATCTCCGGCGCGTCGGGTCGGCCCTGGGTCCCGGTCGCCGTCTCGAGGTGCTTCCCGAGCTCCCGGTTGAAGGCGCCGCGGGCGCTCTCGCCCCACGACGTGCCGATCTCGGTCCAGATCCCCTCCTCGCGGGCCAGGAGCTCGGGGTCCCACCGGGAGCCGCAGGAGAAGCGCGTCCACTCGACCCCGTCGGCGGCGAGGCGCGAGCGGGCGATCCATACGTCCCAGCGATCGAAGGCACCGCCGCACAGGGCGCAAGGGGCCGTCAGCGCCGGGAGCGGAGCGCCCAGGATATCGACGAGGCGACGCGCCCGCTCCGGGTTCGACAGGCCGTGTCCGAGGCGGCCGAAGAGGCGGCCGAAGCACTCGGGGCAGAGCCCCTTCGGGAGCGCCCGTCGTGCGGCCGCGACGGCCGCGTCGTCGGCCGGAAACGTGACCTCGGAGGCGGCGGGCATCGAAGGCGGGCGACCCGGGCGTTCCACTAAACCTTGCCGGGCCGGCGGTCGCGTCCGAGGCATCTCGCGATCCCGACGGTCGCTCCCACCCTACTGGAAACCGTAAGGCGCGCTTCGCCCTGGGTCGGGGGAGAGGGGTCGGTGAGCGATTCCCAAGCGCCGGTGCTCTGTCCGACCTGCCACGCCGTCGTCCAGGTCGTTCCCGACTGGCGGCTGGTCCAGTGCCCCCGATGCGGCGGGATGCTCACGCGGATGAGCGAGGACCGTGACTACGACTGAGTCGCGGCGCAACGCGGCCGCTCGACGCTCAAGGGGGCCCGCGAACGGCCCGCTCCCGGAGGTCGAACGTCGGCTGATCGCGCGGGTCCGAGGCGACGGCCTTCTTCTGTTCACCGACCCCCGCCTTCCCTCGGTCGTTTCCGTGATCACGGGGAGCCCGCCGATCGGAAGCTGGTTCGCCCACCCCGCGGCCCAACGGATCTACACCCTCGGGGAACGGATGGAGGAACGCCCCGAGATCCTGATCGTCCCGCTGCTCCGCGGCAAAGCGACCCTCGTCCATCGGCGCCTCTGGCCCGCCCTGCTCGGGGCGGCGACCTCCGGGGAACCGTGGCAGATGCGAGGCCTCGCGCCGGCGCACCGGACGCTGTTCCACCGGGTGGAGCGCGACCGCCTCCTCAACGTGCAACGGGACGTCCAAGGTCTCCCTCTCCCCCGCGGAAGGACCGTCGGCGACCTGGCACGGACCCTCGAGCGGCGCCTGCTGGTGTACGGTCGGAGCATCCACAGCCCGACCGGCCGTCACGAAAAGGAGCTGATGAGCTGGGATTGCCTCCGGTCCGAGCGACGGATCGTGGCCCGGGGCGTCTCGCCGAACGCCGCCCGGTCCCTTCTCGAGGGGGCCGCGGCCGCGTCGCTGGGCCCGGATCTCCCGTCCCGGCTCTTCCCCTGGCAGGAGGCCGGCGGGCTCCGACCCTCGCGGGCGGTCGGTTGAGCCTCCGAGCCGCGCGAGGGAGATCGCCGCCGGGCGCACGGTACGCCACGCCGGTCCATGCCGCCGACTCGACCGGGAACCTTCTTACCCCGCGGCGGGGTGACCCTGCCGCCGTGGGCGTGATCAACGAGGACGAGCTGACCCGCGCGATCGAGCGCACGCTGGTCGTCCATGGGAAGGTCGCCCCCGACCAGTCGCGCACGATCGCGCGCATGGTCCTCGGGTACTTCGGGCTCGAGGACGCGGTCCTCGACAACAAGCTCTCGAGCGACGACCGGGACCGGTTCTACCAGCTCGAGGAGGAGGGCCTCCTCACGAGCGAGGAGGAGGACGCCACCGTCTCCCGCGGCAAGACGTGGCGCATCCACTATTGGCTCCTCAAGAAGGACCGCATTCGAGACGTGGGCCAGCACAGCGAGGCTCCGCCCTCGAACGAGGCCGACACCTTGTACCGGTCGATCGGCGACCGGGACTGGACCCGATCGTCGGACGCTTCCCGAGCCCGTCCCCCCGCCCCGTAACGGGAAGGGCCCGCGCGCCGGCCCGTCGGCCGGATGCTCGGACGAGATTCTACCGGCGGGGCGGGGACTTCGTGTACTGGGCTGCACGGACCGGCTTCGGTCGGAACCGGTCGGGAGGACCCAGCGCGCCCGGGGAGTCGGTGCGGCTGATGACGCTCCGGGCGTACTCGATCGCGCCGAACGCATAGACCAGGGCCAGGAGGAGCCCGAGCAACGAGGCGTCGTCCGAGAGCCCGGAGGAGAACCCGAACATCGCGACGATGACGCCGAGCGACGCGAGCACGTTGAAGGTCGAGTGCATCAGCACGGCCAGGAGGTAGTAGGCGCCGGCGTAGCCCGTACGCTTGTTCAGCCGCGACTCGGCGTACCCGTAGCCGAACATCGACGTCGTGCTACCGTGGAGGAGCACGCTGGAAAGGCTCCGCACGATGATGGTGGCGATCCCCGCGACCAGGCCGCCGGCCGCGAAGGCGCCGACCCCGTAGAGGAACGTCTCGAAGAAGCCGAACCCGAGCCCGACGGCCGCGCCGAAGACGAGCCCGTCCGAGACGAGGCGGAGCCCGTCCCCGGCGCGGACGACGCCGGAGGCCTTGAGCCCCTCCTCGACGATGGGGGCCACGATGAGGATCAGGAAGAAGGTGCTCAGCGGGGAGTTCGGGTTAAGGAACGTGAACTCGGGGGCCGGGTACTGCTGGAGGATCGCCGAGCCCGCCGCGAGGATGATCACCTCGACGATCGCCGCGATGAACGTGGCGAAGACCGCCCCGTAGGCGAACAGCGACAGGAGCGGGCCCCACGTCTGTGTCTGGTAGCGCTCGGTGCCGCGCACCCAGGAGAGGTAGAGGATCGCCGGGATCAGCGCGATGATGAGGAGGAGGAGAAGGTCCTCGTACGGCTGGATCGCGCTCATGGCGCCGGTTTCGCCGGCCCTCCGGTCGGCGCGGCCGTCGGCGGGTACTCATAGAACCCCCGGCCGCTCTTGCGGCCGAGCTGGCCCGCCGCGACCATCGTCCGAAGGATGGGGCACGCCCGGTACTTCGTATCGTGGAAGCCGTCCCAGAGGACATCCAGGATCGAGAGCGCCGTATCGAGCCCGACGAGATCGGCGAGCTCGAACGGCCCCATCGGGTGGTGGAATCCGAGCTTGTAGGCGACGTCGATGTCCTCCTTCGTCGCCGTCCCCTCGTAGAGCATCCAGGTCGCCTCGTTCAGGAGGACGGCGAGGGCCCGCGTCGTGACGAACCCGGGGGTGTCCCGGGAGGCGACGACGGTCTTGCCGAGGTCCTTGGCGAAGGCGCGGGCCGCCTCGACGACGTCGGGTCGCGTGAGGTGACCCGGGATCACTTCCACGAGCGGCATCTGGAGCACCGGGTTGAAGAAGTGGATCCCGACGAGCCGCCCCGGGTCGGCGAGGCCCGCGGCGATCTGCGTCACCGGGAGCGAGGAGGTGTTCGTGGCGAGGATCGTCGCCGTGGGGACGATCGTCTCGAGCTCCTGGAAGAGGGCGCGCTTGAGCTCGAGCCTCTCGGGCGCGGCCTCGATGACGAGCGAGGCGGCGTCGGCCCGTCGCAGCCCGATCGCGGTGTCGATGTTCCCGAGCGCCGCCTCTCGGCCCGCTGGGGTCAGCGTGCCACGACGCACTGCGCCGTCCATCGCGCGCGCGGCGTTCTCGAGGCCCTTGCGGGCGAACTCTTCGGTGACGTCCTCGAGCGTGACCGCATAGCCGGCGATGGCCGCCTGGGCCGCGATGCCGGCGCCCATGATCCCCGCTCCGGCCACGAACAGGCGGGGGCGGACCGACGACCGCGGGTCGCTTCCGCTCGGGGGTGCGGCGTCGGCGGGCGCAGCGGTCACGGTAGGACCCCCTGGGTCGGGCTGGGACGGACCGCGCGAAGGTACTCGCACGCCCGGCAGCGCGCCTGGGCGCTCGGCTCGCCGCAGTCGACGCACCGCATCGGGGACCCGGCGAGCTCGGGCCGGTCGAGGAGGTCGATGAACTGCGCGCGGGTGCGCACGAGGGCGTGCCGCGTCCCCGGGAACTCCTCCTCGAGCCGCCAGACGACCTCCCGGAAGACGTTCCGGGCGGCCGCGCCGGCGTGCGGGCACTCGCCGTGATCGAACGGAAGGCCGGCCTCGCGGGCGAACAGGTACACCTCTCGCTCGGGCACGCGGGCGAGCGGGGCGATCCGCGGGACGAGCCCCTCCTGCCGGCTGGTGTGCGGGGCCATCCGGGCCAGGCGCGTCAGGTCCGCGTGGGCGAGGTTCATCAGGATCGTCTGGGCGAGGTCGTCCAGATTGAAGCCCAGCACGAGCACGTCGGCCCCCGCGTCGCGGGCCGCGCCGTTGAGGAGCTGGCGACGCCACACCCCGCAGTACGAGCATGGGACCGTCCCGGGGCGGGCGCGCGCGACCTCATCGGTGGTGACCCCGAGCTTCTCCTTCGCGCCGACGATCACGTGCTCGACGCCGAGCGAAGCCGTGAGCTCCTTCGCCCGCTCGATGGTGGCGGGCCGGTACCCCGGGATCCCCTCGTCGATCGTGAGGGCAACGATGCGGACGTTCGGTCGTCGACGGAAGTAGGCGTGCGTGAGATAGAGCGCGGTCGCGGAATCCTTGCCGCCCGATAGCGCGACGGCCACGGTCCCGCCGGGAAACCGGGGGAACTGTTGACGCATCTCGCGTCGGACGCGGTCCCGGACCGATTCCATCAGATGGACCCCGCAGAGGTGGGCGCCCCGGTAGGGTTGATCGACGATCGCGGGCGCGGGGCACTCGTCGCACTCCACGGTTCGGCATCCCGACCCGGGTATTTGAGAAACTATCCCGGTCGCGGCGTCGGGCTCCGAGGATTCACTCGAGACCCAGGTCCGCCCGGAGGACGCCACCCGTCCGGTTCCAGGCGCTGCAACGGGTCGGGAACTCTTGGAGGGTTCGGCACACCGTCAGCCTTCCGCCCGACCGGGCCAACCCGAGGTGGGCGTCGGCTAGAGCCAGACGGGATCGACGGAAAGATCGGCGACCGAGAGCGCGAGCCCGGCGTCGCTCCAGCCCTCGGAGGCTCGGTGCGCCGTCGCCACGACGTAGAATCCGCTGATCGGGATCGTCGGATAGAACCCCGTCAATCGCTGGGTCCCGTCCTCGGAGTAGGAGATAGCCCCCCCGGCGAGTCGGACGGAGTACTGGTGCGACCGCCCGTCGTTCGCGAACAGGCGGTGCTCCTGGAAGAGCACGCCGCCGGTCGGGAGGGGGGATTGCCAGTAGCCGTAGACGAAGCCGTCCGAGAGGCTGAGCCGGACCCCGAACTCGTACCCTTGGTACGTCGTCACGTCGGAGGCGGCGAACACGACGAGCTCGTCGGAGAACCCGCGCGGATGGCCCTGCGCCCGCGTTCCGTTCACGAACGTGGCGAGGAACGACAGCGTCCCCAACGCGTACGAACGGAGGCTCACCGCGTCGTTCACCCCGAGCTTGCCGTCATCCCCGGGCTGGCCCGGTTCGGGGAGCACCCACGCGACCTGGTTGAGCGTGATAGGGCCCGGCGGATCGGTGCTGAACCAGCGGAAGTCCGTCGCGACGAGGCTCACCCCACCGGCGCGCGGGACGAACACGGCGGTCGCCGCGAGCTGGAGGACGAGGAGGAGGAGGGCGCAGGCCGCGGAAACGCCGTACCAGCTTCGGGAGGGGCGCCGCCGCCGGTACCTCCAGCGCCGGCGGAGATTCGGTCGACGAGCTGGGAGCGAGATGGCGCACCTCCGTTCGGGAGCCGGATGCCTCGGGGCGGAAAACAGGTGCGGGTGCCGGTGCGGAGCCGCGTCGAGAGGCCCTCCCCGACCCTACGAGCGGGCCCCGGACCGCTTCCGAACGACCGATCCGGTGCTCGGACGCTCGCGTTTACGACTTTCAAGCGCGAACACGTGCCGGTCCATCTCAACCATTAATTAGGGTCCGCCCCGCCAAGAGTCAGCGATGGCTTCCGCCGTCGCATCACGGGACCGTTCCGCCGCCGGCCGGCGGCCGCTCGGCACCGATCCGGCGACCGTCGGAGCGCCCGGAACCTTCTCGCTCCTCGGCACCGTCGACCGATTCCAGACGATGCTGAAGGCGCAGGAACGCAGCCCGTTCACCGTCAAGCAGTACGGCCACATCGCGAAGATGTTCCTCGGCTACGTCGGGAAGCCCCTCGAGGAGGTCACGCGCAACGATCTCGAGCGGTTCCGCGAATACCTGGTCCTGCAGCGCCATTACAGCAAGAACTCGATGTACACGACGGTCCGCGGGCTCACCTGCCTCTTCCGGTACTTCCACCTCAGCGTCGCCGAGGGGCTCGAGGCGCCCCGGCGCCCGGAGCGGCTCCCGCACTACCTCACGGAGGAGGAGACCCACCGGCTGTTCGAGGCGGTCCGGGACTCCGCGCGGGATTCGGCGATCGTCCATGTGCTGGCGTTCGGCGGGCTCCGCGTCGGGGAGCTCTGCCACCTCACCCTCGACGACCTGGACCTCGACCAGAACATCCTCCACGTCCGCTCCGGCAAGGGCGACAAGGACCGGGAGGTCGTCATGGAGGAGAAGAGCCGGGCCGCCATCGACCGGTACCTCACCGAGCGGGCCCTCGCCGGGATCGGTAGCCCCCGCCTCTTCCCGATCGGCACCGTGACCGTCGAGCGGATCATCCGGAGGGCGGCGAAGGATGCGGGCATCCCGCGGCGCGTGACCCCGCACATGCTCCGGCACACGCTCGCGACGGCCTTGCTGAGCCGGGGCTGCGACATCCGGTACATCCAGAAGCTCCTGGGCCACTCCTCCGTCGCGACGACCCAGATCTACACGCACGTCGACACTCAGGCCCTCCAGGCGGCCTACCAGCGCGCGAAGCCGCAGTATTAACCCGGCCCGGCGTAGCGGCCCCGATGGCCCACGACGCGCCCGAGATCCTGATCCTCGGCGCCGGGATCGCCGGCTGCGCCCTCGCCTACCATCTGGCGCGGCGCGGGGCCGGGCCCGTCGTCGTCCACGATCCGCGGACCCCGGCCGCCGGGGCGAGCGGCCGGGCGGCTGGGATCGTCACCGAGCAGCTCTGGAACGAGTGGGACGTCCAGGTCGCGCGGGAAAGCCAGCGCGAGTACAGCCAGCTAGCCCAGAAGTGGGAGCCGGAGGCGTTCCGGTCCAACGGGTTCGTCCGGTGGACGCGACGCCCCGAGGTCGCCACCGCCTTGGGGGAGGCCCTGGACCGATGGAAGAGCTGGGGCGTGCCCGCGGAGGAGGCGACGATCCAGGACCTGGAGCGTTGGCTCCCGACGGGCCGGTTCGACGACGTCACGGCCGCCGTCGTTTGCCGGCGCGACGCCATCGTCACGCCGAGCTCGATCACCACGATCTACGCCGAGGGGGCGCGCCAGGCCGGCGCGACGTTCGACTTCGGCCAGCCGGCGCGCAGCCTACGCAAGGACGGAGACCGGTACGTGCTCGAGCTGGCGAGCGGTCCGATCCGGGCGCGGCACCTGGTCGTCGCGGCGGGCGCGTGGTCGAAGGCCGTCCTGGCCGGATTGGGCCATCCGCTACCGCTCGTCCCGTACCGGACCCAGGCGGCATTGCTCCGGCCCCCAGTGCCCGCCGACGCCGAGTTCCCCTCCGCGCACGACCTCGACCGTGACGTATATCTCCGGCCGGAGTCGAACGGCCG
>Ga0209415_10005036_pt1 | contig 23944 bp, 22 predicted proteins | sample PeaSoiSIISIP2007_FD_187696 | JGI IMG/M metagenome (GOLD analysis project Ga0209415, IMG submission 187696) | Peat soil microbial communities from Weissenstadt, Germany - SII-SIP-2007 (SPAdes) (version 2) | ecosystem: Environmental > Terrestrial > Soil > Wetlands > Peat | place: Germany... | reverse complement strand
CGGCTTCATTCGGACATCCGACCTGCCACCTTTTCTTTCGTCCTGACTTTCTATTATTTATGCAACGCTCAATAAGCGTGACGTGATCCCGTCCGACGTGCAGGTGCTGGTGACGCGCAACTACGGCGAGACCGCCAACGAGAAAGTCGACGAGCTGGTCAGCGAGCTGATCATTGCCGTCGCGATCATCGTCGTGTTGCCGGCACTGACACTGGGGACGCGGGAGGCGTTCGTCGTCGCGCTCGCCGTGCCGATGACCCTGGCAGTCACGCTGCTTGGGAACTTCCTCGTCGGCTACACGATCAACCGCGTCACCTTGTTCGCGCTGATCCTGTCGCTGGGCTTGCTGGTCGACGACCCGATCGTGGACGTCGAGAACATTCACCGCCACTTCCGCTTACGCACACACCCGCCCCGTGAGGCCACGCTGGTGGCGGTGGACGAGGTGCGGCCGCCGACGATCTTGGCCACCTTTACGGTGATCGTCTCCTTCCTGCCGATGCTCTTCGTCGGCGGCATGATGGGGCCGTACATGCGGCCGATGCCGTTCAACGTGCCGCTGGCAATGCTGGTCTCGCTCCTGGTGGCGTTCACCGTCACGCCGTGGGCGGCTTATCGACTCCTGCGTCACGAGTACGACGAGTCCACTCCGCAAGATGCGGAGGGGGAAGGGCAGTGGGTGCGCAACGTGTATCGCCGCATCATGGGCCCGTTGCTGGACAGCCGGCGTCGGACCTGGATCTTTCTCGGCGCTGTGGCGCTCGCATTCGTGGGATCGGTGCTGCTGGTCGTTGTCGGGCTCGTGCCGGTAAAGATGCTGCCGTTCGATAACAAGAACGAATTCCAGCTGGTGATCGACACCCCAGAAGGCGCGCCGCTCGAAGCGACGGATGCGGTGGTGCGCGACGTCGAAGACTACCTGGCAACCGTGTCGAAGGTGACCGACTTCGAGTCGTTTGTGGGAGTGTCCTCACCGTTCGATTTCAACGGCATGGTCCGGCACTACTACTTGCGGCGCGGCCCGTCGGTTGCCGATATCCGCGTGAATCTGGTTCCCAAGGATGCGCGGACGCAGAAGAGTCATGCCATCGCCCTGCGGGTTCGTCCGGAGATCGAACGCATCGTCGCTGCCCACGGTGCCAGGCTGAAGATCGTCGAGACCCCACCAGGCCCGCCGGTATTCGCCACCCTCGTGGCCGAAGTCTACGGGCCCGTTGGGGCGACGTATGCTGACCTGATCGGTGCCGCCAAACGCGTCCGCAAGACCTTCGAGAACACCGCCGGGGTGGTGGATGTCGACGACACCAGCATCGCGCCGCAGCCACGCATCGTATACCGGCTGGATCGCACCAAGGCTGGAGTGCACGGCATTGCGGTCACGGATGTCGCACAAACGCTCGCGATGGCGCTCGGCGGTACCGAGCCGGCGCGCGCACACATCGCAACGGAGCGCACGCCACTCGATATTGCCGTGCGCCTGCCGCGCGCGCAGCGCTCGAGCCTGCCGAATCTGCTGGCGCTGCGGGTACGTGGCGTCGACGGCAGCCTTGTTTCCCTTGGCGAACTCGGCGCTGCCCAAGAGAGCGTGGAAGAGCAGCCGATCTATCGCAAGGATCTCCGGCGCTTCGCGATGGTTACCGCCGACACGGCAGGACGCAGCCCGGTCAACGCCGTCCTGGACATGCAGGGGGGGCTGGCGCGGCAGCCGTTGCCGAAGGGCTACAGCGTCGACTGGGCCGGTGAAGGCGAGTGGAACATTACGGTCGATGTCTTCCGTGACCTTGGTCAGGCATTCGGCGTGGCGCTGCTACTCATCTGGGTGCTGCTCGTCGCGCAGACCGGCTCGCTGTTGATTCCCGTCATCATCATGGTGGCGATCCCGCTGACGATGATCGGGATCATGCCGGGGTTCTGGCTGCTGAACCTGCTCACCGACTCCCCGGTCGCAGGCTATGCGACCCCGACGTTCTTCACGGCGACGGCGATGATCGGGATGATTGCCCTTGCCGGAATCGTGGTGCGCAATTCGATCATCCTGATCGACTTCATCCATCTCAGCCAAGGGCGCGGCCTGAGCCTGCGGGAGGCAATCCTCGAAGCCGGCGCCGTGCGGTTCCGGCCGATCCTCCTCACAGCGAGCGCCGCGATGCTGGGGTCCATCGTGATCACACTCGATCCGATCTTTTCGGGCCTGGCGTGGTCCTTCATCTTCGGCATCTTCGCCTCGACCGCGTTTAGCCTTATCGTGGTGCCCGTGATCTACAACCTGGTGTACGCCCCAGCCAAATGACCGAAACAAGGAGGAACATCACATGACCATCAATGAAGCGTTGCGGATGATCGCGGGTGTGTTCGTCTTGCTGAGCCTCGCCCTGGGCTACTGGGTCCACCCGGCGTGGCTGCTGTTCACCGCCTTCGTCGGGTTGAACCTCCTGCAATCGGCGTTCACCAAGTGGTGCCCGATGATGTGGGTGCTGGAGAAGCTTGGGGTACCGGAGACGCGGGCCAGATTTGGCGCGCACCAGGTGAGATAGGGCTCGACCTTTGCGCACCGCCCGTCGGATCGGACGCTCCCCATCACACATGGCGCGCGGTTCGCGAACCGGGTTTTCGCGATCGTCTACCAGCACAGCACCGTCAGGTTCGCAGACCTCTGGGGACAGTGCGGCCCCAGCCGCAAGCCGCGAGCATGCTGCTTGCGCCGGACACCGGTGTCTTGGGACGTGAGCTCAAAGGGACCCCATTTGCGTCGATACGCTTCGGTCCCGAGCAGGACGGTCCCAACATAGACACCGGTCACGACTCTGGTGATGATCAGTGCCTCTTGTAGATCCGCATACGCTGGTGCGGGCTCCATGGTGTTAATCGCCACTGTACCCAGGAGTGCAACTGTTGCCGCCACACACTTGGCTTGCATGTTCGCCTCCCTCAAGCGGTGTGCTTCGGACCATTTGTCCTCCGAGGGTGGGGTCGCCGACGGGACATCGGCGGGCCGATGCCCGCCAGCTGGCGCCACCACTGCAGTCGAATGCGCAGACAGTCAGGATCAAGACGGAGCACCTCGCAGACCTGCTCGAAAGAAAAACAGGGCTCCATGTCCCCGTCCTGCTCCTGATGCTCGCCATCCATTATCCACTTCTCGGCCTCACGGAAAAGACGCTGCTCGCGGGCGCGGCTGGTACGCAGAAACCGATGAAAGCAGTTGATCGCATCGCAACCCTGCGGGTCGAGGGATCACGGTCGTCAGCTCCGCGTAGCGGCCCTGGAACTTCACCAGCCGATCCATCAGGCCGCTGAGTGCGTTGAGGACGATCCGCGGCTGGTGTTGCATGAGCTGGCCCATGACCGCGCCGCTCCAGGTCAGGGCCTCGCACGAAGAAACCGCCTCCGCCGCGACCGCGGGCAAGCGATCTTCCAAGGCACCCATCGATCCAAACACCTCGCCGGGGCCGATGCAACGCAGCCAGACGCGTGCACCGCGCAACGGTCGCGTTATTTTGACGCATCCATGCAGGAGCAGATATACCGTGTGATCATCAGCGTCTCCTCCAAACCAGTATTGCCCACCTTCGACCTCACGCAGGTGTGCGGCCCGAACAACCATGCTCAGGTCACTTGCGTCGAGGCCTTGGAAAAGAGGAACTCGTTGTAAGAGACGGACGAGGTACCGACAGTCCACCATACGCTCTCCCATAAACGCAAACCCTCGTGGATGGAGCCCCGGGGACCGGCGGACGCGTTTGGGGGGCACGACAGTCCGCCGCGGGGCGTCCCCGGGGCAGGCCAACGGTAACGAGCAGTTACAACGGGCCAGCTAGTCGGCGAGCAGAGAGTCGGCGGTTGCGCGCCTGGGAAGCTTCAACCGGTGCACGGGCGTTGGCGCAGCGGCACGCTGCTGCGTTTTCAAGATCAACAAGAGCACGCTGATCAGGGCAGGGGCGAATACACGCACGGTGATCCGGTCCGGGTTCGCGGGCGGGGACTGGGTATCGGCTGCAGGCTCCGCCATGAATACCACCCGACTCAGTTCGTAGCGGTTGCGGCCACGACCCGAGAGTCGGACCAGGGGGCGGAGAGCGCCGACCAGGATACTCAAAAGGATCAGCGCGATCGCACCCAATTTGAACCGTACAGAGCTGCCGCCTGCCCCGGTCATGCTTGGTAAGACGACATCCGACAGAGAGTATTCACCGTAACGTGCAGGAGAGTCTTTCCCGAGCGCGCATCGATCCCCCGGCGCTCGGACCATTGTCGATCCACAGGAACGGGGCGCTGCCATCGGAGCCCTTTGCTCGCGGCCCTCGCGCGCCCGCCACGTGCAGAATCAGCAGCGAATCTTCCGACAGTGCCGATCCCACCGCAAGGCATTGAACTTTTCACCGGCTTGTCGCGTCCTAGAAGTGAGAGACGGAGAAATTATCGAGACGGCGCGGGTGTCGCCATGCACAGAACGCATTTTGCCGCCCTGTTACTCCTATGGGTGACGGCTTGCGCAAACGGCCCACAGTCCGCTGCATCGGGGTCACGGATAACCGTCATCCGAGCGCGAGAGGAAAACCTGCTTGGGCAGCGCGTACGCTGGGGCGGCGATATCGCGAATATAACTAGGGGTGAGCACGACACGTGCTTCGAAGTGATCAGCTACCCACTCGCGCGCAGCGGACGGCCGCGCGATGGGGAGGAGAGCGGTGGCCGATTTATCGCCTGCGCCCCCGGCGTCTACCCGGCCGGCCTGTATGAGGGGCAACAACTCACCGTCGTCGGAATGTTGGGGAAGCCGATTGTGGAGAAAATCGGGGATCTCACCTATCGCTGTCCCCGGGTTGCTGCCGAGAAGCTCTATTTCTGGCCGGCCCAGGAATATGGCTCACCGTGGCTGACACGAGACTCGCCACCCTTCGGCCAGCCGTGGGGGTCTGGATCAGAAGGATACTGGTGGTGACGGCACCGAGGCCCAGTCCTTCCTGGAAGCCTTGTCTCGTAGTCTTCGTGGTGCTGACCTACAGCCTCTTCCTTCGGTAGACTCTTCGGGGCGTTTGACGGGTACGCCAGCGGCTCAGAAGATCTGACGGGCGGTCGAGGCGATGGGGATGCGATGACCTCTGGGGACCGGGATGCGCCGAGCGCGCCGAAGACTGCGCTGGTCTTGTCCGGCGGGGGTGCGCGCGGCGCCTATGAAGCCGGCGTGTTGATGTACCTGTTTCAAGATTTGCCGAAGCGACGCGGACGGGCGACGCACTTCGACATCATCACGGGCACGAGTGTCGGTGGCGTGCACGCCTGCTTCGTGGCGAGCGCTCAGCAAGACCCCGATGCGGGTGCGCGCATCGCCGAGATCTGGCGGTCCTTGTCCCTGGGGAAGGTGTTTGCCGTCGGCGCGACGGATCTCATACGTGTCCCGTGGCGCCTCGCCGGATTCGGCTCACCGGGCGGCGTGCTGCCGGCCACCGGCGCGGTGCCCGAGCGGATTCCGGGGCTGTTCGATACCGCGTGGTTGGAAGAGATCGTCGCGACGCGCATCGACTGGGAGCGCCTGCGCGCCAATATCGACACGGGTGTTCTGGACGCGCTGGCGCTGGCGGCAACCGAGATCGCCACGGGGCGTTCGGCCGTGTTCGTTGATACGCGCGCGGGCACCGTGCCGCGTTGGGCGCGCGATCCCTTCGTCATCGCCCGTCCGGCCCGAATCGGGGCGCCGCACGCGCTTGCGTCTGCGGCGATTCCGCTGATCTTCCCGGCGGTGCGCATTGATCGCACGTATTACTGCGATGGCGGCTTGCGATTGAATACACCCTTGTCACCGGCACTGCGCTTAGGCGCTGATCGCGTGCTGGTCATCGGCCTGCGCTACCAGCGCACGGCGGCGGAGGAGGACCGTATCGCGCACCGCCGCGAGGCCAACTTTAGCAGCCCGACCTATCTGACCGGCAAGGCGCTGAACGCGCTCCTGCTCGATCGGATCGAATATGATATCGACCGCCTGCGGTTGTTCAACGCCATCCTCGAGAGCGGCGTGCGCACGTATGGCCCTGAGTTTCTCTGGCGCATCAACGAGCCCATCATCGCGCAACGCAACACGCCGTATCGCATCGTGCGCGACTTCTTCTTGCGCCCCTCGAAGGACCTTGGTGCGCTGGCGGCCGAATGCTTACGTCATCAACCGCGCAGCCGCGGCCTGCGGGAATGGCTGAGCCGCAACGTCGCCCGCTACGCCGGCCGCGGCGCCCTGGGCGAAGCCGACCTGCTTTCGTATCTCTTCTTCGATCGAGGCTATGCCGATCATTTGATCGAGCTGGGGCGTCTCGACGCCGCGGCGCGCGAGGCTGAGCTGATCGAATTTCTGTCATGACCCCGGAGCACTCGGTGCCGCTCACGCGTCTGGCAAGCCCGACCCGATATTCCCATGAGCTTAGCCTCCCACACCATTCAATGCGATTTATCGAATCACCTACATCAAGAGCTGCTAGCGGTGCCGAGGCGCGAGGCCGGCAACGATGAGTTCAACATGGAAGATCCTCAGTGTCGCCGTTCAGTAGACTGTCAAGGTGTCCGAGAGGGCTGTGGCGCAGCCGCGGGAACATCTACGCGAGGCCGAGTCCCCTCCTAGAAGCCAGATGCCGTTTGCACTACTATTCCTTATCTCGATCGTTGCCGGTTTCGTGGGTGCCATGAGTGGCATGGGCGGGGGCGTCGTCCTGATCCCCGCCCTCACCTTCTTTGGCATGGACATCAAGCACGCCATCGGCATCAGCATCGTTTCCGTCATTGCGACCTCCAGCGGCGCTGCATCGGCGTACGTCCGCGACCGCATCACGAATCTCAAAGTCGGGATGTTCCTGGAGATGTTCACCATCCTCGGCGCCCTCGTCGGTGCGGCCACTACCCTGGCGTCCACGCAACGCCCGCTCTTCTTCGCCTTCGGCATCGTATTGCTGGGGTCGTGGGCCGCTCTGTTTGCGGAGCGGAATGAGACCTGGCGACCGGTGACCCACCAAGATGTGTTGTCGCACTGGTTGGAGTTGGAGGGCAGCTACGACGATCAAGCGGTGCAGCAGACCATCCACTATCGCGGCGCCCGCGCCTATCTGGGTGGCCCGCTGATGTTCGGCGCAGGCTTGGTTGCCGGGTTGCTGGGCATCGGTGCCGGTGCCCTCAAGGTGTTGATCCACGATTTGGTCATGGGGTTGCCACCCAAGGTGTCCACGACCACCAGCAACCTGATCATTGGCGTGACTGCGCTGGCCGGCACCAGCGTCTACCTGGCGGCAGGCTTGATCGATCCGGGACTGGCGGCACCGGTGATGCTGGGCGTCGTCGTCGGGGCATTCATTGGCACGCGCGTGCTGGTACGGCTGACCAATCAAGCGGTGCGCCGTTTCTTCCAGGTTATCTTGGCAGTGCTCGGCGTCGAAATGATCGTGCGAGGAATTCGAGGTGTGTGATGACGCAACGCTCACGGACGCCCGCTAGCCATCCGACGGCGACGGAGAAGACCGCCGGCTTCGATATGGAAGGTATCGTTGGCTACATTCTGCTCGGCGGTGTCCTGGTGAGCATGACGCTGGTCGTTGCCGGCTTGACCTGGGCTTGGATCGCAACCGGACACATCGGGCTCGACTACTCCATAACCGGGATGAACTTGTTCGAGTTCGTGATGACAGACATCCGACAGCTGGCCGCCCGTGCTGCGCGCCCCCGTCTGTTGGTCAACCTCGGCCTCGCCGTGCTCATGTTGACTCCATACGTGCGGGTGCTCGCGTCGATGCTGTACTTCGCGTTCATCGAGCGCAATGGCAAATACACGCTGTTCACCGGCTTTGTCTTCAGTGTGCTGACGTACAGCCTTTTCCTTCGGTAAAGCGGCTCGGCAGTGCCACACCGGCATCGACTCCTCCCTGACATTGGCAGGACACGAGCCTCAACTGTTCGGCAACCCGGCCCCGACGTCGCGATCGAGTGCGGCCTTGGCGATGGAAAACTGGGCCAGCGCCTGCACGTAGTCCGCCTCATCCTGCGTGAAGCGACGTTGGGCATCGGTCAGCTCGATGATGTTGCCGAGGCCGGCATCGTACCGCTTCTCCGCCAACTCCAGCTCCACCCGCGACGCCGCAACCGTCTGCTCGGCGCGGTGAATGCGCTCGACGGATGCTTGCCAATCGAGGAACCCGCTTTTCACCTGCAAGAAGATGCGTTGCCGGATATCTTCGATGCTGTGGCGGATGGCGTCTTGGTGCAGCTTGGCCTCGGCCACTTCGTGATCGGTCAAGAAGCCGTTGAAGATCGGCCAACTGACCAGGACCCCGACGTCGAAGTTGTTCGAGGCCGGAAGGTCCTGCCCGCGTGCGCTGTAGCCGGCGGTGGCCCCGACGGACGGCAGATAGTCGCTGCGGTACTCTTGGATCTGTGCACCCACGCCGCGAGCCTCATCCTGGAGCATCTTCAGATCGGGACGTTGAGCGAACGCGATCTTCAAGTAGCTCTCGAGCGGTTCGGTGATCTCCTGATAGGTCAGCACCTCGGCCAATTGGTAATCGGGCGCACTTGCACCGAGCCCCATGACGTTGTCCAGCGCCACCTTGCCGGTGGCCACCGCATTGCGCGCATCGACCCGGTTCATCTTGGCGCGCGCCAGCTCCGACTTTGCCGTATAGACGTCAATCTCCGGCTTCAACCCGGCTTCGGATTTGACCTCGGCCTCGTGCAGATGCTCCTGCCGCTGCACCACTGCCTTCTCGTACACCTTGACGGTCTGCTGAGCGGCCAACAGGTTCGCGTAACTTCTCGTCACGTCGAAAACGAGTCCGATCTCAACCAACCTGAGGCGCGCCTGCTCGACATCGGCTTCCGCACGCCGTTGATCGATCAGCCCGCGCGCCCGCCCAAAGTCGAAGAGATACTGAAAGGCGGAGATACCCATCAGGTAGTTGTCGAACGTTTCGAACGAATTCGTATTCCGACCGGTACTGGGCAAACGCGGCGCTCCCAGCATCGGCAAGTAACTCGTGGCGCCGATACTGTTATCGGTGCCGCGCAGGTACTCGGCGCCGCCGAAGACCTGCGGCAGCATGTACGCTTGGGCCTGTCCAATGCGCTCGTGTGCGGCGCCCGCCTCGGATTGCGCCGCCAAGCGCGCCGGGTGATACCTCAGTGCCAGCTCGATCGCCTTCTGGAGCGTCAGTTGCGCGCCCGGCTCCAGGGGAACATCCGCGGCTCTTGCCGACGGGCAAAACATGCAGAGACCGCACAGCGCTATACCGAAGACACATGCACCAACAGTTTTCATCTGCATCTGAGGACCCAGGCTTGGCTAGTGGCTGTCGGCGCTGGCCAGAGATTCCCCTTGGACCACCCGCAGTTGTACCTTCTCGCCGTCGCTCAGCGCCGGGCTGAAGTTCTTGACGACTTGCTCGTTCCCGGTGAGTCCGGCGGTGATTTCCACATGGTTCGGGGTGTTGAGCCCAGTGGTGACGAGCAGGCGCGCCAACTGGTCACCTTTGACCACGTACACGACGCTTTGACCCTGTTCGGTCCCAACGGCCGTGACCGGCACTTGCAGGACATTGGGATGGCGCGCGAGCTCCAGGGTCACGTCCGCGTACATGCCCGGGTACAACTCGTGCTTCGGGTTGTCGAGATCGACTTCTGTCAGCATGGTGCGCGTAGGGAGATCCAGTGCCTTGGTGAAGCGGGCGATCGTACCGCTAAACTGACGTCCCGGAAATTCGAGCAGGGCCAACGCGGCCGGCATGCCGATGCGAATCAAGCTGGTCTCGGTCTCCGGGACGTAGATGTAGACACGCAGCTTGCTCAGGTCGGCCAGGCTGACCACCGGCGACGCCCCGGCCTTGGACGGTCCGGTTGCCCCTTGCGCGGAACCGGACTGTGAGCCACTGGCTTGAATCAGCGCGCCCGGGTCCACAAAGCGCCCCGTGACTACACCGTCGAACGGGGCGACGATGCGCGTGTAGCTCACCAAAGCTTCGAGCTCTTCAGCCTCCGCTTTGGCCTCCGCGAACTTTCCCTCCGCGATGTCGACGTCCTCGCGTGCGACGAGGCGCTTATCGCTATCCCAGACCTTTCGGAGACGCTCATACGTGCCCCGTTTCACCTCGAGATTGGCGCCTGCCCGCCGCAGCTTTTGTTGCAGCTCCGGCACCTCGATCTCGGCCAGCACCTGGCCGGCTTTGACCGCGTCGCCCTTGTCGACACCGATGCTCTTCAGATAGCCGCTCACCTTGCCGTAGAGGTCGGCTTGGTAGAACCCGACCAGGTCGCCGGGCAGCGTGATCGAGCGCACCATATCGGCCCGTCGCGGCTGCACGACGGTGACGGTGGGAATCGTCACCTCCTCGGCACTCTCCGTCGCGCAGCCCAGCGTCATCAAAATGGGCAGCACACAGACAGCGATTCCAATTGCTCGCTTCTTCATTTCATTCCCTGTCGGGCATAGCGCAAGTAAACCATCTCATAGATCGCCGGCACCAGCACCAGCGTCAGCACGGTCGACACCGCTAGGCCGCCCACCGCGGCGCGAGCCAGGGGCGCGGACGCTTCGGAGCCGGCACCGAGCTTCATGGCGATCGGCAGCAGCCCGACGACGGTCGCGAGTGCCGTCATCAGGATCGGCCGCATGCGGACGCGTGACGCCTCGACGACCGCCCGGCGTAGATCCTCGCCGCCGCGATACCGCTGGTTCGCAAAGTCGACCAGCAGAATCGAGTTCGACACGACGATGCCGACCATGACGATGGTCCCCATGAAGGATTCGATGTTCAGCGTCGTGCCCGTGGCCAGGAGCACCGCGACGACGCCGATCAATCCCATCGGTACCGCGAACATGATGATGAATGGATCGACGAAGGAACGGAACTGCGCCACCATGACGAGGTAGAGCAGCATCACGGCCGTCGCCAAGCCGAAACCGAAGCTAGCGAACGACGCCTGCATCGCCGCCACCGCGCCGCGGAACGTCATGCCCACCCCGGCGGGCATCTGCATGCCGGCCAGCGCCGTCTGGATCGCCGCCTGTGTACCCTTGAGGTCTTCGCCACGCGGCGAAACCAGCACGTCGACAACCCGCTGAATGTTGTAGTGGTCGGCCTCGGCCGGCTGGGTCTCGGACGTCACCGTCGCCACGTTGCGCAACAAGACCGCATTCTGCTGTTCGGTGCCGTCGCGGCCGCCGAGTACCGGAATGTTGAGCAGCGTCTCGAGTGACTTGATGTCCTCTTCGCGATACTGGGCCGTCAGGAAATAATCATTCCCCGTCTTCGGATCGATCCAGATCGACGGCGCGATCATTTGGTTGGATGTCAAGGCGGTGATGATGTTGGTCACCACGTTCCGCTGCGTCAGGCCGAGCCGGCCGGCCTTTTGACGGTCGACCCTTACGTCAAGCGACGGATATCCCGACTCCTGCGGAATGAGGGTATCTGCCACATCCGGCAGCGCGCGGATGCGACCTTCGACGGTTTCTGCGATCCCGTGCAGCAGATCGTAGTCCGGTCCGCTCAACTGCACGTCGATCGGTGCCGCCAGACCGAAGTTCAGCACCGCATCGATGATGCTCCCGGATTGGAAGAATGCGCGCGCCTGCGGCACCTGCAGCCGCAGCGCGCGTCGCACGGCCTTCATGTAGTCCCACGTCGAGCGTTCGTGATCGGACGTGAGGCTGACCATGATGAAGCCCGAGTCACTCGCCGCGTTCGGTGAGTAGATCGCCGAGAAGCCCGGCGCGAGGCCGAGGTTCGAGACGACCATCGAGAGGTCACGGGGGGGAATGACGTCGCGAATGACCTTCTCCATCTGCTCCGTCAGCGCTTCGGTGACCTCAATGCGCGAGCCGCGCGGTGCCCGCATGTTGATGATGAACTGTCCCGCGTCCGTGCGCGGAAACAACTCGGTGCCGAGCCACCGGTAGCCGGACATGGTCACGACGAACAGCACCGTCACCGCGCCCATGACGACGGACTTGTGGTCGAGGGCACGGTTGAGCATGCGCCCGTACCACGCGGAGAAGTGCTCGTACTGCCGGTTGAAGGCACCCAGGAACTTGCGGCCCTTCCCGGTCTCTTCCTCCCGTGCCTCCTCGGCGGTGAGAAAACGCGCGCAGTAGATGGGGATCACGGTCATGGCGACGACGTACGACGCCATCATGGAAAACACCACCGCCAGCGACAAGGCGCTGAACAGGTACTTGGCGACGCCGGCCAAGAACATCACGGGGAAGAAGACGATGACGGTGGTGATGGTTGAGGCGAGCACGGGGAGCGCGACTTCCTGCGCCCCCTCGCGCGCGGCAGCCTCGGGCGACTTCCCCATGACGAGGTGGCGATCGACGTTCTCCAGCACCACGACGGAGTCATCGACGAGACGGCCGATGGCTAATGCGAAGCCGCCGAGCGTCATGACGTTGATCGTCGAGCCGTTCATGTACAGACCGAACGTGGCCGCCAGGATCGACAGCGGAATGGAGAGAAAGATCGCAAACGTGGACTTGAAACTGCCGAGGAAGAGCAAGATCACGAACGAGGCGAGTACGGCGGCTGAACCGGCTTCGTGCTCGAGGCTCTCAACGGCGGCGCGAATGTAGCTCGACTGATCGAAGATGCTCTGCAACGTCATGCCCTCAGGCAAACCGAATATCTTCGGCAGGAGTCCCCTGACGCCGTCGACCACCGCGATGGTGTTGGCATTGCCCTGCTTGAGGACGGGAAGGTACACCGAGCGCTGGCCGTTGATGCGCACGACGTTCTGCTGGATCTGCGCCGCATCCTCCGCGTGCCCGATATCCCGGACAAACACCGGAACTTGACCGGGTCCGCCGACTTTCACAGGTACATCGTTGATCGATTCCGGATCCTCGATGAGGCTGTTGGTATTCACGAAATAGTCGGTATCACCGATCTTGGCGTCGCCGGCGGGGATGATCAGGTTGGCGTCGTTCAGCTTTCCGACGATGTCCATCAACGTGAGGCCGCGTGCCTGCAGGGCTTCGCGGTTTACATACACCATGATCTGCCGGTATTTGCCGCCGAACGGCGGCGGTACCGAGGAGCCCGACACCGTCGCCAGCTGGTTGCGGATGTTGTACTGCGCCTGATCGCGCAATTGGGCTTCGGAAAAGCCCTTGCCCGAGACGGTCACCAGTGTCACCGGCAGTGACGACGCGTCGGACTTCAGCACCAAGGGTGGTAAAGTTCCGGGCGGCAGATGGCGCAGGTCGGCCATCGCCAGGTTGGACAGCGAAGCCGCTGCCGTGTCGACATTGGCGTTGGGCTGAAAGAATACCTTGATGATGCTCACGCCGGGCAGGGAGCGCGATTCGATATGCTCGATGTCGCTGCCTAGCGTAAAGAAACGCTCGAAGCGCGTGGTGATGTCGCGCTCCATCTCCAAGGGCGGCATGCCCGGGTAAAAGGTCGCCACGACCACGGCGGGGATCTTTAGGTTGGGAAACACGTCCACCGGCATGCGCGAGAACGCGATGAGCCCCAACAAGATGGTGATCAGCGCGCCGACGATGACGGTATGCGGATTGCGCAGTGAGAAACTAGACATCGAAAGGGCTTCTCAGCAGGTGGGCGCGTCGCCGGGTGTGCGGCCGACGGTCACGGCACCAACCACCGACGCCAGACGCGGCGCCGCTTGGGGAGCCAGGCCATCACCGCCTGCCGCAGAGTCGGCGGCGGAGTCGGTCTCGCGGAGGCGCCGCTGACGGCTTGTTTGATAGTAGTCAGCGCACTGATTCCCATGCGACACGTCGCGCACACGTCGAGATGCCGACGCACTTCCAGTTCCCGATCGTTGCCGAGAGCGCCGTCAACCAACGCGTTCAAATCTTCAAACGACGGACAATTGCTCATAGCTCGTGGTCGGATGCCACTGGCTGCCGCGTACGTCTGCTGGGAGTGACGTCTTGAATGCAATCCATTCGCTCCTCTAGACGCGCCCCGCGGCCCGAGAGTTCCCGGAAATTTCGTAGGCACAGTCCAACCGCGGTATTTTGGCGGGTGTCGTGGAACTTTTTCGGTGCAGAGAGCGTCAAAGGAGGCAGGACACAATAGTTTGCGCTGTGCACCCGAAGCACCGCACCGAGGCGCAGGCAGTCGCGGGAGGTTATCGGATGAGACCGTTTGCACGTATCGCGCCTTATCTTTTCGGGCTCGCGCTGATCACGGGCTTCGCCACGCCTATCGAGGCAACTGACCGCAGGACGCAGATCTGACGAAACACCCGCCGCGATCGGGGGTCCGTTCCTGTCGAGGCCCCCTCGACGCCCCCAACGGGACTTCCGGTCGCGGTGTGTGCTCTTGGAAGAAGCGGCCAACCGCACCTACGGGCTGGTTGGGTTGATGTCATCCGCCCCACGCACCCAAATCTCGAAATCGCCGAAGTAGCTGCCGTCGTTCGTGGTGTCGTTCTGCACGACGATGCCGACCAACTGAAACGGTCCGTCGGCGATCGCCGTCAAGCTCGTCACCAACTGCTGCGTGATGGTATTCTTCTGGAAGCGCAGCACGAGCGTGGTTGCGCCAGCGTCATCACTGACGGTCACTTGCGCGCTCTTGCTGCCCAGCGGCGGCCAGTCGCCGGAGACCTTCTGGACGTTGGCAACGGTCACCAGCGATCCCACGTACGCGTCGCCGTTCATCTCGATTTGCTGAAGCGTAAAGGATTGCGGTGCGGGCAGCGGGTTACCGCTGCTCAGAACCTGCCAGGAACCTGCGGTGACGTCGATCAGTATCGTCCCTATCGCCGGGGCGGTGTCGGTTATCGGGTCCGCCTGCCGAATTACACCGGTGACGCGGAGCTGATCGCCCGCCTGGAACGCCGGCACATCGGCGGCCGATTGGTGATACACCATGATGCCGCTCGCGCCGTCTTGCATGAACACCTTCAACTTGTTGTTCGCCAGGATGCCGGCGGACACCGTGACGATGCCTTCCGTGGTCACCGTCTCATTCAAGAGCAGGGCCGCACCCTGCGCGTTGCGGGCGATCGCTTCGGCCACAGATATGCCAGACGCCGCCGGCGTCGACGTCGCTGCGCCCACCGGTGTGCCGGTGGGCGTAGGAGTTGGTGTGTTGGCGACGGCTGCACGCGTCGGCGAAGGCGAGAGCCCGGCACCGCTGCCGCCACCGCCACAACCGATCATCAGCCCAACACCGAGCAGGGTCGCAACCTGCAGCATTCCTCTCCGCTGATCCCTCGCCGTCATCTCATCTCCTTTCAGTACGTCGCCCGCACGCCGGCGAACACCCACCGGCCCGGCTGCGGCGTCCCGAGCTTGTCCTCGTAGTCGGCGTCGAGGACGTTATCGACGCCGGTGAAAATGTCGAGGTGTTTGCCCAGCGTCCTCGCAACCTGCAGATTGAACAGCGCGTAGCTGTCGGCCGTGATGTTCGTGCCGAACTGATCCACCTGCGCCGCGGTATAGAGCCCCTCGAGTCGCAGCCGGAACGCTGCGGGCAGGAGGACCTGCACGACGCCGTTGAAGCGGTGCGGGGGTTTGTGCTGGATCTCCGCAGAGCCCTTGGAGACGCCGTTGATCGTTTCCCGCGCGCTGGCGTCGAGGTAGGTGTAGTTCACGTCGACACGGAGGCGCTCCAGCGGCGTCGCGCCGGCGGCGAGCTCGACGCCTTGCAGGACGGCCTTCTCGAAGTTCGCTGCCGGGCCGCCGCCGTCGCCGCTGTCTTCCATCTGGATCAGATCGTCGACCTCGCTGCGGAAGAGATTGGTGGCGACGTAGAAGTGCTCCGCGTCCACACGGTACCCGATCTCGTAGTTGAGTGCCTTCTCCGGCTTGAGCGTGGGATTGCCTTGTTGCGGGTCGAACAGCTCGCGCAGCGTCGGGAAGTTGACCTTGCGGCTGACGGCCGCGCGTACCACACCGACGTTGCCCAGATCGACCGACACGCCAGCTTGTGGGTCGAGCTCCCAATCCGTTCCCCCGCCGCCATTGTTCTGCATGTCGTCACTCAAACCGACGAGCAGCCGGATGCGCTCCGTGACGAAGAGGACATTTTCGAAGGCCACGCTGCTGGTGGTAAACGCCGGCCGGCTCGGCGGCCCGGTAGCGGTAGCCACGATGTCGGCACCGGAACGCCGCAGTTGTCCGGCGATCGTCAGCTCGTCGCGGTCGGCGACGTGCACCGTGACGCGCCCGATGCCGCCCAGCTCATCACTGTCGGCGGTGGTCGTCAGGATCTTGGTCGTGAAGTCCGGTCCGGAGAATTGACTCTGCCGTATCGAGTACGCCGAGTAGAAGACGGCGGCGCTGGCGCCGACGCTGGGCGTGAGGATCTGATCGATCCCGGCGTGCAGGTGATCGAACTCCTCGTGGTCCGTCCGTAGGAACGGCGGCAGAAAGTTCGTCGTGCTCGGTGGAATACCGAACTCCGCGACCGAGCCGAGAGCCGCCGCGTGCACACTCCCTTCGTCGGAGAGCTTGTAGGTGAAGTCGCCGAAACCGCTTTTCTCGTCGCGGTCGCTGTTCAGGCGCAGGCCGCCGTCTTCAAGGCGCCGGCGGGTGGGCGGCCGGTCTTCGAACTCACCGGACAGCGGGAAGCCGGGGCTGGTGAGGAACCGCCCCCCGAGCAATGCGGAAAACCTGTCCTGCGCAGCGGCCGCGCTGGCACGCGCGTCCCAAAAGTCCGAATTCCGCCAGATCGTCGACGCCGCGGCAGCCAGCGGTGTCGGCGGCGTGAAGGTGGTCATCTTTACGGTGCCCGCCATGCCGTTCGGCCCGTAGATCGACGACGAGGGACCACGATCGATCTCGACGTTTCCGAGCATCTCCAGCGGGAACAGATCGAGGTTGATCACGCCGTTGTACGGGTCGTACACCGGCACGCCGTCGAGCGTGAACAAGACGGCCCGCTGGTCGAAGCCACGCATGTCGAGCCGCACTTCGCCCTGTCCGCCCTGACGGACGTTCATGCCCGGCGAGAGCTGCAACGCGTCGGTCAGCTCACTCTTGTGAGCGTCGATCAGCTCGTCCCTGCCGACGTTCGTCTGCGCGGGAAGATACGTATCCATGGGGCTCGCCTCGACCGTGACCTCGGGCAAGACCAACGGATTTTCGGCGCGCGCGGCCGCGGCGAGCAGCACCAGCATGCACATCGCCGTCAGCGCTTCTCGGCCAGGTAGGTGAAGAACCCGGCGCGCCGCAGCGCGGCGACGACGAGGAAGCCGAGATAACCACCCACGAGCCCGAAGATGGCGTGGGTCAGTGCGGGAATGAGGCGGCCGGCCACTACGAACCCGGCAGGGATTCCGATCCATAGATCGAGCAGCGTCTTGACGGCGAGCTTGGCGAGATTGCCGGCGGCGCCGGCCACGGCGCACACCGCTGGCCCCCCGGCTCGCCGCAACACGATCAGCACGGCGTCGACGCCCACGCCAGCCGCTGTGTAAGAGAGCGCGGTGTCCAGCGCGCCCTTGTCGCCGATGCCCAGCAACACGGCGATGAACGCGCTGAGCGATGCGACGACCGTCGCCGCTCCGCGCTTCGGCACGACCGCGCTGGCGGTGATCAGCAGCGCCATCCACACCACGCCCGAATGACCCGGCATCTTGACCGGCAAGCGCAACGCGAGGTTGGCGACTGCGACGACGGCGGCAAACATCCCCAGCACGAGCAGCTCGAAGGTCGAAAAGTAGGGCCGCGACACGCGCGGCTGCGGCGACACGGAGCTCACGATGCCTCAGCGACACGCGGCAAGGCCTATGAGCATCCCGGTGGCCGCAGCGAGGAGGACATGATCGACCCACCCCAGACGTGACACGCCTGCTGGCCGCCGCAACGGCGACTCCGCGCCGCGCGCCGCCGCCGCTTCCGTCATCGACCACGCCCGTTGCGTGGCAAGCACCACGGCCGGCACCAGCAGCGCCACCGGATGCGCCAGGTTGGCCCTCCAGGCGCGCCACCCCGGCGGGGTGACGATGCCCCGCGCCTGCTGGGCTTCGAGAATGCCGCGCCATTCCGTTTCGAGCAGCCCGAGCGAACGGTAGGTGGTGGCCAACGTGAAGCACAGCCGTGCAGGGACGCCCATGCGCTCGAGGGCCGACTGCAACTCCTCCGCCGTGGTCGTTGCAGCGAACACGGTGAATGCGGTCGCCAGCAAGACGAGGCGGAGCGTGATGAGTACCGCGAACGGCAATCCGATGAACGCCCAGTCGAGGGCGAACAGAATCACGAGCAAGACGCCGATGCGCCGCACGTGTAGCAAGACGGGCCGCGCGATGCGGGCGGCAACCGCCAGAACGGCATAACAGGCTGCGACAACGCCGAGCTGCGGCAAGGGCAGCATCACGGCTGCGGACGCGGCCAGAGACAGCGCCAGCTTCGTCCGTGGATCAGCGTGGCGCAGGAAGGAACCCTCGACTACAGTGCTTGGTTTTCGAGAGCGCATCGTGTCGCGATGTTGTTGGGCAGCACGAGCCCGTCCCGCTGCCGAGTTTGCCAACCGTGCAGCGACGACGGCGGTCCCGCGGCGACCAGACGGCCGGCGTGCAGCATCAGGAGCTGGTCGGACCACTCGGCCGCCCACGCCAGATCATGCGTGGCGATGAGGCAAAGGTAGCCGGCGGCGGCCAGCCGTTTCACGATTCGTCCCAGGAGTTGGCGGTGATGCCCGTCCTGTCCGAGCGTCGGCTCATCCAGACAAACGCCGCAGAGCCCGGGTCGAAGCAGCAACGTCGCCAGCGCCAGACGCTTCTTCTCACCTTCGCTGAGCAGCAGCGGCGGCGTGTCTTCATACCCGGCCAAACCGAGGAGTGTGACGACGCTACGGTAGACACGTTCATCGGGCTCTGCCACACCGAAGAGAATCTCTTGGCGCACCGTCGGATTGAAAATTTGGCGATCCGGGTTCTGAAAGCAGAGACCCATGCGAGGCGACGCAGCGGAGCCGACGACGCGGCCGGTGATGCGCCCGCTGTGCGCTTGGAGCCCGGCGATCGCGCGCAACAGTGTCGTTTTGCCTGCGCCGTTGGCGCCGACCAGCGCGATCACTTGACCTCCCGCCAGATCCAATTCGATGCCCTGTAACACCGCTCGTCCACTCAGCTCTACGCCGACGCCGTTCAAGATGAGCCGAAAGTCCGGCACGCGCTCCGCCAGATCGGGTAGAGGTGCGGCTGTGGATTCCGCGCGCAGCAACTGGCGGTGCTGAAGGTGCTCCAGTTGCGCAAAGAACGCGGCGCGGTGCTCGAAGGCGACGACGGCGACGCCTTCGCGACGCAGACGATCCAGATGCGCGACGACGGCATCTGCCGATGCACCGTCGAGCATGGAGAGCGGCTCGTCGAGCACCAGCGCCGTCGGCTGCCGGGCGGTCACGGCGGCCAAGATCAACTTCTGCTGCTCGCCCCCGCTCAACGTCCGCGGATCGCGCGTTGCCAGCCCGTCAAGGCCGAATGCAGCCAACGCCGCCTGCAGCCGGATCTCGATGTCAGTGGCGGTCAGTCCCAGGTTTTCGAGGCCGAAGACGATTTCGTCCGCGACGCTCGATCCGAGCAGCTGTGCGGCGGGGTTCTGCGACACGAAGCCGACTAGCGCGCTGAGCTGCCAAAGCGGAACCGCGTCACTGCGCCGCCCGGCGATGTGCATCGCCCCCTCGAGATCGCCGCGATAGAGGTGCGGAATGAGCCCGCTGAGGACACGCGCCAGCGTGCTCTTGCCGCAGCCGGACGGGCCGGAGATGAGATGAAACTCGCCGGCCTGTGCCTCGAAGTCGAACGGGCCGACGGCCTGCGACCGCGTGAGGTAACGAAAGGAAACCCCATCCGCGCTGATGAGAGGAGGACCGCTCACGCGTCTGCTGCCTCCGTCGAGTCCGGGTGCTTGCTCTTGCGGTCGAAGCAACACCAGCCGTCATCCGTCGGTTCGACGAGCAGCACCGGCTGGCCGGCGATCAGCCGCGGCCGCACCCAGTCACCCGTGGCGATCACCGCGGCGTCGGACACCGGCTCGCCGTTGCGCGACACCGAAAGCAACCGGATGCCGCGGCGCCGCAGTTCGCGCGCCGTCACGCGCTCACCCAGCTCTCGCAATCCTCCGGCGAGCTCCAAGAAACGTCCGGCATTGCCTTCCGCGGTCAGGCCGACGGCCGCGAGCGCTCCGATGACGCCGTCGCCGCTGCCGCCGAGCTCCTCAATGAGCAGACCGTGCTGGCGCGCGAGGTCCAGTGCATCGGACTTGGCGAGGACTTCGCTGCCGGCACGCCGCCCGAAGTCCTGGATCGCCAATCCGACTGCCGTCTGCTCGACCAAGCAGATGCCCGGATCCGAACCCTGCGCGCAGTGCTGCACGACGTAGTCGGCGGCTGCAGCGAAGAGACGGCGCGCTGCCCCGTTGGAACCGCCCTCGCCTTCCACGATCAGACAGGCCGGGCTGTTGTGGCTGGTGTACGGAATGCGCGGGTCGACCAGAAGCTGGTGGCGGATCACGCCGACGAGGCGTCCCATCGCGTGTTGCTCGATATGCGCGCCCAAATCGCGCGCCAGCCTCCCGGTACCTGGGCGTTGACCGAGGACATCAGTATCGTCGATGCCGAGCAACACATGCATGACCGTTCCTCCGTTCAGTGGATGTCGGCGACGACCTTGCACATGTGCGAGACGTCGTAGCCGCTGAGCGCAGCCGCCTGCCGGCGAAAGCTGGACGCGTGGAGTATCTCGAGCAGCGGGCGCAGCCGCGCCGAATCGAAGATAGGGCGGGGAATCGCCAAGTCGTAGCGCTCGTGGCCGAGCGGGATAAAGTCCAGCCCCCACGCCTGTGCCACTGCGCGGATGCCCGGCCCGACGTCCGCCGTGTGCGCCGCGATGGCGGCGGCGACGGCATTGTGTGTCGGCGCTTCGTGTTCGTAGCCGGAGATGGCGCGCGGATCGATGCGAGCCGTGCGCAGACGGTGGTGCAGCAGCAACCGCGTGCCGGCGCCGCGCTGGCGATTGATGAGACGCACACCTTTGCGGGTGAGGTCGCCGAGGCCGTGGAGGTTCTTGGGATTGCCAGGCGCCAGCATCAACCCCTGCACACGTTGCGCCAGATTCACGAGCACAACCGGCTCATCGGGCATCAGGTGCTTGACGAACGGAACGTTGTACTCGCCCGAATCGACGTCGAGCAGGTGGATACCCGCCAAATGCGCGCGTCCCTCGCGCAAGGCAATCAGACCGGCGAGGCTCCCGACCGGATTCGTCGAGAAGCGGATCTCGGAGTGGGCGTCAGCCAGAAACCGGGCGAGCAGCTCCAGCACCAGGTCGTCACTGCCGACAGCGACCAGCTCATTGGAGTTGGGCGACGTCCGAGCTCCGGCGCGTCGAGGGATGAGCGCCGCACCGGCGTCCAGCGCCTGCAGCGCCGCTTCGGTTTGCCGCAGCCGCACCTCCGCCGGCAGCCAGCGGCCGACGTCGTGGGCGCGTTGGGCCTGCTGCGCACGTGCATGATGGGCCGTCCGCTCCGCTTCGAGCAGTCGGCGGCGGGCGCCGAGCAATGCCGCGACGCGCTTGGCGCCGAAATGGAGCTTCACCGCAAGCTCGTCGCGTTCGCGGGCCACGGCCGCGACCGGCTGGCGCAACCACCGTCTGAGCTCGGCCCGCCCGCGTGCTGTCACCCGGTACGTCTTGCGGTCCGGACCGCGCGTACCAGGCTCGATGCGTGCGACGATCCATCGCCGGCGCGTCATCGACGCCAGCAGCCGATAGAGCTGTCCGAAGTCGAGCCGCCAATCCGGCCCAAGCTCGTCTTCGAGCTCCCGCCGCAGCTCATAGCCGCAGCGCTCGCCGCGCGAGAGCAACCCCAGCAGGGCATGATTTATCGACACGATCGACCCCCCGCGCCTGTCCGACACAGGCGACTATAGGCAATGCCTATAGTCGGGCGTCCCTGTCAAGAGAACGAAGCGAGAACGGCGCTACTCCATCAAGGCCATGGTCAATGGCGGACCTGCTCAGCTCCGGGAGGGCCGTCCCGTGGCGTAGCCGAGGGCGTGAGTGTCAATGGTCAGTCGCTAGACGTCAGGCCGGCGGCCTGGTCTCGCACCGTGGCGGTGCGCCACGGTGGCAACCGTGCGATCCATCACCCAGTGGACGACGCCGGGAACAAAGCGCTTCGCTAGAACGCCCAACCGGCTGTCGAAACCGGGGATGATGAGAAACCGGCGACGCGCCATGCCGCGCAGCAGCGCGTCGGCCACCGCTGTCGCTGACAGGACCTTCGCCGACGCCGCAATCGCGCGCGTCTCCTCGGGCTTGGTCAGGTTCTCGCTGGCGAGTCCCGGCGTATCGGTATCGGGTGGGCAGAGCACCGAGACCGTGATGCCGTGCGGTTTGAGCTCGCCGCGCAGCGCCTCGGAAAAGCCCACGAGCGCAAACTTGGAAGCGCAGTAGTCGGTGTAGCCGAACACCCCGATGAGGCCGGCAAGGGATGACGTGTTGACGATATAGCCGCGCTTCCTGGCCTTCATGTGCGGCAGCAGCGCCTGGACGGTGTTCCAGCAGCCATGCAGGTTCACCAGCATCGTCTCGGCGAACTGGTCGTACGTGACGTCCTCGAAGCGTCGCGGATAAGCGCGGCCGGCGCAGTTGATGAGCACGTCCGGCGCGCCATGCTCGGCGACGAGCGCGTTCATCGTCGCCGCCACCTGCTCGTGGTCGGCAACGTCGAGTTGCCGCCAAAAGACAGACTGGTTCGGGCGCCTGCATGCGGCGCGCACCGCCGCGGCCGCCTGCTCGAGCGGCTCGCGCCGCCGCGCGAGCACAACCACATCGGCGCCGAGTGCCGCGACGCGCTCGGCAACGGCGAGGCCGATACCGAGCGAGCCGCCGACAACGTAAACCTGCGCCCTATCGAACTCCATCGGTCTCATGCCGCATCTCACAGGTTGCGCCGGAGGAGGTCGACACCACAGGTGCGACTACTGTAGGAGCAATACGCCCACGAGAGACTAAAACTGCTTCGGTAGTCCCGCCTGCTTGAGGATTCCGTTTGCGGTGTGGCGCGAACGGATCTTGTGATCGATAGTGACGTGTCTTCTGGTGGCAGGATTGTACCAGATCTCATGGTCACCCTTGCCCGACCGCTCGAATTGCCAACCTGCCGCGCCGAGGACCTTCTTCACCTCCGGCGAATAGTCGGCCACTAGGCTACCGCTTGGGGTTGCTCGATCCGCTCCGCAATGAGTTTGAAAGCAACGTGTGCCGCCGCGTCAGCGGACACGATACCGTTGGCTTCGAGCATCTCTGGAACCATTACTCGGAGCTTTTCGAGCAGCGCTTCGAGCGTCTCCGCCTCGGTGACGAGGCCGGGGACATCATCGCTGGCGGCCACCCACACGGACGCTTCGTCGTCCCACTCAGCCTTCACCTGGTAGATGCGTCCCGACACGAGATCCTCCAAGTTGACCTATACCACACGACCTGATCGTCGTGCGACCACTGTCCGGCGATCACCTGGAGACGTGGGTGTGCGCGGGCAACGGTAGGCGCACGCCAGACACTCCTGGGCGGCGCCGCGACACGCTGGGCAACGACGAGGCCGATGCCGAGTGAGCCGCCGACAACGTTCACCTGCGCTCCGTCACACTGCGCTGGTCTCATGCCGCATTCCACCCGCGCGGCATCATTCAGATTCCGCGCGCCGCGCCCAAGCGCGCTGCACCCCCCGACACACTACGGTTTGTAGACCCTGCTCTTACGAGCCAGTTTGACGTCTGTTTCCCGCTTGTCTAGGCTGCGTTCCATTTCAACGATGGAGATGCCAGTGTTGCCTTTATTTCCGGACTCGGCGGCGAATTCGCTGGCCGGGAGACCCTCATGACGCCAACCCGGCTGCTGCACATCTCCGACGTCCATTTTGAGCCACCAAGGGGCAGAGGCGACCGGGCCAGGATTCAGAAGGCCTTGCTCGCTAAGGTCTTAGAACTTGAGTTCGACGCAG
>Ga0209415_10005035_pt1 | contig 23944 bp, 35 predicted proteins | sample PeaSoiSIISIP2007_FD_187696 | JGI IMG/M metagenome (GOLD analysis project Ga0209415, IMG submission 187696) | Peat soil microbial communities from Weissenstadt, Germany - SII-SIP-2007 (SPAdes) (version 2) | ecosystem: Environmental > Terrestrial > Soil > Wetlands > Peat | place: Germany... | reverse complement strand
GCCCATAGTGCGGGAATTTCATGATATGTTTCACGGAACCCATACACGGCGTCCTTCGCTTCTTCTTCGCTCAGTTTGATGCCATACGTTAAAGCGTATGCTTGAAACTTCTCCCACCCCATTTGAAAACCGCACCCCAAAATTATAATCTTGCCGCGAGCGCGTTCCGTTGAATCGATTTGGTCAATAGGCTTTCCTAACTGCGCCGACATACATTCTTTGTATAGGTCGCGGCCAGCCGCATACGCATCTTTCATCTTTTGGCATTGAGCAAGGACAGCGAGGACGCGGCTCTCGATTTGGGCAAGATCACCGACGACCAATCGGTGTCCGGGCGTTGCTGCGAAAGAAGAACGAATTGTGGAAGCCACCAATGCCATTTGGCTATTTCTAGAGATAATCTTTTTTCCAGCACGGATTGCCCGTGTATATGTGTCAAGAAACTTAGATACATCTTTGTTCGGCTTAAACAGGTTTTGCAGTTGCACTCCCCGACCAGCCCACCTTCCAGTATGAGCGCCATGGTATATGAACTGATCTCGGAGTCTTCCATCTATCCCCATCCTTTCTAGAATTGATTCTAATTTCTTGTACGCAGACCCGCCGAGTTTCTGTTTCAGTTCCAGCACAGTGCGTAGCAGCGGGGGTAGTTGGGTGCCCGATTTCAACGCTTCTTCAATGTGTTCCTTGTCGAGGGAGTTGTATGGGTACTTCCGCGCCTGACACCATTCTATGAGTTGATTTCTGCTATTCGGGTTGTCCAAACCTGTATGCGATTTGATTTCAGCGAGGATTAAATCGGACTCTGCCTCAGCCAACTTCTTCGCGTTCGTGACATATTGCTGGTCGATGAATACGCCCGTTTTATTCATTCTCTGGTCTAGCAGCCACGCCTCGTGTTCTTCTTCCGTCATAGGACAGTTAAGCGCCACGGCGGCATGATAGACTGCTCTTTCAGCCTCAACGTCCTGACGGCAGTATTCTACGAACTGCGCCCACTCTTCTGGGTGGGAGTTCCAGTCTTTGAAGTAGAATTCGGGCGACCCGTTTTTCAACATCTTCTTAGTCGCCTTAGTCGGGGACGAGAACATTTTCACATACTTCTTTCCTTCGCCCATCTTTTGGGTTACGCCGAGCGCACGAGCCGCCCTATCCAAACCTATGGGAAGTGACATACTCGCACAAAGGACAGACGGATCAAACCACTCGCCTTGTGGGATAGGAATGCCCGCTTTGTATTCCGTACAGTCCCGCTCAAAGTTATAGTTCCAAGCGCCCTTCTTTATGGTAGGGTCGAGCAGCGCGGCCCTCAATTCCGCGGGCATAGCCTCACCCGTCCAGCAGCACCACATATTGACGGGCCCGTCATCGAAAGCGTAGGCACACATCAACGGCTGCGTGCTGGGGTGCTTCATATAGCGGTCCAGCCCGCAGTCTTTCAAGTTCAGCGTGCTGCGCGTTTCGTAATCGAGGTGAACTGTTTTCAATGTAACTCCTTGATTCTAAAGGATAATACCCTTATCGCGTAGGTTTCGCCCCTATTGCGTTACCCCTTACGCAATACGACTTGCTTGATTCTAAAGGACTTAGGTATAAAAAAACCTCTATCGCGTAAAATCGGGGTAGACCCCCTCAGATAAAGAATCCGTAAGTATATGATTATAAAGAAAAAATCTATCTTCCTCACGTAGGCTTGTATGAGACGGTACGCTTTACGCGATTCATACCCCATAAACCCACTCGCCTTTTGCTTTGACCCACATCGCGTCTGGGAATCCAACTTTCTCTTTACCGCGGTCGGACTTCTGCGACATCACGGTAATACGGTCGGCTTGTAGTAACGCCTTCCATGCCCGATTCCAAATTTCATATCCTCCCGAGGATTTATCTGCGTTTGTGAACTTCTGGACGCCCGCCTTGGTTAAAGGCCCCTGCTTACGGATGGCGTTGATTATGCGCCGTTCACACATGCTTACATCGTTCCCAATGTCGATAGGCCAGAGTGTCGTGCGGAGCAGAAGTTCATGCTTCGCCCAAATAACGGACTTCTCGACCATAGATTTGGTTATTCGTGGCGGCAAATCCCCGGGGCTGAACGCGGCACGGATAAGAAGGTCGCGTTTGAAGTGCGCTTCTAACCGCATGCAGTGCCCCGCTTCCGCGGATTCCTTCTCCAGAATCTTCTTCTGCTCATGAAGCCACTTCTGGAACTGAAGACGAACAATTTTGGCATCGTGGTCTTCTTCGGGGATGAACGGGAATCCCGTTGAATCGGCGTACGTCGTGTCCTTCAACTTACTGGAAGTTTCTACGAGCCACTTGACGCGGTTGATAATGTGATTGACTGCGGGATTGATTAGTTTTCCGTCCATCGGTTGCCAATCACCCTCGTAATCGACGCCATTCGAATATGTCAGCGTCATACGGGACAAGAATCCTGAACCTGCCACGCCCTTGCCCGATACGGTCTGCTCCCATGAATTACGGGTGAAGTTCCCGAGCATACATAGGCTGACATCGTGGAAAGATGCCTTGCCATTCGTAACACTGCCCGCGCCGCCGTCAGTCTTCTCGTAGAGTTCAAGCAATTTGTCGAACAGGGTAGACCCCTGACTGCCGCCCTTCGTAAATAAACCTTTCATTTCGTCGAAGTATGCAATATGTTTCTTGCCGTCGTTCTCAGCTAATGTGCGTAGTGCGTGTTCGCCTGAAGAAAAGAACCCCGAGACTGGGAGTACGACGTCAAACGCGGTTATGATTTTTTCCTTGAGAAGGAGTTGCGCCCGCTTCCACGATTCGGACTTTCCTGCTTCGGGTCGCGCTGAAATGATGGCGTTCCATTGACGCATGTGCAGCGTTTCCTCACCGGGGAACGCAATGCTTCCATCTAGTACAGAGCCGAGCATAGTTTTGAGCGCCGTTCGGACGAAGCACGGCGGAATGAATGTCCCGTCGGTAAGCGCGAGCGCGAGGTCACCAATAACGTCTCCTGTAATTGTGTCGAGGGACACTTCATCAATTGAATCCCCCTTGAATTCGGGGTCTGGACTGCCGCTCGTAACAATGCCGGGTGTTGCGTTCTCCTCGCACTCGGGGCTTGTAGCCCAGACGGCGATCTCACGAATCTTCTCTTCGGGATAATTTGCGCCGTCTTCGCAGTGTTCTGCGGTCCAGTGTTTCAAAACACTGAACATGAGTTCTTCGTCACGGATGCCATTCGCTTTGAATGTGCCCGCACGCGATTGAATGTGCCGCCAGCGCGTAGAGACGGGGATGAGATCACCACTCCCTTGCTTCGGGAACGCATACTGCCCTTTGTCCTTCGCGTATTCACGAACAGCGTCAGGCACGACGGCAAGGTCGTAATCATGTACGATTTCGTATTTCTTGCCTGACGGGTGGATCGAATTTGGACCGACCACATACCCACCGATGGACTTGAATTCGCCTTTCACGCCATCAATATCAAACCCGGTTGTTGGCACCGCGCCGAGATAGTATAAGTGGAATCCTGCGTACTCCGAGTCGCGCCCAGAACGGACGATCAGTGTCGGAGGCAGGTGATTTTTTTCCATCCATAGCAGTAAATCTTGATTCGTTTTCAACCCATAATCGCAATCAACAACGCAGAGATTGGACAGACCGCAGGCTACTCCGTAGTTCGCTTCTTCACCGTCAATCCACGGGCGCAGGGCTATGGTAGCGTCATTTGTTGCTGAGTTAACGGCGTGGGGACTATAGCGAGCCCAAGGAGATTTGTCTCGGGGTTCACAAGTTAAAATTTTGAACCCACGAGCGATGGCGTCTTCTGCTGCGGCTTTTAAGTTTGCTACGATATTAGGATCACCCATTTTTAGCCTCCAGATAATCTGCTAGTAGGCGCAGCCTTTCAGGACTATCTTTTACCATTCCTAAGGCTCTGTTACAGGACGATCCGAGGATGCCTCGAAATGTAAGGGCAACGTGGTCGTGATCCGTGTCAAATTGTGTGTCGCATGCTTTCCCACAACCGTGACATAAACCATCAAAATTCTCCCAAGCATGGATACCCTTCTGGACTTCTATTTCGCTACAACCCGCTCGTCTTAGTAGTCTACGAACATACGACATCTTTGTAGCCCATGGGTTCGCTTGTTGGCGCTTTCTTTTAAGTTCGTTGGAGCGCTTTTTGTTTTTTCGCTGGTATTCTCTAGCCAGTTCAGGGTTTGCGAGCCTCCACGCGTTATTGGCTAGTTTAGCTAAGTCGGGATTGTTTTTTCTCCAGTTAGCACACCCTTCTTTTGCTTGTTCAGGATGTTTTAAGCGCCACATACGACTACGTTCAGCCGCGGCAGCGCGAGCTTCGGGACTGCTACGACGTTCTCTATCATACGCCAGTCTAGATTCACGATCTTTACGAGGCATAGTTCTCCCTAGGGTGAAACAGGCGAGGCGTGCTGGCACACGCCCCGTGTACGAAATACTGAATCGCCCGAAATCGGGCAATCTTTTAGACTTCCGCTACGGTCGCCTTCGCTCTGGTTGGAACGATAGTGACATTCGCGTAGTTGCGGTCCTTGCCTTCCTTGTGGGAGATGATGACTTGCGTCTTTAGTCCTATCAAATCATCTGTGTCGAACGTATCTCCCGCTGCGATCTTCAACTCTGCAAGCAGTTTGCCGAGAGTTGACTTCTCGCCAAGAACCTTGTTCGCTGAAATCATAGCGTCGAGCGGCGTGCCGTCTTTACTTTTTTCATCCAGCATCGTGAAGATAATACGGATTTTCTCTTTGATACCGAACGAAGTCTCTACGGGACCCACATCATCTACCCGCGTGATCTGGGCGAGGTGCAATCCTTCGCTGGGAAGTTCAAACGTCTTTTTCGTTACAATAGCCATGGTAGTGCTCCTTTTCTGCCTCAATGGGCTCATGCTTACTGATTGCGGACGGATGTCCACTTTTTTATAGTAGCACGCGGCGTGCCGTTTGTCAAGAGGTATTGACAATCGCGCCCACTCGTGGTATGCTTAGAAAGTGGAAAGAACGAAATGTCTGGCTGCGGGTTTCACCGACAACCGAGGAGTAGAGGGGATATTCGGATAGGTTCTGCCCGCCCATAAGAGCGTGGAATAGGCAGTCGGTATTTCGTACAGGAGGGTTATGTCATTTCGAATCGGGCAACGGGTAACGAGTCATTTTACAGGCGAGGGCACGATTCAATCGGACATCCTGCCTAGGGAAGAATCAACGGACGATAAACAGCAAATCGTGCAATTTGATAGTGCCCTGCTCGGCACGCGCCCGTGGGCAATAATGAAACTCGATAGGATAGGAGATGAAAATGAAGAATCGTCTGACTAAAGCAAAATTACGGAAGATTCGGGCATTTCTTAAAGATTGCCCAAATGCTTGCCTAGTCTACGGGGTACAAGGAATTGTTACTTGCGACGGGTATGCGATTGAATTCGATGACGGTAAGGGGCGTGTAGGGGTAATCCATCCGCTTGCGTATCTTGATCTTATGGAGACGCCCGCACATTAATTTACACCCCTTCGCGGGAGAGGCCCATGGACGAGATTGAAGACATTCGTGATAAGGCGTTTATTATCATAGAAGAATTATGGACTAAAGATGGTATTTTAGTGAAGCGCCGCGTGGGTAAAGGTCCGTGGGAAGAAATGCCGGAGCCTCGCGTGCCACGAGTGTCATGGTTCGGGGTGTCGGAATGAATGTCCTTCTCCAAGGCGGGGTTGGAAATTGTATGTTTCAGTGGGCGTTCGGGCGTTCGCTTTCTCTTCGCCGCGGGTTGCCACTGTCGTTCGACAGAAGCGAACTCGATAAAGACCAGAAGCGGAGGTATCGACTCGACTGTTACGACATAGATGTTCCGATAGACAACACGACACCCCGACCGATTTATACTGAAAAGGGATGTCCCTATGATTCGGGCACAGAAACAGCCGCAGGACATTCGAAGTTCATCGGCTACTGGCAAACGGAGAAGTATTTCAATCAGGCAGTTGTTCGTGCGGCGTTCTCTCGCCCACGAGGCACGCCGAACGCGGCAACGCAGGATGTTGTTTCACGGATTGACGACAAGAGTGTATTTATACACGCACGCCGAGGAGACTTCACCGCGCCGAGTTTGGCGAACATCCTCGGTTGCTATCCGCCCGAATACTATCAAGCGGCGATGACGAAGTTTCTCGCGGGCACGAAATTCTTCGCATTCTCGGACGATCCCGAGTGGTGCAGGAAGCACATGCCTGCTGCGGAGATTGTGACAGCAAATCAAGAACCGGGCATGGAGTGCTGGGACATCTGGTGCATGAATCAGTTTCCTGCGGGCATCATTTCCAACGGGAGTTTTTCGTGGTGGAGCGCGTGGCTCGGGCGTGAGAAACGGGTAATCGCGCCAAAGGTTTGGTTCACAGGATTGGATTACCGCGACTGCGTGCCGGAGCGGTGGGAGAGGTTATGAGACGAGCACTCGTGTTAGGTGCGTCGGGGCAGGACGGGTCATACCTGTGCGAACTCTTGCTTGCCAAGGGTTATGAGACTCATGGCACGATTCGCCGCTCTTCCAGTTTTAACACGGGGCGCATCGATCATATCTTTGATCGATTGCAGTTGCACTACTCGGACAGCACGGATGGTAGCGCTTTGGGGGCGTTGTTAGCGAAGGTTAAACCCGATGAGATATACGCGCTGTCCGCACAAAGTCATGTTCGTACTTCGTTTGACATCCCAGAATATACTGCGGATTCAATCGCGATGGGCACGCTGCGACTTTTAGAAGCAGCACGGGCGCATTGCCCTGAGGCGAGAATCTACAACGCCAGTAGCAGTGAGATGTTCGGTTCAACACCCGCGCCGCAAAATGAGAACTCACGGTTTCACCCACGCAGTCCATACGGTTGTGCAAAAGTTTTTGCCCATAACATTTGCGTGAACTATCGCGAAGCATACGGGATGTTTATTTCAAACGGGATTCTGTTCAACCATGAGTCTCCCCGACGCGGCGAGACCTTTGTGACGCGCAAGGTCACGCGTGCTGCACGCAGGATATACGCAGGACAACAGCGCGAACTTCTTCTCGGCAATCTGGACGCCAAACGTGACTGGGGATACGCTCCCGAATATTGCTACGCCATGTGGTTGATGATGCAGCAATCAAAACCCGATGATTTCGTCATAGCGACGAGTGAGACGCACACGATTCGAGAACTCTTGACTATCGCATTCGAACGGGTGGGGCTGAGTTGGGTCGAGCATGTCAAGGTCGATCCGAAATATTATCGACCGACTGAGGTTGACATTTTGCAGGGCGACGCGTCAAAGGCGAAGCGCGTTCTTGGCTGGACGCCAAAAACGAAGTTCAAAGAGTTGATTGAGTTGATGGTCGATTCGGAGGTGCTATGAGATTTGAATCGTTGAGTCAAGCAGGACAGGACAAGTTCGCGTACGAGCGAATCGGGAATTCGGGCACCTTTCTGGACATTGGCTGTGGCGATCAGAATGGTAGCAATACGCTCGCGCTTGAGCGAATAGGGTGGACGGGCGTTCTCGTAGAGTTAGACCCCAAGCGGGCCCAATGGTGCCGACGGAATCGTACGAGTCCGCTTATCGAGGGGGATGCCACGAAAGTCAATCTTAGCCATCTCCCTCAACATCATGTCGATTATCTTTCTCTGGATATCGATGACGAGCGGTGGCAACAATCTAAAATCGTGCAAGTTCTGTGGAAATTGATTGATGCGGGATTCAAGTTCCGTGTCATGACAATTGAACACGACAGATACCGCATCGGAGACGAGACGCGAAATCAAGTTCGGGCGATTTGTGTCGCACACGGATATACGCTTGCGGTACCAGACGTAGCCCATAAGGGAAATCAATTCGAAGATTGGTGGGTGCGATGATAACCGTCACGGGTGGACATGGATTTTTGGGGAGTTACGTTGTCGAGAAGTTACGCGCACGCGGACATCGCGTGTTCGCGCCTACTAGCCTTTACGATTTGCGCGACCCGAAGCACGTCGAAGCGATGTTTGACGCCGCGCACTCTGACAAAGTCATCCACCTCGCGGCGTCCTGCGGCGGCATCGGCGCGAATCAGAAGAATTCGGGCAAATTCTTTTATGATAATATTTTGATGGGCGTCAATCTTATGGAAGCGGCCCGTCTAAATGGCGTCTCGAAGTTCGTCCAAGTCGGAACGGTCTGCTCGTATCCGAAGCACTGCCCCGTGCCGTTCAAGGAAGAAGACATCTGGAACGGATACCCCGAGGAGACGAACGCGCCGTATGGAATAGCGAAGCGGGCACTCTTGACGATGGCGCAGGCGTACCGCGAGCAATACGGGATGAACTGCGTGTATCTCATACCAGTCAACCTTTACGGCCCGCGGGACAACTTTGATCCCGAGTCGAGCCACGTAATCCCCGCGCTTATTCGGAAGTGCTTGGAAGCAAAGGAGAAGGGCGAGAAAGAGATCGAGATTTGGGGAGACGGCACAGCAACGCGGGAGTTCCTCTATGTCGAGGATTGCGCCGAAGCGATTGTTGCAGCGATGGAGAAATACGACAGCGGGCAGCCTATCAACATAGGTTCAGGGCGGGAAATCAGCATCGAAGCCCTCGTAAACGAAGTGGCGTATATCACGGGTTACAAAGGGGATATCGTTTATGACTCGGGCAAACCTAATGGACAGCCGCGCCGACGATTAGACGTAAGCAAGGCAAAGGAAGCGTTTGGTTGGGAGAGTAGCACGCTGCTGGGAGAGGGGTTGAGAAAGACGGTCGAATGGTATCTCCAGCAGAGCGTTTAGAATCAGTAGGTTACGGGGTTTTGAAGTCCGAAAAAAGAGGCTCAAATGGCACGCAAGCGTGAGAAACTAAAGGATTTAGACTATTCGAGCCGAGAGTATTGGAATCGCCTTTTGGCTGAGGAAGGCATGTCTATGAGCGCGGGCCTTAATCTTCATCGCCTCGTTTATACTGGGGATAGCCAGAGTTTGGACAAGATTCAGGAAGAGCAATCAGAACGGGATACTGGCCGCGTGCCGCCCGCCAAAGGAGCGGAATAGATAGGGAGGAGTAAGGGGGATTATGTTACCCCCGTCTTTTTGGGGTTAACCGCCTTTATTTTCAGCGGTATACGCGGGATTGGTGTCCCTCGCCTTCGCTAAGGATTCGCCCCTTATAGGGGGAGTCGTGGTAACTTTATTTTTATGTTTAGGCTCGACCGAGCCCCGCGGATGAGGTATTATGACGTTAGTCGACTCAAGATAGCCAAATCGGTCACATTTTAGTAACGATCCCACCCACCAAGAAACGGCACGCTGCTCCTCCCCTCGAAAGAGGCGCACCCTGACGGGTGCCAGCGTGTCGATAACCGACCGCCCAGTCTTGCCAGAGATTTGGGCGGTTATTCATTTTTGTATCCTCGCAGCTTTATAACCTGTGAGCGGGGAGTGCTTAGCACACTCCCCATTTTCTATGCTAAGGAGAAAAGATTATGGGTCTTACCTTTCAAAAACGGATTTGTATTAAATGCGAGCAGGAATATATACCGACGGGTGGTCGACAAAAACGGTGCCTATTGTGTAGTTTAGTTCCTGAAAGTCACCATTTGTGGATACAGAGGGGCAGAGTACCACGCAGGCTGTATATTAATAAAGGGCAGACTTGTAAATTCCCCGAATGCGAGCGCCCTGCCGATAAACTCGGACTATGCAACGCTCATTATGGTCAACAATATCGGAAAGAGCCCCTGCGCCCAATACAAGTCGGTTCAGGAGGATATAAGAACTTAGGTAAAAAGCGATATCAAGCGGATTACGCGCTTCTTAGAAAATACGGGTTTGGCGTAGAAGAATTGGAAAAACGAGTCGCAGCGCAGGATAATACCTGTTTGATCAGTTTCCTACCCTTCACAAAAACGCCAAGCGTGGACCATATTGGAACATTAGGCCAACCCGATTTTGTTGTTCGAGGGTTACTAACGCGGCAAGCGAATCTGATGTTGGGGTATATTGAGGGTTTGGGGCGATTGGGCGCGGATTTGAAAACGATAACAGCACCCCATGTTTACGACTACATAATGCGAGGACGAGCGCAGCAACAGCGGCAACTAGAACAGTCGAGAGGAGCGACGGCATGAAATTATTGTGCGCGATAATGACGTGCTTTGCCACGGATTATTTTATAACTAGCACTACGGTTGATTGGAACACCGCGAAGAACAATCGCGAGACCGACCCCGCGGCACGTCGTCAGGCAATTCGGGACACGTATCTCAAGGAACTAGCTGAAGTCCCGAATGTAGATTACAAATTTTTCTTCGGCAAAACACCCCGCCCTGCAAGGGCGCAACGCAATAAGTATGCGAACCCCGAGCAGAATGTGACTCTTCGTGAACCCTTGAATGACGAAGTTTTCCTTGACTGCCCTGACTACTACTTCGAAAACAGTCGCAAAATGAAGGCGATCATACGATACGCGCAAGAGCGTGAGTATGACTACCTCCTACGATTGGACGACGACACTTTTTTCTGGGCGCAGCGACTAGAAGATTACCTCCCGCAGATCGAAGGAAACGATTACGTCGGCGCTTCAACAGACCCTAAGGCTAAATTCCACCCGGGCGGATGCCTATTTCTTTCAGCGCACGCTATGCGGCTCGTTGAAGGTTCGAATCTTGGTAACTGGGCGGATGACGTTTGGATTGGCGACGTCATGAAAAAGCACGGCGTGCCACTCACGGGACTTATAACCGAAGACGGGCGCGACGCTATTCAGATGGCGTGGGGCAATGAGTACGTCGTAGACGAAACGCTTAATACCATAGATTTGCTCGCGGCACATTCCTGTAGACCCGCGATAATGCGGGCGTACTACGATAGAGATCATAAAGTGGAGGAGTAATGAACTTTCTTGACTTTCTTCGTCGATGTTGGGGATGTGGATTGCTTTTGGCGCATCATAGGGATTGCCCCGCATGCATGCCGTCTCCGAACCGCTATGTTTTTCCGATTCTTAATGTCAACACAGGGAAGCCTATATCGGGGGAGTGATGAAAGTTCTCATAAGTGGGGGAGGAGGATTCATCGCCTCGTTCGTTATCGACCGAATTCTAAAGACAACTGATTGGAACATTGTCCTCGTTTGCAAATCTGAGTCGAAGTACGGCAAGATTCGGCTGGCAGATGTAAACGCGGCAAACAATCCGCGGGTTCGGTTTATCCGGGCTGACATCTCCAGCGGAGTGCCGAATGTCTCGTGTGTGGATTACATTTTGCACATGGGCGCAGAGAGCCACGTCGATGTCAGCATTTCTGAACCCGAGAAACATATCCGGTCGAACGTAATCGGGACATATAAGATGCTGGAGTACGCCCGAACGCTCCCGAATCTCAAGAAATTCCTTCAATTTTCCACGGATGAAGTATACGGCTCAGCCAAACCGGGCGAGACGTTTACTGAATGGAGTCGGTACAATTCGGGCAATCCGTACGCGGCGACGAAAGCCGCGGCGGAAGAGTTGAGTCTGGCGTGGGAGAATACATACAAGGTGCCAGTCGTCATTACGCATTCTATGAATGTGTTTGGAGAACGGCAGCAACCTACGTCAGTAATCCCGCGATTCATAAAAAAGATTTTAGACGGCGAAACCCTAACGGTTCACGTTGACGCGAACGGCACCCCCGTGACGCGAAGTTTCATTTATGGCGCGGACGTCGCGGACGCGACTCTTCGCGTATTGACCGACGGCAAGATTCGCCAGAAGTACGGATTCCCCGGCGCGTTTGAAACTCGAATCGATGGTTTGGCAAAGAGAATCGGGGGAGTTTGCGGTATAGACGCGAAGATTGAGTACAAGTACCCGTCAGACATACGTCCGGGCGTGGACACCCGGTACTCTGTCAGCGGAACGAATATGCAGGACGAGTTAGGGTGGTCTCCACGCAGTTCCGTGGACGAACAGTTACGCAAAACGGTCGATTGGTACATCGACCATCCCGAATGGTTCCAATGACGGGCGTGCGGTCGTTGAGTCTCGCAGAGAAAGTGCGAGCGCGGCAGAGCGCCGTGGAGGAGTTCGCCAAGATGACTCACGCTAACTGGTTGACTGAGCACAAAGGCGAATTGAAAGTTTTAATCTGTGTTTTTTGTTGCCACAAGTATCGAGCGTGGGAACAGACTATACGAGATACTTGGGCGAAAGATAGTCCCGTGGACGTCAAATTCTTTCTTGGCAATCCGACTCCTGAAGTAGTCGAAGCGGATGAAGTCTTCGTAAACGCGGATGACACGCAGGCTGGTAGAACAAACAAATTGGTTGAAGTTTATCGCTGGGCACTTGCCCACGGCTACGATTACGTTTTTCGGTGCGATCCTGATACTTTCGTGCGTCCTGCTCTACTGCTGGATTGCGGATTTGAGCGGCACGATTATATGGGCGCGTTGAATAGCGTTTTTGCTTCAGGCGGCTCTGGATTCTGGTTGAGTAAGCGGGCGATGCAAATCGTAACTACAGAACCAGTAACTCCCGATTCAGCTGACGATGTTTATGTAGCGGATAGGCTGCGGCAGCACGGAATCGCGGTTCACGACGACAAGAGATATAAATACTACCCCGGCGACGTTCTGGACGACCAGACTGTGGCGTATCATCTTTCCAGTGTTAAAGGCTGGAACGCGGGCGCGACTCAAGAAGATATCGTTCGAGCGCACAACGGGAATTTCCGACTGAACGACGGCGTTTCAATTGACGCCGCGATAGCGACGGAAGGTTGGATGGATATACCCGATTTGACGTTCCTTGCGGAGCAAGCGAAGAAGCACACTGGAATAGTTGAAGTCGGTTGTTGGATGGGCAGGTCAACTCGCGCTCTCGCGGACAACACAATCGGCATTGTTCATTGTGTGGATACCTGGAGGGGCAGCGGGTTGGAGCATGACCCGTGGCTCAATGGTAAACCGCCTGAATGGCTTTTTGAACAGTTTACAAAGAATACCGCGAAGTGTACGAACCTCCGTCCATTTCGAATGACTTCCCTTGATGCTGCTTCGCGATTCAAAGAGTGGCAACTGGAGAAGACACAGGTATCTGAAGTATTTGACATGATTTTCATTGACGCGTCTCACGATTATGAGAACGTGAAAGCCGATATCCTCGCATGGAAACCGCTGTTGAAACAGGGCGGGATGTTCTGCGGGCACGATTATCAGGACTGCTGGCCCGAGGTCATCAAGGCAGTGCATGAGTTACTCACTGGCGTGAAGGTAGTGCAGGGCGGGAGCATCTGGTATACGGAGGAATAACGAAATCTTGACAGAATAGGTACTTTCTGTTATAATAAAATCTTGCAGCCTTATAACCTGCGAGCGGGAGGGTGCTCTAACACTCTCCCACCTTTTTAGAGAAAGGAACAATATGGCAAAAAATAATCCCGAAGAACGACGGTTAAGTAATATTGAATCAGCACGCCGTTCGGCACTGAAGAATCCTGAGAAGACATCAGAGAATAAACGGCGGTATGCAGAGAGGAACCCCGAGAAAGTATCAGCGGCACGAAAGGCGTGGAAAGACACCAATCCCAAGATGCACGCCATTGCCCAGCGTAAAAGTCATCTTAAGCGATCTTTTGGAATCACTATTGAAGATTACGATAGGATGTTGGTTGAGCAGAATGGCGGGTGCGCTATTTGCGGCGGTAAGCAAAGCGAGAGGTATAAGTTTTTCGACATCGATCACGACCATAGTACTTTAACGGTTCGAGGACTACTGTGTAGGCGATGCAATCGAGCGATAGGGTATTTTGAGCGGGATCAGGCGTGGTTAGACGCCGCATTGGCGTATTTGAGGAGACCCCGATGAGCGATATCCCGTACACACTAGTAGTAACCGCGTGTAATAGAAACGCGCTGCTACGTGTGACCTTAGATTCTTTTATCAAATACGCGGATGTCAAACCTGTTGCTACGATCATTATCGAAGACGGCGGCGCGGATTATCCTGAATGGTTAGATTGCGATCACCAGAAAAATAATCTGCCGAACAAGACATACATTAAGAACTCCCCGAAACTTGGACAAGTTGCGAGCATCGATTTAGCATATTCAAAGGTTGAGACGGAGTACTTGGCGCATTGGGAAGAAGATTGGGAGACTCTTGAAACGGGATTCATTCGGAAATCTTACGATATCCTGAGAGAATATCCCGGCATTAGTCAAGTCAATCTGCGAGGTTCCGCATGGGGACACACCCTCGTAGACGATCCTCGCTATCCATTCAAGATAGCAGAACCCGGCTGGGGTGGGGGATATGGCGGTCTTGCGTGGAACCCCGGACTACGACGACTTTCAGATTACAAGCGGGTATTTGGAACCTTTACAGGTCATGCGGTGCCCGCAGAAGCGCACGCAGACGGAGAAACGGCACGAATCGAAGCGTTGAAACTTAAAGGTCCGACGAACCACGAACGCAATGCTTGGAAGGAAACTTATTTTTCTCAGGTAATGCTGGACGCACATTTTAATATAGCTTCGTTGGATAAGGAGTACGTGCGGCACGTCGGACGGCATTGCCCTACTGACGGTTCTACCGCTTGGAGGGGGTAATGAAAATCCTTATCGCGGTGACGGCGTGTGTGCGGGACTGCCAGAACGGCACGGTTCAGGCATTACGGGATACGTGGCTTCAAGACGTATCGAAATATCCTGATGTTACTTACAAAATTTTTATAGGCGACGGCACGCCGACAGGCGAGAACGAAGAACCGCTTAGAGCGATGGCGAAAGGCGCACACGACGCGAACCGCGGAATTAACTACGAAGAGAAATGTAAGACGGGCGACGCGCAGCCCGCGGCGTATACGCCTAAAGACGATGAAGTAGCACTCCCAGTTCCTGACGACTATTTCCATTTAGTTTTCAAAACGAAGGCGATGCATAAGTGGGCACTTGAAAACGGATTTGATTTCGTTTATAAGTGCGACACGGATACATATGTCGACTTCGAACGTCTGATGAATAGCGGGTTTGAGCAGCACGATTTCTGTGGTTGGCAATCTAGCCCGCAGCACCCCGTAGTAGCGGGCGGCGGCGGCTATTGGTTATCCCGCAAGGCTCTTGAGATTTCGGTCAACGCGCCGATTCAGCAGTGGGCAGAAGATCATCGGATTAGTAACACGATCTCGCATGCGGGAATTAAACTGCACAACGACACGCGGTATAGCGACAATCTGGTTACTCGTCGCAATAATCTGATTTCAACGCACGTCGGATTCAAGGCTGGGTATACGCCGAGCATGATGTACGAAGCGCATTCGAAACAGAAGCAAGCCGCGCCTAAGGTTCTTATTACGATTTCGGGTTGGGTTACAGGCGCAACGAACGGCGATCACGACGCAATAAGAGAGACGTGGGTCGAAGATTTACAGTATCATTCGAATCTTGACTATCGTTTTTTCATTGGCGACGGCACGCCCGTAACGGCAGCGGATGAGGCTAGATTAGAATCAGCCTTTCAGCACGCGACACGCGGGCACAAGCACAAGGCAGTGACGACGAAGAATCAAGAGAAATTTACGTACGTCCCGAAGAGCGACGAGATTGTCGTTCCGTGCCCCGACGGATATCTTTATCTCGGGCACAAGTCGTGGCACTCACATAAGTGGGCGCTCGACCACGGATACGATTACATTTTCCAGTGTTTCCCAGATACGTTTATCGACATCGACAAGTTGATGAAGTGCGGATTTGAAGCGCATGATTACATCGGCGTCGGACTCGGCGGGCACGAAAGAGAGTTCGCCTCGGGCGGTTGTGGCTATTGGCTCTCGCGCAAGGCGATTGAAGTCCACTTGAAAGAGCCCGTGGACGATTGGGCAGAAGATCGATACGTCGGCAAGGCACTGGGCAGGAACGGTATCAAACTCCACACTGATGTGAGATACGGGGACGCTCGCCGCCAGCCGCGTGCAAATAACGAATTCATTACAGAGCATCTGTGCGATACGCCGAAGATTTACGATAATAACTGGATGCGTACCGCATATACGAATAGCAAGTTAAACGGGGAAGCAGTAGCTCCCGTCGTGAATACGAAGTACCCGAACGTCAAGACTAAAAAAGTCGTGCCGCCGGGTACAAGACTCCCGATTAGGCCGCGTGGTAATGGTTTGATTGTGGACTGGTTTGCCACCCATCCTCGGGTGAAATAAAGGAGAATATATGTCTGGTAGCGCAACGCTCGAAGCGGCGGGTAGCGGAGTAGCAGGATCACAGGTAAAAGGCGTGACCGCCCAATATCAGTTAGACGCAACGAACGGCACCGCCGAATTGTCTAGCACTAGTATCAATCCGGGCGGCGGCCCGAGTGGCGTGCATCCCTATGATAGCGGCACTATTCTGGGAAACACACCCCCCGGTAAACCCGGCGAGAAGTTAGTGAACGGCACCGTGCAACGTTCGAACGTCTTGATTACGACTGGTCCGAACAACAACTGTTTGCAGTCTACCTCTACGCCAAACGGTGGAAATCCAACAGAGCCCGTAGGATCAAAGAAAGCCGACGGACTGTCTGGTTCGCCCAGCAGAGAGTAAGTTTTCCTGTAAATGTTGACAAAGGGGGTTCTATGAAATTTCTTGTTGAAGTTGCTGCTGTTGCTGGCGCGTACGTTGCGGGTTGTGTTAGTCCCGCAGTCGGTCGCAAATTGAAAGCGTTCGTCGCTAAGGAAGAAGCTGCGGCGAAATCCGCTGTTGCGAAGGTTGATGCAAAGCTGGACGCCGACCTAAAGAAGTTGTAACTTTGTTGGGGGTTCTATGGATTGGTGGAGTGAACTTATAGATGGGGCCCCTATGGATAGCAAGTCAACACCCTCTCTGAAGCGATTTTATCGTCTTATGAATCGTAAGTTTTTCGACAGCAGTTTACCTGACAACGTAATTGTTCGGTGGGACGCAACGGAGCCCGATGTGGCTTGCACGGAAAAGCACGATAGCGATAACCCAACCGCGTATGTCATAACCTTCAATCCGAAGAAGAATCCTACGAAGTCGATTCTGTTGGCAGCAATGCTTCATGAAATGGTGCATATCGCCGCGGGATGGAAAGACAATCACGGGCCCCTGTTTAGTAAATGGCATCGTAAGTTAACTAAGCGCGGCGCGTTTGAGAAACATGCGGTGCTCAAGGACGTAACTTTGTTTTGAGAGGTTTATATGGGGGAGAAAAAGAAAAGCGAGCCGCGTGGGCTTCACTTCGTAAAGGTTGAGTTGAAGAAGTTGTACAAACGGGGCACTAAGAACGATCAAAACGACCCCCTCCCTATGCGCTGGCGGCTATACGCTTTGTACCTCTTGATATGCGTGGAACTGCTGATAGACGGAAAGCCGTGGCCCCCCGATCCCTTTGGGTTGATCCCGCGACGAGACACGAGTAACGGCTTGCACGGTCATCAACGAGGAAATCCATATCGCAAGCCGCCTGAACCTGAGGATGAGCCGTTGCGACCTTTGGAAGAGTTGAAGAGATTAATGGGGGAGAAAGATGCAGATTCCACTAGTGCCGATGGAAGCAACCCGGGACTACTACAAGAATAGTTGGCATCTCGGCTGTGGAGTCAAACCTCTGCTGGACGAAACCACTCTTAAGTTCGCGACGGAGTGGGCTAACGTTGTTCTTAAACAGGCGTCGGGTCTTTGTTACCAGTACGCCAAACAGCAACTATTGGCGGAAATCCGAGAATTGAAAAAGCAAAAAGCGGTCGATGCAGAAGCAACGCCCGTCGCACAGCAAGCGATACAAAAAAGTTCAATAATCCTTACAGACTGAGGTCTTATGCTAAAGTGGCTTTTGAAGATAACGGGGATATCAACATACCTCGAAAATCTGATTCGGTTGCACGAATTGAAAATACGCAAAGATATGACTCTTGAGTTCATAAGGGTCGGTAAGGCCGTTAAAGACCTACAAGATAAAACTTGGACCCTTGAAAAGTTATACCAATTTTCAACAACATCAGAAGAACCCCCGTCCGAATCGAATGGAAATCGCTTTGGTAATCATGTCGGGGCGTAGGACAACGCCATGCCTTGTGGTTTAGTAAGGACGGACCTTAACAAAACGGGGATTTCTTATAGAAACGGCTTTCCTATATTCCTTCCATGGACATTCGGGACTGAAGTAACACTTCCGTGGTTTTTTGGCAATCCGGTACCTCCTACGGACCCGACGTTTAATTCCAATCCGGTTAATTGGGCGGTAAACCCCGCACATTTCGGCAACATAATTGGTGGAAGTATTTTTAGCGTCCTTCTACTTGATGACGGAAGCGAATTCTTATTAGACTCGGGAGGAAACATATTACTGGATAACTAATGTCTCTTCCAATTCACGCTCTTACTCCCGGCGCTCCTGCACAAGCGAATGACGCTCTCCCTATTGATAGGGGGGCGACATCAAATTTTAGCCTCGCGGTAAGTGATATAGCCGCCTTTGTGAGTGCGGGATTACCTCCGGGTAGCGTGGCTTTTTCACTGAATGGAAGTTCATCGAGTGTTTCTCTTGTCGCGGGTAACAACATTACGCTACAGAGTAACGCTTCGACTATTTCGATAGTCGGCCCTTCCGTTCCGACGGCTACTAATTTTAGTTTGAATGGGACATCTTCGAGCGTGTCTATCGTCGGAGGAGGCGCGGTCGTTGTTACGAGCAACGGAAGCACCCTTAGTATTACGTCTCCTGTTGCAACGAATTTTAGTCTAAACGGAACCTCTTCGAGCGTATCTCTCTCTGCTGGGGCTGGCATTGGCACTGGACAAGCAGGCGGTACGATTACAATTTCAGCCAGTAATCAAACGTCGAGTTTGAGCTACGTAGCGTCTTTGAATGGCTCAAGTGGCGCACTATCGCTTGTTGCGGGTGCTAATATTACTTTTAACAGTAATGCCTCAACGATTACGATTGTAGGGCCGAGTGTCCCCACGGCGACGAATTTTAGTTTGAACGGGACTTCGTCAAGTGTGAGCCTTTCCGCAGGAGCGGGAATTGGAACAGGACAAGCCGGAAGCACTATAACAGTTTCGGCATCTAACCAGACTAGCAGTCTTTCTTACGTTGCTTCATTGAACGGATCGAGTGGCGCACTTTCTTTAGTAGCAGGTACGGGGATTGGATTTTCTTCAAACGCGAGTACGATAACCGTATCAGAGTCGATTTCCCAGTCTTACTCTGCAAACGTGCCGATTCAAGTAGTTTCTCCGCTAATCATTACGAGCGGAACTTCCCGCCAGACATTATTTGGGTCGAGTTTGTTTCTATATCGTATACAGATTCCTTTTTTGATGGCATTGAGTGAAGTAGACCTCGCGCTGTCCTTGGCGTTTAATAGTTCAGCGACTACGGCAACGTGGGGCGGCGCGAGCCGTTCGATGGCGGTTTATACTTTTGGGAATAGCACTTCTCTCGGATTGCTTATATCCGCATCCGCGAGTCAAAGTTTCAACGCTTCAAACACTACGACAGGGACGGTTACAAACCTAAGTAATGTCGCAGGCGGGTGGACGGTAACTGGCGGGATCATCAATCCGATGACCTTTGCTACTTCCACCATAGCTCCTGGCGATTATGTCGTCGGCAACATCTTTGCGATTTCAGCATCAACTAGTATTTCGGCTACGATGTTTGGCGCAGCGGGGGTATCGACACTAGCCGCACAGACTGTAGCGGCGGTAACGGCGATTACCTCGGCGCTTGCGAATCTCACAGGAGCCTCGGCATTATTAGCGGCTTCGGCGTTTACATCGTCATCTTCAGCGAGCGTATTTAGTAGTCATGGTACCGCTGCGATGACGTTGGGAACGGGAACTCTGGGGTCAACGGTTGCGAGTATCGCAGGAGGAAACTATTCTGGTACGGGCGCGAGTAACGGCCTATCAGCGGGGTCATTCCACACGGCATCGGGTTCGGCATCGGTTTTAAGTAATTCAGGAACTATAGCGTTTGCTCGATTGCAAACATCCACTTCTTCTAGTCAAACTACTTCGTTGACGGCTTTTAGTGCGGCCCCGACGGTAGCCGCGGTTATGTCTAGCAATGGGTTGACTTCTATTTCTGCTATATCGGCGTCATCTTTTGTCGGTGCGATCACCGCTGTTAGTATGAATTCATCGGCAGTTACCGTGGGGACAGCAGCGCCCACTGTGGTAAGCGCAATGTTGTCTGGTGGACTTTCCGCAGGATCGTTTATTACAGGTTCAAGTTCAATTGCAGCGGTCACGGCGGTAGGCGCGGCAGCACTTGGTACGACAAGTATTAACGCGGCATCTAGTTTCCTTGGAAATTTCCAATATCAAGCGTCAGGTTCTATTTATACCGCGGGAACGAACGCCGGTCCATTTGTAAATGGAATTTTCTCGACGGGGGCGTTTCCGGCGAATATAACACTAACAACTGGCACGACGGCGGGGTTGACTACTTTTGGTAGCACTGCTCAAATCCAGCCGTTTTTTGCGCTAGTCGGACACTAAAAATTGATGGGGGAGAAATGGTGAGAAAACTGAAAATCGAACCCGAAATGGGTTTTCATAATCAGGATATAGACAAGTCAATCTCCCGCTTAGTACGAGGTCAGACATACAAAGACTTGAGTACGATTTGGATAACGCCAACACGGGGCAGTATTAAGCCGAAGGTCGTGTCGTCATGGCTCGGTTTGCAGAAGCCGATGAATCAACAGTTCTTCGGGCCTCTATTCGTTGAGAATGATGAAGTCGGTAACGCATATCAAAAAGCATTTGAGATGGTTCTTGACCACTCGGACTTGAGCAAGTGGAAATACATATTAACGGTCGAAGAAGACAATCTCCCGCCGTCAGATGGGCTGCTTAAACTTTACGAGAGTATTACCGATTACGACTGCGTAGGCGGATTATACTGGACGAAGGGCGAATCCGGCCAGCCAATGATATACGGCGATCCGGGGGTCATGCCCCGTAATTTTATACCGCAAGTGCCGCGACCCGATACCGTACAGCATTGCAACGGGCTTGGGATGGGGTTCAATCTTTGGAAGATTGATATGTTTAAGAAACTCCCCCGACCGTGGTTTAAAACCGTGCAGGAAGCGGGTAAGGCGTTTACGCAGGATTTGTGGTTCTACAACAATGCAGGCGCGGCAGGTTTTAGATTTGCGTGCGACACGCGGGTTAAGGTCGGACATTTAGATGTGGTAAGCGGGATGGTGTGGTAAATATTCGGAGGAGAATATGAAATCCAAGAAACCTACAAAAGCTGTTGTGCCTCAATTGATCTTGATTGATAAGGTTGAAGTAAAGACGGAAGTCAAGAACTTCTTGTCTTTCCCCTACGCCGACAATAGCGTAAAGGAAGTCAACGTCGTCGGCGTACTAGAATTCATCGAAGGAAAAGACCGTCCGAAGTTTATGGACGAAATTTATCGCGTTCTCGTTCCTGAAGGCAAGGCATCTTTCGCTGTTGCTTATTGGAATACGAGCATGGGTTATCAGGACTATGCTTACGCATGGCCTCCCCTATGTGAGCAGAGTTTTCTGTATTTCAATAAGGGTTGGCGTGAAGCGAACGGCTTGAAAGATCGCCCCGTGAAGTGCGATTTCGATTTCACTTACGGGTATCAGGTCATTCCTGAAGTTCAAAATAAGAACGACGAAACTCGGTCATTCCATTTGAGATTTTACAACAACGCCGTGCAGAACCTCCAAGTTGTAATGGTGAAGCGAAAATCGGCATAGGAGATTTATGGAAACGCAAAAAAACGCAAAAACTATAGAGGGTGCACTGCCCAAGAGCGTCGGTGGAACGGGCGCAGGAAACTGGAATATCGACGGCGATTCTTACCAGTTCGTGCCGGGAAAGATGGAGAACTGCGACCTCGTGAAGTTTGATGATGCGGGCGTGAAGGTCGAAGAAGGTCAAGGCGGTTTCAAGGATCAAAGCGGCGACCACGGCACGCAGGGAAAAGGCTAAGAATCTGAAATCGAGCAGGAGGAGATATGGAAAAAGAGAAAGAACTGAAACCATTCAAATGGCAAGGTCCAGACGGCGCGATCCACACGGTTTCCGTGAAGCAGCAGAAGGCGCAAGCCGAGGCTATCGCTGCTCACAATGATACTATTCGGGCGATGATGCCCGGGGCTCCGCCGCTGCACAGCACGCGGAAATCGGGCAAGAAATAATTTTTTACATAAACTTACGGACTAATTACCCGTGAGCGGGGGTGGCTATCTCCACCCCCAACTTCTCAGATAGGAGAATGGATATGGGCAAGTTCATTGATTTAACGAATCGTGTTTTTGGCGATCTTACTGTTTTGAAGCAGTCTGACTATGTACCCCCTGCAGGAAAACACGGGCATGGGGCATATTGGGATTGTCTCTGTGTTTGTGGGAGCATAACTCACGTTATAAGCGCCCGATTGCGGAATCGTAAAGCGACGGGATGTTCCGCCTGTTATCACCGTGTAAGCGACCTCATAGGTGTTGGGGCAAATGGATTATATGCCCAATATCGGAATGTGGCCCGTCATAAGGGCAAAAATCGATCCGCGATTCCTTTTGAATTAACCCCAGAACAATTTTTGCGATTGGTATCAGGAGATTGTTTTTATTGCGGGTTTGAACCCCAACAGGTATTGAGATATTACAACGGAGAGTTTGTCCATAACGGGATTGATCGTGTGGATAGTAATCTTGGTTATATTGTTGATAATTGCGTGCCTTGTTGTAAGATTTGTAATTATGCAAAACATAATCTGTCCCGAGAAGAATTTCTAATTTGGTTGAGGAGAGCCTACGAGCATAATTATGGAAAACATAATTAACGGAATTTACGTAGGCGGAGATAAAGATGTACCCGAAGCAAAACGTCGGGGGTACGCTCGACTGACGTGTGCTAAAGATGGTCCTGACGGGCATCGCGAAATGCTTGGGTACCAGAGTCTTGGCGCACCCCGCGATTCACACTATCTATTCGTGCAAAAAGGCACACACGCGGCTATGAACTGTATTGACGTTGATAACCCAAGTATGATCCCAACGGAAATGCTGGACGATGGGTTGCGCTTCGCCAAGCGAATGCGAGACGCGGGGAATACGATTCTGTTTCATTGCAACGCAGGTCGAAGTAGGGGACCAAGCACGGCTCTTGCGTTTCTCAGAACAATAGGAGAGATGCCGTGGAGTCTTAAGCATTCTCTGCATGTTTTCAAGACCCTATATCCCCCTTACGATCCGGGTAAAGGCATGAAATTGAAGCTGGCCGAGAATTGGGATCGTTGGAAAGACTGGAATTTGAAAGGAATTTAACATGCCGACAATTTACGATTCGTTGAAAGACAAAGCAACAGCCCCGAAGAAGTCAATTCGAGAGATGGTTCATACGAAAACCCATTCAGGTCATCATGTGGTAACCCACCGACATCATGCCCCGCATAACGGTTCCGAACATGATGAAACCCACGTTATGAACAATATGTCAGATTTACATTCTCATATGGAAGATCACGCGGGCACGCCGAATGCTGGCGAAGCCGCTCCCGACGCTTCTACCCCGCAGTTGACCGCGAGTCCTGCTCCCGCCCCCGCAGCAGCGGCTGGCGCGGGCGCACCGCCTCAAGCGGGCATGTAGCGTTTCTTTAAGGAACCTTATGCCACAGCAACTAAGCGCAGATCAAACCGGAATTGCCGAAGGGTTGAAAAATCGCATTCAGCAAAGCGCGGCGATTGCTGCGATGCGAGACAACGAGGAACACCCACCTAGTGCCCCGACAGCGTCTCCATACGCATCTACTCCGCTAGACAAAGTCGCTCACCAGCACCCTGCGCCCAAGGGCGAGAAGGCGACATACCAACAAGCACAGGACATTTTGAAGAAGACATTGACGCCGAAGGTTTATGACAAAGGCGGTAAGGTC
>Ga0209415_10005033_pt1 | contig 23953 bp, 21 predicted proteins | sample PeaSoiSIISIP2007_FD_187696 | JGI IMG/M metagenome (GOLD analysis project Ga0209415, IMG submission 187696) | Peat soil microbial communities from Weissenstadt, Germany - SII-SIP-2007 (SPAdes) (version 2) | ecosystem: Environmental > Terrestrial > Soil > Wetlands > Peat | place: Germany... | reverse complement strand
AGCGCTGCTGCTCGGACTGAGTTTCAATATGTACCGGTTGAAACATCGCCGCCTTTATTGAGGATGTCAACAGAGCCGCGTGCCTTCTAAGCAGAGGGTCGGGGGTTCGAATCCCTCCGGGCGCGCCATTTTCCCCTGTCAGCAACTGAATTGTGATGGACATTTCCGGTATGGCGATGGAAACTTACGCCGAAATCTCCAAGGCGGCTTGAGGTATTCAAGATGCGATATCGACTGACGGCTTCGATCGCTGCAGTTCTGGCCTTTTCGCCGATGATGATTGCTCAGACCAGTAAGCCATCAGAAGCAGGAAAGGTTCAGGCTGATTCGTCCGCCCTCTCGCACGATCTGTCCGGAGTTTGGATGCAATATCCCTCTGGCGCTGGGCCGGGAATCCCTGGAATGAATGCCGTCGATGAAAAGATGCGTCCTCCCTTGACGGCTTGGGGACAGGCGAAGTTCGATGCCGCGAAACCCGTAACGGGTCCCAGGGCTGTGCCAGGTGAGGAGGGTAATCCATCGTTGCGCTGCGAGCCGGATAGTCCTCCCAGGCTTCTCATTCTTCCCAACCCATTTGAGATCGTTCAAATTCCCGGCAGAGTTTTCATGTTCTTCGAGGAGTATCACGCCTGGCGCACCATCTGGGCGGACGGGCGAGAGCTTCCCAAGAATCCTGATCCCACTTGGCTGGGGTACTCGGTTGGAAAGTGGGAAGGAGACACTTTCGTTGTCGACACTGTCGGTTTTAACGACAAGGTTTGGGTCGACGGCTTTGGCAATCCGCGCAGCGAACAAATGCACCTTACGGAGCGCTACCGGCGATTGAATCACGACACCTTGGAAATGCAAATCATCATGGACGACCCCAAGGCGTACACGAAGCCGTGGGTGAGTCCCCCTAAACTCCACAAACTGGAGCCGGGATGGGAACTCTCAGAGTGGTTCTGCGTCCAGGACGAGCACAACGCCTATGACGAATCGGTTCGAAAACCCGCCGGCGTTGCGCCCACGCAAAAGTAATCTTCATTCTAGCTATGAGATGAAGCCATCTCATATATAGGCATTGTGGGTCGCGGCTTCAGCCGCGACATTAAGGCACCAAGAAAATGCGGGCTTTAGCCCCTGGCGGCTTGTCGAGTTTAGGTGACTTTTTATTTATGAGATGATTTTGTTTTATTCCTCCCCCTAAATTGGGCGGCGTGCGATGCCCGACACTTCAGCGACCTTTACTGCCGCTTCCAAACTGACCACGGTTCTTGTACCAGCCGCACCCGCGGCGTAAGATGAGCCCACTCAAGCCATGAAATACACGAGACGCGATTTCATCAAGACCGCCGCAGTGGTTGGCGCAGCTGCCGGCATTTCGAAATTAGCCGCCTTGGCGCCGCGCACCATGGGCGCTGTAGAATCCCCTCGCATGGAGACTTTCACCGAATGGCTGCAAGCGGATCGTGATACTCGAAAACGCGGATTAGAGCTCTGCCTGCAGCGCATCCGGGAGCTCGAGCCCTCGATTCACGCCTGGGTCCAGGTGCAGCCCGAGAGGCCAACGGCGGACGGGCCGCTCTCCGAAATTCCGTTTGGAGCCAAGGACATCATCGAGACGCGGGGCATGGCGACCGAATACGGCTCGCCGCTTTACAAAGGCCGCCTCGGCTCGGCGGACGCCGCAATCATTCGGGAGATGCGCAGCCGCGGGGCGATCCTGCTCGGCAAAACTGTAACCACTGCGTTCGCGTATAGGACAGCGGGGCCCACGCGGAACCCGCGAAACCTCGAGCACACTCCAGGCGGCAGCTCGAGCGGTTCGGCCGCGGCGGTCGCCGCGGGTATGGTGCCCTTCACGATCGGGGAGCAAACGAGAGGCTCGATGATCCGGCCCGCCTCCTATTGCGGCGTTACCGGATTCAAGCCGACTTACGACCTTCTGCCCACGGAGGGCATGTTGCCCTTGTCCAAGAGCCTGGACACTCTCGGTCTATTCACGCACACGCCCACGGACATGCTGGCTCTCTGGAAAGCGCTGGGACATCCTGCAGGCGGCGAAGAACAATTCGCGTTCGGAGCACCCGAACCGATGCCTGAATGCGAGCCGGAGATGGCGAACGCTTTCCGGCAGGCGTTGTCGTTGTTGCGCCGTTCGGGCGTCACGATCAAGGCAGTCGATATTTCCGCGTTTCTCAAGAAACTCGACGAAGCGAATGACGTGGAAATGTTTTACGAGGGCGCTCGATTCCATGAGGCGCGCTTAAAGGAGTTTGGCGACCGGCTGGACCAGCCGCTGGCGATCTTAATTCGTGATGGTCTGAAGATTTCCTCGGAACAGTACGCCGAGGCCAAGCGATACCTCGCGGAAAGCAGGAAGCAAATGGGGGAGATCTTCAAGGCCACGCCGGTGATTCTCACTCCTGCCGCCACTGGACCCGCGCCCCTTGGTTTAACCAATACCGGCGATCCAAGAATGAACGCGCCCTGGACAGCCCTCGGGACGCCGGCCGTGTCGATCCCTATGCCGATTGCAAGCGGACTCCCGCTCGGATTACAGCTCACTGCCGACCTCGGGCAAGATGCGAGAATTCTTCAAGCGGCGCTTCTGCTGCAACAGCGATTCAATGCAGGACCCAAAATACCGCCGGCATAAAGATGGGAATTTCAGTAGGCCGTGTAAGGGCCTGTCCCAGCGGGAGTGCTTTTTCCATCGAACGCCGTGAAAACATTGCGGCCGAAAAAGAACGGCAGCCCAAAGTCAATAAGTCCAGGGAAGGGCCCGGCCAGGCCATTGATCGCATTGTTGTTGGGAGGATTACTTACCAGGTTGAGTCCATTCCCCACAGGGAATGAGGCTGGGGCGCTTGCCCCGTTTGTTCCCATAAAAGCATTGTTTACTACGGAGATGTCCTTTGCCGAGGCGGGGCAATACAAGAAGTTAAGACTAGGTTGGGTGCACAAGGGGATTCCTGTAGTGTTTGAATCGAGAAAATAGATTCCGTTCGAGCCACTGTCCAGAAAGCTTATATACGCGGTGGTATTGTATGTGGTGCTGAAATCGCCAAATGGATCGGTTCCAAAAACCGTTGCGCCTCCCAGACCGTTATTCGACTGCGTGCCGATCCCAAAGATGAGTGAGCCGCTGACGCTGGCTTCGCCTCCGGAAACGGCCGGCAACTCGATGATCACTCCATTGTTGTCGGTCGCGAAAGACGCCACCGGGTTTTGGACCTGTAAAGCGAGGCTTTCCGGAGTGTCCGCGCAAACCGAGGATAGACAGGCGTAGTACATCTGCTGGCCGCCCGGAACGCAAGCCGAGCCGCAATCCTGAACGGCCTGACCTACCCCAAGCAGGCCGTTGGCGCCCAGGTTTGCCAGATCGTCCATGGGCACACCCTGTGCTGTGCAGGTTCCGGGAATGTTTGAAAAATTCGAGGAGCCGATCACCTGAATCGGCATCGAGCTTGCCACCTCGCCGGCCATTTTCACATCGGCCGTTTGCACGGGTCCCCAGGTAATGCCACTCGCGAACGCAGCGCATTCGGCGACGGGATTGCCGCTGGAGTTGTTCTGCTGAGGCAATGAAATCGTGAGCGCTGAGGATAGGATTCTTAGCCCGGAAGATCCAGTGTCAACGAGAATTCCGCTGATTGTCTGGCAACTGGTGGTGCTGCCGGGGACGCACACTGTCACGCTGGTAAAAGCGCCGTCAACAAAGTTGGAATCAGGCCCGCCATTAACGGTAATGGTCTGCACATTGGAAGGTGGGTTGTTTCCATTCTGAGATGACCCCGATGTGCCGTTGCTTCCCGCACCGCATCCGAACGTCATCACTGAAGCTGCGACCAATCCCAAAGGAAGAAGGATTCGAGAAGGAAGCGCCCTCATCGGATCTCCTCCCGGCGCATCCCCACAGGCATGTTCTGAGGAAGATAGGCCCTACCGGTCAAGGACCCCATGTGTCCGCCCATTTGCACGACGAGGCCGGGCTGCTCAATCAGGAGCGGACCGTGGCCGTGGCGCTGGGCGCGCTGAGCCTGGACAGCTTGAACGTACTGGTCGTAGTACGCGCCCAATACCTGATGCAAGTCAGGATGCGAGCGCCCTTGCCAGGCGACGCCAAAAACGTTTCCTGAAAGGGAAACGTATTCCCTCAACACAACTCCGCCGGGGGATTGAATTTCATGGACGTTGTACGAGTCGATGCTGGTTGTCCGCAGAGTGCCTTGCAATTTCACTTGGTCGTCGCGCACGGACGTCATATCTCCGCCGAGGGAGGCGCCTGCCGGAAAGCAGGGAGCCAGCGCCGCGACCGCAATTGCCATCGCCAACAGGATTCTCATCTTCATGTAGTGGGCACCAATCCAGGCTGGGGTTCCTAGTAAACATCACCCAACTAAGATGCAGAATCGCACGTTTGCGCTGACATGCTGAGTATCAAAAAGGACGGAGTGTGACCCGGCAGTCACCTGTCCCTCCGTTCACTTTGCAGGTGAGACCAGGAAGATGAATGGAAGTCCCCAGGCTGCCAGCGCGCCTTGTTGTAAACAACCACCCGCTGCGCGAAAACCACCAGTCGTCCGACAATTGAGCCTCGCCGCGAATCGCAGTGCTTCGCTATAACTATCTGATACTAAGTGACTTATAAACTTCCAGAGGCGCTTGGGCGCCTTTGGCATCGGCCCTGCACTATTCGCAATCGAAAGTATTGAAAGTAAGAACCGGAGTTAAAAAGGAGACGAAAGATGACTCGCTATTGGAAATATTCCGCAATGGTTCTTCTGGCGCTGGCGATTTTCGTGCCGGTTGCGTCGGCACACCCCCGCGTCTTCATCGGCGGTTACTTTGGTCCTGGATTCTATGGACCGGCGTACTACGGGTGGTATGGCCCGGCCTATTACGCCCCTTACGGCGCAGTGCAGACTCCCTACGTGGGGAAAGTAAAGTTCGACACCAAAATGAAGGAAGCGAGCGTGTATGTCGATGGCGGCTTCGCAGGTACGGTGCGGCAACTGGGAACATTCCCTCTGCGCCCGGGCACTCATAACATCGAGCTTCGCGACCCGTCCGGCCAGACGATTTTCCAGGAAAAGGTCGATGTGCTGGCCGGCAAGACAACCAAGCTCGCTGCCTAATTGCGCTTGATCCATGGGCCAGCGATGCGCGATAGGCCGGACCGGCGGAGCGGTCCGGCCTTCGCACATCTGGTAAAGCTTTTTGGACGTGGCCTATACAGCGTTCCCCGGATGATTGGCGGGCAACTTTATTGGCCCAGTCGGTGTTCCTACCATATGCCCAGCTCAAAGGGGCTACAAGTGTGGGCAGAAGTTAAATGGTCGAGCCTGGCAGTTGTCCTGTTCTTCGTGCTAGCCGGATTTACGCCGGAGGCACGAGCAAATGCAACTGTCCTTCTCGAAGAGCCATATAGCTACGACGGAGCTCTTGCCGGAACCGGCCACACGGCGGTTTACCTGACGCGCGTCTGCGCGGCGACTCCCGTCGTCCTGCGGCGCTGCGGCCCTGGAGAACACGGCGTAGTCATCAGCCGCTACACACGAATCGCGGGGTACGACTGGATCGCGATCCCGCTTGTTCCCTACCTGTACGCCGTCGAAAACACGGAAGAGGTTCCTCTCTACTCGGACCCGAAGCTTGTGGCGTTCCTACGCGATCGATACCGCCGCGCCCATTTGGAAGACATCGCGCCAGATGCTCCGGGCGGCGAAATGCCCAAGGGAGATTGGTACCAACTCGTTGGCTCATCGTATGACCGAACCAACTATGGCTTCGAGATTGAAACCACTCCGGAACAAGATGATGCTTTGATCGCTTGGCTCAATTCCCGGCCGAATGTTAAATCCTACAAGGTCGTTTCCCGCAACTGCGCCGACTTCGTTCGGGAAGTCCTCGATTTCTATTACCCGAAATCGGTGTCGCGCGGCTCCATGGCGGATCTCTTCGTCAGCACGCCGAAACATGCAGCTAAGTCGCTCGTGAGGTACAGCAAGCATCATCGGGATTTGGAATTCACGCATTTTGTCATTCCCCAGGTTCCCGGCAGCGTGAAGCGCAGCAGGCCGGTTCGCGGCGTTCTCGAGTCGTTATTTCGTGCAAAAAAATATGTTGTAGTCCTTGCTGCGTTCCACCCATTCATTGGCGGAGGTGTGATAACGGCGGACCTGGTGGGCGATCGGTTCAACCCCACGCGAAATTCGGTCGTGTTTAGTGTTAAAGGTGACCCTGACGCTGCGCCGACGAATGAGGAGAAGCGATTCTACTTGAAAGAATTGCAAACCGTGGCAACCGCGAGCGCGGATAGCGACGCAAGCGACGGCGGAATAACGTGGCGAAAATTCGTGGAGAAGGCTCAGCCGCAATTCGACAAGGAAGGGCACCCGGTTCTGCAAGCTCCTGACGGGAACGAGACCGTGGAATTGGGTGTTACGCGAAGAGACCTACGGAGCGAAGACGCCCCAGCGGAACTCCAAAGGGATCTTCTGGTTTCTCGCTTGAAACAGACTCTGGCGCACAGCCGTGCTCCCAGAATATCGAGCAACGAATTGCGCGCGGATTGGCAACTGCTGGAAAAAATCGATGAAGCCGGGCAAAAGAAACCTTGCAAGAAGTCAGATCAGGGGGATCAGGCCGTAAATCAAAGAACGGAAGGGAGTTCCGATTGATGCGCCCTGGCCGAAGTGTAAACCGTTCTCACCAAATCGTCTGAACCGTTCTCGACCGGCGGATCGCACGGTCGGCGGTAAGCAAGGATAGCCCCTCGACCAGCGCGGTAGCCGCGATCACGCGATCTGCTGGATCTTTGGGATAAGTCGCCGGCAATCCCATGGCTCGGGCGCATGCCCGGCCACTAATTGGGAGAACCACGAATCGAGACTCGACTTCCTGCAGGAAGGATTCGAGGCTGATGTCGAGGTGGATGCGGCCCTTCGTTGCGAGTGTGGCCAATTCCAACAGAGTGATGTCGGAGATTGCCAGCCCGTCCGCATTCTTGCGCGCTTCGTCGATTGCGCTTCTGGCCTTCCGCGAGATCCGATCCTGTTCAAACGCCAGCCAGGCCACGACATGCGTATCGACAAGGATCACTTGAGTTCGCCCCACTCCTCCAGAGAAAGCGCGGGAGAGACTACGTCTCCACTGACGGCGCCCTTGCCCTTGAGGAAATCATAGATCTCGTCCGTCTCGGTGTTGATCGGGACGAGCTTGGCCACGGGCTTGCCGTGCTTGGTGATGACGACCGTCTCGTGCTTGGCCTGCACCTCGTCCATGACGGCGAGGCAATTGGTCTTGAAGGAGCCTGCTGCCATCTTTTTCATACTCATCCTCCTATACAGCTATAGTCATTCTACCATGGTCATAATGATTTCGAGCCGGAAACCTGCAATCCCGGCACCTTGTGCTCGTGCGTGGGGAACGCTCCCTCTCGAAATGTGCCGCGCAATGTTGAGGATTGACAGGGGGCCTCCAAGATTCTTAAAATCGTCCTTCGCAATCTAATTCTGCGACTGTGGAACCATTTTTGTTTCCTATGCGTCTGTCTCAAAGAGAATCCTTATGATTACAGTAAATGGACTCACGAAAAAGTACGCACACACGACCGCTGTGGACCAGATCTCGTTCCAGGTCCAACGCGGCCAAATCGTCGGGTTCCTCGGACCGAACGGCGCCGGTAAAACGACGACGATGCGAATGCTCACCTGCTTCCTCACGCCGACGAGCGGCACGGCTACCGTGGCCGGGTTCGACATCCTCGAACAACCCCTTGAAGTGAAGAAGCGCATCGGCTATCTTCCCGAGACTCCCCCGGTTTATCCGGAGATGCGAATCGCCGAGTACCTGGCGTTCGTCGGCCAGCTCAAGGGGCTGTCCGGGGCGGACTTGCGCGCCCGCGTGGACTACGCCTGCGAGCGCTGCGCGGTCGCGGACGTTCGAAACAATATCATCGGGAAACTTTCGAAAGGTTACCGGCAGCGCGTGGGCCTGGCTCAGGCGATCATCCACAATCCCGACGTCTTAATCCTCGATGAGCCGACGGCGGGGCTCGACCCCAAGCAGATCAATGAAACGCGCGACCTGATCAAGAGCCTCGCGGGGGACCACACGATCATCCTGAGCACGCACATCCTCCCGGAAGTCAGCCAGACGTGCGAGCAAGTCATCATCATCAACAAGGGCAAGATCGTGGCGACCGATTCGGTGAGCAATCTCCAGCAGCGCGCGCGCTCGGGAGAATCCGTCCTGGTCGAAGTCGCGGGGCGAAACGGCAGCCTGGACCCCGCGGCGGTCCAGCGCAAGCTCGAGCAGATTGCCGGGGTAAGCCGCGTCGTCGCCAAGGCGGACGGCCAGAAGCGCATCATTTTTGAAGTTGAGGCAACCAAGGACCGCGGAGTCAGGGGCGCTGTCGCCCGCGCCGTGGTCGAATCGGGATGGGATTTGAACGAGCTTCGGCCCGCCGCACTGAGCCTGGAAGAAATCTTCCTCCAACTGACTGGAACGGAAGCGCCCGCGGAAATGGAAGCCGTGGCCGCAGGGGGATCGAATCAATGAGAAATATCTGGATCATTTGCCGGAAGGAACTTCGCAGCTACTTCGTATCTCCGGTCGCCTACATCTTGCTCGTCATGTTCGCCGTCATTTTCGGCTTCTTCTTCTGGAATTCCGTGGGCTATTTCGTGAACATGGCCATGGAGGCCACGCTGGAAGGCGAGCAATTTCCGATGAACATCAACGAGCAGGTTGTGCGGCCGCTGCTCGCCAATATTAATGTGATTGGCCTGTTTTTCATCCCCTTGATCACGATGCGCTTGTTTGCCGAGGAGAAGCGTAGCGGCACCATCGAACTGCTCGCCACGTCGCCCATTACCGACGTGCAGGTGATCACCGGGAAATGGCTTTCCGCGGTGATTATGTACTCCCTGATGCTGCTCTCGACCGTGCTGGACGTCCTGTTCCTGTTCCGGTACGGCAATCCCGATTGGAAGCCGCTGGCCATCGGATATCTGGGCCTGCTGTTGCAGGCCGGTGGCCTGATCGCCATTGGAACGTTTATTTCCACGCTGACGCGAAACCAAATCATCGCCGGCGCCGTGACCTTCGGTGTCTGCCTGATGCTGTGGGTGCTCGGCTGGGTCAGCCAATATGAAAACGCCACATGGGCGCAGGTGCTCTCGTATATGTGCGTAATTACGCACTTTGATTCGTTCGCCAAAGGCTTGCTCGACACGAAGGACGTCATCTTTGACGTCACCGTTATTTTTCTGGGATTGTTTTTTACGGCGCGCTCGATGGAATCGATGCGGTGGAGGTCGTAAGTGAATCGCAAGTGGATGGAAGCTCGGCAAACCAAGTACGCAGCGTATGTGACGTTTTATATCCTCGTGATCCTGTGCATCGTTTCGGTGGCCAACGTTCTGGCCAACCGTTACAACAAGTCGTACGACTCGACGTCGAACAAACGCTACAGCCTCTCCGACCAGACCGCCAAGATCGTGAAGGGGCTGGCGCAGCCCATTTCGATCACTTACTTCGACAAGACGACCGCTTTCCAAACCGGCAAGGATTTGCTGGACCGCTACGCGACGCTTTCGCCCAAGGTCCATCTCGAATACGTCGATCCGGACAAAAATCCGCAAGCGGCGCGCGCCGCGGGCATCACCAAGTACGGCACCACGGTCGTGCAAATTGGCGCGAAAAAAGAAGATGCCAAGAACATGACGGAAGAAGATGTCACTGGCGCGATCATCCGTGACCTCAAGAGCAATACGCGCAACGTGTGCTTCGTGACGGGAAGCGGAGAACGCCAGATTGACGACACGGATCGCCCGGGCCTATCGCATCTCAAAGATCTATTGAGCAAGGATGATTACACGAGCAAGTCCATCAGCCTGCTCGAAAAGGCGGAAGCTCCCTCGGACTGCACGGTACTCGTGGTCGGCGGCCCCAAGAGCGATTACCAGCAGCCCGAAGTCGACGCCATCAAGAAATATGTGGAAGGCGGCGGGCGTGCCATGTTCTTGCTCGATCCGCCGCTCAAGATCGGGCGTCCCACCGCGGACAACGATGCGCTGGACAATGTCTTGCAGGGCTGGGGCGTCAGTGCGGAAAAAAATCTCTTGCTGGACTTGAGCCCCGTAGGCCAATTGTTTGGAGTTGGTCCGACGATCGCACTGGTCTCGACCTACGATCCGCATCCTATCGTGAACGAAATGAAAGGCACCGCCACGGGGTTTCCCCTGTCCCGGTCCTTGACGATCAAGAACACGGACAAGACAACCGTGCAGAAGCTGTTTGAATCCTCGGATTCGAGCCTGGCGACGAACAAATTGGACACGCCCAACGTGAACCCGAAAGATCCGAGCAACAAACCGGGCCCCCTGACGATCGCCGCCGCCGGCACTTACAAAACCGGCAAGGAAAATTCGGAGGGGCGCTTCGTCGTCGTGGGCAGTTCTTCCTGGGTTGCGAATTCCTTCCTCTCGTTCAACGGCAACAGCGACCTGGCGATGAACGCGATGAATTGGCTTTCCTCGGATGAAGACCTGATCTCCATCCGGCCGAAACCGCCGGAGGATCGCAAGGTCAACATGACCGGCGCGCAATTCAACTGGGTCCGCCTCAGCAGCCAGTTCCTCTTGCCGGGAGCGCTTTTGCTGGCAGGTCTCTCCGTGTGGTGGCGGAGGAGATAGCGGAAGTTTCGATTTCCTACAGTTTACCGCGAGACATAAACATGATGAAGATGCGACAACTCCTCGTGGCGACCGTTGTTCTGGCAGCGCTGGCCGCGACGCTTTATTGGTCAAACCATCGCAAGCCCGCGAACGATACCGTGATCGCCGCGCTGAGCGCGACAAACGCCAAGGTTATTTCCCTGACTCAGGATGATATTTCCAAGCTGGAAGTAAAGAAAAAGGATGGCGACGACGTCATTCTCAACCGTGTCGGCCCGTCGAATTGGAAAATCACTTCGCCAAAATCCTTGGTCGCCGATCAGGATTCCGTTTCGACGATTCTTTACAATTTGTCACCGATGGATGGCGCGACACTCATCGAGGAAAAACCCGCCGACCTGAAGCAATTCGGCCTGGCGGAGCCCGAGGCCCAGGTGTCCGCCACCGGTAAAGACGGAAAGACACATACCATCCTGGTCGGCGACGAGACGCCCACCGGCGACTCCGCGTACGTCATGCTTTCCGGCGAATCCAAAGTGTATTCGGTTCCCAAGAACACGAAAACGAATTTGGACAAAGGCCTGAAAGACCTGCGGGACAAACGCCTGATGCCTGTCGATTTCGACAAGCTTTCCGGCGTGGAAATCAATGGCGCGAAATTGCACATGACTTTTAGTTCCAACGACGGACAGTGGGCCGTGCGCAGTCCCGCAAATCTGCGCGGGGACACGTCCAAGATGGAAACGATCATCGAAAAATTGCGCACGGCAACCATGGACCCAAGCACCTCGGACGCGGATATGAAAAAGGCCGCTTCCCTGTTTGCCTCCGGCGCCCCGATCGCGACCTTGAAGGCCACGGACGCCTCCGGCTCGCAAGAGCTGCAAATTCGCAAAGCCGCGGACGGCTACTACGCGAAAACGACCGCGATGGATGGCGTGTATAAAGTGCCGAATGAGCTCGGCGATGCGGTCAACAAGGATGCGGAGGATTTCCGCGAGAAGAGGGTCTTCGATTTCGCGGACCAGGATCCGGACAAAGTGGAACTGCACGACGGATCGAAGGCCTATTTCCTGACGCGTAGCGGCGAGGACTGGTGGTCCGACGGGAAAAAGATGGATCCCTTGAGCGTACAGGAATTCTTGCGCTCGATTCGGACTCTGACGGCTACGAAATTCGCTACGGCCGGATTTTCCACCCCGGCGCTATCCGTGACGGCGACTTCAAAGGACGGCAAGCGCGTCGAAAGAGTGGATATTTCAAAGAGCGGCAGCGGTTACCTCGCGAAGAGAGCGGATGGGCCGGCGCTGTTTGAGTTGGACGCGAAAGCTGTCGAAGACATACAGAAAGCCGCGGGCGAATTGAAACCGGCCGAGGCTCCACCTGCCAAGAAATAGATCAGCCCTTGATAAGAAGTGGCGCAGGCTTCAGCCTGTGGGGTTTCGTACTTGCAAGGACCAAAACCCACAGGCTGAAGCCTGCGCCACTTGTTTCCAAACCGCCTTATTAGCTCGGGTACCAGTCCAGCAGGCGCACATCGATTCCCGTGCCGTCCAGTGCTTTCTTGAACACGGCCGTGTCTTGCCCTTTGTAGTGGTAGGGGATGGCCACCTTGGGATGGAACGCCTTGACCGCATCGGCGGCTTCTTCCGCCGTCATGGTGTAGGGCAGGTTCATGCAGATGAAAGCGACATCGATGTTCTTGAGCGCGCGCATTTCGGGAATGCCTTCAGTGTCCCCCGAAAAGTAGAAGCGCTTGCCGCCGTAGGTGAGCACGTAGCCGTTGCCGCGCCCTTTTTCGTGAAACACAGTGCCAGCCTTGGGGCCGCGCGTCGGCGTCGTGTTGTACATGGGGATGGCTTCGATCGTCCAAGCGCCCCAGGTTGTCTTCTCGCCATTGCCGATGACCTTGGCGGTCGTCACGGTCTTGGCGACCGCGGCCGGGGCGATAATCTCGGTGCCGGCCTTGCTTTCGGCCTTGATCAGATCCGGATCCAAGTGATCGCCATGGATATCCGTAATCAAGATCAGGTCGGCTTGCGGCAGCCCGGCGAAATTGGCCGGTTTGGCCGGATCGACGATGATGATCTTCCCGCCGGCTTCGATCTCCAGCGACGCGTGGTACACCGGCGTAATCTTTACCGGTCCCGCGGACGTATCGAACGTCTGAACCGGCCGCGCCTTCTGCGCATGCGCGCCCGCCGCGAACGAGAGCATTCCGGCGCAAGCAAGAATACTGATAATCGATTTCATATTTCACTCCTGTGGGGTTTTCCACCCTAAGCGTGCGAAATCTTAGCACGCGTGCCGCGGGCCATACAATCCTGATCGTCCGCGTCTCCCGTAGCGCCGGAATCCTGCCGGCTGCACCCGAGATGCATCAGAAGGCACGGAGCCGGCGGGACGCCGGCGCTACGAAAACCATCGAGCCGCTGGAGTTTTTTTGAAAATTAGGTACAGCCTGTACCCGATACCGCGGTCAGGGGATAGTGCAATCCTGCCCGAATTCCTAGGGCAGGTCTTACCTGTACCAAAGGACAGCTAGCTCTTTCGCAATCCTTTTCGCGCCCCCACGCGCGGCGCTCTTCCCCTGCGTACAATGGAAGGAAGGGTCCTGGGCCAAATTCCCATCGGAGCGAGACGACACAATGAGCGACACCCCCTACACCGTGGCTCGAACGACTCCGCGTTTCGCGTTCATCGCCGAAGCCGAAATCGCTGGAATGAAGGGTCACGCGCGCATCTCGGAATTGAGCGCGCGCGGCTGTTACATCGATTCGATTAACCCGCTTCCCAAAGGGACCGATGTGCGTATTCGCATTCGCTACGGCTGCAGCACCTGCGAGTTTTCCGGTACGGTCATCTACACGCATGCCGGGTTCGGTATGGGCGTTGTGTTCGGAGGGTTGACCGCCGAGCAACGCTCCACACTGGACGTCTGGTTGGACGAACTCGCGCGAAAATTGGATTGACCAAACGCAGCCGGATTCCGCAACAAATCCAAAATCACCGCTAAAGAATTTTGCGTCAATTTTCTCATGATCCGGGTTCTTGTAGGACAGCCACTCTTGGCTGTCCCGCACCACTCCAGCAGGGCCAAAGCGGACAGCCAAGAGTGGCTGTCCTACAAAGTGCATGGTGTTGCTTGACGTCCGCATTTGCCTCCGATACTGTTGCGTTGCTCCTCAAACAAATGAACAAACTTCTCTGCTCTTATCAAACGAGGAAATAATTCGACATGCCTGCTTCCTATCGTGCGCAACACATTGGCAGTTTGCTTCGCCCGCCGTACTTGTTGCAGGCTCGAGCAGCGCATGCCGCAGGGAGCCTCCCGCTGGAACAGCTTCGCGCCGCGGAAGACCGCGCAATTCTTGAAGTCCTCGAAAAGCAACGCCAAATCGGATTGGATGTGGTTACCGACGGCGAAATGCGGCGAGGCTCCTGGCTCACCGACATGGCGGAAGCGGTCGAGGGCTTTGTTTCCGAACGCGTGCCGCTGGAATGGAAAGGGCCGGGCGGAGGCGTGGAAGGGAGCACAGCGCTTGCCGCCGGCGCGAAACTCCGGAAGGTCCGAAAGATGACGGGGCACGAAGTTCCCTTCTTGAAGAAGCACACGAACGGGCCGTTCAAAGTAACTCTGCCCGCGCCTTCGAATTTCATGTTGGCGAGCTATAAGGCGGGCATCACCGACAAATTTTATCCAACGCACGCCGACCTGCTGAAAGACCTCGTGGAAATTGTCCGCGACGATGTGAAATGGCTGTTGTCGGAAGGCGTCCAGTATATTCAGTTCGACGCGCCGTTTTACTCCCACTACCTCGATCCGCTGCAACGGGCGAAAATGAGGCAGGCGGGCCGGAATCCGGACAAGGAACTTGAAAACGCGGTGGCCGGGGACAATGCCGTGTTGCGCGAAGTGCCGCGCAGCACCGCCACGGTCGGCATGCATGTTTGCCGGGGCAATAACAAGAGCCGCTGGTTCACGGAGGGAGGCTACGACGCCATCGCGGAAAGGCTTTTTGGGCATCTGCAAGTGGATCGGTTTCTTCTCGAATATGACACCGAGCGTTGCGGCGGGTTCGAGCCGCTGCGCCAGGTTCCAAAAGGAAAAAGCGTCGTGCTCGGCTTGATCACGACGAAATCGCCGAAACTGGAATCGCAAAATGAATTGCGGCGGCGCATCGACGAGGCTGCCAAGTTCGTGCCGCTGGAAAACATGGCGCTCAGCCCGCAGTGCGGGTTTGCGTCCACGGCCGCCGGCAACTTGCTAACCGTGGACGAGCAATGGAAGAAACTCGAGCTCGTGGTGGACACCGCGCGCAAAGTCTGGGGAAAGACGTAGCCCCAAGCAACGACCCACAATCTAAACGGGCCGGCATGCAGGGGCCTGCGATTCCCTGCATGCCAGCTCACTTCCTGCGTTTAGAGCGAACGCAGGAAATTCAGCAAGTCCTGCTTTTGGCTTTCCGTCAAGCCGTTGAAGTTCCGGATGACGATGTTGGCTTCCGAGCCGGGACTTGCGTGATCCTCGATGGCCTGCATGAGATCGGAAGTCCTCCCGTCATGCAGGAAGAACAATCGCTGGCCCAGTCCCCAGAGCGGAGCCGAGCGGAATTGATCCGGGCCTGCTCCTCCCTGCGAAACCCCATCGGCCAGCCCCGAACCCATATGGTGCACCAGCAAATCGGAGAATAGATTCGCTTGGATGTTGCTGAGCGCCGCGACGTACGACTTGCCTGTCGTCAGGCTCGGCGTATGGCAAACGGAGCATTTGGCAACGTTGATGAAAAGATTTCTGCCGTTCTGGATCGATTGGGAGCAGCTCGTGCCCGTGCAGGACGGCGCGGGCTGATCGAGGAAGCGCATGAAGTTCGAGAAGGCTACGATGTCGCTCGGACCCGCTACAGTAGATGTGACGTCGAAATTCGTACTGTCTTCAGGAATTGGATTGATCAGGCAACCCGCCGGAATCTTCGCCGGAGGATATCCGCGTTCGTCCGGGAAAAGCTCGTTTGTGATTCCCATTTCCACGTTGTAAGCCTCCCCCGAGAACATCAATAGGGATTTGTTTTGAGCCTTCCAGCCGAATCGCGTGATGGAACCGTCGTTCCCGCTGCGGTTGGGCGCCCCGGAGACGCCCAGGAATTGGTTCCCGGAGCCTTCCGCAGCCTGATTGGCGATTATTGTATCTTCGGTGATGCTTTCGATTAACCCTAAGCCAAAAGTGGGCGTGGGGATGCGAAAGGAAATGTTATTTTCATTCAGCATGCGCTCGAAGTTCGGCTGGGCCATCTGGCAAGTCGTGGCGTCGCTGCGCCCCTGAATTGTGAAAAGGCCGTGCACGCCTCCGTCCGGCGTGTTGGTGAGCCTTCCATTCGCGTCGGTCGCAAACTTGAAACGCGCTTCGCGCACCGGGCCGTTCAGTGTGATGAACGATGGAATCGTGTTGGCCGCGCCATCCAGATTTGCGACTGCAATTTGCGGGTTTACGGACGGGCTTGTTCCGCCGAAGGCGGGCTGCGCGTGACAGCTCGAACAGGAATTGGAATTGAACGTCGGCCCGAGACCGTTATTTTTGCCGTTTTGGACGGTTTCTATCTCCTGAAATCGTGTCTGGCCGTCCATAAAATAGGCCTGCTGCGAAGGTGTGAGTCCGGCTATAAAATTCCCCGCGCCGGGCGTCCCGGTGCGGGGTCCCGGGTCTTTCGCGGAGTTCTGTCCTTGCACTACGAAGACAAACGCGAGCAATAAGACCAGCACGGACAAACTTCGCAAAATCAGCGTGCATTTTGAACTAGTGTCACCGTTCCCAGCTGCGCTTCCCGGATTGCCCGGCCGAACTTCCAGATTTCTTTTCATAGCAATTTCCCCCTTGGTGTTAGCGGGCTGGGAATTGGTAAACGCCTATCGAGGCTTGGTTCACGGAACCTTTTTGGGCCTACCTCCGGGATTGGGTGCCGAGGGATCGAATCCCTCGTCCACCAAGTTGTGATTCATCCGGCGTTCAACCCATCCTCTGCACAAGGCAGGACAGGCAGAATTTATTCTTTGAAACAAAAAAAATTCACGCGAAGCAAATCCAGTTTTCTCTCCCCCTAAGCTTCACGTATCGAGGCAGACGGTATTCCATTTCGATTTTTGAAGTAAGCTGACCTGGAGGACAGTTTTAGGAGCGAGCGCAGGGCAGGAATTCGGTACTATCGAAAACCTGTCCCCATCAAAGTGCAGAAGTAGTCGAAAAACTTGTGGAGAGAAAATTCTGAGGAGGAGCCTCGAATGCGGACTGCCAACCGCGACAGTTTACTTTCTCCGGAGTTGGCCGGCACGCGAGGAGATTTCAATTCCCGCGTGCCGGCCGTCTCCTTCCGGTCAGAGCGAGCGCAGGAACAAGATCAGGTTCTGCTTGTTCAGGCGCGAAAGCTGATCGTAGTTTTCGATGGTCCGGTTGGCCTCGCTTCCCGGACCTGCGTGCTCCTGGATGGCTTGGAGCAAGTTTGACGTGCGCCCATCGTGCAGGAAGAACACTCGCTGGCCGACTCCCCATAACGGAGCCGTGCGGAACTGGTCCGGTCCGGCGCCTCCCTGGGAGATGCCGTCCGCGAGGTTACCACCCATGTGATGCAGAGCCAGATCGGAGAAGAGATTGGCTTGCACCTGCGAAAGGGCGGGTGTCATGTCGGAGGTGGCCGTGGTCATCGACGGTGTGTGGCAATTCGCGCAACCGATGGCCGAGAAAATCGCTCTGCCAGACTGGATCTGCGACGAGCAGGCAGTCCCGGTGCAGGCAGGAATCGGCTGGTCCAGGAAGCGCATGAAGTTCGCGAAGGCCGCCACGTCTGACGGAACCTGAGTTGGGTCCGACGACTCGAACAGCGTGCGGTCCTCGGGAGTGGAGTTGAAAATGCAACTAGGGGGAATTGGATTGGGCGGATACCCGCGTTCGTTAGGAAAGAGCTCGTTCGTTACGCCCATCTCCACGTTGTAGGCTTCTCCCGCGAAGATGAGCAGAGATTTGTTCTGGGCCTTCCAGCCGAACCGCGTGATGGAACCATCGTTGCCGCTGCGATTGGGGACGCCGGCGATTCCCAACTGCCGGCTCGCCGAAGCGGCGAGATTGGCGAGGATGGTCGCGTCAGCAATGTTCTCAATCAAGCCCGCGCCGTAGACCGGCGTGGGAATACGGAAGCTGAGGTTGTTGTTGGCGGCTTCGGCGGCAAAATCGGGCTGCGCCATGGTGCAGCCCGGCGCGTCAGTTCTGCCCGCAATCGTGAACAGGCCGTGCACGCCGCCGTCCGATTTGAAACGCGCCTCACGCACGGGGCCGTCGGCGGTGACAAAAAACGGGATTGCGTTGCCGCCACTCATGAGCTGGCCCACCGTAAACTGCGGATTTTGCCCAATGTTGGGATAGGCGTTTATGCTGGGCGAACTCCCTCCCGGCGCCGGCTGCGAATGGCAGGAAACGCAGGAGTCGCTATTGAACGTCGGCCCGAGCCCGCCGTTCCCAGGCGAGGGCAGAGTGACGCCTTCCTCCTCGGAGAATTGCGACAGTCCATTCGCGAAGAATGCGTCCTGAGGTGAAACGAGGTTGATCGGCTTGCCCGCGCCGACAGAGCCCGCGCGAGGGCCCGGGTCCAGGCTCTCCAGATTTCCTTGACCTCCGTCCCTACCGCGGTCGAATTGCTGGGCTAAGGCTCCGGCCGCAGCAAAGCACAGTGAAAGGACGAAGAATGCCGCGGACAAGCCTCGCACGATGCGGGTATGCCGCTTTACGACTGCTTCCCGGGATTTCCCCGAGGGCTGAACAACGTGGACTTTTTTCATGGCTATCCCTTCCTTCGCCTGACGTGAGCTGGGAAGTTAAGACTGCCAAGCGGGGCGTGAATTTGTTTCTGCCGCACTTGGGCCCACCGTAAAGCCGATGCCAAAATCGAAATCCCGCCGTCCGTTTGTCATGTTTCGTGACAGATAATCGACCCGTCCTCTGCACAGGTCAGGACGGGCGGCGCTCCATTGAGAGAAATAAAATCCAGCCGAACCAAAAACTGTTCACTGCCCCCTAAAGCGTCTCGTATGGAGGCAGACAATATTCTGTTCGGACTGCGAAGTCTGCTGTCCTGAGGGACAGTATCGGGAGGGGGTGATTGCTCTACGCAAGGTACTATCGGCAACCTGTCCTTACACTTTATTGGTTTCTGTGTATTCGCCCGACGACAGAGCAAATTGAGATGGACGGACAGGAAAGCTCGACAGGACTCGCCGGCGGCATTTACACTAAGGCGCGCAACTGTGCAGCGCAGACCAGGCAAGAGGATTCTTGATGCCTATCGTCACCTATGTTTCGTCGAGCGGAATTACCCGGAAGATTGACGTGCCTTCCGGGATGTCGGTCATGCAGGCTGCCTTGAATCACAGGGTCGATGGAATCCTCGGCGAATGCGGCGGAAACTGCATGTGCGCCACCTGCCATGTCTATGTGGATCTCTCGTTCTTGAACCGGATTCCACCTGCAAAAGATAACGAGAAATTCATGTTGAGCATCGCGGCGGAAAGCCCTGAAACGAACAGCCGGCTGAGTTGCCAGATCAAAATGACGGAAGAGCTGGACGGGATCGTTGTCCGGCTCCCCGGCAAACAGAAGTGAAACGCGCGGAAGAAATCCACCAGGAAGGACATAACGCAATCATGAAACTACGCGAATTTGCGAAGCCTTTCCAGGTCGCGGATGGATCGCATTTCCGCCTGAAGGACTTCAATCCGGCCGACACGCTCGGTTTGAAATCCAAAGAGCACGCGGAAGAAGCGCTCGAACGCGGGATCTCCCGCCTCGCCAAGCTCCAGGAAAAACTCTATGCCCAGGATCGCTGGGCCATTCTGATGATCTTGCAGGCCATGGACGCCGCGGGAAAAGACAGCACCATCAAGCACGTCATGTCCGGAGTAAATCCTCAGGGCTGCCAGGTCAATTCGTTCAAGGCTCCTTCCGCCGAGGAATTGCAGCACGATTTTTTGTGGCGGACCTCGCATTCGCTCCCGGAACGGGGAAAGATCGGCATTTTCAACCGGTCGTATTATGAGGAAGTCCTGGCCGTCCGCGTACATCCGGAATTGCTGGCCCGCGAAAAAATTCCCACGCAATTTGTATTGGATAACATTTGGCAGAAACGCTTCGAGGACATTAACGCGTTCGAACGCTATCTATCTGGAAACGGGATCGTGGTGCTGAAGTTTTTCCTGCACCTTTCGAAGAAGGAGCAAAAGAAGCGGTTCCTCGAACGGCTGGAAGATCCGGACAAAAACTGGAAATTTTCCATGAGCGAAGCTCTGGAGCGGCAACATTGGGAGAAGTACATGCGGGCATACGAAGACATGATCCGAAATACGAGCACGAAACACGCCCCTTGGTACGTCGTTCCGGCCGATCACAAATGGTTCACGCGTCTGGTCGTGGCGGAAGCCGCCATCAGCGCGATGGAGAGTTTGGATCTCTCGTTCCCTAAAATGGATGCGGAGAAGCGAAAAGAACTGAAGGATGCCCGCGCCGCGCTCGAGCATGAGGCCTGAGTGTCGCGATTGCGTTGCGAATACAGGTCTCAAATCCATGGACGAGACAATTTATTTACACCCAGATGACGGGCCGCAGAACAACTTCACCCGCCATGATGGCATCTGATGATCTAATTGTGACTACACGGATTGAGGTCATCGTTGTCGGAGCGGGACCGGCGGGCATAGTTGCGGCGACCGCGGCTCGCAGACTCGGCCTACAAGCAACTGTTCTGGATGCCCGGATGCCCCCGATCGACAAGCCCTGCGGAGAGGGCATCTTGCCCCAGGGTGTTGCTGCTCTAACAAGGCTCGGCATTTCCTTGCCGCCCGAAAGCGCCTTTCCTTTCCGCGGAATCCGTTTTGTGGACAGTGAACATTCCGCCCGCGCGGATTTTGCGGACGCTACGGGTTATTCCGTGCGCCGCATAAAGTTGCATCAGTTGCTTATTAACCACGCAGTGGAGGCGGGGGTGGAATTTCGCTGGGGCGCGCGAGTGATGCAAATCGATAAAGAGGCTGTGACGACGGCAACAGAAAAATTTTCCTACCGTTGGCTCATCGGCGCGGATGGCCAGAATTCGCAAGTCCGCAAATGGACGGGACTCGCTCCGCAGGTCGCCCGAAGGAAACGATTCGGTTTTTGCAGTCATTTCCAAGGAAGGCCATGGTCGGACGTGGCTGAAGTTCACTGGTCGCGAGGCTGCCAGATTTTTATCACGCCAATGGCAGGGCAGGAAGTTGGCGTTGCCGTGATCTCGCGTGACCCCGCACTGCGGCTCGAGGCGGCCCTGCCGCGATTCCCGGTTCTTGCGGAAAAGCTGCGGGGGGCGACACAGACAACCAAGGAGTTGGGTGACGCCACAGGCCTGAGAATCCTGCCCGCCGTCACACGGGGGCGCGTGGCGCTGGTTGGAGACGCATCGGGAACGGTGGACGCGGTGACTGGCCACGGTCTCAGCCTCTCGTTTCAGCAAGCCATGCCTCTGGCGGAGGCAATGCGGTTGGACGACCTGGCCCACTATCAACATGCCCACAAGAAGATCGCGGCCGTGCCCATTGCGATGTCGCGTCTCATGCTTCTCATGGCTGGAAGTGATTGGATCCGCCGCAGAACGATTCGCTTGTTTCAGGAAACGCCGGGCTTGTTCGCAAGATTGCTGGCGATTCACGCGGAGACGATGCCCCTTTCTTCGGTCGGCATGGCTGAACTCGCCGGTTTCGGCTGGAAATTCCTACGGACCTAGCGCCTATGATTCGCAAAATCCATTCCCCTCGTCGATCTTCCGTTGCGTTGCTCCTCGCGGCCTTTGCGGGACTGTCCGCATTGGTTCTCGCGCCCGCATCCCGGGCCCAGGAATCCATCGTTCAACTCGACCCCGCCCAGACGAAGATTGAATTTTCGCTTGACGGAAACTTCCACACCGTTCATGGGAAATTCGCTCTCAAGAGCAGCACGATCCGTTTCGATCCCTCCAGCGGCAAGATCAGCGGCGCGATCGTCGTGGATGCGACCAGCGGCGACAGCGGTAACGGCGGCCGCGACAAGAAGATGCATCGCGAAATTCTCGAAAGCGCAAAGTTCCCGGAAATCGTTTTTACGCCGACACAATTCACCGGCACAGTCGCAGCGGAGGGTGATTCCAAAGTGGAAGTGTCAGGCCAGTTTCGCCTGCACGGGCAGGATCATGACGTGAAGCTTCCGATCGACGTGAAGGCAGATCGAGGGAATCTGAAGATGACGACTCACATGGAGATTCCCTATGTGCAGTGGGGACTGAAGAACCCAAGCAATTTCCTCTTGCGCGTCAGCGACAAGGTCGCCATCGAGATTGAAGCCACGGGCCACGTGCAATCCGCCGGAAATCCTTAAGCGGAACGGATTCCCGCTGCATGGATTGCCTGAGACATCGCGCCGATGAGCGGCGCCTCTTCGTTCAATACCATGTGAATCGGAATTTGCGCCAAAAGCGCGGCGAACTTTTCCTTCTCGCAGAAGGCCCGGAAAAACGCGCCGTCTTCCATCTTCTTGCGTATCTTCACCGCAATTCCGCCGGCGACCCAAACTCCTCCCCGCGCGAGAACCTTCAGCGCCAGATTGCCTGCCTCGGCGCCATACAGACTCACCCACAGGTCGAGAGTCTGGACGCAGATCGGGCACCGCCCCTCAAGGGCCAGGCGCGTAATTTCAGGGGCGGCGTCCGCTTCCGGCCCTTCAAAGGAAGGATGAGTCACGGATGCGTCGAGAAAGGAATGTATGGTCCGAAAGCCGCGTCCCGAGAGGATCAGTTCCAAGCTCACAAATTCGTATTGCTTTTTCATGTAGCGCAACAATTCGATCTCTTGTTCCGTGCGCGGCGCAAAGTCCGTGTGGCCTCCCTCGGAGCTGGCCACCAGGTACTGCTTGCCGTCCCAGAACAGAATCGCCTCTCCCAACCCGGTGCCCGCCGCGAGCAAGGCCTGCGTAGTTTGTGGCGAAGGCGTGCCTTGGTTGAGAGTGGAAAGCTCCGACGGCGCCATCAGCGCCAAACTATGAGCCGTGGCTTCCAAATCGTTTAGCAGGACAACGTGCGGCGTTCCAAGTTGCTTGGCAAGCGTTGCGCGATCGACGATCCAGGGAAGATTGGTCGCTTTGACTCGGTGATCGATCACGGGCCCGGCGACGCCAAAACCCGCCGCCTCGATGTAGTGTTTCCCGGCGCCTTTGGTTTCAGCGCGGGTATCCGACAAGAATTTCGAAATCATTTCATCGAAGGTGGGAAAATCGCGGCTTTCATACCTCTGGTCGATGATTTTTCGGTGAGAATTGCCGCGGAATTCGTACAGCGCCAGATTGCACTTGGTGCCCCCGATGTCCCCAGCTAGTATCACGTGCTTCTCTCCGGTCTGCCGCGAGTAGTCCCCGCCGGCTTGGCCTGAGGCGCGGCCTTGTCGGGCGCGGCAGGCGTCAGCTTCGCCGCCGCGGCCTTATCCACGAGAAATAGCTTTTGCCCGAGATCCCGCGGCTGCACGAGCTGCGCGGGAAAGGGAGGATCGGACTTCCCTTGCAACACGGCGTGCAGGATTTCCGCTTTTTCCGAACCCACGACCAGAAAGACGACGCGCAAGGCCGCATCGAGCACAGGCAGGGTCAGGGTCATGCGGCGCATATTCAGCTTCGTCACCATCGGAGTGCTGACCCAGCGCGACGTTTGACGGGGGGCGCGCGTGCCAGGAAACAAGGAGGCGGTGTGGCCGTCTTTTCCCAGCCCAAGAAAGATCAGGTGGAATCGCGGGAATCCGCGGTCATCCAGTTCGAGATACTCTCGGAGAACTTCCTCGTACTCGTGGGCGGCGCGGCCGATACTCGGTTTTTCGGCCTCCATGCGATGCACGTTGCCCTCGGGAACCGGAACTCGAATAAGCAATTCGCGGCGCGCCATTCCGTAGTTGCTCTCGGCGTTGGAGGGAGAGACCGCGCGCTCGTCGCTCCAGAAAAAGTGCACCTTGGCCCAATCCACCTGGCCTCGAAATTCATCGGAGGCCAGAAGTTGGAACATCTGCCGCGGCGTAGTTCCGCCCGAGAGCGCGACCATGAACCGGCCATTCCGGGCGATCGATTGCCAGGCATAGTCGACGAAATGCCGGGCCGCGCCGCGCGCAACCTCTGCGGGGTCGGGATACACGTACACGCCAGGAAGAATTTCCGAGGGGACGCCTTTACGAATTCCGCCAGTGTCGGCCATCGCGCTCCAGTA
>Ga0209415_10005032_pt1 | contig 23955 bp, 18 predicted proteins | sample PeaSoiSIISIP2007_FD_187696 | JGI IMG/M metagenome (GOLD analysis project Ga0209415, IMG submission 187696) | Peat soil microbial communities from Weissenstadt, Germany - SII-SIP-2007 (SPAdes) (version 2) | ecosystem: Environmental > Terrestrial > Soil > Wetlands > Peat | place: Germany... | reverse complement strand
CGGCCGGCGCCGGCTTGATCACCAGGAGGTCGATGTCGCTGTCCTTGGTCATCTGGCCCGTCGCCGCCGAGCCAAACAAAATCACTTTGTCCGGTCGAGCGACGCTCAAAATGCGGCGAACAATTTCGTTCAGTAATGTGTCATCGACGCCCATCTGTTCCTATGATACGCGATGACGACTGGGGGGCATCAGGGACGCCTCCTGCCATTCTTGCAGCCAGCCGCCGGTGGCGCGCTAGAACAGGATCGAGGGCGATTGTTTTGAGCTCGCCGCCCTCCACCACTATCCGTCCTTCCACGACGAGCGTATCGACGCGCGCGGGCGCGCATAACAGGAGGGCCGACAGCGCATCGCCCGCGCCGCTGTAGCCCACGTCCCGCAGATCGAAGAGCGCCACGTCCGCCCGTTTGCCCGCTTCCAGGGTGCCGATGTCGTCGCGGCCCAGGCAGCGCGCGCCTTCCACCGTGGCCATGCGCAGCGCATCGGCCACCGTTAGCGCGGCCGCGCCGTGGACCAGGCGGTGGAGCAGCAACGCCTGGCGCGCTTCGGCCAGCATGTGGGAACTGTCGTTCGACGCGCTTCCATCCACCCCCAGTCCCACCGGACATCCGGCGCGGCGCAGGGCGAGGGCGGGAGCGGCGCCGGAGCCCAATCGCATGTTGGAGGTCGGGCAGTGGGCGATTCCGACGCCTGCGCGGCCCAGCCGCCCCACCTCCGCGCGGTTGAAATAAATGCCGTGCGCCAGCCACGTGCCGCGGTCGAGCCAGGCGGTCTCCTCCAGCAGATCGAGCGGGCGCTTGCCAAAGCGCTCCAGGCAGTATGCTTCTTCGTCGCACGTTTCGGCCAGATGCGTGTGCAGGCGCACGTCGTAGCGGCGGGCCAGCTCGGCGGTATCGCGCATCAGGCCGGGCGAAACCGAGAACGGAGAGCACGGCGCCAGCGCGATGCGCACCATCGCTCCCGGCAACGGGTCGTGGTAGCGGCGAATCAGCCTTTCGGAGTCGGCCAGAATCCGGGGTTCTGTTTCGACTACCGAATCCGGGGGAAGGCCGCCTTTGCTGCGGCCCACGCTCATGCTGCCGCGCGTGGGATGAAAGCGAATGCCGATGAGGCGCGCCGCGGCGATTTCCGCATCGATGAGCCCGCCCCCAAGGCGAGAGGAGCCGCGTGGGAAGACGTAGTGGTGATCCGCGGTGGTCGTACAGCCCGATAGGAGAAGCTCCGCCATCCCGGCGAGCGCGGCCACGTACACCGACTCCTCGTCGAGCCGCGCCCACAAGGGATAGAGGATGCGCAGCCAGTCGAACAACTCGGCGTTGGCCGCCGCCGGGCTCGCGCGGGTCAGCGTCTGGTAGAGATGGTGGTGCGTGTTAACGAGGCCCGGCACCGCGATGGCATGGCGCGCGCGGATGGTGCGTTCGGCCCGCGGCCACCTGGCGGGACGCGCGCCCGCGTACAGGATCTCGCCGTCTTCGATGTACAGGCAGGCATCCCGTAGCACGGTGTTCGCCGCATCCATCAGGACGAGCGTGTGGATGTCGCGGATGAGCAGCGATCCCGGCATCAGTCCTCGATGAGGCCCTTCGCTCTCAAGATCTCGGGCAGCCCGGCCCCATCCGGCGCGATGTCGAAGGGCTTGCCGGCCGCGGTCCGTGCCGATTGCACGTCCTTCAGGCCGTTCCCGGTGATGACCGCGACGGCGCTCGAGCGGCGCGCCACGATTCGCTCGGCGACCGCGCGGCGCAAACCCGCGACGGCGGTGGCGGCTGCCGGCTCGGCGAAGATGCCGCTCAGCCGCCCGGTGTACCGCATGGCATCCAGGATCTCGTCGTCGCTTACGTTGATCATGGCGCCTCCGGATTCCTGGATCGCCCGGACGGCCTTCTTCCAATTCCGCGGCACGCCCACCGCGATGCTGTCGGCCAACGTTCGCGGCTCGATGGGCTCCAACGGTTCGCCGCTGCGAAAGGCTGCGGTGATGGGGGCCGCCCCTTCGGCTTGCACCCCCAGCATCCGCGGCGTGCGCTCGATCCACCCCAAGGTCTTCATTTCGCGGAACGCCTTCCACACGCCCGCGATGGTGCAGCCGTCGCCCACCGACACCGCGACCCAGTCGGTGGGCTGCCACGCGAGCTGCTCGCCGATTTCCAGACCCACGGTTTTCTTGCCCTCCACCAGGTACGGATTGATGGCGCAATTGCGGTTGTACCAGCCCCAGCGTTCGCAAGCCTCCTGGCACAACTGCCAGGCCTGCTCATAGCTGCCGCGAACGCGCAACACGGTCGCGCCGAAGATCAGCAACTGCGTGACCTTGGGCTCGGGCGCGCGCTCGGGCACGAAGATCGCGCTGCGCAGTCCCATCGACGCCGCCATGCCCGCGCAGGACGAAGCGGCGTTCCCGGTGCTGGCGCAGGCGATGATCTTGCGCCGCCGCTCGCGCGCCTTCACCACGCCCAGAGAGCTGGCGCGATCTTTCAGGGAGCCGGTGGCGTTGCGGCCGTCGTCTTTCAGGAACAGGGTGTGGACGCCCACGTGACGCGCCAGAGATGCCGCCGGCGAGAGCGGCGTGCCACCCACCGCGAGTTCCGGCAATGCGGCGTCTGCGCGGATCGGCAGCAATTCCCGGTATCGCCAATGCGACGGGTCGGATCGCGCGGCCAGGCGGCGCCGCGTCAGGACGCGTGCGATGGCGGCGTAGTCGTACCGGACGTCGAGGATGCCCGAGATCCCGCAGCGGGGGCAGGTATAGGATAATCGCGCGGGATAAATCGTCCCGCACAAAACACACTCGAGACCTTCGACAAACTTCACATTAAACTCCTCGCGGACCGCGACGCCGGCGAAACATATAATGATAACTGAATGTCTTGATACATTCACCCTACGTGAAAGAAGCAAGACCCCCACAAGAGGGAAGTTTCCGGAGAGAGAGAGAGAGAGGAGACAGATTTCGGTGAGGTGGGACAGACGATCGGTTTTTGTCGTCTGTTTCCATGGCCGGGATCGGCCACCAAAGCCGACAAAAAATGCACGCCCAGCTCGTGGCGCAGGCACTCGTGCCTGCAGCGTCCCGACTCATCGGGACGCTTTTCTCGCGTCAGAGGCGGATGTTCTTCGAGAGTGTCTCTCTGCCGCGGGCTCCAAGTTTCCCTTTCCATTCCGCCACGGAATCGTGGCCAAGGCTCTGCGTCAAGCTCCCGGTTTCCTCTTCTTGGTTCCCGCCGGGCCAGTGACTTCCGGCCGCCGGAGACGGTACATTAGTCGTCTGTGGCAGATCCAATCTCCAACACCGCGGCCGCGCCGGCGGCCCGCGCCAATCTCAGCCTGTCAGGAATGCAGGCGCTGCTGGACTCCGTCCGGCTGCTAAACGCGTCGCTCAATCTGCAAGACCTGCTCAGCCACCTGGTCCGCACCGTGATGGGGCGCCTGCTGGTGACGCGCGTCGCCGTGGCCGTCGAGGAGCAGGGCCAGATGCGAGTGGCGCTCGCGCGCGGCGTGCCGGGCCTGGCCAAGGGGAGTCCGCTGCGGCAATCCGAGGCGGCGGAAAAGAAGCTTGAGCTTTGGTATCCCATCGGCTCGCCGGAGCACCCGCTGGGAGTCCTGGCGTTGGGCAGGCCCGCGCTCGGCGCCATCACGCCGGAGCAGCACCAGCTCCTGCTGGCGCTCCTGGAACTCGCCGAAACCGCGGTGCTCAATGCGCGAGCCCACGAAGAGACCGTTCGCATCAACCGCGTTCTCGACCAGAACGTGCAGGAGTTGCATGCGGTCCTCGACCTGGCGCGCGGGCTGGCATCCAAGCTGGACGCCGGGGAAATCGCCCACCTTCTGGCGCTGACCCTGGCCGGCCGCTACACCATTCGCAAGCACGCTTTGGCCGCATGGAGCGAGGGCCGCGCGCCGGTGATCCGCCAGCGCGGCATCCATCTGCCCGGGGTGCCGGCGTTGCGGGCCGCCCTATCCGAATTGACCGAGCCCGCCTACCTCAGCGAGAATCTGCCGGACGGCATACGCCAGACGCTGGCGATGGAGCCCGGCTCGGCCGTCTTCCCCATCCGCACCAGCGAGGAAGCCATCGGCATCGTGGTGTGCGGACCGCGCCTGGGGGGCGCGCCGTACGCGCCGTCGGACCTGGCATTCGGCGCCGGCCTGATCGCGCAGGCGGCGGTGGCTTTCGAGAACGCCTGGCGCCTGGAAGAAATCGTCGCGCAGAAGCAGATCGAACAGGAACTCTCGATTGCCGCCGGCATCCAGCAGAGCCTCTTCCCCGCCAGCCTGCCGGCGCTCGGCGCCTCGGACCTGGCGGCGCGCAACCGTCAGGCGCGCCTGGTCGGCGGCGATTACTACGACGTGCTGCCCATTGAGCGCCATGCCTCCGGCCAGCACCTGCTGTGCGTCGCCGATATCTCCGGCAAAGGGCTGCCCGCCGCGCTGCTGATGGCCAACATCCAGGCCACCCTGCGGGCCACCATCGGCGCGCAAGACTCGCTCGCGGCGCTGGCCACGCGCGTCAATGTACTGCTGCACGCCAGCATTCCCTCCAACAAGTTCGCCACCGCCTTTCTGCTCTCTTATGATCCGACGACCGGCGGCTGCACCTACGTCAACGGCGGGCACAACGACGGCATCGTGCTGCGCGGCGATGGCTCCGTCACCCTGCTCGAGGCCACCGGCATGCCTTTGGGCCTCTTCGCCCGCGCGGCGTACGAGGAGGGCCGGGTGGAGTTGGGACCCGGCGATCTGCTGATGCTCTACTCCGATGGAGTGACTGAAGCGGAGGACATCCACGAAGACCAGTTCGGCATGGATCGCGTCATCCGCGTGCTGCGCGCGCACCGCGAGCAGCCGGCCACCGGCATCGTGGAACAGATGCTGCGGCAGATCGACGAATTCGCGGGCGCCGCGCCGCAGCACGACGACATCACCTTGATGGTGCTGAAGCGGATGTAGCAAGGTTCGGCCAAGTTCTTACTGAGGCTCGCAAAATACAGTGACACTCCAGGGCGGACCCTTGTGGGCGGACCCCACATAAGCGCTAACCTAAAGAAGTGCTCCTTCGTTTTGACATTCCTTTGGTTGCTGGCTCTGATTGCTGGAAGCGGGTGAGCTTTTCCAGGTCCGCGCTTCCATTTCTTTGGCCGAAGCGGCGGTGGTTGCGACGTACATCAGCGCACCGAAGCCGACTTGCGGGGAGTAATCCAGGGCAAACTTCCTCGAAGGCCGTTTGGGGCCAATCGGGCTCGGATCAGCACGTCATCCTTCATCAGTAAACGCTGGGCGACCAGGAGGGAGCAATTCCTTCCGGCGCTCTGGCCAGTCTCAGCATAGGCGACTCCTCGTCCAAGTTGCGCCCCCCCAGACACTGGCAGGGTGGAAAGGATCGCCGGAGAAACTGGAGGCCAGACGGATAACGGCGCGGAAAATCCGCACGCCGAAACATAGAATGAGGGGTATGAAACAAAGCGTTCCAAAATCGGTTGACGAGTACATTGCCGCGCAGCCCGAGGCGCTGCGGCCGAAGCTCGAACAGGTACGCACCACGATTAGGAGGGCCGTTCCGGAGGCAGTGGAGGGCATCTGGTATCGCATGCCCGGATACAAGCTGCACGGAAAGCCGATGCTGTATTTCGCCGGCTTCAAGGAACACTATTCGCTGTTTGCCGCATCGGGGACGTTTTTCGCGGCGCTCGAAGATGAACTCAGGGGTTATGAGCTCCGAAAGGGGACCGTCCAGTTCCCCCTCACCAAACCGGTTCCGGTGAAGCTCATCGCCCGGATCGCGAAGCTGCGTGCGGCCGGGATCGCCGCCACGGCGAAAAAGCCGCCGATGGGCCGAGAGAAAGAAAGGCGCAAGTAGGCCCAGTAGTAGACAGGGTGGCCCGCCCGCGCGAGGCCGTTGGCTGCAGGACGCTGATCTGCCGGAAGGCCGACTCGGGCCAATTGAACGGTTGGCGACTTTTCGTTCGAATGGACGACTCTCGAACAACTGAACAAACTGTCACTTACGTGGCGCGTACTCCTGCAGGAGGGCGTCGATCGCCTTGTGGCCCGCCTTCCCTGCCCACGCATGTGGTGTCGCCCACAACTCCGCGTCCGGTTCGACTGGGTCGGCTCCCCGCTCCAGCATTAGCTTGGCCACTTCCAGCCTTCCCCAGCGGCACGCCCACCCCAGCGGAGTGCTCTGAAGCAACTCATCGCGCGCGTCCATCCTTGCGCCCCGATCCAGCAGGATGCGTATGAATGCCACGCGTTCCTCTGGCGCGACCCAGTTATACGATGCTGCCGCGTAGTGCAGCACGGTGATGCCGAAACGTCCTCTGATATTCGCATCGCACCGATCGAGCACCATTGTGAAGCAGGGGAGATAGCTGCTTCGCTCGAGGTCCCATTTCTGCGAATAAATCCACGGAATGTGATTCCAAAAGCACAGCGGGGAGGCTAGAATACGCCACCAGCGCGGATCGTCCCTCGGCCAGGTGATTCGCTCCAGCGCCATGCGCAATATGTCCACCGAGCCGGCGCTCGCGGCCGGATCGAGGATCTCCTCGGCCACTGTTCTGCCTTCCGGCACAGTGCCTTTTGGCAGTGTGCCGGCGTCCTCCTGAGCGAACATCCGGGCTGCCAGTTCGGTATCGCGGAGATAGCCGGGCGTCATGGCGTTCGGCACGCCGCCGTACCGCGCCAGCAGTTCGATCATCGCCGCATCCTTTTCCCGGTAAGCGTTCCACACGCACGCCCACGCATTCGCGTCCGCTCCGTGTGCCAGCAGGATCTCCGCCATGGCGAGTTTGCCCGACTGCGTGCACTCCTGCAGCGGGCGTCCCCAGGAATGCACAACCTCGTCAGCGCCAGCTTCGCGTCTGGTCTCGTCCGGATCGAAGCCTAACTCTAAGAGCAGCTCTAGCATTTCCGGACGGTCGTGCTTGACTGCGAGGGTCAGCAGACCGTGGCCGGTTAAAGGATCGCGCAGGGCTCCTTCGGCATGGCGCTCGCGAATCCATGCCGAGTCGCCGCGGACCACTGCGGCAGCCACCGGTTCCATCGCGGGCTCTGCCCCTTCGGGCGCGGGCTCCGGCTCAGGCTTCTCCCGCTTCAGTTCCTGTTCGCGAATGATGTCGACGACTTCGTCGTAGCCGCGTTCTGCGGCCATGACCACTGCCTGGGTATCCTTCCGGTACGGCCAGATCCCGCTGCGCGCGTCTGCGCAGCTCCATCAGCAGGCGCACCATCGCGGCGTCGCGCCGTTGCACCGCGATGTGCAGCGGCAGCCGTTCGGGGTAGCCGGACCTGTCGCGCGATTCACGAGCTCGGGCCGCCGCTGCAGCAGGTTTCGAACGGCATCCGCGCCCCCTTGCTCCACCGCATCGTGAAGCCGGCTGATCGTCACACCGTCTACGCGCGCTTTGAGTTTCGGCCAACTGTCGAAGCCATAGGCGCGTGCCAACACAAGCTGCGCGTCATGCAAGGCAAAGGTGTCAAGGGGGGCACCGGGGTAATATTGCACTACTTCGGCCACGGCGCCGGATTCTCTCGCGGCGAATCCCGCGAGCAGTTCCTTCGCCTGCCGTTTCAGTTGATCAAGGTCGGGCCGCTCGGGAAGATGCCGGGCGGGTAGATTGGCGTTCACAATGAGCTCCTTTCGTGCGCCTGGTGTCCGCTCGCTCGGGCAGAAAAGAGTTCACTGAGACAAAAGTATTTTCCGTCAAACATCAGGGGGACTCAGTCCTTCCCGCGGACACGGTGGCGCCCTGAACGCCACTACCAGCCTACCACTTGCTCATGTCTTAGGCTGGAGCCGGTTGACACGCTCGCCGCCGCGCGAGAGGCACACACCTTCCAAGTTGACGTATCACGCCCGATGCTGACATGTCCCCAGCTGACGGTAGATCCTCGCTGACGCCGTAGTGTTTAGGATCAACGAAATCGGCGGCCCTTTACGGCACCAACGGTGCTGGTGGGCCCCAAGTCGCGTTATGGGAAGCGTCACTTGATACGTAACGACAAACGCCCTTGCAACCGCTGATGGCGCTCCACATGGACCAAAACTCGGTGTGTCGGCTTGCGAGGCTGCGCTTTCAAGATGCTGAGACTCGCTCGGAAAAGTCCAGCCGCACCTCGACTCGGCGCTCCCTCGGGCGAGAATGCCCTTAAGCTGGCGCTTATGGGGCGGTGCCCAGTATCATTGATCCGATCATTTGATCCGATCAATGGGGTATACTGATACCGATGATGGAACCGCGTCACATCGGAGAGGTGCTTGGCGGCCACCGCGTTTTGGGCAAGCCCGTCACATCCATACTGGAGCTGAATGACGCCGTCGAACGCGGCTTGCCCAAGGCAACCCTTCGCAACGTGGCGCGGCGCGTCTTTTCGGATGCTGCTGAACAGCGCGCCATGATGCACCGCATCGTCCCGGAGGCGACCTATAAACGGCGGCGAGAACGTCTGAGTCCCGCGGAAAGCGAACGGACCGAGCGCTTGGCGCGGGTCGTCGCCACTGCCGAAGACGTCTGGCAGGATCGCGAGCAAGCCCGTCGCTTTTTGACCACCCCTCATCCCGAGATTGGCGGCAAAACACCCCTCGACGCGGCTCTGACGGAATTGGGAGCGCGGCAGGCTGAGGAGGTCATGGCTCGTATCGTCTATGGCCTTCCGGCGTAGCGGTCCGCTGCGGGCGTTCCGCATCGCCGATATGCGGCACACCATCTTCGACGGCAGTGGGGCAATGCTCCACGGCGCCCGCTGGAATTCTCCCGGACGACGCATCATCTATGCCGCCGAAACGTATGCGGGTGCGTTGTTGGAGATCCTGGTCCACGCCTCCGGCAGCGTCCCACGGAGCCAGGGTTATGTTGAGATTGAGATTCCGGCCGGCTTACCCATCGAAGAAATCACGCATCGCGAGGTGCCGCAGTGGGATTCACCATCGTTTGAGAGCGCCCGGGCCTTCGGCGACTCATGGTATGACGAGCGCCGCACGCCTGTACTGATGGTTCCCTCGCTGGTCACGCAAGTAGAGCGCAACGTTCTCATAAACCACGAACATCCCGATTTCGCCCACATCCGGGCGAGCCGGGCATTGCCGGTACGCTGGGATGCGCGTCTCTGGAGAAGGCCGTTGGCGAAATGAACGTCGCGTAAACTTCAGTCACGCCGCCGGTCTGATCCGCGAATTGAAGCACGGGAACTAGCAGTTGTTCGACGGCACAACTCGGCCCCGTAGGTCCATTCGCTTCCCAGCACTACGTTCAGAACCCGCGAAATCCGGGCACGATTTCGTTTCAGAGTCCGTCCACTGAGCGCGCGCCACTCCAGCGGACGCGAGCCCTGGCGGCGTCTTCCCCGCCGCTCTGACACATTCTGCCGTGAGGTGCCGCGCCTACCTTCCGTTTGCCGCCAACTCGCTCAACCGCCTTCATTGCCCGCGGTTTACGGCGCACCCGGAAGTTGGCCGTGGACCTCGGCTGGCGGGCAGCCAGCCCTGGGATGCGGGCCCCGTGGCGCGATCTGCCCGAATCGTGTTTCCCCGATTTTCACGGTCACGCGCCTCCCGCCTTTTTTTCAATGTCCCAGCCCCCCAAAGAATCAATGATTTACTGAACACTCACCCACCTCGCCCCCAATTCTTCCCATGGCGCCGTGCTGCAATTGAATTGGGGAGGAGAAATGCGCGACCGCAAAACCCGGCAAGCGCCGCCATGTTTCTTCGCACCCGGCCCCGCGACCCATCTTGTGACGCGTGGACCGAAAAAAGTCCTCCCCACGCGTCACAAAATCTCGAGCCGTCGCTCTAACCCCACGCAGACAAGCAGCTTACCTAGCGACAAAAAAATACACACACACACCAAAACCTGCGTCGCCACGAGCCGCAAACCCGGCGCTCCCGCCACTGGCCCGGACTTCGAGCACCGAGAACCTCGGGTGACGCGTGGACCGAAAAAAGCCCGCCCCACGCGTCACCCGATTTGGAGCCGTCGCTGTAACTCCAAGCAGACAAGCAGCTTACCTAGCGACAAAAAAATACACACAGACACGCCCAACCACGTCACCGTCACCCGCAAACTTGCAGCTCACCCCGCCCGCCCGGACTTCGCCCCGCCCCGCCGCATCCGCAAACCTCCCCAAGTGCTACAATCCCCAAATACCGCCCACATGCGACCGACGCACCTGTCGTTGATGCCCGGTGGAGCGTCCCGCGGACTCCGCTCGGCATGGATCGCCACCCTGGCCCTGTCGCCCCTGGCCTGGTTCGGAGCGACCCTCCTCGAGGACCACCTCCCGCACGACCGGAAATTCGTCTCCATCGGAAGGGACCAGGCCATCGAGCGGGCCACTGACTTCGCGCAGACCCTCGGAATCGATGCGCGTGCCTGGACTCCCGCCACCTCCGCCCAGGCGCACAAAACAGTTGCCAACCTGTTCCGCCACGTCCGGCCACCCGCTCTGGAACGCGTGTTCGCGCCAGCCACCATCGATGTGACTTTGACCGCGCCGGATCGCCGCTGGATCAGGGTGAGCCTCACACCGGATGGCCGCGCCATCGGTTTCGTGGAGAAGAAGCCGGCCAAGGGCGTGCTGCTCAACGAGGCGGCCGCGCGCCAGATCGCCGAGGATTTTCTGCGCCGCCGGCTTGGACCGGACAATCCCTTTCTCCTGGAGAACCCGGCTACCCGGAGCCTGGATAAGGATGGCTGGGAGCGCGAGTCTGTCTGGGAGGCGAAAGTTCCGGGACTGCCCGAATCTCCGGGACTGCCCCCATCCAAAGTCAAGTTTCACGTCGACGTGGCCGGTGATCGCGCCGTCAGCGAGACCTTTTCCCTTGAGCTCGATCCCGCCTCCAAGCGCCTGGCCGGGTCGAGCTCAACCTGGGACATCATCCTCGGAATCGCCGCCGGGCTCTCCATCACCGGCCTCGCGGTCTATGCCATCGTGCGCTATGTCCAGCGGTCGTTCGAGAATGAAATCTCCCATCGGCGAACCCTGTTGGTTGCTGCATCGTTCGTCATGTCCGGCGTGATCGCGCTCCTGGTGAATGGGAACAGTGCCTCGGTGAGTGTCAACGGAGCGCCGGCCACGGGCACGGAACTGGTGGTGTCTCTGACGCTGGGCCTCGGTTTCCTGGGAATTCTGGTCGGTGTCGCTTACGGAGCGGGCGAAGGAGATTTGCGCGAAGCCTATCCCGGAAAGCTCGTCTCGGTAGACGCATTTCTGTCGGGTAAGTGGCTCTCCGCCAACTGCGCGCGCTCCATCCTGGCCGGGGGCGCATTCGCCGGCTGGCTGTTGCTGATCCAGAACGCGCTGCTCCTGGCGGTGCGTGGAGGGCTCGCCAGCGACTATGCCGGTCTCATAGGTAATACTTTCCAGAAGTCTCCACTCATTCAGGCGGCCACCGATCTATATCCGGACATTACGCTGATGGCGGCATTCGGCCTGATGTTGCCGCTTACGCTTCTGCGTCCCCGAATTCGCCGGCACTGGCTCGTGGTTGCCTTGCTGCTCCCGCTCGCCGCGGTAGTGGCCTCAACCGTCGCTCCTGCCGCACACTCCTGGCAGAGCACCCTGATTGTTACAACGGCATGGACGTCCGCCGCCTGCGCGCCGTTTTTCTTTGGCGACCTGCTGGCGGCCGTCAGCAGTATGACCGCGCTCGAGTTCGTCGGCACACTGTTGCGGAAGAGCGTGGTTTCGGACCACTGGTATACCATCGCCTACAGCCACGTCCTGCCGGCCGGAATCGTCTTCCTCCTGGTGGAGCTCTACTGCGCATGGCGTGGAAGAATCTACAGCGAACAGCAAGTCTGGCCGTTGTACGCCCGCCATCTCGCCGAACGCCTGGCGCTGACCGCGGAAATCGGCGCTGCTCGCCTCGCCCAAGTGCGCCTGCTGCCCGATGCCGCGCCGCGCATCGCGGGGCTCTCCATCGCCGGCTCGTGCATCCCGGCCCGCGAGGTGGGCGGCGACTTCTTCGATTACTACGTGCTCGACGACCATCGCCTGGGCGTGTTCGTCGCCGAGGGCGGCAGCCGCGAGCTTGGCTCGGCGATGGCCATCGCCCTGGCCAAGGGCTTCCTGATGTACACCGCGCGTCTCGACCTTCCCCCGGTGGAGGTTCTCCGCCGCCTGCGCACTACGCTCGGCTCGGTCCTGCTGGGCGAGAATGCCCCCATGACGGTGCTTTATGCCGTGGTGGATGGGCGCACCGGTTCCGTGCGCTACGCCCGCGTGGGAACATCGCCCCGCGTGGTGATCAACGGGCACGCATTGGCCGAGGAGATCGCCGGCGCCGACATCCGCCACGGCGCGGCTACCCTGGCGCCCAACGATGCCCTGTTCTTCTATACCGATGGATGGGCCGGCCAAATCGCCGAGCAAACCCGCCGGGTGCCGGACGCCTTCCTCCGCGATCTCACGCGGCAGCTTCCCGCCGCCCTTGCGGATGCCCTCCACAAGGCCGTGTTGGAAGCCGCCATGAAGAGCCGGCGCGATGCCCCTCCGGACGACGTCACCGCGGTGGTGGTGCGCCGCGAGGAGATCGTGGCCCAAGCCATCGGAGGCATCGCATGAAACCCCTGCGAGTCCCCGCCATCGCGGCTCTCGCGGGAGCCTTGCTCCTGGTGTTTCTCTTTCCGCGAATCGATCCGTCGGCCATCTTCGGCGCAGCGCTCGATCGCGCCGAGGCCATCCAACGCGCCCGTCAACTCACTTCCCGTTACGGCGTGTCGACTGCCGGCTGGAAGGTAGCTGCCACTCAGGTGACGGATGAGAAGCTCCGCGCTTATCTTTCGGCATTTCCGGATGATCCGGCCGCCAGGCTGTTCGCGCCCGTTGCTTGGGGTGTGGTATTCATCGAACCCACTGGAAAGCAAACCGTCCGCGTGAAACTTTTCGCCGATGGCAGGCCCGCCGAATGGGAACTGAAACCGGCAAGTGAGGCTCCCGCGCCGCCCGTCAGTCCGGAAACCGTGCTCCAGGATTTCGCCGGCTCCAGTTCGTCGGCCTTCAAGCCCGTGGACCAGTCATCGTGGAACTTTCCCATGGTTGCCACGCTCACCCTATCCCGGCACAATGGGCGTCTGCTCTCGGCTGTGTTGAGCCCGGCTTACGCGCGGGGCTTCAGCTACGACCCCCGGACTGGCAACCGCGTCGGGACGGGTGTTGCCGGTTTCCTTTCCTTCGCCGGATTCTGCGTCGCATTCGCTCTCGCCATGCGTGCCTGCTCTCGCGGATGGCTCTCCTGGCGAGTTCCGGCCGGCTCGGCGGCCGCGCTCGTCGTCTGGGGCGCCTTGATGATGTGGGCCGGCCCGGACTACCAGGCGATGCTTTACGGAAAAAGCGGCGGCCTGCAAATCCAGCTTGATGAAGTCGCACGGCAGAATGTCGTTGATTCCACCGGGGCGTCCGGCGCCAGTCTCAAAATTGCGGCCCTCGCGCTCTTTGTGGGCCCGGTGTGCCTGCCCTTTCTTACTGGGTTCGCCTTCGCCGCCGCGGGATTTGCCGCTGCCAGGGGCCGCCTCCGCCGGAAATGGTATTCGCTCGAGTTGCTGTTCCGCGGGAAGATCGTTGCGCGGCAGGTCAGCCTGTCCATTGCCGCCGGTGCCCTGTGCGGCCTCGCCGCCGCCGCCGCTCCCTATGCCACCGCAATTCTCTTTCGCGCCGCTCGACTCCTGTTTCACAACATGGGTGTGCTGAGCGCGCCGGTCCCCCTTACCGCGCTGGTGCTGCCTGCCGCTGCCGTGCCCGCATTTGGATTTCTGGGCTTCGCCTACCCGGCCGCGTACCGCCTTCGCAAGAGATTTCTCCGCATCGGCGCCCTGGCTGTGCTTGCTGCCGTCTTCCTCTTCGTTTCCGCCTATGCCTTCGACAGGCTTCTGCCGAGCCTCATCGCCACGGCCATCGCCGCCGCCATCTATTTCCGGCTGTACCAGAAATTCGATCTGTTGGCCGTGGCCGCGGCCATGATGACGGCCCGGGCCGCCGCCGCTCCGTTGATTCTCCTGGCCCAGCCCGCCGGCGGATTGCGCGATTCCGGTGTGCGCCTGCTGGCCTTCCTCGCCGCCGCCATCGCCGCGTTCGTCAACTTCGGAGTTCGCGGCCGCGATGCCGAATCCGGCGATGCCGAGGATCTTCCCGAGCCCGAGATCGCTTCCACCCAAGCGCCTTCTGTCTCCAACCTCAAACGCCTGGAAGCCGAATTCCAGGTGGCGCGCAAGGCCCAGCAGGACGCGCTTCCCGCCGCCCCTCCTGTCATCCAAGGCTATTCCCTCTCGGGCTCGTGCGATCCCGCGTTGCAGGTGGGCGGCGACCTCTACGATCTCTTCCCGCTTCCCGATGGCCGCCTCGCCATCGCCGTGGCCGACGTTTCCGGCAAGGGCGTCCCGGCCGCGCTCTACATGATGGTCACCAAGGGACTGCTCAGCGCCATCGTGCAGGATTCCAGCGATCTGGCGCACATTCTGCAACAGATCAACCTGCACCTGTATCGCGCGTGCAAGCGAAAAGTCTTCGTCACCATGGCCGCCGTCGCCATCCACCCCGCCAGCCGCCGCCTGGAATACGCGCGCGCCGGCCACAACCCCATCGTCTGGCGCCGCGCGCTCCGCGGTGAGACCATGCTCCGAAAGCCGCCCGGGCTGGGGATGGGCATGTGCCCCAACGAGAGGTTCAGCCGCACCCTTCGCCTCGAAGAAATCGACCTCGAACCAGGCGACGCCGTCGTGCTCTATTCCGATGGCATTACCGAAGCTGTCAACGCATCGATGGAGCAGTTCGGTGAAGAGCGCCTGATGCATTCCGTCGAGAGTACCGACGGCCAATCCGCCGCCGAAACGCGAACCGCCATCCTACGCGACCTCGCGGACTTCACGGCCGGCGCCCCCGCCCGCGACGATGTTACCGTAGTGGTGCTCCGCGTGAGTAGCACAGCCATTCCTGGCTGTGTAACATAGTGCAAGAATCCGGTAGAGTGGAGAACGACCCATTGGCTAACACTTTCCATGTCGCGCGCTCGCAAGAAGAAGAGGTTTCCGTCCTGACGTTGAGCGGTTATCTGGACGCTTACACGGCGCCGCAGTTCGAAAAGGCGATCCAGGAGGAATACGACAGCGGCCACATCCGCATCGTCGTGGATTGCGCCGGCCTCACCTACATTTCATCCGCCGGCCTGGGCGTCTTCATGAGTTTCATCGAAGATGTGCGCGAGGCCGGCGGCGATATCAAGATCTGTTCCGTGGTCCCGACTGTCTATCAGGTCTTCGATATTCTGGGCTTTCCCGAGCTGTTTGAAATTGTCCCCGCCCGGGCGGACGCCATTCAAAAGTTCAGCCGGGCTTCGGGGCAGGAGGCTTAGCCCATGGAATCGGTCGAGCGTACTTTTCAATTGCACGTGCCGTCATCCACCGAAAACCTGTCGATGATCCGGGACTTCGTCGTCGGCATCGGGCAGCGCGCCGGTTTCTCCGAATCCGACGTGGCCAAGCTCGAACTGGCGGTCGACGAGGCTTGCGCCAACGTCATCGAGCACGCCTACGGGTCCGATTCCACCCACGAAGTGACCGTGAAGGCCACCGTGGACGCCGAGGCCGTGCAGATCGAGATCGTGGACACCGGCCTCGGTTTCGATCCCCAGCAGATCGAAGAGGTCAATCTGGAGCAGTTGATCAGCAAGCGGAAAAGCGGCGGCTTGGGAATGCGTCTGATTCAGTCGCTGATGGATGAAGTGCAGTACCAGATTGGGCCCGGCCAGAAGAACGAGCTGCGCATGGTGAAGCGTCTCAAGAAGAAAGACGGCTGAAGTCTTTTGCAACTCTTGCGGAGTTTTTTCGTCTAAGCCCATAGGAGGATGGGCTATGAGCAACTCGGCCGACAGATTAAAGCTCTGCGAGGCGGTTCTGGCCCTCATCGAGCAAAAGCGCGCGGAAACCGGCGACGAGTTCCTGGGAGCCGACATTGAGCGGGTAATCGTCGAATCCCAGTTTCGGGAGCTCGAACAGGAGATCCTGGAGGATCCCGGCGCGTTTGAGCCATGGCTGGTCCGGCGGCGGCCGTGACCGACGCCATTTCCGAATACCAGCGCTGGAAGCAGCAGGGCGAGGACCTGCGTATGAAAGCGAAGCACGCGATGGAGTCGCGATTTCGCGAATTGCTTTCGGCGGCGGCGCAGATCGCCGAAGAATACCGCGCGGATTTCGGCGGGTCTCTGAAGCCTCCCTCGCCGGTCACGGCCTTCCGCTACAAGGCTTCCGCCAAATCCAAAAGCAAGAAGACCGCGAAGCCCAAACCGGCGCCGCCCACCGCCGCCCCGCGTGTAGAGCCGCCCGCCGCGAAACCGAACAAGAAAGTTGCCGCCCTCCAGAAGCGCCTCGCAACCGCGAAGAAGAAGTTCGAAGACGCCAAGTCGGCTGGCCTGCCGACGCGGCCCCTGGAAGACAAGATCTACGAGATCGAAGACGAGCTGCGGCTGGCGCAGCAGGCTTAGGCCGCGGCCTCACCCCGAGAACCGATATCCCACTCCCCGCACGGTGTGAATGAATTTCGGATTCTGCGGATTCTCCTCCAGCTTCTGCCGCAGCCACGCCACGTGCACATCGATGGTCCTCGAAGACACGCCCGGCTGATACTCCCACACGCCCTCCAGCAGCTCGTCGCGCGAAACCACGTTGCCCCGATGATCCACCAGGTACCGCAGCAGCTCCAGTTCCTTCCCCGCCAGGCTGACCGGCACACCGCCCTTGCTCACGTCGCCCTTCTCGAAATCCACCTCGACGTTCCCGAACTGGAACCGCCCCACGGGCGCCAGCTTTTCCTTCTTCGCGCGCCGCAGCAAGGCTTCAATCCTGGCCAGCAGCTCGGGCGCCTCGAACGGCTTGGTCAGGTAATCGTCCGCGCCGATCTTCAACCCCACCACGCGGTCCACTAACTGCGACTTCGCCGTCAGCATGAGGACCGGGACATCCTTGCCTCGATGCCGCAGCTCGCGGCAGACTTCCAGGCCGCTCTTCCCGGGCAGCATCACGTCGAGGACGATCAGGTCGAACGCCTCGCCCGCCGCCCTGGCCAAACCCGTGGGACCATCCGTGGCGCTCTCCACGGTGTAGCCTTCCATGGTGAGAAGGTCGGACAGCGTCAGCACCAGGCCCGGCTCATCCTCCACCAGCAGAATGCGCGCGCTCATCCCGATACCCCGGCGGCCTCGGGAATCCGCACGATGAATTCGGCGCCCTTCATCGGCTCGCTCTTCACCCGTATGGTGCCGCCGTGGGCCTCCACAATCTTCTTCACCAGGTTCAATCCCAGGCCCGTTCCGTGCACCTGGTCCTGAACCGCGCGCTGTCCGCGAAAGAACGGATCGAAGATCTGCTCCTGTTCGTCCGCGGGAATTCCAGGCCCGCGGTCGGCCACCCGAATCTCCACCATCGTGCGCCCGTGATCGGTCGCCCTGGAGGCGAAGATGCCGATCCAGTTGCTTCCCTTCGTGCCGTACTTGGCGGCGTTGCTGAGCAGATTCTGGAGCGCGTGCTTCAGCGCCATGGGGTCTCCCAGAATGAGCGGCAGCCCGGGCTCGATGGCCTTCTCGATTACGCAGTGGGAATCGTCGATCACGGCTTTGCTGGATTCCATGGTGTCGTCGATCACCGACTCCACCGAGAGCGGCTCGGGCTCGTGAATCAGACGGCCCGCTTCGGCGCCGGCAAAGCGCAGCACCTGTTCGACCAGGTCTGTCAGCCGTCCCGATTCCTTCTGGATCAGTACCCCATAACGCTCCACCTGCGCCGGATTGTGAGCCATTTTGCCTTGCAGGTTGTATCCCGCGGTGTGGATCACCGCCAGCGGCGTCCGCAGCTCGTGCGAGACCCCGGCGACAAAGCCCATCTGCAGCTCGGCGAGTTTCTGCGCGCGCTGCGTAAAGCGAATCAGTGCGGCCACGCTGGCCGCCAGCAGCAGCAGGACGCCCGTCGTGAGCGCCAGATTGAGCCGCCGCGCCCGCGTCACCACCGCCTCCAACGATCCGGCGCGATTCCGCACGTACATTTGCCAGCGTCCCGAACCGGGGCCGGGACTGAAACCCGGCCCAGGGCCCCCGGGCGGAATGCCGCCCGGTCCGCGGCCGCGCATCGGCGGGCCCGTCTGGCGCGTCTCGTACTGCACGTCGAAGAAGCTGACCGACGCATCCGCACTGCCTGAGATCTTCCTGGCATCATCCGGGTCGGACTCGTAAATCACCCGGGGCGGGTTCGCTTTCGTGACCACCGCCACCTGGTAGTCGGCCAGATCGCGCTGCAGCATTTCCGGCAGAAGCGTGTCCCGCACATACGGCACGTTCGCTTCAAAGACCAACCAAGCGATCTCCCTTCGGCCGAATGGAGGCCGGGGAGGGCCGGGCCGGGGACTTCCAAAAATGGGCACCTCGAAAACCAGTGCGTCGCGTTCCGGAGGAGGCCCCGGCGGACGCCCGTCGCGATCCTCCGGCCAAGCCATTCTCTCCAGTCGCTGTTTCAGAAGGCTCCAACTCTCGGGCCATTCCGTCGTCTCGAGCGCGCCCGTGTTCAGGTCGAGGCTGCGCAACACCAGCGCATTCTCCCGCGGCTCTGCGATGGCGACACGGCGAAATACCTGGTGGCGCCGCGCGGTTGTCTTCCACTGCTCATAGCGCGCCGCGAGCGCCGCTTCGACGGCCTGTACGTCCGGCGAGTTGACCGGCAAGATGGCCCGCGCGGCGGTGGAAAGCTCGGTGTTGAAGTCGCTGCTGAATCGATTCAGGCTCGCCCGCAGGCTGCCGCGAAGCCGCTCGCGCGCCGCGTCGCTGACCTCCCCGATCAATCGGTATTGCAAAACGCCGAGCACTCCGCAAAGGACAAACAGCGCGCTCACGAAGAGCCACGACAGGATGGTGCGCGGTTTGTTTCTCTCCGGACTCATCGACCAGAATCTCATCGTTCTCTTTTCCCACAGTACCCTTATCAAAGCTAACGCGCCACCGCCTGAGAGTAAAGACTGCGTTAAGGACGTTAAACCTTCCCGCTTTCGAGCAACCTTGTAGTGTCTCGCTGTCACCATGAAGGTGTGGACGCGAAACGCATGCTTACCTGGTTCGGACGAATGATCGCTGCCTCGCTCGCGGTGTCCGGAGTAATGGCAGCCGAATTTCACGGGACGGTCAAGTCCGGGGGACTGCCGTTTCCCGGAGTTACCGTAACTGCAACTCTGGGTGACCAGAAGGCGGTCACTACTATACTACCGACGAGAAGGGCGTCTTCCATTTCGCCGATCTGGCCGATGGCGTCTGGACGATCGAGGTCGAGATGCTGGGATTCGCGAAGATTTCGAGGCAAGTTGGAATCTCGCCGTCCGCTCCCTCTCCGGAATGGGAGCTGAAGTTCCTCAGCGAGGACGCGCTGTTGGCCAGCCTGAATCCCGGAAGCCGGGCCGCGTTCCGCCGCGTGGACGTGGCCCAATCCGCCGACAGCAGCGCCCTCGGTACCGAAGGTGTCCTCAAGAACGAAGAGGTGGCCGACCTCAGCCAGACCGCGGCTAATTCCTTCATCGTTCAGGGCAGCATGAGCACCGCGCTCGGCTTGGCACAGCAGAACGACTGGGGCCCTCCGGGCGGCTCGGGCGGTCCCCCGGGCGACGGCCCACCGCCCACCGATGCCGCTCGACGTGGTCCTGTCGGCCCCGGCGGCGCGGGCGGCGGTCCTCCTCCCGGCGGCGGCCCCGGCGGCCCCGGAGGCGGACCGGGTGGTCCCGGAGGCGGCGGTCCGGGCGGCCCTGGCGGTCCCGGCGGATTCAGTCCCGGTGGTCCCGGCGGCGGACGCGGCGGCCCCGATTGGCAAGGCCGCCCCAACGCCATGGTCTTCGGCAACGGACGCCGCGATCCCTCCAACATGTACATGGCCAGCGCCATGTTCAGCCTCGACAATTCCATCTGGGACGCGCGAACTTTCTCCGTCACCGGCGCCAACTTGGCGAAGCCCGCTTATGCCAACGGACGCGGCGGCGTGACTTTCGGAGGCCCCTTGCGCATTCCCAGACTGGTGAGCGCCTCCAAACGCATCATGTTCACGTTCGACCTCCAGTTCCAGCGAAGCCGCACCGGCACTACGTCGGACCCCGTCAACATGCCCACCGCGCTCGAACGCGCGGGAGACTTCTCGCAGACCTCGACCACCATCTACGATCCCGCAACGGGAACGCCGTTCCCCGGCAACAAGATTCCGGCGAGCCGCCTCAGCGTTACCTCGTTGGCACTGCTGCAGTACTTCCCGGAGCCCAATCTGCCCTTCGCCACCCGCAATTTTCAGACCGCCTGGACCGGCTTGAACAACACGCACAACTTGAATTCGCGGGTCTCCAACATCCGGATTGGCGGAAAAGACAGGCTCAACTTTGGCATCGGCTATCAAGGCAGTGACACGGTTTCGCCCAACCTGTTCCAGTTCATCGACACCGGCTCCGGCCGAGGCATCAATGCCAATCTCGCCTGGTCCCACACCATCACCAAGCGGGTCACCAACAACGTGCAGTACAACTTCAGCCGGATGCGGCAATTGTCCTCGCCGTATTTTGCCGGCCGCGAAAATGTGGCGGCCGATTTCGGAATCGCCGGCACGTCCCAGAATTCCCTCAATTGGGGACCGCCCAACCTCAGCTTCACTAACTACGCGGGCCTCACGGACGGCAACTATTCGCTCAACCGCAACCAGACCAGCGCCGGCGGCGACAGCCTCACCTGGGTCCGCGGCGCTCACAACTTCACCTTCGGAACCGATTACCGGCGGCAGCAGTTCAACCAACTGTCCGATTCGAACGGACGCGGCACTTACTCCTTCAACGGATCCGCCACCAGTTACTTAGTCGATGGAGTCGCCCAGAACGGCACCGGCTATGACCTGGCCGACTTCCTCTTGGGCTTGCCTGCCACCAGCTCTATCCGGTACGGCAACCCCGACAAGTATTTCCGCGGATCGGGCTATGATGTCTTGTCTTCGTCAACGACGACTGGCGCATCACCCCGCGCTTCAGCCTGATCTTCGGCGTGCGTTGGGATTATGCGGCGCCGGTAACCGAGCGGTATAACCGCATGGTCAACCTGCTGGTATCGTCCGACTTCTCCGCGATCGCCACGGTCGATGCAGGACAGGCCGCCCTGATCCACCCCGACCGCAACAATCTCGGGCCCAGGCTAGGGTTTGCCTGGCGGCCCCTCACCAAGGGTTCGCTGGTCGTCCGCGGCGGCTACGGTATCTATTACAACACGTCGGTTTACAGCATAATCGCCAGTAACATGGCGCAACAGCCGCCATTTGCCCAGTCGCTCAGTGTCTCCAGTTCCACGGCGAATCCTCTGAGTATCCAGACCGGCTTTCTGGCGGCATCCACCCAGACACTCACAAGCACCTATGCCATCGACCCGAACTACCGAATCGGTTACGCGCAGACCTGGAATCTCACCGTTCAACGCGATCTTCCGCTCAGCATGTTTGGAACCATTGGTTACTTGGGAACCAAGGGCACCCGGCTCGACCAGCAGTTCATACCGAACTCGGTCGCTCCGGGTGCGCCGGTATCGGTCTTTCCGAATAACTACATTTACGAATCGTCCAACGGCAACTCCATTTATCACGCCGCGCAGTTCCAATTGAACCGGCGATTCCACAGCGGATTCATGTGGCGCGGCTCGTATCAATTCTCAAAATCCATCGATAACGCCGGCACCGGCGGACGCGGCCAGGGCAACACGCCGGTGGCGCAGAACTGGCTCGACCTCTCCGCCGAGCGCGGCCTCTCCAGCTTCGATGCGCGGCACAACCTTTCGCTGCAGTTGCAGTACAGCACCGGCATGGGCATGGGCGGAGGCACGCTGATCAACGGCTGGAAAGGCGAACTCATGAAGGACTGGACCATCGCCGCCAATGTCAGCGTGCGTTCGGGAACGCCCTTCACCGTGATCGTCGGCGGCAACCGCTCGCAGGTGAGCGGAACCGCGGTCGGCAACACTCTTCGCGCCGACGCCACCGGCCTCCCGGTTGATGTCACCGGCATGCTTTTCAACACCGCAACCTTCGCCGAGCCGCTGGCCGGGGATTGGGGCACCGCGGGACGCAATACCATCCCCGGCCCAACCACGTTTTCGCTCGACGGCTCGTTGGGCCGTGTCTTTCGGTTTGGCGAGCGCCGCAGCGCCGACCTCCAGTTCCAGGCGCAGAATCTTCTCAACCGCGTCACCATCACCAATTGGGGCACCGTGCTGGGCTCCAGCACGTATGGCCTGGCAACTGGGGCTGCTGGGATGCGCAAGATCACTATCAATTTGAGGTTCAGGTTCTAACTTAACTTATGCGAGTTCCAACCGCCCTAATGCTACTGACACCGTTTCTGGCTCTGGCGCAAACGGGTCCCGTCAAGTTCGAGACCACGACCCAGTTAGTCGTGGTGAATGTCGCCGCGAAGTCCAAATCCGGCGAGGTCCTCGAAGGCTTGAAGGCATCCGACTTCACCGTCACCGAAGACGGCAAGCCGCAGGAGATCAAAATCTTCGAGTTTCAGCGCCTGGAAGACACTTTGCTGCCCGCTCCGGTGCTGGTGGCCCGCGATGCAACGGGCGCCAGCGGCAAGACCGCCGGCGTTACCATCGCACCGGCCAAAGCAGGCGAGATCAAATACAAAGATCGCCGCCTGCTGGTCCTCTTCTTCGACCAGGCGGGCATGCCCGTCGCCGACCAGTTGCGCTCACAAAAGGCCGCTCTCCAGTTTCTGACTTCACGCATCTCGAAGGCCGACCTCGTGGCCGTCATGACCTACTCAACAACCCTCGAGGTTCTGCAAGACTTCACCGACGATCGCGACCGGCTCATCCAGACGATCAAGGGCATCCCGATCGGCGCGACCGGCATGACGAATGGCAGCACCGGCGACGATAGCGAGGGCGACACCGGCGCCGCCTACACCCAGGATAACAGCGAGTTCAACATCTTCAACACGGACCGCAAGCTCGCCGCCCTGGAATCGGCCGTGAAGATGCTAGGGAGCCTGCCCGAGAAGAAAGCGCTGGTCTACTTTGCCAGTGGTATGAGCCTCACGGGCATCGATAACCAGGCACAACTGCGCGCCACGATCAACGCCGCCATCCGCGGCAACGTCGCATTCTATCCGGTGGACGCGCGCGGCCTCGTCGCCGCCGCTCCCCTCGGCGATGCCACGCAGGCGTCTCAGGGCGGCCAGGCTATGTACTCCGGCAGCTCCCAGCGGACCGCCCAAGCCAACTTCCAGGCCCAGCAGGAGACGCTTTACACCCTGGCCTCCGATACCGGCGGCAAGGCACTGCTCGATCAGAACGACCTGTCCCTGGGGATCGTGCAGGCGCAGAAGGATATCTCGAACTACTACATTCTCGGCTATTACAGCACCAACACAGCGCTCGATGGCCACTATCGCCGCATCAAGGTGCAGATCAACCGCAACCTCACCGCTAAACTCGATTACCGGTCCGGCTATTTCGCTTCGAAAACCTTCAGACAGTTCACGTCCTCCGATCGCGAGCGCGAATTGCAGGAGGCCCTCATGCTCGGCGACCCAGTAACCGACCTGACGGTAGCCCTGGAGGTGAATTACTTCCGTCAGGCACGCGACCGCTACTTCGTGCCGGTTTCCGTCAAGATCCCCGGCAGCGACATCGAGTTGGCGAGAAAAGCCGGAGCGGAGAGCACACGCCTCGATTTCATCGGCGAAATTAAAGACGCCAAAGGTGTCCTCCAGGGCACCGTCCGCGACGATATTACCGTCAAGCTAAAAGGCGAGGATGCCGGTCAGTTATCCAGGCGCAACCTGGAGTACGACACGGGCTTTACTCTCCAGCCCGGCACTTACACCCTGAAGTTTCTTGTGACTGTTCACGCCCCTATGCTTGTTGATTTTGGAGAGGGCGCAGGCTGGGCGCTGGCTGGCGCCGCCGGTGGCAGTGA
>Ga0209415_10005031_pt1 | contig 23958 bp, 20 predicted proteins | sample PeaSoiSIISIP2007_FD_187696 | JGI IMG/M metagenome (GOLD analysis project Ga0209415, IMG submission 187696) | Peat soil microbial communities from Weissenstadt, Germany - SII-SIP-2007 (SPAdes) (version 2) | ecosystem: Environmental > Terrestrial > Soil > Wetlands > Peat | place: Germany... | reverse complement strand
GACCGTGCCCACAGGGCCCCACCAAGAAAAAATTGCTTTGCCGACACGATACCCCGATAGTCTTGGCGCGTACGGTTCACCAAGGCATCCGGCATCGCCGGAAACAACCCAACGAGACGCTCCTCCAGCGAGGAGCGAGGAGACCAGGGCAAATGAACATCGCGAAGGCTCTTGCAGTGTCGGCGGTTGCGGGAATCCTCATCGGCTCCACCGTCGCGTGTGGTGGCTCACAGCCTGCGGCGGCGGATCCGTCGGCGGCGGGCGGGAAGGCCTCGTGTAGCGGCAGCGGAGGGGCGGCTCCCGCCGGAAGCGGCAAGTCGTCCTGCAGCGCGGCCGGAGGCAAGGCGTCCTGCAGCGGTGCGGCTGCCCCCAAGTACTGAGAGGCACAATGACGCCAGGCCGCTCTCGAGAGCGCGGCCTGGCGTCGTCGTTTAAGCGACGCTAGGTGAAGGCGCCTCCGGGGTTTGCATGGGTTATCGCGAGCAGCACGAGGTTCCCGATTTGGGGGTCGGCGTAGGTCTGCGCCGCCCTCACGTCGCCCAAGTGCTGAGCGGCGCGCCGGGCGCCGTCGACTGGATGGAGATCATCAGCGAGAACTACCTCGCCGAGGGAGGCATCCAGCGAGTCCATCTGGAAGCCGTCCGGCAGAAGTACCGGGTCGTCCCGCACGGCGTCTCGCTGTCCATCGGGGGGGCGGACGCCATCGACAAAGCGTACCTCGCACGGCTGAGCGACCTCGTGCGCCGTCTCGACGCGCCCTGGTTCAGCGATCACTTGTGCTGGACCGGCATTGGGGGCATCGATGTCCACGATCTTCTGCCGATGCCCTACACGGAGAGGACACTTGCCCACGTCGTCGAGCGGGTGAAGCGCGTCCAAGGGGAGGTGCGCGTTCCCCTCGCGCTCGAAAACGCATCGACGTACCTCGAATTTCGCGAGAGCGAGATCCCCGAGCACGAGTTCATCGCCGAGGTGGCCGAGCGCGCCGACTGCGGCATTCTCCTCGATGTGAACAACGTCTTCGTCAGCGCGTATAACCACGGGTTCGACGCGAACGCCTACATCGATGCGATCCCCCCGGATCGCGTGTTGCAGATTCATCTCGCAGGACACGAAGACAAGGGGTCATACCTCCTCGATACGCATTCGGATCACGTCCGCGCCGATGTATGGGATCTTTATCGGCGAGCCTTGAGGCGTTGCGGTTCTGTCTCGACATTGATCGAATGGGACCAGAGCATTCCGGCGTGGAGTGTCCTCGTGGCGGAGGCCCACAAGGCCCGTGCCGTTCGGACCTCGACCCTCGCCACTTGCATCCCAGGGGAGAGCGCGTGGACGACGGGTCCCTAGGCGCGCTTCAAAGGCTGGTAGTGACCGCCGTCACCAGGGGGGTACCCGTTGGCGACGACGTCGGGCTCGCTGCGGACGCCGACCGCCTCGTCACGCCGAGTCATCGCGGGATGAGCCCGGCGGCAAGGCTCGACGTCTACCGGGAGCAGTTCTGGCTTCGCCACGTGCCCAGCCTCGAAGAGGATTTTCCGACGCTCTCCTGGGCGGTCGGTGGTCCGTCGCGCTTTCGCGATCTCGCCGTCGATTATCTGTCGACGTGTCCCCCACGGACGTGGGACCTGCAGCGGCTCGGAGAGGGCCTTCCGGCCCACGTCGACGCCAGGGCGCCGTGGAACGGCGATCGACTCGCAAGCGACGCCGCGCGCATCGACTGGGCCTTCATGGAAGCGTTCGACGCAGCCGATGTGCCCCCCTTCGATCCGCGGGTCCTCTCGGCAGCGCCGGAAGACGCGTGGCCGCTGGCGACCATCGTCATCCACCCGTCCGTTCGGGCCATGGCCTTCGCCCATCCCGTGCACGAGCTGAGGCAGGCCCTGAAGGACGGCTCCGATCCGAGACTCCCGGCGGCAGCGCGCACGAATGTGGTGGTTTGGCGCGACGCGACCTGCCACCTGCGCTCCAGAGCAATCGAAGCCGACGCGCTTGCCCTGCTTACCGCCCTGGCCGAAGGCGCGCCCCTCGGGCAGGCTTGCGACGCGGTTGCAAGGGCCTCGGGTGCGGGCGACGCCTCGGAGCTCGCGCCGCGCGTTTCGTCGTGGTTCCGGAGCTGGACCGAGGACGGGTGGGTCTGCGCGGTTCGCTTCCCGCCTCATTATTGACCGCCCGTGCTCCCGGAAGGTTGAGCGTGATGTGGATGGAAATTGAAGGGGTAGAAGGCCTTCGTCTCGAAGCCTCCTGGGCTGGAGGCAAACTGAATCTTCTTGATGATATCCGCGACGCACGCGACAACCGAGCCTTCGGTGATCTGGCTTCGTGACGTGTCGGACGTCACCTGAGTGACGTTCCCCTTGGGGTCGATCGTCCACTGGATCACGAGATCTCCCTCGATCCCGGGGTGAGCCGGCAGCGCCCGGTCGTAGCAGGCGCGCGCCTCGTCACGATGTGCGACGACGATTGCCCTGATGTCGGCGGGCGATCGGCCGGGGTCATGCGCGTGAGGTCCCTTGGGGGTCGCCCCTGCGCCCGCCGACGCCGAGGCGACAGCATGGGTCTCCGCTAGCTTCGAGCCTTGGAGATCACCTCCGTCGCCCAGGGCGACGGTCGTCGTCGTGGGACCAGTCCCCTCGGCTGGGGCTCCGCCGTCGGACGGGACCGAGGCTCGAGTGTCGGCGGCCGAGGTCGCCCCGCCCGCGGGAACCTGGTTGCCTCCGCATGCGAGGAGACCAGCGACCCCCGCGATGACCGCGCCTAGGGAAAGAAGCCTTTGCATGGCGGAGACCGTACCGCGGTTCGCTCCTCGACGCAGCTGCTCGCGCATGCTTCGCTTGGAGTCGTTGACCGGTTCGCCACACGCTGCCTCTCCGCCCGCGGCCCCGGCGAGGGGCGAGCACCTGGGGCCCTATGAAGTGCTGCTCGAGCTCGCCTCGGGTGGGATGGCGACCGTTTCGCTCGCGCGGGCGACCGACAAGCGCCAGGGGCCTCCCCTCGTCGCGCTCAAGCGGCCCCATCGCCATCTATCCACGGACAAGATCTTCCTCACGATGATTGTGGACGAGGCGCGCCTCGCCTCCGCGATCCAGCACCCGAACGTAGTCAGGGTCCGCGAGCTCGGATTCGAAGGCGGGATGCCCTTCATCGTCATGGATTACGTCGAGGGCGCTTCCCTCGCCGAGCTCCGGCGGGAGCTTGGCGCCCTCGGCCGGGCGATCGACGTTCGCGTCGCCGTACGGATCGTCCTCGACGCGCTGGCCGGCCTCCATGCGGCCCACGAGCTCAGGGACGACGGCGGCAGGCCTCTGAACATCGTCCACCGCGACGTCTCCCCTCACAACATTCTCATCGGGTGCGACGGCCAATCGCATCTCACCGACTTCGGAATCGCGAAGGCCGAGGATCGCATCCAGACGACCCGGACGCACGAGGTGAAGGGCAAACTCGCGTATCTCGCCCCAGAGAGGGTCGACAAACGCAGGCTTTGCACCGTGCAGAGCGACGTCTTCTCGATGGCGGTGGTCTTCTGGGAGTGTTTCGCGGGGAGGCGCCTTTTCCGAGGCGAAGAGGCAGTCGACGTCCTGCAGGAGGTGATCGGGGGGCCGATACCGACGCTCGCCCAGATTGGCGCGCAGATCCCGTCTGCGCTCGACGACGTCATCGCGCGCGCACTGTCTCGGGACCTCGACACGCGCTACACTACGGCTCTCGAATTTGCGCGAGCCATCGAGCGCGCCGCCGGCCCCGGAGACATCGGAACGAGCCACGACGTTGCCCGGTTGATGGAGGCTGTCTTCGGCGCCCGCATGGCCGAGCGCCAGGAGCACGTCCGCGCCGCCGTGGGCAGCGCGAGCCTGGCCGAGCTGCTGCGCGAGTCGGGGCTGCCGCCGCGCGACCCGAACCCGACCGGCGCCGGGCCGCCACCGGCTCTGCCTGCCGAGCTCGCGCCGCCCGCCCCGACCGACCGGTACCTCGGCGGTCCGGGGGCGCGCTTCGAGTTCGGGAAGTTGACGTCCTTTCGCATCCGCTGGTGGTCCGTCGTCGGCGTCGGCGGCGGTGTTGCCGTTGGAGCTCTCATCACCCTGGCCGTCGTGACGAGTCGCGCCAAGTCACCCACGATCGTCGTGCGGGGCGTGGAACCGCAGCCTGGCTCCGCGTCGTCGAACCTCCCCGCTGCCCCCCCCGTCGAAGGCCCAGGTGCTCGGACCGATGTACCCGAAGACGATGCTGTCCGGCGCCCGGAAGCGGAAGGCTCGAACCTCGATGCCGCGCCCCGGGATGAGGGAAGACGGCCGGGACGAGGTGTTCAGGAGGTGCGCCCCCCCGGCACCGTTCGCAACGGCTTCACCAAGCTTCGATGATCTGCCAAGAGCTACCGCAGTAGACCTGCCGGCCTCAGCTTGCGGCCTTCAAGAAAGGCTCCCACTCCTTGAACGTCCATCCGCTCCCGAGAAGGATCTGAGCGGTCATGGTCCACTTGGGACGGAAGGGGCGGCGGGCTAGGCGCATGCTGGCCTCCTCCGGTGTTCTCCAGCCCTTGCGCAGGTTGCACGGACGGCACGCGGTCACGAGGTTCTCCCAGGAGTCGTCTCCCCCCCGCGACCGGGGGACCACGTGGTCAATGTTGAGATCGCGTGGCGGAGGACGCTTTCCGCAGTACTGGCATTGGTGCGCGTCACGGAACATCAGATTGCGTCGCGTCAGGCGAACGGTCACACGAGGGGTGCGATCGTATCGAAGGAGATGCACCACTCGGGGAACTCGCAGCGCGCCTCCCACGATCGGGAGGGCGTCGTCCTGGTCGCGCAATGGCAGCTCGCGCCACAGATCGAAGTCGTACGAATCGCCCCCCTCGTCGAGCGCGAAGGCTACCCCTCCGTAGAGCAGGACGACGGCACGCTTCACGGTCGTCACCTGAACCGGGAGAAGGTGGCGGTTGAGAACGAGAACGGGGAGCGAGAGGACGTCAGTCATCGTTCGAAGCGCAGTACGCGCCCGGCTCGTCGCGGGACCTCGCACCGAGCCTTCGTTTCCGCCGCTGCTGCCACTCGCGAAGTGTACACCGGGCGGGCCGGGCGCCGACAAGCGGGCTGCAGTCACAAGCGCGCGTTTGACGCCCCGGAGCCCGACGCTACGCTGTGTAACGGCGTCATGACGACCGAACTCACGACCGAGCTGCCGGTGGCGGAGCCTCCGCCGCGGCGGCCGCGCGAGGACGACGAAGGCGGAGGTCGACGCTGGGCCGGTCCTGCCGTCGCAGTTGGGCTCGCGATGGGGGCCGCGGCAATCGCGGCTCTCGTGCTCACGGGCATGCAGGACAAGGCCATCTACTCGAGGCCGGTAGACACGTTGCTCGCCGAGAAGGCGAAGTTCATCGGCCGTCCGGTGCGCGCCGAAGGGAACCTCGTCCACGGCTCGCTCGTGAAGCGCGATCTTCCGTGCGAGTACCGCTTCTCGATCGCCAAGAATGGCGCAGAGCTTCCGGTCCGCTTCGCGCAATGCATCGTGCCCGACACCTTCCGCGACGTGCCCGATCTGGACGTCGGCGTCACCGTCGAGGGAGAGCTCCAGGCGGACGCGACCTTCGAGGCCACGAGCGTTCTCGCAAAATGTCCGAGCAAATACGAGATGGAGAAACGCAAGCAGAACGGCGAGCAGATGCCGCACGGTCCTCTGGCCTCGTTCCAGTAGCGTGGTGTGGATGCGTCCTCCTGCCCGCCGTCAGTGTGAGGCCGGCGCGGGGCCGATGCGGCCGGGGTGGCCGCGCTCACTTTGATGATCTTCGCGATCCTCTTGTGATAGGGTCCTGAATCCTCGGGGAAAACGATGCGATTCAGCCGAACGCCGCTTCTCGCTCTCGCTCTTGTCGGCACCGTGGTCGCACTCCCAGCCCTCGCGCAGCAGTCAGCGAGCTCCTACCCGCCCGGGTGCGACGCGTCGAAGGTGAGCAAGTCCGACGTAGAACGGGCGCACACGGTTTTTCTCAGCGGCAAACAGTTCCTCGAGGAGTCCAACTACGAGAAGGCGATCAGTTACTTCAAGGATGCGTACTCCATTGACTGCAGCATTCACGCGATCCTGCCAATCATCGCGACGGCGTACGAGCGCAAGGGTGACAAGGGCGAGGCGGTGCACGCTCTCGAGGAGTACCTGCGGCGCGCCCCCAGCGCGCCCGACCACGAGGTCGTCGAGCGTCGGATTCGGAATCTGAAGGACCAGATTGCGCGAGATCAGGCGGCCACGCCGCAGCCGACCGCCGCCGCTGCACCGACCGCCACGCCTACGCCACCGCCCGCAGCGTCCGCCGAGCCGACGGCAACGGCCTCTCCCGCTCCGCCAGCCTTGAACGGCTCCGAGGCGCCTTCGTCCGCTGCGGCAAGCCAGAGCGTAGCTCCCTGGGTGGTCGTGGGCACCGGCGGAGCTGCCCTCGTCGCTGGCGTCGTCCTTTACGCAGTCGGTGCGGGAGACGTGTCGACCGCGGTGGGCGTGTGCGGCACGGCACGCCAATGCCCGTCGGCCTCTGCAGAGTCACAGGGGAACACGGGACGCTCCCTCGAGACGGTCGGCGCAGTCGTCGGCGCCGTCGGCGTTGCGGGAGTGGCGCTCGGCCTCGTATGGCACTTCGTCGATAAGCCGGCCCCGTCTTCTTCCGGAACCCTGGTGACTCCCGTGGTCGCGCCTGGTTATGCCGGACTGGCGCTCGGCGGTGCCTTCTAAGCAGGATCCGGGGCCCTTCCATCCCGCCCGCCTCGTCTCGCGACACGATGCAGGCGGCGGGATGACGCTCTTCGAGGTCGATCCCGGCCTCGACGTCGCGGCGACGTACGAATCTCCTGGCCAATACATCGAGGTGCGCGTTCAAGGCGAGACCGGGTATTTCGTGCTGGCGAGCGAGCCCTCCGCGCCCGCGTGGCACCTCGTGATGCGGGCGGGTGGGGGTGCGTCGGACGTGCTCTTGCGAATGAGCCCGGGGGACTCCCTGGATGTCACCGGCGCCATCGGTCCCGGCTTTCCGATGGCGAGCGCGCGTGGCAGGCAACTCGTCGTCGCGCTGAGCGGTACTGGAGTTGCGGCAGGGCCGCCGCTCGTCGGAAGGCGCATCGCCGACGGGGACCCACCACGAACGAGAGTTTACCTCGGCGCCCGCACCAGGAACGAAGTCGCGATGGAGCGCGTTCTCGACGCGTGGGTTCGCGCAGGGGTGCGCGTGGTCGTCTGCCTTTCGCAGGACGACGCGTTGGCGGAGGGCACCCGCTACGTCCGCGGCTACGTGCAAGACGTGCTTCGGGCGCATGCGGCATCCCGCGACCCCTCGTTCTCGGGGGCCCTCGTCTTTGCCGTTGGCATGTTGTCGATGGTCGAGGCGGTGCGGGGGCTTGCGCCAGAGCTTGGTATCCGCCCCGAAGACGTCCTCACGAATCATTGAAAGGGCAGCGCGGCGAGCGGCCGACGCGATTCGCCGCGACGCCCCGCCTTTTCTGTGGCGCCGCTCGCGCGTACGATTGTGGTGATGCGCAGCAGCAGTCCGCCAGGTGCTCGGGGCGCCGTGCGGCAAGGGGGCAAGGAGGAGCTTCGGGCCTCCATCTTGAAAACCTACTTGCTGTGTATTCGTGCCGAGAAGGGCGATCGCACTGTGCGACAGCTCCTCGCGGGCGCGGGGATCGATCCGGGCGCCGTCGACAACGAGACGGGCTGGGTGAGTCAGCTCGCCGCAAAGCGCGCTCTCCGCGCGATCGCCGAGTTGCTCGGGCGCGACGCGATCCGCCATCGAGGCGAGTGGGTGACACACCCCGAGGCGCTTGGGTTTCTCGTCCGCATGTTGCGCGCCAGCGAGCGTCCCGTCGACGCGTACCGCTACCTCGCCCAGAACGCGCGCGAGGTGACGCGCGTCGGTACGTGGGAGATGGACGAGCTGCGCGATGACCGGGCCAAGGTCGCGAGATCCGTCCACGGCGTGCGGATGCAGTACCGACCGCGGGCAGAAGCCGAAGAAACCCCGGACCACGTCGACCTCGAAGGCGAGGAGCTCTTGTGCGATGCGCGGGCAGGCGAGCTCGCCAGCTTTCCGCGCATCTGGGGTCTCGCCGATGCGGACGTCACGCATGACGCCTGCGTCGCCAAGGGCGGCGACGCCTGCATCTACACCGTACGCTGGAGCAGCCGGAGCTCGCGGGAGGGGCTCATCGCAGGTGCGGTCGGATCGGCCGTGGCATGTGGCGCAATCGTCGGGGTCGCCGGTGGCGCGGTCGCCGGCGCGCTCGCCGGTGCGCTTGGAGCCGTGCTCGGCGGAGGCATCGGACATATGAGAGATCGGGCGATCGCCGATCGCAGCGCACGTACCTTCGAGCGGAACCGGATCGCCGCGCTGGAGCGCGGGCTCGAGCTGCGTGGGGAGTTCGGGGCGACGCCCGGCGATCTCACCGGAACCGTGCTCGGCGGCAAATACCGCATCGGGCGCCGGATCGGCTCCGGCGGCATAGGAGTCGTCTACGCAGCCGAGCACTTGACGCTCGGCCACGAAGTCGCCGTCAAGGTCCTCCGTGGCGCCGCTGCGCGCGATGGCGGCGAGATCGCGCGGCTCCGTCGGGAGGCGTACGTCCAGGTTCACGTGGAGCACCCGAACGTCGTTCGCGTGCTCGACCTCGATCAGATGTCCGACGGGAGCATTTACGTCGTCATGGATCGGCTGATCGGCCGCTCGCTCGCAGACAAGCTTGCCCGCGATGGGCTGCTCGCCCCCGGGTACGCGGTCCCGGTCTTCATCGACGTGTGCCGCGCTCTCCACGCCGCCCACCGCAAGGGCGTCGTGCACCGGGACCTCAAGCCCGGCAACATCTTCCTGTGCGATGACGGTGTGGCGAAGGTGCTCGACTTCGGGATGAGCAAGTTGGCGACCGCCGAGTCGCTCACCCAGGCGGGCTACACGCTGGGCACGCCCGAGTACATGGCGCCGGAGCAGTGCATCGGAGCCCAGGTCGAGTCGCGAACCGACCTTTATGCGCTCGGGGTCATGATGTACGAGGCGTTGACTGGAGAGCTCCCGATCGTCGCGCAGAATCGCCGCGAGCTGCTCGACCTTCACCAGCGCCAGATCCCGATGCCTTTGCGCCAGCGCAGGCCGGACCTCCCGATCCCGGAGGCCCTGGACTTCGCCGTCATGAGGTGTCTCAAGAAGCGATTGAACGAGCGCCCGCGAAGCGCGGCGGAGCTGGAGACGTTGTTTCTCGCCGTTCCCCTCGACAACCTCCCGAAGTCGTACCCCACGGGTACGAGCCGGCGGGCGGCGGGCAAACCGTCCCACGATCCGGACGCACGCACGGAGCCGGGGCTCGCAGGTGTCACTTCGGCGGACAAGAGCCCGTGACGTGGCCCGCTATCGTTCCATAAGGGCCCGCAGCAGTGCCACCGGATCGAACCCCGACTGCGCCGAAGTGTCCTTGCCGGCTGCCTTGGCAAGGCGGGAGCGCGCGGCGTCCAGCAGTGGCTCCCTCAGGGCCAGCGGGATGATCCGCTCCGTCAACACCCGCAGACCACGCAGAGCGTAGCGTAGCCCATCGAAGCCCAGCGCGAGCCCGACCGCCGGCGGCATCGGAGCGACCACCACGTCGCGCACGGCGACCGCACGACTCCACGCGCCAGGACTCGGATCCGTTTGGAGTGCGCGGAAGGTGTTCAGGTCTGCGAAGCAGCCGAGACCCAGCGGCGCATAGCGCTCCTCTACGGCGGTCGCCAGGTGACGGTAGTCGCGGCGCCAGTCGCCTGACAGCAGTCCTAGGCTCTCGCGCAGCTGGTCGGGGCCGGCGATGACGTCGAACGCGAAGCCGCGACGGCGGGCCACGAACGCTGTCCAGAGACTGCCCGCGTCGAACAGCCCCAGGACGATCGCGCGCCCGTCGCCGCACACGGTGTCGATCGTCCGATGGACCACGTGCGCCGTGGGCACCGGGAACCCGCGAAGGCGCTGCGGCCATGCCGCGATCGAGCCCTCGGTCACCATCTCGCGGCAGATGCCAATCAGCACGAGCAACTGCGTCGTCAGGTCATCGCCGCGCCGCAACCTCGCACCCAGACGTTCCATCACCTCGTCGAGGGCGCCCAGTCGAACGCCGAGCGCCCAGCTCGCTTGGTGCCGGTGGGCAATTGCACCGAGCGACTGCGGGTGATCCAGGCGCAGAGCGAGCGCTCGCCCGTTCGAGGCTTCCTGTGCGGGAGAAGCGGACGCGGGATCGAGTCGGCCCCGACGTGTGTGGAGAAGCTTGAGGACGACCCCATCCTCGTGGACGAGGACGAGGCCTCCGCGGGGTAGACTCGGCTCGCGCTCGGGCTTGGCGCGCGGCTGCCAGAGGTGCAAGAAACGGATCCAGTCCTCCGTGGTCCATCCGTCGAATCGCACGTCCGCGGTCAGCACGGCGCGCGAGCATAGCAGCCGCGTGCTAGACGATGGCCAGCCGCGTGGACGCCGAAGACATCTTCGTCCGCTATTTCTTGCCGCTCTATCCCCCGGACTCCCGCGTCGATCTGGCGCGCGCCCGCGTGACCGACGCAAACCCTGCGCGGAACCCCACGATCCCAGTCCACATCGACGAAGCGGCGCAGCACTTCGTCCTGAATGTCACGGCGCTCTTCGGACCCGTCGGCGGAACCCTCGAGCTGGACGGCAGCGACGCGAGCGTGCACCGCCTGAGCGCGGCATTGACCCTGCACCGACGGGACGCATGGGCGGCGTGCGGAGCCGAGGGAACGGCGGACAACGCGCTCTTCAACGCCGTTGTCCATGGCGCCGCCTACGTCGGACGCTGTATCGTCGGCGCCCACGGCGGCGCGTGGTCCGTGCGACGGCCCCTCTGGGAGAGCGTGGTGCGGCTCAAGTCGCGCGCCGGCGACGCCGACCTTGCGGTGTTCCACTGGTGGCTCAAGTCGCTCGCCGACGAGACATTCGCCTCCAGCGGAGGGGCGACGCTTGCGGACCGGTACCGCGCATACGTCGAGGTACCCTGCGCCCGCCCCGAGGAGCTTCCGATCCTCGTGCGACCAGGCCGTTCTCTGCCGCGCCTAGTCGGCCCCACGTACGATCTCTTGCACAAGTATATTCGGGCTCACCTCGCAGAGGTGCGTGACCTCGGGAGGGATTTCCCGTCTCCCGAGCGCTTCGCCGCTTACGACTTCCGCTGGATGGATTTCCATCTGCCGGGAAACGGGCGCCTCGTGCTCTTGTCGGGCGCGTCCGCTCACGGCCTCCACCTCTTCTGGATAGGTGCGAGCGGCTTCGAGAAGAGCATCTTCATCGCATGCGATGCCTTCCCCGATCCGATTGTTCGCGTTCGAGGTGAAAGCATCGTCGCGGTGACGAGCGAGCGCGACGAGTCGCGAGTGCACGAGATGCTCTGGTGGGGTCCGTGAACGCGACGCCGAACGTCAACCAGCCGTCCACCACCGCACGCACAGGTCGTCGCTCGCGTGACGCACGGCCGTGGCCGGTGCGATGACCGCCCTGGGCTGAGCCGACGCGGGTTGCGATGACTTCGGAAGGATCGTGACAGCAAGGGGCCAGTCATCCGCCTCGGGCCCGCAGAGGCTCGCCTCGGCGCGCGTAACCCACGGCTCCGGCCCGAGGGATACGACCTGGATGCGCCCGAGCGTGAGCGGCAGGCCACTCGCGATGCCGAGACGAATGACCACGTCGTGCGCGCCGTTAGGGTCGGTCGCCGGCAACGGCAAAAGGCTGCGGATGCGCAATCCGGCAGCGCGCCCCGCGTCGTAAATACGGCGAAGGTGGGAGTCCTTGACATGCACGACGACGCCGGCCATGTGGGGCCTCCCGAGCAGCGGTCGAACCTGGGGCGGCCGCCGGCTGGCCGCCTCGACGGCGACCGGCTCGCCGGGATCGCCAAGCGTCGACTCGCTTCCCCCTGGCACGACCGCGACGATCTGCGCGTCGATCGCGAGGGGAACGCCCGGCGCTCCGAAGGCAACGTATAGATCGAGGCCACCTGACATCCAGTCGCCCCGGGGAAGGTTGACCTCCTGGAGCACGACGAGACGGTCGCGCCCAGTCTCCACGCGCACGCGCGCCAGACTCGGAAGCATCGGAAGGGGGTCAGGGGGGCGTGCGGGCAGAGACGTCTTCGCGGGTCCTCGGGCCGGGGGGCTCTTGGCATGCGAGTGACTGACGAGCGCCAGGGTCAAGCCCGCGGCGACGAGGGCGCGGCTCATCCGAGCACCTTCTCGAAGGCGCGCGCCAGCGCGCCCGGGCCGGTCGCCGAGATCGACTCGTCGACGAGCTCGCGCGCAGGGCCGGCGCCTTGCGCCCGAATGTCGACCCATGCCCGCGGGTTTCGGAACCAGTCGACATCGAAGCGCTGCCGCAGGTCCTCTCGAAGCGGCAGCGCCTCGAGCAGCCCGATCCAGCGCGCCGGCTCGTCGTCGCGCGCGCGGGGCCATGCGCCGCGGAGCCTGGAGTCGAGCGGCAACCCGAAGAGCCGCGCACCGATCTCTTCGAAGAGCTCGCGAGACGCCGGCGTACCTTCATCGCAGAGCAGGATCCGCGCGGCGTGCAGACGCGCCTCCAACAGCGCGCTTCCTGCGAGCAATCGCGCTTGCATCGAGGCGGTCCTGCGTCCGGTGCCGAGGATGCGAGTATGAAAATCGGGATCGGCCGCGAGCGCTCCGAAGACGAACGCGAGCCGGTGCGCGCCCACGAACGCCGGCTCGTGGGCCAGCGAGAACGGCATCGAGCGGGGCGCGACCGCGACGCGGAGCGCGAAGCCGAACGTCGCGAGGGCTCGCGCAAAGCTCGCCGCTCCGATGGCCGTCGGCAGGCCGGGAAGCTCGAGATCGAGACCCTCCGTCTCGGCGGCGAACGTCTCGCGAAGCCACCGCGGCGTCAGCCGGCCCGGCCAGCCCTGGCCCGCCCCACGGGCCACAGCCGAATTCAGAATGGCAGCGGCCCCCTGTCCTGCCTGACCGTTCTCCGCACGGAGGAAGCGCGCAATATCGTCGGTCGAGTCTAGGAATCCGGCCGCCGTTCGCCTTACATCCCCCGGGGACAGCGCGACGAGCGGTACCCACGGGTGGCCCAGCTGCAGACGTCGAGCGACCTCCGTGCGCCGCTCGGCGAGCCTCGTAGCCACCTCGGCGAGGCCCGACGCCGCGCTGGCCGCTGCTTCGAGCGATTGCTGCGCCTCATGGGCCGTCTTTGACACGACGACGTCCCGCCAGGCTTCCCGCCATGACGACTGGCGCTCCTTCTCTCCTGCGGTGACCCCGTGTCGAGCGGTGGCGGCGCGTGCCCATGCCACCTCTTCCTCGCGGTTCACCCGTGCTTGGAGCAGCGCGTAGACCCATCGGCGCAGTCCCGTAACGAGCGGCGCATCGGCGCCTCCGCCGTCGGGCAGCTTGCCTAGCCCTTCCCAGAGAGACTTGCCCGCGACGTGGCGGAAGTCCTCCAGGGGATCCTCCTCGGCGTGCGCGTCGGGCTTCGCCGCCAGGGAGGCACGCCAGCGAGCGAGGCGCCTGGCGGCGGACGCCACGTCGCGGTCGAGCGTGAGAAGGTCGCCTGTCGCCGAGTCAGCCATGAATCGTGGCACGAGACGTCGCGTTCGAGCCCGCGAGGACGCGAACGATCTCGGCCTCCTCGACGGCAAGGAGCTCGAGTCTCGCCAGGACGCGAGACCGGTCGCCGTCGGCTCGCACCGCCAGATCCACGAACGTGCAGTAGTGACGCGCCTCGGAGGCCAGAAGATCCTCCCAAAGCGCGTGCAGCTCTCTCTGGGCCTCTTCGCCGATCGTTGCAGTCACGAGCAGCTTGAAGCGCTCGCAGGACCGGGCTTCTATGAGGGCCCCGACGAGGAGCCGGTCGACGAGCGGCGACGCGCCGGCCGCATGCGGCAGGGCTCGCGCGGCGACGCGCAGGGCAGCCGCGTAGGAGTCGACCGGAGGGTGTCCAAGCGTCATCCCGCGCGCCGAGAGCACCGCAAGGACGCGCTGGAAGTGCTCGATCTCCTCGCGTGCCAGGTCGGTGAGAGTGCGCACGACCTCGGTGTCCCCCGGATGGCGAGCGGCGAGGGAGAGGGCGTTCGCCGCGGCCTTAATCTCGCAGTGCGCATGGTCCACCAGGACGGCCCCGACATCGCGCATCGCCTCGGCTACCCAGGCCTCGTCGGTCGGCACCCTCAGGCAGAGCATCTGGCGCGTCTTAGCACCGAAACGACGGTTCAGCGCGCGCGTCTCCGCCGGCCGAGCGCCCCACCGATCGCCGCGGTCGGAACGGCGACGACGGCCACGAGGAGAGATCGTGGCGTGAAGCCGAACGAGGCAGATGACAGGGCCGTCGCGATGACCGCGGCGGCCACTCCCGACATCGCGGCGTGCGCGACCCCCACCCCGCTGCCGCCCCAGCGCCCCACGATGAACCCCCCACCGATGGCCCCGAGCGCGATCGCGAGTGTGTACAGGATCCCGATGGCGATGCCGGCGCGAGCGAGCTGGGCGTGGTCGTCGAGGTCCCATTTCTGTACGACACGCGACGCGAGGGCGAGAGCGACGGCGGACAGCGGGAGCCACGCGACGAAGATGGTGCCCGCTCCGAAGCCAACCCATTGCCAGGCGGCCCGCTCCGGCGCGTCGTCGTGGCCGGCTCCTCCGGGAGATTGAAGGATCGGCAGCCGTCGCTTTCCGCTCACGCGGCGATGGTAGCCCGCCCGGGAGGTGACGCGAGCTGCGCTGGCGTGGTACCGCATCGTCGAGTGCGCCCCATCGACCCCTCGAACGCCCGGAGCGTCGCGCGCGTGCGCGTCCGCTTCGGCGAAACGGACCAGATGGCCATCGCGCACCACGCGAGCTACGCGGCATACATGGAGGTGGGGCGAATCGAATGGCTACGCCGCAGAGGGGTCACCTACGCGACGTGGGCTCGGAGCGGGATTCATCTTCCGGTGGTCGAGCTCGCGATCCGGTACAGATCCCCTGCTCGCTTCGACGATGAGCTCGACGTCGAGACGACGCTCGTGGAAGCCGGCGCCGCAAGCGTGCGCTTCGACTACCGGATCGTGAGGTCCTCCGATGGCGTGCTGTGCGCGGAGGGCACCACCCGCCTTGCCTGCGTCGATGGCCGAGGCGCGCTTCGTCGCATCACGGACGAGATGGTCCAGGCGCTTGTCCTGCCCGACGCTCCCACCTAGAGCCTGCGCGAAACGCGGACGATCAGCGCCGGATGCCTTCGCGGGGAACGCGCAGGGCGATCGTCTCCTTGCCGCGCCGCACATTGACCACGACGTCGACAGACACTGGCCCGCTCAGCCGGGCGCGCGCCTCTTCGATGGTGGGCGCCGGTACGCCATCCACCGCGAGCAGAACATCGCCCGGTGCGAGCCCAGCTCGCTCCGCTTCGCTCGCCTCGACCACGGATACGATGACGACCTCGACGGGCGCCGCGGTCTCGCCCAACGTGACCGCCACGCTGCCGGTTGCTCCCGAGACGTCCGCATGCCGCTCTTCTGCTGGCGATGAATGCGTACGACCCATCGCGATCCGGACCCCGTCCGTCGTTCGCCCGCCGACGATCCTCACGCCGTCGATCCGGGCGCGCCCGACGTCGGGCGCATAAGCTTCGAGCGTTGCCGTTCCCTCGGCGAGGGCGCGAAGCGTGAACGTCCCTCGGGCGTCGGTCACCGCCAATTCCTGCGGATTGGACCCGACCGCGAGCCAGGTTGGCGCGTGATCCTCCGCGACGCGCGCTCCCGCGACGGGCTTCCCGTCCGCGTCGATGACCTCGCCCATCACGACGCCTTCCGCGGCGAGCTCGACGCGCGGAACGTCGAAGGGTCGTATCCCACGGCTCTCCGGCACGGTGAGTGTTTGCGTCGAGGGAGCGAAGCCCGCCGCGCGGACGCGAAGCCGAGCCGGGCCCGGGGCGAGCCCCGAGAGCGCGAATGCTCCTCGCGCGTCCGTCCGGACGCGCCGGACCCCGAGATCCGTGTACAGCACGACCTCCGCGCCCGGGATCGCATCCCGTCCGCGCGCGGTCACGACCTCGCCGGTCGCGGTCTCGGCCGTCGACAGCTCGATTCGAAGGGAGTCGGCCGTCCCATCGGTCGTCGTGACGCTGGGCGCGCGCGCCGGCGCTCGTACCTCCACGCGGAGCGGCAGGCCGCGTGCGGCCTTGAGGATCGCCTCGCCGTGTCCGTCCGTGAACGCGGTGACGCGCAGCGGCGCGCCTGGCGAAAGTGAAGTCGCGCTCACCTGCGCGGCGTCCACGGGCCAGCCGCCGTCGTCGACCACGGACACCTGGAGCGGCTCCCGCGGCGCGGACAGCCGGACGGTCACTTCCTTCTTGCCGCCCTCCGGCACGAGGATGCCCGACTCCACGTCCGTCTGCTCGTCCCCCCCCGAGGATGCGGTGAGCATCACGGAATCAGGCAGCGCCGCGAACGCGAACGTCCCGTCGCTCGCGCTCAGAGTCGAGCGCTCGAGACTGCCGCGGGTCGCCGAGACGACGATCCGGGCGGCGCCGACCGGACGATCGTCCGCGTCGAGGACCCGCCCCTCGAGTGTTCCTCCCGCGTGCATGATGATGTCGACGTGCGCTTCGCCGCCGGAGGCGAGCGTCACGACGTCGCTTTGCGCCTCGACGTACTGCGGGTGTTGGACGAGGACTCGCACTCGACCTGGCGATGCGGGTGTGGCGCGGAATGTCCCGTCGCTTCGCGTCACCCAGGGCTCTGCAGCGAGGGCCGTTCGCATGGACGACCGCGCGATCTCGGGCAGGAGTCCCTGCCCGGAGTGCGGTATGCCCGGCACGGCGCCCGGGACGACGCCAAGCTCGCCGGCCGGGATCAACGGCGCTGGACCGCCGAGCACCGCGTCGAAGTGGGCGACCTGGAACATCGCGCGCCGGGGATCGTCGAAGATCGGGCCCCCCGACGGATCCGTACCCGTCAGCTGAACCGACGCGCCATCGATGGGATATCCGCGGGCGTCGACGACCCGGCCGGTGACGGCTCCGGCGCGCACGAGGATGACGTGCAGCTCGCGAGGCGGCGGATCAGGCACCATCACCGCGCCGCGAGACACGAAGCCGTCTGCTCGCGCGCCGAGGGTCGCGCTGCCGGGCGAGAACGGTCCGATCCTCGCGAGGCCCCTCGCGTCCGCGACGGCCTCCAGCGGGAAAGGCGAGAGTCCCCCCTCCGCCAGCGTCAAGCGGGCGCCCGGGATCGTCAGGGCCGCATCCTCCTCGGTCACGCGCACGGCGACGAAGCGACCGGGCAAGAGCTTCAAGGTGACGCTCTTCTCCTCGCCGCGCTCGATGGCGATTCCGAACTCGATCGACGACACGGAGTCGCCGTTCGTCGCGCGCAAGGCGAACGTGCCCGCGGCCAGGCCTCCGATGCGCACGTCACCTTCGGCGCCCGACGTTGCAGTTCGCGAAGGCCACAGCGTGGCGCCGGCGACGGCGATTCGCGCTCCGGCCACGCCATGACCGTCGCCATCCGTCACGTGCACCGCGATGGCGCCGAGCTTGCGCAGCGTGATCTGGACCACGTCGCCATCGCGCGTCGCGCGTCCGGACGCTTCGTCCAAGCCGGGCGCCGAAGCAGTCACTCGCCAAGGGCCGGCGCCGAGGCGATCGACGTGCGCCGTTCCGTCTGCGCCGGTCCTGGCGCCCACCGGGAGCGGATCCTCGTGAGCCAGGACCTCGATGTCGGCGCCGGCCACCAGAGCCCCTGCGTCGTCTTTGACGGCGACCTCGATTGCGTGATTTGCGCTGAGGTCGATCTCCACGGCGCGCGTCTCGGCGACGAGGACGAGGCGCGTCGAGGACCGTGCTCGTCTGGGCGCCTCGGCGAGGATCCAGGCTTCTCCGTGCGGAAGGCCGACGAGGTGAGCCCTCCCCGTGCCGTCGGTCAGAGTTCCGGCGGCGAGGTACGCGCGGTCGTCCAGAATCGAGAAGAGGCGCACGCGCGCGCCGCCGAGCGGGGGACCACCGGGGCCGTCCCGTACCAGAAGATCGACGGCGGCATCTCGGTCCTTGACCTCCGTCGGCACAGGTGGTGGAGCAAGATCGGGCGTGACGGGATGCGAATGTGTCCCCGGGATTCCGCCCACCGAGAGGATGACGCCGATCGCTGCTGCGGCCGCGCGCGCGGTCGTCAGTGCACGGTGTACCAACGCCCCTCGTGCTCCACGACGGGGAGCGACGGAACGCGCGGCGGGAGCTCCTCGTCGCCTCCCGGGTCGGACGCGGTGGCCGCGGCAAGGGACGCGCGTTCCATCTCGGCTTCCTCGCGAGCCCACTGGGCGAGCTTCGCGCTGGCGCGCAGCCGCTTCTTGAACCAAGCGGCCGCGGCGAGGCCCACGATGAGCGTCCAGAGAACGCCACCGCCCGTGAGCATCGGAACGAGGCCGAAGCGACGCCCCACGGCCTCGCGCCACTCGTACTCGAGCTTGCGCATGTCGGTGCCGTACGCGTCCTCGAGCGCCCGTGTGAAGTCCGCGCCCCCTCTCACGCGCTCGACGAGTGAGCCGAAGCGCGCGCGGTCGGCGTCGCGCATCAGAAAGTTCACGAAGTCGGCGGACTCGGCGTACGCGATGTTGACGTCGTAGCGGTCCGCGGGGAACCCCTCGTCGAGGGCTTCGAGGGGCAGCAGCCGGCGGCTGAGGCTCGCGTCCCACAGCGTGCGCGACCGTGCCCAGGAGACCTCGCCCGACTCGCGAATCGCGAGCCCCTCGTTGAACCACCGAGGAACGTGATGGTCCGATACGGCGTCCGCGAGCGCGACGTGCGTGAGCTCATGGCGCAGCAGCGTCGAGAGATCCGGAGCATCCCACGTGACGGGCTCCCGCAGCGTGAGCACGATGACATGTGCCGGTAAGTACGCGACTCCGGCGGCATAGGGGGGAACGCCGTGTCCCTCCGGCGCGAGATCCGCCATCTCCTCCGGCGAGCGCGCGACGCGCACGACGACGTGATCGAGCACCGGCTGTCCGAGGTCCTCCGACAGGTGCGATCTGAACTCCTCGGACTCGCGAACGAGCGGCTCGATCCTTTCGTGAACGCTGGAAGGCGACTCGAGCACGATCCATCCGTCGTCCAGGCGCTCGAAGCCGGCCGGCGGCGGGGGAAGCCTCGCGTGCGGAGAGCCGTCCTGGATGCTCACGTCCCGCGGCACCGCTTCTCCCGTCTCGGCGCGGACGGCAGAGGTCCACGCCAGCGCGACCAGCGCAACGAGCAGACCTACCAGAAGGGAGCGAAGCCGGTGCATCAGTGCGGGATCTCAGCTTGAAGATGGATCGTCTGGGAGCCGTTGTCTCGCGTTGCGAGGTAGATTGCACCTCCGCCGAAGGCCGCCGCGGCGAGGGCGCCCCAGAACCACCCGGACTCGTAGAAATGCCGGGGGCGCGGCGGCGAGTTCTGGATGATGGGCTCCTCGTGGGTCGCGAACGCCGGCGCGGCGAGCGGGGTGGCCGCCGAGCCGAAGGACTGCACGATCAGGCGGGCAGCGGCCGACCAGGAAAGGGAGGCACCGGCGTCCGGCTCGTAGGTCGCCGGGTCGAACGTCCCCGCTGCGGCCTGGAACACGCGTGCGGAGGGGTGCATTCCGTCCACGCCGACGAGGACCAGCCCGCGCACGGAGAAGCGGCGCGCGATCTCCGCGAGAATCGCGCGAGAGGGCGCGTCGTCGCCTCGAACGGCGCCGATCGTTGCAGCGAGATCCCGCAGCTCCTGTGGGGCACCCGGAGTGGGCGGCTCGCCGCAGAGGACGCGGGCGTGGGCCTCGTCGATCCCGGACGCGCGGACGGACGGCTCCGCGTAGAGGGCGCGCGCGAGCGGCCAGGCCGCGTCCGAGGCGCCGGCCAGGGCGATGACGCCGACGCCTGCCGGAGTCGAGATTGGCGCCGCTGCCGGTGCCGGAGACGTCTGGGCCGCGGCCATCGGTGCCATCGCCACGGCGACGACCAGGCACGCTGCCGAGATCAATTGCCGCATCGGACTCCCTTCCTAGGATGCCTCCAAACGCGAAATCGCTCCAGCATGGCCCCTCCGCTCAGTGGAAAGCGAGGAGGCTCGCGCCCGGGGCGAACGCGGGCGCCCGCTCGCCGATTGCTTCGACGAGAGGCGCGTCCCTCAAGGCCGACGCGCCGACGGCCAGCAAGACCACGGCGAGGGGGGGGCCGACCAGGGCGATGGTTCGGCGCGCGACGAGCGATCGTCTCGCGCCGAACATCGCGGCGAGCGCGAACGCCAGGACGTCGACGACCGTCCCTGCAGCGGCGGACGACGACGTGTCGCTCGAGGCAGCACGCACGAAGCCCAGTCCCACCCACCCAACGGCTCCGCAGGCGGCGATGCCCAGCACGACCGCGAGGACGCGCCGTGTCCGAGGATTGGCGTCCCTGAGAATCGCGACCATCCGCCCGCACACCACTCCCGAGCCGGCTGCCAGAAGGACGGCACCGACCCCAAAGGTCACTCCTGCCAGCGCGTGGTGGTGTGTCGTCGCCCTGAGCAGGCTCCCGAACATCGAGAGGCCCACGAGCAGCGACGCGAGCCACAGAGCCAAGCCGAAGGCGCGAAGCGCTGATCCGGGTCCTCCGAACGCCCTCAACCCTTCGCGTGCACCGCGCAGGACGACCACGGCCCCGACCATCGGCCCGAGGGCAGCTGCCGCCAGCGCGAACCATACCCGGACCGATCCCTCCGACGCGATGACGCTGGAGATCCGCATCGTCGCTGGAAATGCGCACGTCAGCGCAGCCGCCGCCGCGAGTCCCACCGCGGTGCCGAAGCGCATGACGAGCGACGCGCCTTCCGGGACCGGCTCAGTGGAGGGCGGAATGGACAGCGGCATGAGGAGTCGGCGCGCAATGTAGCAAGGGCCGCGAGGGCTCCGGTCGAGGAAGTTGGAGCTGACCCGAGCCTCGCCGCTGGCCTCCGGCGCGTGCCTCGTGCTACGGCCCAGGATCGGATGTCGAGCAGCGCCTCCGACGCCAGGGAGACCCCGGGAGCGCGACTTGGGGGAGCCCGAGCCGATTTCGTGGCGTCCCTCGGCCGCAAGGTGGGCGACGCGCGGGAGCTCCTCGCGGCGCTCGAGGAGGACCTCTCTTCGAAGTCCGCGAGGGACGAGCTGAGGCGGCGGCTCCACGCGCTCGGGTCCGGGGCGCGCCTGCTGCGGTTCGAGTCGATGGCGCGATCGCTCCAGGAGGCGCTCGCGGCGCTCGATCACGGGGCTCAGGCCGGAGGACTGCAAGAGCAGGAGCTGGCGTTCGTCGGGCGGGTGCTGGACGACTTGCCCGCGCTGGCCTGGGGCGAGACCCCGGCGCGCGAGACCGTGCGGCCGCCGGACGACGGCGGCGAGGCAGCAAGCAAGCTGCCGATCGCGATTCTGATCGTCGGCGGCGAGTGGCTCGCGGATGCATTGACCGACGACGGCGCGACCCACGCTCGCTCGTTCGAGTGCGAGCGGACGGAGGACGTGCAGATCGCCCTGGAGCTCGCCCGCGCCTACGCGCCGGACCTCGTCGTCGTGGACGCGGATCTCGAGAATGCGCCCGAGCTCGTCGCGTCGCTCCTCGACGATCCCTTGACCGAGCCGGTCCCGGTGACCGTCGTTGGCACCTTCCGTGCTCCCGACGAGGCGTCGCGCTTCCTCGCGCTCGGGGTGGCAAAGCTGCTGCCGAAGCCCCTGACACCGGACGTCCTGCGCAGCTCCTGCGACGACATCCTCGACGCGCGCGAGGGACGCACGATGCGCATCACCCTCGGCGAGCCGACGCTCGAGCAGCTGGCCGAGCGCCTCGCGGGGGAGCTGAAGCGCGCGCTCGTCGAGTCCGTCGACGGTGCATCCCGAGCATGTCGTGTTCCCCTCGGGGAGGGCACGGAGGTCATGGGGGCCCTCTGGGGCGCCATCGCTCGCGTGCAAGAGATCGTCCGGCAGAAGACGGGCGGCGCCGTTCGATTCGGCGGGGACGCGCCGGAGGGTGCGATCGCGCTCGCGCCGTGGCTGCACCAGGACTTGCCGGGCGCAGACCGCATGTCGGGCCGAGGCCGAGGGGCCGGGGCCGACGTTCGCCTTCGGGGACGCCGCGTCGTCGTCGCGGACGACGATCCGGGCGTCACCTGGTTCATCTCCGATCTGCTGCGGACGGCCGGCTGCGATGTCCACGAGGCCCTCGACGGCGCGACCGCCCTCGAGATCGCGTTCCGCGTGCAGCCGGAGCTCGTCGTCAGCGACATCCTGATGCCGGGCATGGACGGCTTCGCCCTCTGCCGCGCCCTCCGGCGCGACGTGGCGCTGCGCGATACACCCGTGATCCTTCTGTCGTGGAAGGAAGACCTGCTCCAGCGGGTGCGCGAGCTCGGAGCGAGCGCCGCTGCGTACATGCGCAAGGAGAGCGACTCCCGCGCCATTCTTGCCCGGGTCCGCGAGGTGCTGCGGCCGCGCGCACGGATCGAGACGAGGCTCCGGTCCGGCGGCGAAGTCCGCGGGCGGCTGGACGACCTCTCGCCTCGCCTGCTCCTCGACCTCGTCGGCACCCTGAGGAAAGACGCATGCGTCTCCGTCCGCGACGCCACATTCCTCTACGAGGTCGACATCCGAGGTGGGGCCCCGCGACGGGCCACGCGCACGGCCAGCGACGGCGGCTACCAGAGCGGCGAGCGCGCGCTGGGAAGCCTCCTCGCGGTCGGCGCAGGACGGTTCGTCGTGGCATCGACCAGCGAGCCGGTGCGCGGCGATCTGTCGGGCACCCTGTTCGAGCTGCTCGCCCGGCCGATTGCTCAGGCGCGTGGCGCGCTTGCCGCGACCACCGGCGCGCACACGATGGAGGTCGAGCACATCGGGCTCGACGAAGCCGCGCTGGACGAGTACCTCCGCGCCACGCCCGATCCGGCGCGCGCGCTCATCCGGCGGCTCGCTCGCGGCGCGTCGCCGCGGCAGATGCTGCTCGGCGGCGAGGTGTCTCCCAGCTTGCTCGAGGACGTCCTCGCCGATCTCTCGGCGCGCGACGCCGTCCGTTCCGTCACCGGACCGGGCGGCGTCGACCTCCTCGGTCCCGCGGTCGCGTCGGCTCTGGCCGTCCTGCAGTCGGCGGAGGGGCCGCGTCGATCCGCTCCGCCCGCCGCCCGGGGCAGCGTACCCCCGCCCGTCGCGGTCGTCCGCGATGTCCCGCGCCCCAGGACGCCGCCGGCGGCGCCAGCCGCGTCCACGGTTTCGAGGCCTGCATACGAGACGCTGAGGCTCACCGATCCCCCCGCTCCGATGCCAGAGCACGAGCCCAACGCTCCGCCGTCGTCGCTCGAGGACGCGGTCATGCGCGAGATCAGCGATCGATCTCCGGCACCCGGCACGTCGCGGTCGACCACGTCGGATCCGCCACCCATCATCGAGCCCAGCGAGCTGAAACGCAGGTCGTCGAACCCCCCCGGCGATGACGACTCGGACGAGAGCGTACTGCCCTCGATCCCGCCTGATGCGATCGTGCCAGGGGCTGTGTCGAGCGACGAGATGCCGGCCGTACCCGCCGTGTCCGACGCCCTCGTGCCGACGGCGCCCGTCGCGATGCCGGCCGTGATGCCGGTCGCGCCCGCGCAAGACGACCCCGAGGCCGAGATCCAGACAGGCGAGATTGAAACGGCCGAGATCCGGTACGAGTCTCCGTTCGCGACCAAGGTGGTGGAGGGGCAAGAGGCCTCAGCTCCCGCGGAGGCCGTCGCGCATAAGCCGGAGGTGGCCGCGCCGGCCAAGCCGGAGCCCGACGTGCGAAAGCGCTCCAGCTGGGGTTACCTGGTTGGGTTTGCGGTGCTTGCAATGCTCGTCGTAGCCGCGTTGAAGGTTTCGGGCGGAAGCGAGGGCGAATACACGTCGCCCCCGACCCCGACCCCGACCGCGACCCCGACCGCGACCGCGACCGCGACCGCGACCCCGACCGCGACCGCGACCGCGACCCCGACCCCGACCGCGA
>Ga0209415_10005029_pt1 | contig 23969 bp, 19 predicted proteins | sample PeaSoiSIISIP2007_FD_187696 | JGI IMG/M metagenome (GOLD analysis project Ga0209415, IMG submission 187696) | Peat soil microbial communities from Weissenstadt, Germany - SII-SIP-2007 (SPAdes) (version 2) | ecosystem: Environmental > Terrestrial > Soil > Wetlands > Peat | place: Germany... | reverse complement strand
CTCCCCACGCCTCGTCGACCGCTTGCGCTACGTCACGGCTGATCGGGACGGGTTTCCGGCAGGGCCGATCCCGCCAGGAGCATCCCTGCTATAGCGACCAGCGCAAGAGTTAGAAAGGCAGCGGCATCGCCGAAATTGTCGGCCGCCCAGCCAGCAAGGCTGGTGCTGATGGTGGCGCCGATACCGATCGCGAAACCGATCAGACCGAGACAAAGATTAAAATGGCCCGACCGGCCGGCGATGTCACTGGTCACCAGCGGCACCATGACGCCGAAACAAGCACCCGCGATGCCGTCGAGGGCTTGGATTGCTACAACCAGTGCTGGCTGTGTTGTCCAGGCGAACAGGAAGGCGCGCGCGGCAAGCGTCGAAAAGGCCGTCATCACCAGGATGCGGTGACCGTACCGGTCCGCGATCCGTCCGACCCTCGGCGACAGCACGGCCACGATGATTTGCGGCAAGACGATGCAGGCCGCGATGAGCAGGTTCGCCTCGCCCGTAACGCGCTTGGTCAGGGTGCTGCTGACCAGCGGCAGCAGCGCGGCGTTGCCAAGCGTGAATAGCATGGCGCATAGGGCGAAGATCCCCAAGCGTCGATCGGCCAGGAGTTGCCGGACCATCACCCTTTTGCCAGGTTTGCCGTCAAGCGCCCGCGGATCATCGCCATTGCGCAGTACTGCATCCCGGGCCCTTGCGGCTTCAAACCGGGCAAGCGGAAGCAAAGAGACCAGCGCCGGGGCGGCCAGCCCCGCTGTCAGGAAGAAAACGGAGCTCTCCGCCAGATAGTATCCACATGCTCCCATGAGGGCCGCACCGAGGCCGTTGCCGATCGAGGCAAAGCAGGAATTGCGGCCAAGCCTCGCCCCAAAGGAGGAAGTACCGGCGATCGCAAGACTGAGCGCTGCAATCGCGGGGCCAAGGGTACAGCTCGAGAAGCCATGGAGGATTTCGGCCAGATAGATCGAAAGCGGTGTCGGCCAGAGCGCGAAAAGCAGCGCGCTAGCAGCAAAAGCGAGGACGCTGAACAGCGCCACCGCGCTCTTTCGGCTCGTGGCATCGACCAGGGCGCCGGCCGGCACTTGGCTCGCCATGGAAGTGATAGTGCCGACGCTGAGCGCGACGCCGATCGCGGTCTGGGTCCAGCCCAAGCTCGTCAGAAAGACGGCGACGAAAGGCCCGAAGCCGGTTTGGACATTGGCGACGAACAGGTTTAGCGCGTCGAGTCCGCGGCCGGCCGAAACGTAGGCCCTGCTTGCGCTGCGATCGTCGGCCATGACAGCGCTCGCCGACGGGGGGTCCTCATCGAGTGGCACGGGGCTCCGACTCGGGCGGCCCGACCATCACGCCCGACTCCTCCTTGTATTCGGGCGCTGCCTGGATTTCCGTCTTACCCAGGGTTAGCGCGATCGGGGCGTCGGGATCATCCGGCGCGAACCGGACAAGCCGCCAATCGATGGCGATTTTTCGAACGCCAACCCCCAGAAAACCGCCGAAATCGATCACCACTGCGAGAAGCCGTGCCCGGGGGTCGAGCAACAGGTCGACCACCCGCCCCATATCCTCTCCGGCTGGGCCGCGCACCTTCTTGCCGAGCACGGATATCGCGTTCTTCGACAGCGGCTCCAGATTCTTTGGCGGTTGCGGTGCATCCTTCGCCTTGTCCGGCGGCTTGACACCGGGCTGGAGCACATCGGGCGCCGGCGGCGAGCTTTCGTCCTCAACCAATGCGGGGATCGAGCTGTTGGCCCCATCGGCGAGCGGCAGACCCCAGGATGAAAGTGGCGCTACGCTCGCCGTGATCAACCAAAGAGCCGTCAAATGTCGACAGTTGTTGGCCATTGCCGCTTCTCCTTGCCTGCAAGTTGCCGGCCATACATGCGGCTAAAAGGACCGTCTCGCCGCAACAGATCATCGGGCCGCCCGTCCTCGATGGCCAGTCCGCGATCGAGCACCAGGATCCGGTCAAAGGAATTGAGCGTCGAGAGCCGGTGGGCGATGGCGATGACCGTGCGGTTCCTGACCAGGCGCATCAGCGCTTCCTGAATCGACTGTTCGGATTCCGTGTCGAGCGACGAGGTCGCCTCGTCCAGCAAGATGATCGGCGCGTTGCGCAGGAAGGCACGTGCAATGGCCAGTCGCTGGCGCTGGCCACCGGAGAGCTTCAGTCCCCGCTCCCCGACGATGGTGTCGAAACCTTGCGGCAGGCGGCTGATAAATTCGGTGCAATGCGCGGCTTCGGCGGCGCGATAGACCTCATCGTCGCTCGCATCGGCTTTGCCGTAGCGCAGGTTTTCAAGGACCGAGCGTTGAAACAGGCAAATGTCCTGCTGCACTACGGCCACGGCACGGCGCAAGCTTTCTTGCGTGACCTGCCGGATGTCCTGCTCGTCGATCAGTATGCGGCCCGCAACCGGATCGTACAGGCGCTGGAGCAAGGCGAGTATCGTGGATTTTCCAGCGCCGGACTTGCCGACCAGGCCGACTTTCTGGCCGGCAGGAGCATGGAATTCGAAATCGCGCAGCGCCGGCATGCCACTTGGATAGCTGAAGGAAACGCGCTCGAATGCGATGCTGCCGCCCAGATCGATGAGCGGCTTCGCACCGGGACTGTCCTCCATCTCGTGCGGCAGACCCAGGACCTCAACCGCCTCGCCGAGCTTGGCGAAATGCTGGACCAGCTCGACGAGCGCCATCGCCAGATCACGCGAGGCGTGGAGCACGGTAAAGCCGAGCGTGGTGGTCAACACCACGTCACCGGTGGTGATCTGATGCTGTCGCCACAATTCGACGGCCCAGACGAGCATTCCCGCGGTGACAATGAAAACAGAAACGGCGTGGAACAGCCGCAGCCGTTCGAGCGAGCGCAGGCTGGAGCGCTGCGCCGACATCTCCTGTTCGATCCTGCGAGACAGGCGATCTAGCTCCAGCTTGGCCGCCCCGAAGGCCCGCACCAGGCTCATGTTGCTGACAACGTCGCTGATATCACCGCTGACGGCGGCGGCTCGGCCGGCGAAGCGGGTGTGCAGGTCGTGGCCGCCCGCCGCCAGCTTGGCGATGATGGCACCGAGGATCGCGACGATCGCGAAAAGCACTGCGGTAAGGGGGCGGTTGATGACGCTAAGGAGTGCGATGCTGCTCAGCACGGCAAGGGCGGGTGGAATCGTCGTCCAGGTCAGCGAACTCTCAATGGTCCAGGCGGTGCTGGCGGCAGTCGATATTCGACTGCCCAGCGCACCGGAGAGCTGATCAGAGAAATAGCGAGCGCCATGGCCCGAAAGATGCTGGAACAGATCCAGGCGCAGGTCGCCACCCACCCCAATGAAGGCATAGGTTGCGACCCAGCCGGCAAGCCGCCACAGTAGATTGTCGCCGGCGACCATCGCCAGCAACATGCCGACCGCGCCCCAGAGTCGGGCATCGTCGACATCCGAATTGCTGAGCGCATCGACCAGGTTCTTGATCCCGTATTGGGCGCCGATGGCACAACCAACAGCGGCGCACACGGCCAGCAGGACGATCGCATGGCTGCCGAGGCGGCGCCCGACATAATGCAGCAGAAATCTGCCGGGGCCTCGAGAGGCGTATTGGGGCAGGGACATACTCTCTTTACCGTCACCAAATCAGCAAAAGACGTCGTTGTTGCCAAAGCTGAGGGCTTGCTGCAGAGGTCGACTAGTTAATGATCACGATTTCCACGTCCCCGCAGCGGCGGATCACATGCAGGGCGACATCGTCCTCACGGCGCAGCAGCTGAAGGTCGACTTCAGCCTCACCGAGCCGCAGATCCGAGATCCGGCATTCGTCCATCCAGCCCGGCAGAATCGGACGGGTGAAACGGATCTGGCGGGCGGCCATATCGAATGAGACGCCGAGACTGGCGCCGAGCAGACCGAACACCGCGGCGGAAGACCAGGCCTGCGGACTACAGGCAACCGGATACGCGGTCGGCGATGACCGGGGCCGTCGTTCGAACCCGCAGAACAGCTCCGGCAGCCGCCGGTCGGCGACGAACCGGGAGGCGTCGAACAGCGCCGTCATCACCGTGAGCAAAGGCTCGCGCAGCCCGTAGTGCGCCAAGCCCATGCCAATCAATGCATTGTCATGGGGCCAGACAGAGCCGTTGTGATACGACATCGGGTTGTAGCGCAGCTCGGTTTCCTCGACCGTCCGGATGCCCCAGAGCGAGAAGGACGCCGGGGAGAGGAGCCGCTGCGCGACCCGCGCGGCCTGCTCTGGTGATGCAAGTCCGCCCATCAGCACATGACCGGCGTTGGACGCCGCGACCCGGCAGGGCTGCTTGCTCGCGTCGAGCGCGAGGGCATACGTGCCGAGCTCCTCCAGCCAGAACGCCGACTCGAAATTCCTGCGCAAGCGCTCGCCTGCGGCCGTCAGGGTGGTGCCGCGTTCGGCCTCACCCAGGCGGATGGCGAGCTCGGCCGCGCCCAGGTAGGCGGCATAGGCGTAGGCTTGAACTTCGACGAGCGCGATGGGTGCCTCCGCCAAACGGCCATCGGCATGGAAGATCGAATCGCCGCTGTCCTTCCAGCCCTGATTTATGAGGCCGTTCACGGATTTGCGGTCGTACTCGAGGAAGCTATCGCCGTCGGCATCGCCGTATTGCGCCATCCAGGCAAGTGCCGCCTCGATCTGGGGCCAGATGGCCCGGATCAGGACAAGGTCGCCCGTCCGGCGGAAATAGGCAGCGGCCAGCACGACGAAGAGCGGCGTTGAATCGATCCCGCCGTAATAGCGCGCGAAGGGGACTTCGCCGAGGATGGCCATCTCCCCGCGGCGGGTTTCATGCAGGATCTTGCCGGGTTCGGCATCGGCCTTCGGATCGTATTCGGTCGCCTGGTTCGCCGCCAAAAAACGCAGGGTTCCCGCAGCCAGGCTCGGGTCTAGCCACAGACACTGCAATGCTGTGATGATTCCGTCGCGCCCGAAGGCAGTCGAAAACCACGGTATCCCCGCGTAAGGGTACAAGCCCTGCGGAGTCTCGGTGATGAGCATTTCGAGATCGGCGCGCGACCGGTTGGCCCAAACGTTGAAGCTCTCGCTGCTCGTGACGACCTTGGCGATTTCGGACTGACGGCTTACTCTGTGTCGAGCCGCGGCAGCGATGCAGCTACTGCGCGCCTGCGCCTGCGCCGGCCGGCCGTTGCGCTCGCATCGGATCGTGATCTCGGCCCTGCGTGTTTCCGAGGGAGTCAAGGTCACGGACCACACCGCTTTGCGCGCAGTCGCCATCTGGGGCGGCGGATCGAAGGAAAGGTGGGTGCGGCGCACGCTTGCGTCCAGACCGCGATACGCCAGTATGACGCCGTTCGGCAGGCGCTCGTCCGCAAGCATTTGGCCGCGACGCGCGCGCGCCGTTCCGCGCACTTCGAAGATATCCAGGAAATCGGCGGCGAAATTGACTTCCAGCCGGAAGCTGGCCTCCCGGGGACCGAAGTTGCGCATCGCCAGAGTCTGAAAAAGGACGTCGTTGCCGAGAACCGTCGTGCTGAGAATGTGGATTGCGTCCCTGACCACGGCAATGCCGTCCTCGGCAACGAGGTCGGGATTGGTGAGGTCGGCCGACAGCGCGCTGTTGTCCTCGGTGAGAAACGAGGACAGCAGCAGCGGCCGCACGCCATCGATGGTTAGCAGCAGTTGGGCCAGATATCTCGTATCCTCGAAGAACAGTCCCTGGGCCCCTGGCCCGGTTGCCTGGGCGTTGCCGAAGTCATCGAGCACGGCAAAGGCCTCACCCTGCTTGAGCACGCGGGGCCGCTGCGTCGCGACGGCCGCGGTCGCCGTGATGTAGAAGGGCGATATCGCCTCTTTGTCGCCTAAGGCGGTGGCGATTACCGCGCTCATCCTGTCCGCCTGCTCATCGAGTCCGCCCGCGCCTCATGCCACCTCGAGCTGCACCGGCCGACGAGCCCGGATCAGGCGCTCATATAGGCGCAGGTAATCCTTGGCCATCCGTCGTGCCGTGAAACGCGCCTCGAAGCGACGGCGGACCTGATTGCGATCGAGTTCGGGCAAGCGTCGGACAGCGGCGATCGCTTCCTCCTCGGTGTCGACGATGAAGCCGGTGACCCCCTGCTCTATGACCTCGGGCACCGAGCCCCGACGCATGGCGATCACGGGCGTGCCGCAGGCCATGGCCTCGATCATCGCCAGACCGAAGGGCTCGCGCCAGGCGATCGGGAACAGCAGCCCCGCCGCATTGCCCAGGAATGCGCCCTTACGCGACTCGTCGATCTCGCCGATGAACTCCACATGGGGCAGCGACAGCGAGGGCTCGATTTGCTGCTCGAAATAGGCTTGGTCGACCGGGTCGACCTTGGCCGCGATCTTGAGCTTCATCCCTGCTGCGCCGGCGATCCGTATGGCAGCGTCCGGTGCCTTTTCCGGCGAGATCCGCCCGATGAAGGCGAGATAGCCCCCCTCCCCGGATCCGGGCATCAGCAGCTGCTGCGGCAAACCGTGATAGACCGTACCGACGTAATTCGCCTCCGGCAGCGGTTCGCGTTGGGAGTCGGAGATCGACACGACCGGAACATCGGCAAAGGCATCGTAGATCCACGGGAGCTCCGGCAAGTCGAGGCGGCCATGCAGCGTGGTGAGGAACGGCACGCCCAATCGCCGCATCAGCGGGTAGGCAAGATAATCGATATGCAGATGGATGATGTCGAAGTCGCGGGCGCGGCGCGCCAGCGTCTCCAGGAGGATGATGTGCGGCGCGAGATAATCGCGCATCTTCGTGTCAAGTCGTAGGGCGCGCGGCCACCCGGGCTCGAGATTCGCCGTGGTATGGCTGTCGCCGCTGGCGAACAGGGTTACATCATGCCCGAGCGCAACGAGCTCATCCGTAAGATAGGCAACGACCCTCTCCGTCCCGCCGTACAGCTTGGGTGGCACTGCTTCCATAAGCGAAGAAACTTGAGCGATCTTCATGGGCGATCTCCCAGAATATGTGATGGGCGAAAGGACCGACCGACGCTTGCTCGCGGCGGATCTAATCCTCGCCGGAGCCTTCCGTCGCGGGTCGATTCCCTGTCATGGACTGCGCAGCGCCGGCTTGCGGCTTGCCGATGACGCGCCCGTAAAGCAGCGTCCGCTTAGCGGATTTGTGTACGGTGTGTCCGTTGAATGGGACTACGAAATGCGCGGAACATTTTTTGACCATCGGCACCCCTCCTTCACAAGGATTCGAGAACGCGAAGCGAGTTGTCTAGAAGTACTGCGATCTCGTCGTAACCGTTGAGATAAAACGCCGCGCGCGACTCCGCGTCGTCGCGACCGACACGCACCGTCAGCCAATCCGGCCGTGCGCGCTCGAAAACAGCCTCGTCGTTGACGTCGTCGCCGACAAACACCACCGAGCCGCAGGCGGCGCGCTGCACCAAAGACACGACCGCATCTGCCTTGTCGGGCGCATCCGCGAGGACCACGTTGACGACGAACTTGCCCCCAAAAACTCGAAGCGCCGGGTCCAGGTCGGCCAACAGGTCCTCGATGTGCGAAACCGCTAGATGCCGATCGTGCGCGAGGCGGTAATGCAGGGCAATCGAGTAGCGCTTGTCCTCGACCCGAACCCCGTTTGCGCGCAATTGGTCGACATGCGCGGCGATATTCGCACGCAGGGCATCTAGGGGGGCCGTGTCAAACGTCGGCGCGCGCCCCGGGTCCTCAGCGCCATGGTTTCCGACAATGAATTTGGGCGTGAAACCGAGCCGACGCGTAACATCATCGACGGTGCGGCCAGTGACGATGGCCAGCGGTCGCAGCCGCGCCAAGCGCTCGAGCCGCTGTGCAATCGCGGCCGGCACGCACGCGTCATCCGGACGCTCGACGATGGGCGCGAGCGTGCCGTCGAAATCGAAGGCCAGCAAGGGCTGCGCGCGCAGCGCGGCCTCGAGCGCCAGCTCGCCTCTATGACAGAAGAGGTGCTTCATCTCGGGTGATCTGGTGCCGCTGGACACGAGCCTCGATGCGCTGGTGCAAACGCAGACGACCGGCGTCCGTCAGCATGCGCCCCGCCCATCGATAGACGTTGAATTCGCGCACCGTCATGCGCAGGCTCGCCATGCGCTCGCGCTGCTCGGCCTCCGGCATGGTCAGAGCTCGTTGCAGCGCCCCGGCACACTCCTCAACGTGGTACGGATTAACGATCAGCGCTTCGGTCAATTCGCGCGCCGCGCCGGCAAAGCGGCTCAGAATCAACACGCCACGTTCGTCGTCGCGCGCTGCGACAAACTCCTTGCATACCAGGTTCATGCCATCGTGCAAGCTGGTCACCAGGCAAACGTCCGCGGCGCGATAGAGCTCGTTTAGCCATTCGTGATCGTGGCTCTCGGTCAGCAGGTGCACCGGCTGGTAGTTGGCGTTGCCGAAGCGCTGGTTGATCCGCGCGCTCACATCCCGAATGCGGGCGTGGAACAAGCGGTATTCCTCAAGTGAGCTGCGCGAGGGCGCAGCGACCTGGACGAACACGAAGCGCCCGATCCATTCCCCGTGAGTCTGCAGCAGGTGCTCGATCGCATGCAGGCGCTCCAATATTCCTTTCGTGTAGTCGAGGCGGTCGACCCCCACGGCGATCTTTGCGCCGGGCGCGAGCCCGAGTCGCTGGACCACGTTGCGCCGGCACTGCTCGACCGGCGGCCAGGCCGCATAGCTCGCGGGGCTGGGCCATTCGATCGAGATCGGATAGCTCTCGATGAAAGTGTCCTGGTCGCGATAGCAGATGGTCGAGTGCTCATGCTCGATGCGCGCCTCGAGGTAGCGATCGACCGTATCGATGAAGTTTTTGCAATGAAAGCGTGTGTGAAAACCCAGAATCGTGCTGCCAAGCATGCCCTGCAGGATTTCGCGCCCCCAGGGACAGATGCCGAAGGACTCGGGATTGGGCCAGGGGATGTGCCAGAAGGTCAGGATGGTCGCCCGTGGCAGGCGGGCGCGAATCATCGCCGGTAGCAGCGCGAAGTGGTAGTCCTGCACCAGCACCACTGGGTCTTGGCTGCGCGCCTCGCTGACGACGGCGTCGGCGAAACGGTTGTTCACCTCGCGGTAGGCGTCCCAGTCCTTCTCGCGGAACACCGGGCGCACGTGCGCGACATGGCATAACGGCCACAAGCCTTCATTGGCAAAGCCGTAGTAATAGCCCTGTTCCTCCGCCTCGCTCAACCAGATGCGCCGCAGGGTGTACTCCTGGCGTCCCGGCGGCGCCAGCAGATGGTCGTGCGCATCGACGACCTGTGCATCCGCACTGCCGCTGCCGTGCGCGATCCAGGTGCCCGAGCACGCCCGCATGACTGGCTCGATTGCGGTCACGACCCCGCCGGCGGGTCGCTTGACGGTAATGCCGGCAGGGGCCTCTTCGTGGATGTAGGGCTCGCGGTTGGAAACCACGATAATTTCGTCGCCTCGCAGATTGGTGCGCAACAACGTGCGCAGGCGGCCCGGACTCCATTCGGCCTCCGGGCCCTGACCGCGCCGATATTCGTCGTCGAGTTCGCGCAGGCGCGCGCGCAGTTCGGCGGCGATCGGCGCGAGTTCGGGCTTGGGCGGGAACATCGGATTCAGCAGTCCCTCGCCGCGCAGGAGCGCACGAGCGCCCGCGATCCATCCACGCCAACTTAGTTGGGCAACGACGATCGTGACCAGCGCAATTACCGCGCCCAGCGAGGCGATCAGGATGATCAGGTACTGGCGTGTGGCCTGGCTGCGATTCTCAATGAAGCTCATGTCGTGCAGCAGCACCAGGTCCGCAGCTCGGCCGGACTCCGCGTTGATCGGATACACGTCGACGTGCACGGGGCCGCCCTCGATGGGCAGCAAGGGTTCGGCACGCAGCGCGGCTTCCTGCACCTTGCGGCAGGTCAGCGACGCCGGAAACCCGGTGCTCCGGCGCAAGAGTCGGCCGTCCCCCGCGCACAGACCAATTGCCACGAGGCGATCGTCCTTGGCCGCGCGGTTAAGCAGCGTTTGCAGGCGCGTGCCGTCCGGATCCGCCAGTGCTGCTGCAACTGGTTCCGACAGCGAATTCGCAACCAAGGAGCCACGCTCGTTCATGTCGCGCGCGTACCAGCGCAGCATGAGCCGGTCCATCAGCGGCAGGGCAAGATAGGCCGCCGCGACGAGCGTAAGCACGAGCGGCACGAGAAAACGCAGCTGCAGACGGAAGGTATTCATGGGCGTACGAGCCTTTTCGGTCGTCGCCTGCGCCCGCTACCGGGGCGCACGCTGGTTAAATGGCGGGAAATTCGATAGGTATCCGTGTATTGGCTTAGCGTTTGATGTGTGAGATTTTCGTGCCTTCGAGGCTCAAGCTGGCCATCAGGCCCTGCTGGTTGAAGATGAAGGCATAGGCATCGTCCTGCAATGTCGTCGACGACAGGTTCTTGGCAACGCCCGCGTTGACCAAGACCACCGTCGGCCCGACCCCAATCTCCCATCCCATCGATTTCTGCAGATAGGACAGGGCGCTGTCGTTCATCAGGAACACCACGTACCCGTATGATTCCGCGCCGGCCTGCAAGCCCCAGGACGCGCTGACCGAGTTGTAGTAATCGATGGCCTTGGAGCCTTCCAGCAACACACCTTCGCCGTAACCGCCACCGAAGATGAAACCCGCCCGGACAATATTCGGAAATACCAGTTCGGCCTTGGCGATCTTGGAGATGTCGGCCGCCACGGGATTGGTCCGGTACAGCGTTTGCAAGGCCTGGAGAGCGTTTTGGTTGAGGTCTTCCGCCGATGCGGCATACGCGCGGTTTGCGAGCATGGCGATCGAACAAACGGTCGCGAGAACGGCAGTAAAGGAAAGCAGCCAGCGCCGCTGGAAATGCATTTGGACCTCCTCATACGGTTTTGCTGTTCCGTCCCCAAGGTAGCGAGGCGCGGTTTTTGCTGAGGTTACGCAACATTTGCGGCTGCCACAAGGCAGACTAGTACCTATTCACGCGTCGCGCGGGTCGCTGCCATTTGTGCCCGGCTCCGATATCACGATGCGGTCGACTCCAGAAGATCGGCGGACACGGTATCCTCGCCCGGCGGCGTCCTCCTTTGGAGGCGCAGGGAATAATCGGCCAGCATGAATTGGCCTGTGATGTATTTGCCATGACTGCCGTCCCTGCTGCCCGCGGGAAGCTCCACCTGCGTCGATTTGGCGTTCGGCGCCCAGGCGACTCTCATGCCGACACGCTGCGCCAGGCTCCTAAGGGCCATGTTGGCGCTCAAATTTCGCACAAAGAAGGTGCTTATGCCACGTGAGCTGGCAAACAGACATGCGCGGTCCAGCAGCAAGGTCCCGATGCCCTGGCGGCGGGCCCAGCTCGACACGCTCAATCCGAGGATAGCGCCGCGATCCGTGATTTCAAGATGCGCCGCGCCGGCAATGGATGGCCAGGGTCCCATGACCACGAACACGGGGTCGCTACGCAGATAGAAGGCTTCGACGTAGGCAACGATTTCGAGGTCGCTGATCAACCGCCCGAATCGCAGCAGGCGGTCGGTGGCTGTCAACTTGAGAAAATGGTACGCCACTTCGTGAAAATCAAAGTACGTTGGGCTGATTGCGGTTCTCATGGGTGCACCTCGCCGGCGAGCAGCCTCTCATCAGGCGCTCACAAAGTTGGTCAAAACGTTCCGGAATTCACACGGCAAACGATGCTGTCAATTGGCCGTGTCGCCCTGCAGACAAAATCAAGCGTTGTCAAGGTCCATGTCTTGCCTCCCGATGTTTTCGCGCAATTGCCAGGGCCGCCTGACGCACTGATTCGTCATTGACCATTGGGCAGGGCGGGGAAACGTGGCTTGAACGGTTCAAGCGGCGAAACCCACAATGCGCCGGCTACGTCTGCCGTTTGCTCGCGCGTTCGCTTCGTAGGGAACGACTGCGGTGTAACGATCGAAGAGGCGATAGCGCTTGCCCACATTCGATCTACGTCGCTCTTTTTTCTACAGCGCTGCGAGCGATCTTTGCCTCTGCTACGGCACCAATATAAGTTCGCCGCGAGAAAAGCACAACGCGTTTTTGCCCATGAACTTGGTAAACCAAAGAGACGCCAAAAACCGCGGTCGCCTTGATGTAATAAAACCCCACATCCTTCGCGTACACGCAAGTTGCACGCGAACTAGAGGGGCGCCTTGCTCGCATATACGGTGACGAAGACCGCTGGTGGGTTCAGCGTTTCGCAAGCGACCTTCGCGACGAACGGATACTCGTTTCCGCTGTCGGAGCCGGCCGCTTCGCGATAGCGAAGCGGGGTCGGGCGGACTTCGCTCACTGCGGCAGATCGCTGCGGATGCAACGCCGCACGTTGGAGCCGTGTGCGGCGCGAATCAAATGACATCGGACCCCGTAAAAGCCCTCGACAACGCCGCCACGACTGCGCAACGCGACTCTCCCAGCCGTGGGACTGTGTCATTTAACGGTCGCGCAATAGCAAATCCAGGCTTTGTCAAAAACGATATGTTAAACTCCCCCTGCTCGCTCTTACCGTATGCCTCGCCGCGCTGCCTCAGGGTGCCGGACGAAGGACCACGTCATTAGTTCACTTTCGTTCGCCTCACCAGCACGCACCTAAATGTGCGTGGTTTCGGTCGTACGCACTAACTTGCCTAAGCACAGCTTTACATGCGGCATTGTTACCCCTTCGCTCGCACCTAGAGCAACGCTGCCTAGGCGTCTGTTCCCGGCTCGACATAAGCAAGTGCAGTCTTGATGCAGATTGCCTTTTCCGCATCCAATGCCTGCCGGGTAACAGGCTCCGGCGTGTAGATATCGCACTGCAATGGATGCACGGTAACTTGCATGCAGTAAATCGGGGCTTCAGCGTCAAAGGCTCCAACACTGTCCGGCTGCAATTTCTTGCACATTGCCCATATCGCCAATGGTGATCCGGTAATGAGCTGAATGCGCAAGCCTATCCGATCGTTCGCATAGGCACCTCTGCTCTCGGTAACGGCGGCAATGGCCCCTATGAACACCGCCACCACAAGAACGATCGACATTTGGCGTTTGAACGTAGCGCACACCGCGCCAAGGTTGCCAGAAACAAGACCAAGCAAGCTGCGCATATTTCCTCCTTGATAACCTCCAAGTCCTTCTAGTCACCAACAAAGAACGTAGACCCGTCGATCACAGCAAGAAGCTTTCGGGCAACTTCGCTGGAACGCTTTAAGCCGATTGCTCCACCGATCACGCCCACCGAGACCTCGCTTTGCCTTACCTGTGTCAGATCGACTTCCGGAACAGCGCTCGGCCGTCAAATCCCTCCAAACATCTCGTGCATCATGTTGAAATCGCTGAGGCGTTGCCTGTGTAGGCCCAGTATCAGGCTGCCATCGACTCAAGAATGTCGCCGGGGAAGGAATCCCCGCGTGACCGGTCCTTCCATTGAAAGCGCAGGCAATGATCGGCCAGCGTGACCTGTCCACCGATGTACCTGCCGCAAATGGGGTTCTTATTGCCGCCGGCGAGGGTCAGACGAGGCGTCCCGGTGTCCGGTACCCACGCGACTTTCATGCCAATGCGACACGCCAGGCTCCTAAGAGCAATATTTGCGCTCAAATTCCGCACAAACAAGGTGCTGATCCCGCGTGAGATAGCAATCAGACCAGCCCGCTCAAGCAGCAGCCCCCCGATCCCTTGGCGACGGGCCCAGTCCGAGACGCTCAATCCGAAGTGGCCGTCGCAATCCGCGATTTCAAGGTGCGCCGCTCCGGCAATAGATGGCGCGGGTTCGGCGACCACGAACACTGGGTCGCGGCCGAAAACCAGATTCTCGACGTAGGCTACGATTTCAAAGTCGCTGATTCCCCGTCCGAATCGCAGAACACGGTCGGCAGCTGACAAAGTGAGAAAATGATACGTGAGTTCGGGGATATCAAAGTACGCCGGGCTGATTGCGGTTCTCATGACGGCACCTCTGTACTAAGCTGTTTCTCACCCGGTTCTCGCAGCGCTGCCATCGACTCAAGAATACCGGCCGACGATGAATCTACGCTCGACGTGCCTTCCCATTGGAAGCGCAGGCAATGATCGGCCAGCGTGACCTGGCCGACAATGTTCGTGCCGAGAATCGGGTCCCCGTTACGGACGGGAAGATCAAGCCGAGTCGATCCAGTGGCCGGCACCCAGGCTACTTTCATGCCGAAACGGCGCGCCAGCCTCCTAAAAGCCGTGTTTGCGCTCAAATTCCGCACGAACAAAGTGCCGATGCCGCATGAACCGCCGACCAGAACGGCTCGCTCCAGCAGCAACGTCCCGACGCCATGGCGCCGAGCCCAATCCGAAACGCTCAATCCGAGATTCGCGCCGTAGTCGGTGAATTCAAGATGCATCGCGCCGGCAATGAATGGCGCGGGCTCTTTAACCACAAAGATGGCCTCGCGATTGCGAAGCAAGGATTCGGTATAGGCAACGACTTCGAGGTCGCTGCATAGCCTCCCGAATCGCAAGAGTCGGTCGCCAGCTGACAAAGTGAGAAAATGATACGCGAGTTGGTGAAAATCAAAGTTCGTTGGCCTGATTGCGGTTCTCATGGCTGCACCTCTACGGCGAGCAGCTACATATCTGGCTCTCGCAAAGTTGCTGAAAACGTTTTGGATTTCAGGCGGCAAACGCTGCCGCCGATCCGCCGTCTTGCCCAGCAGACAAAATCAAGCGTTGGTAAGGTCCATGTCGTACCTCCCGAAGTCTTCGCGCAGTTACCATGACCGTGTGACGCATTGCTGCGCCAGTGACCAATCGGCAAGTAGGGGCAACGGGGCTTGGAAACTTCAAGCGGCGGAACCCGCAATGCGCCGACTGCGTCTACCGCGTGCTCGCGGGTTCGCATTCGAAGGATTGCCGGGAGCGTAATAATCGAAGAGGCGATTACAGCTAGCGTTCCTTCGATCTACGTCGCCCTTCTCTGCTACAGCGCTGCGAGCGATCTTTGCTTCTGGTACGAGGCAAATATAAATTCGCGTCGAGAAAAATACAACGCAGTATCGCCCATGAATTTGGTAAACCAAAGAGACGCCAAAAACCGCGCTTGCCTTGATGAATTAAAACGCAAGGTCGAGTGCGCGCACGCACCAAATAAAAGAATAATCATCGCGCGCGTGAATCGTAATGGCGACGAAGACGGCTGGTCCGATCATCGCTTCGTCGGGAACCACCGTTGCGAACGACTGCTTGTTTCCGATGTCCAACTTCACGAAATCCGATCGAACTACCGACCCAACTGAGGAGATGGGATTTTCAATTCGCAACAGACATCGCGGCATATGTTTCGTGGACGGTTCGACATGTGCAAAACAAATACTTGCCCTGAAGCTTCGTCGATTGGCCGTACATAGTGAATTTTGTTTGGCCGTGAAATACTCCTGGCCTCAATTAGATCAGTGCTTCGGTGGGGCCGTGCGGCACCCTAACCGCGCTTGGGGTATTTGAGCTATGCCGAACTTCTCTAGCGGAAAGGACTCGATATGAACTTCACACTCTATCGCCCTTTGGGAACTGCTTTGCTGGCCGCTACCATTTGTTTCCACCCGCCGTTGGCACAAGCCGAGATCGTGTCGACCGATCAGCTCAATACTCAGCACAACTCCGACGTGGAAAGAGGCAAGATTCAGGCGTTTCTCGACCGCTCGAGCGTTAGCGAGAAGCTTCTGACGATGGGCGTTGATGGCCTAATTACCAAAGAGCGGATTACCGCTCTAAATGACCAGGAGGTGCACGCCCTCGCGGAGAAGATCGACTCGTTGCCAGCAGGCGGTAACTTTTCAAACGATCAGTTGATCATCGTTGTACTTATCGCCATTCTCGTGGCGATCCTGGTTTGAACGTGCAAGCGCTGTGCTGAGGTACGTTCCCCGGTGGCAAGCGCCTTGCAACGTCCAACCGACAGGAGAACAAATATGGTTGCGAGTCCGCCAAACGACAGCTCGTGCCTCGCGCATTGTTAATCGTCAGCACTGCCGAGCGACGTCAGTGGCTTTCATGTATGTGGCCGGCAGCGCTTTGCTGTAAACGTCCAAGCTCGGCACTACCTGCCGGGCCTGCGTCCACGGCACTGGCGGGGGTTGGTTACGCGATGCGTCTTACAAGAGCCGGTGCTGTCGCCACTTATTCCTGAGCGGGATCTGCCGAGATCTGAGGCAGAGCGAAGAAAGGCTGCGTAGTGATTTCGTCGTGAGCAAAGGACGAGTTCTTTGACTTGCGATTTCGAATCGTTTTCGACGCAAAACAATGGAGGTACGCTATGGGGCGGGGACTAACGGTTGGGCTTTCCCTAGCTGTTGCTCTTGTCTTGGGGGTGGGGGCCGTAGCGGCCGAGCCGGAGTCCGAGGGCGCACTGGAACTCGCGCTTTTGCTCTATGAAGAGAATTCTGCGGACTACTCCGACTGCGTGCACGTTGCCCTGGCCGCCCAACCAGGTGAGCAACCGATGTGGACGTTCGACAAGGCCACTGCCAAGTTGGATGGGGCGAAGCTGTTGGTATAGGCGTTTCCCGGGTAGGTTGCGCAAAGCCGCAGCCGTCATATCGTTCGTGGTGCCAATGCGATGCGAGTCAAAACCGTTATGTGCCACACGTTAAATACCGGTGTTGCTTAACGCGGCGGCTCATCATCACGTCGGTGCGTACAGCGGGGAACCGGCTGCGCAAGATCTTCGTTTCACCGCGATGAATCCCTTCACGTTTCCGGAGCGCTACGCATGAACCCGTACCTTGCCTATAGCGTCAGCACCGAACTGCCCGCCGTAAGAACCCCGCTTCCCGGGCCCAACAGCCGCGCGATCTTCGAGCGCACGGATCCGCACCTGACCCATGGCATGACCGGCCACGAGCTGGTGCCATTCGTCGAGGCGCGCAAGCGCGGTTACCTCATCGAGGACGTGGACGGCAACACGTTCGCCGACCACATCGGCGGCTGGGGCTCCTCGCCGTTCGGCCCCACCCCTCCCGACATCAAGGCGGCGATGGACGAAGCCTGGGCGGAGCACGGAATGGAGATTTCGGTTTTCATTCCCAATACGACCGCGCTCGCCCTGGCGGACAAGCTCTCCGAAATCTCTCCCGGCCGCATCTGCCGGGTCCAATATTCAGTGACCGGCACGCTCGCGGTCGAAGGGGCCGTCAAGCACATGCGCGAGGCAACGGGACGCCCGCTGATCATCACGTTCGGAGGCCAATACCACGGTGAATCGACCTACTTTTCCGCCGGGGTATCGAGCGATCTTTCCAACGTTACCTCCGGCAGCACGCAGTACGTCTCGGGCGTGGTCATGGTTCCCTACCCCAACCGGTTTCGCTCGCCGTTCCGGCGCGGGGCCGGCCCGTTCGACGATTGCGAAGTTCTGGACTACCTCGACTACCTGCTGGTCCAGCAGGTACACCCGGATCAGATTGCTGGCGTGCTCATCGAACCGGTGCTGGGAGAGGGAGGAATACACGTACCTTCGCAGGCGTTTTGGGATCGCCTGGGAGCAATGTGCAAGAAGTGGGGCTGGATTCTTTGCGTGGACGAGGTGCAGACCTGCATGGGGCGCTGCGGGCACATGTTTGCCATCCAACGCTGGAAGGGCATCGATCCGGACATGCTTTTGCTGGGCAAATCGTTTTGCGGCGGTGGCCAGCCCATCGCCGCCATCCTGGGTACGGACGAGGTCATGGGACGATCGAAACTCATCATCGGCAGCACCTACGGCTGGGTTCCGGCCGCCGCCGCGGGTGCGCTGGCCGGCATCGAACTGATCGAGGCAGGCGGTGTCCTGGAAAACGCCCGTCGTCTCGAAAAAATCTTCCTCGACGAGATGCAGCCCCTGAAAAAGGAGGTCGAACAGGTCGGCGACGTGCGGGCAGCCGGCGCCCTGATGGCGATCGAATTCGTTCAGGACAAGGGCTCGAGCCGCCCGGCGCAGGAGTTCCAGCGCGCCGTCCACCAGGCCTGCCTGCGCCATGGTGTGCTGGGTATTTCGCAAGTGGGCAAATGGCACTATCGCCTGCAACCCGCCCTGACCATGACGCCCGAGGTCTTTCGCGACAGCTGCGCGCGGATCCGGGATGCCGTGCACGAGGTGGCGAAACGTCCGCCCATAGAAAGCGCCACAACGATCGACGGCGTGGTCGCCGCGGATCACTAAGCGCACCGGAGCGGCCGGCGCCTCGCGCAATGGTCCGCCGTATGTGCAGGCCGCATGCGACGAGCCTAGTCCAAGCGCCTCGAGCGGCGCGAACTAAAGGTGAAATATGACCGTGACGCCCACCGTGCGCGGCCGGTAGGTGTAGGCACTGACCAGCGACGTCGGTCTTGTGGCGGGAGGCAGGTAACTGTCAATGCTGCTATTCGGGTCGGAAGAGTCCAGTTTTTCCGGATGTGAATTGAACACGTTGTCGACGAAGCCGGCAACACTCCACTTGTTGACGGTCGTCCCGACCCGCACGGAGACGAACTCATTTGCCCTAGCCGTGTAGTAGTAAGGATCGTAAACCGCCGTCCGCGGGTCCTGTGTCGGGGTCGTCACGCCGCTGTGCCCTTCGTACGAGTAATCGACCCGCGCGAAGGATTTGTGATCCAGGGCAAGGAACTCGTACTGCACACCAAAGGCCACGGTCCACGGCGGGGCCGCACCCAGCGCCGCGCCCTCGATCGCGTCCCCCTTGGCCGCAAGGAGGTTACCCGGCGGGCCCACGTCCGCGGTGAACCGGGCGTTCGTATTGCCCACCGCCAGGTCGAAGCTCCAGTTAGCCGTCGGGGCATACTCCACCTGTATGTCGCCGCCTTTGGATCGGGCGTCACCGGAATTGGCCGTGAACTGGAAACCACACGTTGGAAGGTAGATGTGCTGCTGGATACCCGTCCAATTGATGACGTACAGGCTTGATGCGATGCGAAAGTGCTCGCCCAACGCGTTCTTTGCACCGATCTCATAGCTCTCCACCGAATCCGAGTTATACGACTCGGGGGCCGACGTCAACCCTAGGCTTGCCAAGTCAAAAGCGCAGGCACTGACCGGGACCGGGGGATTGGCGCCGCCGATCCGGAAACCCTTGGCGTAGGTTGCATAGAACAGGTTGTCCCGATTGGGCAGGTAGGAAAGCGAAAGCTTGGGGGTAAAGGGATTTTCTTTCTGTTGCCCGCTTCCGCCAGTCACGCCGAAGTTCTGCGGACCCGCTGCAAAATTGTTGAAATCGACATTGGTTTTGGAAAAACGCAGCCCCGCCGTCGCCTTGAGCTTGCTGGTCACTGCATAGGTCGCCTCGCCGAAGAGGGCCAACTGCCTGTCCTCGCTGTAGTTGTGGTTGTAGTAGGAGTCGCCGTTGGCAAGCAACGGAACTGGAAGGACAAAATCGGGTGCCGCGGTGAAGACCGAGGTGTAGGGGACCCCGAAGACAGTCTGGAAAAACGAGGCGATCATCGGATCTTGGATCTCCTCGGTGCTGCTTTGCTGGGTCTTCGAAAAGAAGAGCCCCGTGGTCCATACCAGGGGCGCGTTCGGATCATCCGACTGCAGGCGAAATTCCTGTGCGAAGGTCTGCTGCTGGTTGGTGACGGCCCCGTTGGCCCGGTACGCCTGGACGCTGGGCGGGAAGTTGGGATTCAGACCATTACCGGTGATGAAAGGGAAAAAGGGGGTTGGCAGCACGAATCCTAGGCTCCCCCCAGTCGGGGGATTGTTGAAGGTCTGGTAGTAGCCCAGGTTATAGGTCGTGCCGTCGTAACCGCTTAACTCGTAGCGCGTGAAATACGAGGTATTGGAAATGAGCGAGGCCTTGCCCAATTCAGTTTCGACCTTCACTGCTGGCAGAAAATAGCGATCCGGTTGGGTACGTCCCAAGGGCCAACCGCTCACGTAGGAATTGTCGCCGGGGTTGGACAGAATCGGCCAATACGTGTCGACATCATTGGGCTTGCGATCCTGGTACATAAGGCTGGGGGTAACGGTTACGTCGTCGTTCACGGCCCACTTGGCGGCCAGGCGCAGGGCAACCGTGTTCTCGAAATTGGTGTTGCTGGCCACGACGGAGGCGGTATCGTAGGGATTCACGCGGTCGACCCAACCGCCGTCACGCCGGTACCAGATACTGCCGCGGATTCCCAGGACGTTGTCGATAATCGGCGCGCCAGCGGCAATGCCGGCTTCGTAGCTCGGCGCCCCCCCTTCCGTGAAGGCGATCTCGCTGCGGGAGTACAAGTCCCGTTTGTTCAAGCTCGGTTGGGTCATGATGTAGCGCACGGCACCACCCTCGGCGCCGGCGCCGAACAAGGTCCCCTGCGGGCCGCGCAGGACTTCCACCCGATCCAGGTCAAAGGTCTTGGGCAGCGCGTCATCGGAGTTGAATCCGAGTTGGCGCGTCTGAATGGGCGTGTCGTCGATATAGATACCGGTCGTTGACGTGCCGGCCGAGGAGGAAATACCGCGGATGGAAATGCTGTTCGTGCCGCTTTGGTCGATGTTGACGCCTGGGGTAAAAAGGACGATATCCGTAATGTCCTTGGCGCCCCTCATGTCCAGGTCTTCCTGGGAAAACGCGCTCACGCTGATGGGTACCTTGCTGATCAATTCGGAGCGCCGTGTCGAGGTGATCACGATTTCCGGCAGGGTCGTTTCCGCGACCGCCGACTCCCCGCGCTCGGCCGGTGCAGGAGTTTCCCCCGCCGGCGCTGGCGCGACCGCTTCCCCCTCCGGTGCGGGCATGGGCGTTTCGCCCGCTGGTGCGGGTACCGGCGCTTCGCCCTCCGGTGCGGACACAGCCGCCTCCCCGGTTGGTGCCGACGAAGGCGCTTCCCCCACGGCTGCGGGCACGGGCGCTTCCCCCGCCGGTGCGGGAGCCGGTGGGGTTGGCGTGGATTCCGGCGATGCTTCCCCGGGCGCCGCTTGTGCGATGGCCACGGACATCGGAACAAAACCCATGGCCAACGCCAGCAGGCAGCCCCTGATTCGGCGCGCTTCCGTTGCGCGGACGCGCACATGGGTTTGCCGAGCGCTACGAATTTCCCCCATGGAATCCCCCTACTTGCTTATTGCCAGCCGTCCGCCTGCCGCGGACAATCCATCGAACCATCCTTGAAGTCGGGCAGCTGATTTTTTATTGAATGATCGTATATTTAACAGTGTCCGGTTTTTTCCTGCCGATGACAAGGGTCCACACGGTTTTTTTTCGTGCCGCCGGCACGGGATGCATGGTGCTGCATCGCCGGAACGTATGCTGCCGCATGGAACCCGCGCCGACAAGTCCGGCCGCGACACCAACGGCGGCATTGACCGCAGCGTTGATGGATTGTTTTTTTAATAATTTAGTAGCCGCAAGGGACATTCCTGCCGGGAGCGCTGAGGGGAAAACATGAAGCACGCGCTCGTGGCGCGTATGGCTTGCGCCGGTGCACTGGCACTGGCGGCGATTTCGGCGCTTGCCAGTGGGGACCTGAACATCCTGAACTGGTCCGATTACGTGAGCCCGACGGCGGTTGCCGAATTTAGCAAGGCCGAAGGGGTGAACGTCACGTATGCGACCCTGGATTCCGAAGATACGCTGCAAGCCAAGCTTCTGAGCGGCCACTCCGGCTACGACGTCGTCTACCCGTCGTCGACCTATCTTGCCAAGCAGATCGACGCGGGGCTCTATCAGGAACTGGACTGGTCCAAGATTCCCAATCGCGTCAATCTCGATCCAGTGCTCATGAAAAAGCTCGCCGTCCAGGACCCGGGCAACCGCTTTGGCGTTCCCTATGTATGGGGCACCGACGGTATGGTGGTGAACCTAACCCGGGCCCGCAAAGCCCTGGGCAAGGACGCCCGCTTCGACAGCTGGGACCTCATGTTCAAGCCGGAGGTGGTGAGCAAGCTGCACCAATGCGGCGTGTCGATGCTCGATTCGGCCGCCGACGTTCTCCCAATCGTGCTGTCCTACATGGGGCGCAACCCAAACAGCAAGAATGCCGCGGACTACCGGGACGCTTTCGAGGTCTTGCACAAAATACGTCCCTACATCGACCAGTTCAGTTCCACCTATCTGAACGACATGGCTGGCGGCGACATGTGCATCGCCATGGCCTGGTCGGGCGATGCCGGAATCATCCGGAGCCGCGCCCAGCAGGCGCACCAGGGTTTCGAACTTCGCTACGTGACGCCGGAGGGTCAGACCGGCCTCTGGTTCTCCTTGATGGCCATCCCCAAGGATGCACCCAACAAGGACAACGCGTACAAGTGGATCAACCGCATGCTCGACGTGAAAACGGCCGCTGACACCACCAATGCGATCACGTATCCGACGGCGGTACCGGCCACACGGAGCCTCGTGAGACCGGACCTGGCTTCCGATCCGACCACCTTCCCCTCGCCGGATGCCATCAACGGATACTTCGTTTTCAATCCGATCGACCCGGCAATGATGGGCATGCTCACGAAGATGTGGTTGAGATTCAAGGCGAGCCAATAGTCCGCTGCGAAGGCAGCCCAGAAAGCCGCGGATGAGACCGATGCGCGATGCGCGGTCCAAAGGCTCTGTCGCACCGGCCTCTCGATCCTCTAGACCGGGTGCAAGCACGGTGGACGCGCGGGTTGCGCCTGGCGCCGGGCGTCTCCTGTACCTATCCCTCCGGGAAAGTGGCGGCGTTAATATGGACATGGCCTTCGCTGGCCCCTAGCAATCGGTTTCGAATTGCCGGGCCCTGCGCCCGAAATGCTCTGGGAGATACAAAATGCATTTTCTGAGATCTGCATGGGTAGCCCTGCTCGCGTGCGCGGTGACATCGGCAATGGCCGGTGATGGTTTCAAGCCGTACCCCGGCGCCGTCAAATACACGCCCCCGGACACACAGGAGACGAGGGAGGCGATGAAATCGTTGCCTCCGGGGACCACGTCAACCACGTTTCTCACGAACGACCCCTTCGAAAAAGTCGTGGCGTTTTATAAGGACTTGGGCAAGGAATACAAGATGCCGCACATGCGAGCGGGCGGTAAGCTTCCTACGGGCCAGGAACTGAAACAAACCTTCCTGATCTTCGACAGCGCTCCCGACATCGGGACGTCCAAGAACTGGGCGAATGTTCAATACCCGTTCATTGGGTCGGTGGGCATAAAGGGCGGCGTGCCGGAATACCATGACGTCCGTGACATGACCACAATTACGCTAATAGAGAAGAAGTAGACGATTCGCAAATTTCCCGCCGCTGCCTGCGGCCGATGAATGCGTTTTACGAAGGCAAGTGTTTGAATCCTGTTGCGCTCCGCTAGGATTCGAACGCATCACGACCGGTTTGCTGGCCAATGTCGCGATTTGCGAAAAACATTGCTAAAAGAAATAGTTACCGCATGCGCGCGGCATCACAAATTGCCGGCGTAGGACGCGGCAGCACCTGCTTCACGGATCATTTTTAAAGCGGCGCTAAAGTCGACAAGGCCTTGAAATTGGCCGGCGGCACGTGGCAATGCAGCAAAGCCGGTTGACGTACGACAAAAATGGGCTGTTTTCCGAGTCTCTGAAAAGTCGAGACATCGGGAGCCCACCATCGAGGCGCCGGCCGCGCTTGTCGGCGCTTGTACGCTCGCCGTGCGGGAACACCGCCCCTTTACCTTTAATGAACGGCCGTATAATATAAAAGCCAATCGGTCGGACTTTGCGTGCGCGTGATTCTTCCTCGGAGGACGTCATGACGAAGTGCGTGATTGACCCGCTCGGAGCCGGCCGCGCCTCGTTCCGCACTGCCCGTTTCCCGCTGGCTGCGCCCCACAGGGCACGCCACTGGCGTTGTCGGCGGCCGCTTACGGGGGCCGCCGCCGGAAGAAAGCAATACGCTGAGCGCCTCGGTAGATCAGGGTCTGCGAGCCTCGATCCATTGTCCGGCCATCGGGTCGCCCGCGAACCGGGCGCGCGCAGCCAGACCCCCTAGTCGAAGCAAGCCTATGCAATCGACGTGACCGTAACGCAGGAGTGCACCGATGAACGTGCCGCAAACCATCAAACTCAGTAACAGCCCGCT